>SNQY01000069.1_pt1 | contig 82744 bp, 66 predicted proteins | sample 2580551 | NCBI WGS metagenome assembly SNQY01 (sample SAMN10953785, study PRJNA522744) | food fermentation metagenome | isolation source: 144-hour incubation of native-enriched microbial consortia from nixtamalized... | place: Mexico | collected 2017-09-24 | reverse complement strand
TATGGACAACGTACCTACCTCTTTACAATAGGAGATTTTTTATGCTTTTTCCATGAAAAATGATCATAATTACCCATATTTAACTAATATTTGATTATTCGCGTTAGGTTTTATGCAACGCTAGTGCATAAAGTGCCGCTATTTTGAAGGCCGGCGGCAGCCATTCCCACCCTGCGCCCGCAGCGTTTATTTGAAAGAGGAAAGCCCCGCGGCTTTCCTCCCACCATAATCCATCGCTTTTAACTTGCTATGCCGCCTCGACACTCGCAAGCTCATCCGCTTGCCGCCGGTTTCCGGGGCATTCACAACTTTCACAACTTTCACGACTTTCACAACTTTCACGACTTTCAATCGCTTCCCGCTTAATTGTCATCGATCTTCAGCACCGCCATAAACGCTTCCTGCGGCACCTCGACGCTGCCGACCTGTTTCATCCGCTTTTTGCCTTCCTTTTGCTTTTCCAGCAGCTTGCGCTTCCGCGAAATATCGCCGCCGTAGCATTTGGCGAGGACATTTTTGCGCATCGCCTTGACCGTTTCGCGTGCGACGATCTTCGTCCCGATCGAAGCCTGGATCGGCACCTCGAACATTTGGCGCGGAATCAGCTCGCGCAGCTTCTCGCAAATGATCCGGCCGCGATGGTAAGCGCGGTCGCGGTGCACGATGAAGGACAACGCGTCCACCTGCTCGCCGTTCAGCAGAATGTCCATCTTTACCAAATTGGACTGGCGGTATCCCGACAGCTCGTAGTCGAACGAAGCGTATCCTTTCGTGCCCGATTTCAACTGGTCGAAGAAGTCGTAAACGATCTCCGACAGCGGGATCTGGTAGGTAATCGTCACGCGCGTCGTATCCAAATACTCCATGTTCACGAATTCGCCGCGCTTGTTTTGGCACAGCTCCATCACCGTTCCGACGTAATCGTTCGGCACGATGATCGCCGCCTTGACGAAAGGCTCCTCCACGTGGTCGATTTTGCCGACTTCCGGATAATTGGACGGATTGTCGATCGAAATCGTCTCGCCGTTCGTCAGCGTCACTTTGTAAATAACGCTTGGCGCGGTCGTGATCAGCGGGATGTTGAACTCCCGTTCGATCCGCTCCTGGATGACGTCCATGTGCAGCAGGCCGAGGAATCCGCAGCGGAATCCGAAGCCGAGCGCGCTGGACGTCTCCGGCTCGAAGCTGAGCGAAGCGTCGTTGAGCTGCAGCTTCTCCAGGGCTTCGCGCAGATCGTTGTAATCCGACGTTTCGATCGGATACAGGCCGCAGAAGACCATCGGGTTGATTTTGCGGTAACCCGGCAGCGGTTCGGGCGTCGGATTCTTCGCGTCCGTCACCGTATCGCCGACCCGGGTGTCGCCGACCGTCTTGATGCCGGCCACGATAAAGCCGACGTCGCCGACGTTCAGCTCGTCAACGATCGTCATCCGCGGCTTGAACGCGCCGACCTCGATGACCTCGAACGTTTTGTCCGTGGCCATCATTTTGATTTTCGAGCCGGCTTTGATATGGCCGTCAATGACGCGTACATATACGATAACGCCTTTGTACGGATCGTAATGCGAATCGAAAATGAGCGCTTTAAGCGGGCGGTCCGGATCGCCCGACGGCGCCGGCACCTTCTGCACGACCTGTTCCAGGATCTCCTTGATCCCGATCCCCGCTTTGGCCGAAGCCAGCACGGCCTCGCTGGCGTCGAGCCCGATGACGTCCTCGACCTCCTGCTTCACCCGGTCCGGATCGGCGCTGGGCAGATCAATCTTGTTGATGACAGGCAAAATCTCCAGGTTGTTGTCCAGTGCCAGATAAACGTTGGCCAGCGTCTGGGCTTCGATCCCCTGGGCGGCGTCCACGACGAGCAATGCCCCTTCGCAGGCCGCTAGGCTGCGGGAAACCTCGTACGTGAAGTCGACGTGTCCCGGCGTGTCGATCAGGTTCAGCAAATATTCCTCACCGTCGTCCGCACGGTAAGCCAAGCGCACCGCCTGCAGCTTGATCGTAATCCCGCGTTCACGCTCCAGATCCATCTGGTCGAGCACCTGCTCCTGCATTTCCCGGGAAGACAGCGCCCCGGTATATTCCAAAATCCGGTCGGCCAGCGTCGATTTGCCATGGTCTATATGTGCAATGATGCAGAAATTGCGAATTTTTTGTTGTCTTGCTCTGATATCAGTCATCCTTACCCCCACCACAAATCGTTGAAGTCCAATCAATTTATTATATCAGTTGCAGGGGCTGGCATCAATCGGTACGGGTGCGCATTCTCGTTATTATCTACAACTTCAGCATCTCCTGCAGGACGCGGTCGCCTAAATAAGGCAAATATTCATGGCCGTATTCATGATAAACGACCAACTCCTTCGCGGAAACGATCTTGTTATAGGCCGCAAACTGCGTGTAAGGCGGACAAATCGAATCGGCCAAGCCCGTCACGAAGATGACCTTCGCCCGGATACGGTCGGCCAGATTCTGAATGTCGATATATCCCAGTTTGTTGAAGAACGCTTCCTGCGTCTCGTGCAGCGGGTCCATAAACCGGAAATAATAAGCAAGTTCCTCGTAAGCCGAGCTAGTGACATCCATTTCCCACGCTTTCTTATAATCGGTCAGGAACGGGTAAACCGGGATCGCCAGCTTGACCCGCGGCTCCAAAGCGGCGCAGGCCACCGTAAGCGCTCCGCCTTGGGAGCAGCCATGAACGCCGATCCGGTCCGGATCGACCTGCTCCATCGACATCAGAATCCGCACTGTCTGCACCAAATCGAGAAAAACATCGCGGTAATACAGCTTATCCGGATCCTCTTCGTCGATGCCGCGGATAATATGGCCTTTCAGCGTCGTCCCTTTCACGGTCAGATTGTCTTCGGACAATCCGCCCTGTCCCCGGCAGTCCGGTGCGATCACGGTGATACCGTGGGCGGCGTACGCGGCTTTGTCGAACCAGTCCCCGCTCCCGGTGTGGTAGCCGTGGAAAAGCGCAAGCCCTTGCCCTCTGCCCTTGACCGCCCGCGGTTTGACGTATTTGGCGTGCACCCGTGCTCCGCCGACCCCGGTAAAATAAAGATGATAACATTCCGCCAGCGGCGTCTGAAAATCGGCGGCCGCCAATTCATAATCCAGCGGCTGCGCGTCCAGCTCCTTCAGGGCCCGTTCCCAATAGGCGTGGAAATCCCGCGGTTTCGGGCTGCTCCCTTGGTATTTCAGCAAATCTTCGATTCGATCATTGGCCATGATCATTTCCTCCCGTCCACTGTTACATTGTTCCGATTTCCGCGTCATCGCCGACTTCTTCATGCGCCGCTTTCACGTAATCGACGATCTCCTGGACCGTTGTATAGGCCACGCCCACATAAGTGTCCGCAGCGCCGTAATAGATGGCGATTCTTCCGCTTGCGGCATCCGTCAACGCGGCGCAAGGGAACACGACGTTCGGCACGAAACCGCGCTCTTCATACCATTCCTCCGGCGTCAGCACGTATGTGCTGGAGCGGTATTTCACGCGGGACGGCTCAACCCTGTCAAGAATGACCGCGCCCATGCTGTAGACGAGCCCGTTGCAAGTGCCGGTAACGCCGTGGTAGAACATCAGCCAGCCTTCCGACGTTTCGATCGGGGCCGGGCCGCCGCCGATTTTCACCGACTGCCACCAGCCTTGGCCGCCTTTGCTCATGACATGGCGGTGTTTGCCCCAATAGACGAAATCCGGGCTTTCGCTCAGGAACACGTCGCCGAACGGCGTATGGCCGCTGTCGCTCGGACGGGACAGCATAATGAAATTCCCGCCGATTTTTTTCGGAAACAACACGCCGTTGCGGTTAAACGGCAGAAATGGATTTTCTAGGCGCACGAACGATTGGAAATCCCGCGTTTTGGCCACGCCGATCGACGCGCCGTAAAAATCCGTACACCAGATGATATAATAGGTATCTTCCACCTTCACCAGCCGCGGATCATAGGCATATCGCGGCTGAAACGGCTTGCCGTCCTCATCCGTGAAAGGAATGCGCCCCTCGTCGATCTTCCAGCCGTAGCCGTCCTCGCTCCAACCCAGGTGCAGATGCGGGCGGCCATTGATCGTTTCGGCGCGGAAGACGCCGACGAAGCGGCCTTCGTACGGGACTACGGCGCTGTTGAAAATACGGGCGATGCCTTTGGCCGGATTTCTATCGATAACCGGATTCCCGCTATGTCTCCACACCGGCCCGGCCGCATCAGCCGGTTTCTCCTGCCACGGGATGTTCGGCAAGGTTTCTCCGATAATTTTTACTGTACTCATAAGATTGCTCCTTTCATTCCACTTGATTTAGGTTAATTTATTTGACCGAGCCTTGCGCAAAGCCGTTGTAGATGTATTTTTGCAGGGAGATAAAGGCGATCAGGATCGGCACGATCGTGATCATGATCCCCGCGCAGATGACTTCCCACTGCGAGCCGTAAGGTCCTTTGAACTTGAACAGCGCGGTCGAAATCACCTGCAGATCCTCGCTGGGCATATACAGGAACGGCGTATAAAAATCGTTGTAAATGTTGACGCCTTTGACGATAATCACCGTGACGATGGCCGGCGCAAGCAAAGGTAAAATGATTTTCCAGTAAATCGTGAAATACGACGCCCCGTCCAGCATGGCCGATTCGTCCAGCGATTCGGAAATCGAGTCGAGAAACTGCATGAAAATAGAGCAAGAAGTATATCGAAACGGTGCAAAACATGGATTTGCCCAAGCTGTTTCTCGATTTTTACGACGAACACGCCGCAATCGATTCGATCGTCACGGACAATTTTTACGGAGCCTATGAAATCACCAACTATTTGATTCAATGCGGTCACCGCGATATCGCTTACGTGGGCAACATTTATTCCACCAGCAGCATCCAGGACCGTTATCTCGGTTATTACAAATCGCTGCTCGAGCACGGCATGGTTTTTGAAGACCGGCTGCTGCTGAACGACCGCGACGAGCATGGCAAATACATCGATATCGTGTTTCCGGAAAAAATGCCCACAGCCTTCGTCTGCAACTGCGACCAGGTCGCTTACATTCTATGCGAGCGCTTGAATGCCATGGGTTACCGCGTGCCGGACGACTGCTCCGTGGTCGGTTTCGACAACGATGTGTACGCTACGCTCTCCACCCCGCAGTTGACGACGGTCGAAGTAGACATCGAGCAAATGGCCCGTACGGCCGTCAAAACGATCATGGATAAAGTGGCCAACCCAAGCCGGCATATCGGCCGCGTGCTGGTACACGGCAAAATCATTTACCGGGATTCTGTAAAAACAATCAATAAATAGCTCTTCTGACATACATCAAAAACCGCCGCTATCGGCGGTTTTTTTGCGTTTGATAGTTTGTTCAGGCTAACAAACCACAAAATTAAAGTGTTGAATTCTCCTGACCTTTAGATATATAGTAATGTCATAATCATAATTTGTTATCAAAATTAATATAACAAATGATAACAAAATCCAGAAATTTAAACTGGCGAGGTGAGCTCTTGCATGAATTCGTTAGCGCCTTATGTGGCCGGAATGACCTGGGGATTTATGAAAAATGCGGAGAACGCGACTGGGTGCGCGGCTTCATGCTGCGGGATTGGCCGGCGCAGCTTTACGGCCGCGAGCAAGCCGCTGCCGATGACGGCTACTGCATTTACGGCAAACGCGCCGAAGCTGTCGTCGCCGAAGCATACGCCGCCAAACTAATTTCATCATAAGCGATAAGGAGGCACATTCCCCATGGACAAACTCGATTGGATACAACAGCTGCGGCAAGAGCTGCAGGACAACATTTTGCCGTTTTGGATCAACCATACGGTCGATACCGAGCGCGGCGGGTTCATCGGCTTTATCGATCAAGAATTGAAACCCGAGCGCCAAGCCGACAAAGGGCTGGTGCTGAACGCCCGGATTTTGTGGACCTTTGCTTCCGCCCACCGTCTCTTCCCTTCCGAAGAATATCTGGAGACGGCGCAGCGCGCCTACGATTATCTGGTGGAGCATTTCCTGGACCGCGAGCATGGCGGCTTGTACTGGATGGTCGATTGCGAGGGGCGTCCGGCCCAGGATAAAAAGCAGGTTTACGGTCAAGCGTTCGTCATTTACGCCTTGGCCGAATATGCCCTCGCCACTTCGAACCGGGAGGCGCTGGATTTGGCGGCGGACATCTACCGCCTGCTTGAGAAATACAGCTATGACCCTGTGCATAAAGGATATATCGAGGCTTTGTCCCGCGACTGGAAGCAAACCGGCGACTTCAGCCTCAGCAACAAGGACCTGAACGAAAAGAAATCGATGAACACCCATCTGCACGTGCTGGAGGCGTACACCAACCTGTACCGGGTATGGAAATCCCCCGAGCTGCGGCACAGCCTGTCCGAGCTGATCGAGGTGACGCTGGATCATATCATCGACCCGCAAAAGGCTCATTTTTGGCTGTTTTTTGATGAGGAATGGCAGGTCAAGAGCCGCCATATCTCCTACGGGCATGACATCGAAGGCAGCTGGCTGCTCGTCGAAGCCGCCGAGGCGCTCGGCGATCCCGCCCTGCTGCAGCGTGTAAAAGAAACGGCTGCGGCGATGGCGGAAGCGGTTTACAACGAAGGCGTGGACAAAGACGGGGGCCTTTGGAACGAGGCCGGCCCAAGCGGACTGACCGATACGAACAAGGATTGGTGGCCCCAGGCGGAAGCGATGGTCGGCTTCTATAACGCCTATCAGTTGACCGGCGACGAGCGATACCGGACCGCCGCGGCAAATTCCTGGAAGTTCATCCAAACGTACCTGATCGACCGGGAACGCGGCGAATGGTTCTGGGGCGTGGATCAGAGCGGCGCCCCCCTGCCGGGAGAGCCGAAGGTCAGCCCGTGGAAATGCCCGTACCATAACAGCCGGGCTTGTCTGGAAATGCTGGGACGTTTGCAGGGATAGAACTTTTAATTTCAATGATACGGAGGAAAAAAGAATGAATCTGTTTGAGGAAAGAAAGCAGCAATTGATGGAGCGTTACGAGCAATTAATCAACCGCCGCAACGAAAAGCTCCCTTACGGCAACGGAATCTACGACCGCTACCGTTATCCGGTCTTGACGGCGGAACACGCGCCGCTGATCTGGAAATACGATTTCAATCCGGAGACGAATCCGTATTTCATGGAACGTCTTGGCGTAAACGGCGTATTCAACCCGGGAGCGATCGAGCTAAACGGCAAATTTTATCTCGTCGCCCGGGTCGAAGGCGTAGACCGCAAATCGTTCTTCGCTGTGGCGGAAAGCGATAACGGCGTGGACGGCTTCCGCTTTTGGGATCACCCGATCGTGATGCCGGAAACCGAAGATCCGGACGTGAATGTGTACGACATGCGCCTCGTGCGCCACGAAGACGGCTGGATTTACGGCCTGTTCTGCACGGAACGGAAAGATCCGGACGCTCCGCGCGGCGACCTGTCGAGCGCCGTGGCCCAATGCGGCATCGCCCGCACCAAGGATCTCGTCGTCTGGGAGCGCCTGGCCGATCTGAAGACGAAATCCCCGCAGCAGCGCAACGTCGTGCTGCACCCGGAATTCGTGAACGGCAAATACGCGTTCTACACCCGGCCGCAGGACGGCTTTATCGACGCCGGGTCCGGCGGCGGCATCGGCTGGGGGCTGTCGGATGCGATCGAAAACGCGGTGATCGAGGAGGAGATCATCGTTGACGACCGGAAATACCATACGATTAAAGAGGTCAAAAACGGCCAGGGCCCGGCCCCGATCAAAACGGACAAAGGCTGGCTGCACATCGCTCACGGCGTGCGGGGTACGGCGGCAGGACTGCGGTACGTGCTGTACGCCTTCCTGTCGGACCTTAAGGAGCCGCAGCGCGTAACGCATCGTCCCGGCGGCCATCTGATCGCCCCGGAAGGCGAAGAGCGGGTCGGCGACGTGTCGAACGTCGTGTTCTGCAACGGCGTGATCGCCCGCGATAACGGAGATGTGTTCATTTACTACGCTTCCTCCGACACGCGTATCCATGTCGCCGCCTCAACCGTTGACCGGCTGCTCGACTATGCGATGAACACGCCGGAGGACCCGCTTCGCTCCTACGCTTGCGTTCAGCAAAGACTGAGCCTGGTCGAGCGCAACGAGCGGTTTTTGGCCGGACAATAAATAGGTAAATAAAAGCGCGAACTGCAAAGGCAATCCCTTTGCGGCTCGCGCTTTTTCTGCGGTTGGCGGTCAATTCCGCGCGGTTCCGGCCTCTCCTGCCGGTTCGGAGGTGGAATTTCGGTAGACCATCTCTACCGAAATCATGATTTTCTCCTGCGGCCCGCCCGGATTGGCCAGCCTGTCCAACAGCTTCTTCACCGCGCGCTGGCCCAGTTCCTCCTTCGGGACGTTCACCGTCGTAATCGACGGTGCATGGCGCGCCGCGTCATCGATGTTGTCGAACCCGGTCACGGCGATATCCCCGGGGACCGATAACCCCAGCTCGTCCAGGGCCGAGCACACGTTCACGGCGATCGCGTCGTTCGCGCACACCAGCGCCGTCGGCAGGGAACGCGTTTTTTTCCGGCGTTGAAGCCAGGCGGCCACATCGCCATGGAACGCCCCGGTCTCCACGCCTTCCAGCTTCAGCATCGGATCGTCAGCCGCCTGCGGGGTCAAACCGTTCTCCTCCAAAGCGCTGCGAAAGCCGAGCCAGCGGTCGCGGAAGCTTCGCGAAAATGCGGAGCTCCCCACAAAATGCAACTGGCGATGTCCCAAACCGATCAAATGATTGGTTAGCCTCGCCATGCCGTCCAGGTTGTTGGCAAAAACCGTATCGCTCGGAATCAGCGGATCTTCATGATCGACCAGCACCATCGGCAGTCCGCTCCGGTGTACCTCAAGCAGCAGCGAGGTCGCGATCTGGCCGACGCCCACCATGCCGAGAATGCCCTCCGGGTTCAGGATGCTCATGAAGTTCTCCCCCCGCGGCTCCGAAACGATAATCATCCCGAGCCCTTGCTGTTCAAGCTCGCGGGATATCCCCTCCAGCAATTTTCCCCAATAAAGCGACTCCTTGTTTTGAAACCGGATATTGGGCATCAGCACCAGCACCGACTGCTTGCCGGGGGATGGGGAGAGCGGCGACCCGGCGGGAACGATGTTTTTAACGTACCCGTTCTTTTGATTAAAATAGCCGAGCCGGGAAGCGGCCTGAATGACCCTCTCCTTGGTGGACTCGCTGACTCCGCCTTTACCGGATAACGCCTTGGAAACGACGAACTTTGAGACACCCAAATGATCGGCGATTTGCTGCATCGTAACTTTTTTCAAGCGGGTTCCTACCTCCGAATAGTCTTACTAACGGTTCAAATAACAATCTAACAATAGTATAACAAAGCCGGCACCTGTTATAAACCGTAAATCCGTAAGTTTCCCGGAGAGCGGGACTCATCATTCCGTTTGGTCGAATAAAGAGGCGACCCAATGGATGCTCTTTTGCGATGCCTGCTGCAGCAAATGCGCCGCTTTGTCGGCGAAGCGGTCCACAGGCGGCGGGGGCTGGGGCGGCAGCAGCAGATCGGCGGGCGTCTGCATGGCGGAATTCCCCTCGGATGGACCGGTCTGGGCCCCGTTCCCCGAAGAGAAGCCCTGCGAGGGGAGCGGACCGCCGCTGTTGCCTCCCGATTCATACCCGCCGTTTACACCATTGTAATAGTAGTTATACCCTCCGTAGCCGTAACCCGGGCCGGGAGCGGCGTTCCCCCCTTGCCAGCCGGACCCGCCCTGGGCGGAATTCGCGGGCCAAGCCGAAGAAGCGTATCCGCCCCCAGCGCTCCCGTAACCCTGCGGAAGTTGTCCGGTTGCGCCGGCTTCGCCGCCGGAATACCCCGGCCCGTAGACGGTTGCGGTCCCGCTATCCGCCAGCTGCATCCCCAGCGTCACGCCCGCCGCAAGCAGAATGCCGTACAGCAATATTTTTCGTGTCAATTTGGCCATGATCTCCCCGTCCTCCCGAATCCGGTCTACGATTTCTTGCTTGTTTGCGCCGCTTCGCCCGTCTCTTGCTTCCCGCCGCCTTTTGTCAAGGATCCGGCTTTTTCCGCCTCCTGGCTTTCCCAGTACAAATCGGCAAGGATGCCGGCGAGCACTTTGGCGGTCCGATCCAGCTCCTCCTGAGTGTTGTCGATCCCGCCGATTTCGATCAGCACGCTGTTCGGCGACAAGGATTGGTTGTATTCCCCGTTGCCCTGCGACGACGTTTTGCCCCAAATGCCGCGCGAGATGCCGGGATACGACTTCTCCATGCGTTCGTGGATGGAGCTGGCGAAGGCTTCGTTCATGCGCCAATTCTCGTTGCCGTGCCCGATGATAAAATACACCTGCGCGTAGGACTGTCCGCCGATCGTCGTCGTCGTTTTGTCGTGGCGCTGCGAGTCGCGGTGAATGTCGATAAAGTACTTCAGCTGCCCGTTTTCGGCCATTGCCGTTTTTACGGTCTCCCGCGAATATTTATATGAATAGTTGTAGTTGTAATTGCTAACTTTGTCCGCATAATTTTCGTACGAATGCAGCGTGGCAATGCCTTTCTTCTCAAGCTCCTTGGCCAGCGCGTCGCCGACCAGGCTGACGTTTTTCATCTTTTCCGCCGAGCTGGGGTTGTCGACATTCGTCCCCAGGACCGGATTATACGATTCTTGCGGATGAGAATGGTAGATCATAACGATGTTTTTGTTGCCGGGTTTGAGCGATGGCTCCTCCGCGTCCGCGCCCTGCTCCGGTTTCTGAGCGTCCGAGGCGCCGCCATTCTCCGGCGTGCCGCCCTCGCCGTCCCCGCCCGGGTTCGTCCCATCCTGGCCATCCTCGTCCGGCTCCGGATGATCCGGGGCGCTCCCGTGGGCCCCGTTTCCGGGCCGGTAATCTTCGGGCGCCTGCGCCAGCCCGTTGCCCGAGCCGGTTCGCAGCAAAATCGGACTGTCCGCGCCAAGCCCCGGCACCTCGCGGGCAACCAGGCTTTTCGGATCGGACGGGTTGACGTCGGTCAACAGTTGGAACACGAAATTCGTCATGTGTTTTCCCGAAATCGCGGGCGTTTCGTTGGTTGGAGCCGCATGCGGAAGCTCCATCCCGACCATCTCCATAAAGAAACCGCTGGACAGGGAAGCCGCCAGCCCCTTCATCGAAGAAACCGGCGAGGTGTTAAGCTGTTTCTCGGCAATCCCGAACACGCCCAGCAGGATAAAAAATACGACCGACATGACCGTCAGCAGCAAAAAGGTCCTACCCATCGCCAATACGTACAGCAGGTTCCGTCTTAATTTCGCAATGTTCAAAGCTCTGAATTTCATTTCGCATGTCCTCCTCCAGCCGCTTTCAAACTTCATATCCCAAATCTATGAACCTAGCTGCTAGGGTAGAACCTCAAATTCTCCCAAAAAAAAGAAATCCGCTAGATTTGGCTAGCGGATCTTTTTCAGCGGTTGACGAAAACCGTGTTCAATATTTGCGTTTCGGGCCGGCTGCCCGGAATTAATGGGTATAGGACGCGACGTTTTCCGGCGTAACGGCTTCATGCAGGGAGATGTTCAGCCCGCTTGCGATCACGTTCGCGACATCCTCGATAAATTCGTCGATCTCCTTCGGTGTAACGATCAGGTCATGGCCGAGCGGGTCCAGCACCTCTTTGACGAGCCCCAATCTTTCGTTTTCGCTGAGCTCGGTAAGCAAGCCCATGATCTGCTTCGTTTGCGCCTGCTTCCCTTCGCCGGCTTCCTGATTGAAATGCGACTTCATCAAATCAAATACGTTGTTCACGATCGTCGAAGCGTAACAGACCGTCGGCACGCCGATCGCGATGCACGGGATGCCCAGGATCTCCTGCGTCAGCCCCCTTCTTTTATTGCCGATACCGGAACCGGGGTGAATGCCGATATCGGCGATTTGAATCGTCGTATTCACCCGCTCGAGCGAACGGGAGGCCAGCGCGTCGATCGCGATGATCAGATCGGGCCGGGTCCGGTCCACGATGCCCTGTACCACTTCGCTCGATTCGATGCCGGTAACCCCCAGCACCCCGGGGGCTACGGCGCTGACCTGGCGGTACCCCGGAGCGACCTGATCCGGCGCAAGCTCAAAGTAATGGCGGGTCACCAGCACGTTCTCCACGACCAAAGGGCCCAAGGCGTCGGGCGTCACATTCCAGTTCCCGAGACCGACGACCAGCGTTTTGGCATGGCTGCCGACTCCGATTTTATTTAAAAATGCGGTGAATTCTTTGGCAAAAGCGGCGGCAACCTTCTCCTGCAGTTCGGTGTCCTGATTGCGGAGTCCCGGAACCTCGATCGTAATGTAATGGCCCTTGACCTTGCCGATTTGCCGCGAAGCGGCGTCATCGGTGACGTCGAGCCGGGTGATTTTAATGCCGTCCTGCTCGGTTACCTCCTCGTTTAAGCCCTGCACCGGCCCGCCGTGAGCCGTCTCCGCCATCTCCTTCGCTTCAACGGCCAAATCGGTTCGCACGGAATATTCCCGTAAATCCAGATTCATCCCATAAGACCTCCATTTCCTCTAGTTGCCTTTATTGTGCGGGAGAGGCAAAGTGATTATTCATCCGTTCATCGTTCCCCGCCCGTCTATTGCCTGTCTGCCCACGGGAAGAAGCATGATTTTATTGCTTTTTGCGGTGCTGCGTGATAAAATGTTTTAAGTTGTGAATCATCTGGGATGATATATGCTTTACAGGAGGTGAATGCAATGCCTAACATTAAATCCGCAATCAAACGTGTAAAAACTAGCGAAAAGCGCCGCGCTCTCAACGCTTCGCAAAAATCCGCCCTGCGTACGGCCGTGAAAGCCGCCGACAGCGCTCTGGCGGCTAACGAAGTTGATGCAGCCAAAGCTGCTTTCGCCGCTGCTACCAAAAAATTGGACAAAGCCGTAACGAAAGGCTTGATCCACAAAAACGCAGCAGCCCGCAAGAAATCCCGCTTGGCCAAAAAATTGAACGCCCTTGCGTCCCAACAAGCGTAAGCGCGTTAATTATAAGAGCATCAAACAACTAAGCCCAAAAAGACCTGAACGATTTTCGTTCAGGTCTTTTTGGTTGATTCCGGGGGCTCCGGTTCGGGCAGCCGGAATCAGCGCGTTCGTGCAGGTCAAGCCCCCAATTTAAGCAAAAACAGCTCCAAACCGAGCACCTTGTCGACGCCGCCGCTTTTCATCCGGTAATCCAGTTCGGCGAGCTCGGATAAAATATCCCGCAGCCGCCCGGCTTCGAACTTCCGCGCCTGCTCGCCGGCCAGCTTCACGACATAGGGGTGCAGGCTAAGCTGCGAGGCGATTTGCTGCTGCGAGTAGCTTTGCCGGCCCAGCTCCTTCACCTGCATCATAATCCGGAACTGGCGGGCGATCAGCGCCGCGATCTTGATCGGTTCCTCGCGCTGCTTGAGCAGCTCGTAGAAAATGCCGAGCGCCTTCTCCAGCCGCAGCGCGGCGATATGCTCGACCATCACGAACACGTTCTGCTCCGTGCTGCGGGCCACAAGCTGCTCGACGGCGGCCGTGTCGATCGTGCCCCCGGCTCCGGCGTACAGGCACAGCTTGTCCGCCTCCGCCGCCAGCGCGGCCATGTGCACGCCGCCGGCCGCGATCAGCGCCTCCGCGGCTTCCTTGCCGATCCGGCAGCCGCGCTTCTCCACCTCGTGCACCACCCACTGCACCAGCTCGCCCCCGCCGAGCGGCATAAACGACAAGGCCGTCCCGGAAGCCTTCATCGCCTTCACGATTTTTTTGCGTTCGTCCAGCTTCTCGGCGTAAACGACAAACACGATGACGCTGTGCTCCGCCGGATTGCCGATATACGTGTGCAGCGCCTCCACTTTATGCTCGATTTTGCCGCCCTCTTTACCGGCCGTAAACAATCCGGCATCGCGGACGACGATCAGCTTGCGCTCGACGAGAAAAGGCAGCGTTTCGGCCTCCTCCACCACCGCTTCAATCGGCGTCTCCGCCAGATCGAACACCGCCATGGCGAAGTCCTTTTGATCCCGGTCGACCAGCTTGTCCTGGAGCAGCCCGACAAACTCCTGAATTTGATACTTCTCCGTGCCGTAGCATAAATATAACGGGGAGATCCGCCCCTGTTTGATCTCTTTTACCGCTGTTTTGGCGTCCAATTCGGCCTCTCCTTCCCAAACGCATTGCCTATTCCCTATGATACTTCGAAACCGGCCATTAGTCCAAATCCGGCGCCAAAAGCAACAGAGAGACCTCTGCCTCGCGGCGAAAGGTCCCTCTGTCCCAGAACATCTATATAAACGCGGGCAGAAAAGCTCTAGAAACTTTCCCGCCTGCGGTCATACGACGATCAGGGTTCCAATCCTTTGTCTCTATATTTATAACCTATTCCATATCTCCTAAAAAGGTGACTGCCTTAAAGCACTTGCCCCGCCCAATTTAGCAAGTCTTTCTCTGCTGGGCTTAAGGGATTTTACGGCTGATCCGCGGCAGCACCGTTCCCGGCGGTGCCGTTTGTGGAAGCTCCGTTTGTGGAAGCTCCGTTCGCGGGAATGCTGTTCACGGGAGCACCGTTCGCGGAACCTCCTTTTGCGGGAGTGCTGTTCGCGGGAGCTCCGTTCGCGGAACCTCCTTTCGCGGGAGTACTGTCCGCGGCAGCGTCCGCCCCGGATGCCGCCTTGACCGAACGGGTCGTCACGGTTCCGTCTTTTGCGGTCTCATAGGTAAACGTTGTGCTGTCTTCCGACCATTCGCCCTGAACCCATTCCCCGCCGAGCGCATGATCGGAAACAAGCGTTTTTTTCTGTTCGGACTCTTTTTTGTATATATACAGATGTCCTTCCTTCAATTCGGCCTCGTAGGCTCCGTCCGGAGAAGTCCAGGCAGTCGGGGCTTTCGGCGCGGCGGCTATCCCCATCATCGATTGATTCGGATCCGCTTCATGGACGATTCCCTGCTGCACAATTCCCGGTTCCAGGGTCGTTCCGGCGCCAGCGTTTGAATCGCCGGAGGCGCCCCGCTGGCCGGCCTGCGCTCCGCCGGCAGCCGGAGCACCGCCATGGTTTAAAGCCCCGATGTCCTGCGCCTCGCTCTGAGCCGTCCCGTCTCCGCCATTGTTTGCCGGGGCGCCGGTCGAAGCGGACGACGCCTCTTCCGCCGGAGTTTCCTTCCCCTTGGCTGGTTCGGCTGAATCCAGAGCGTCCGCCGCCCCTTTCCCGGGATGACTCCCGGTTTCACCGCTATTTGCCGGGGACTTTAAGTCTTCTTCGGCCTGAGCCGCCTGCTCCGGCTCGCTTGCCCCGCCGGCCGAGCCCGCATCCGCCCCTTCCTTGCTTACGAACAGCCGGGCGATATCCTCCGGTTCGTCCGCCGCCCCCGCATCGTCCGCGCTTGGCGATCCATCGCTTGCGCTCTTCAAGGCGATTTCGGCGTTGGGAAGCGTTCGCGGCTCATACTGATAAATAAACACGCCTAAGATCAATGCCGCCGCCACGCCCAGCGATCCGTACCGATAAATGCGGGCGCGGCGCGAGGCTGGGCCTTGCTCGCGTTCCTGCTTGCCGCTTCGGCTTGGCGCCGGGGAGCTTTCGGTCATGACCGGCAGAGCGTCCGCTTCGGATACGCTGCCTTCCCGGCGGGCCTGATCGATCGCATCCAATTGCGGAAGGATCGCATCGACCAGACTGTAATTCGGGACGACCTTCGGCAAGTTCTCAAGCTGCGCGGACAGCTTGTTCAGCCATTCGAACTGCTCGGCGCAATCCCGGCAATGGCGAATATGCTCAAACAGAAGAGAGGATTCCTCTTCGTTCAAATCCCGGTCGAGATAACGATTCATCCATTCCACCGCCTCCTGGCAATTCATCCTGTTACACCACCTTTCTGATAATCTCGAAGCAAGTGCTGCAACTGCTGCCTGGCCCTAAACAGATAGGATTTAACGGTGTTCAGGGGCAGGTTCAAACTATCGGCAATTTCGTTATAGGAAAAGTCCTGCAAATATCTAAGCACAACCACCGACCTGTGATGCTCCGGAAGCTGCTCGATCGCGCTGCGGATATCCTCGGCCATATAGCCGGACATAACCTCCCGCTCAACGCTGTCGTTGCCCTGAAACACCATTTCGTGCTCTTCGATCGAAACCGTCGGTTTATTCCTTCGAAATTTGTCAATGCAGATGTTCGTCACGATTCGCTGCACCCAAGTTTTAAATTGAGCTTTCTCCTCATATGAACCGATTTTGGTATAAATCCGGATAAGCGCCTCCTGAGCGGCGTCGTGCGCATCCTGCTCGTTATTTAATATATAATAGGCTGTCCGGTACACATGCTGTTCAATCTCTCGCAATAGGGTGATTAGAGCGTCGCGATCGCCCTCTTGTGCGGCTCTGATGAGACCTTGCTCCACCACAAAGGCTCCCCCTTCCTTGCAACTATCCAGACGCTGGCGTCCGACAAAATGTTGCAATGTTGTTACTATTTTAGATAAATATTTATTTGGAAAAAAAGTCCATGAACCCCGAATATCCCATTAACCTCACCTAAGAATACCAAAAAAAATAGGACCCGTCATCCTGCTTTCACGCGTCCTGACGGAATCCCATAAAATGGTTACTGCGCAAGCTTATAGCGGATATGAATCCGGCCGTCCCGCACCTTCAACTGCACTCCGCCCATCCGGTCGGTGCGGAAAATGCCGGTCCCCTGCGCTTCAAGCCGCTCCATGACCGCCGGATGCGGATGCCCGTAAGTGTTGGACGCGCCGACGGAGATCAGGACGGCCTCCGGCCGCCAGTACGCCAGCCACTCGGCCGAGGTCGACGTTTTGCTGCCGTGATGAGCCACCTTCATGACGTCGACGGGATGTCCGTTTTTTCCCCCGGCCACCTGCTTATCTGCCCCGGATTTTTCCTTTTCCGACCCGACCGTTTCCTTTTCTGCTGCGGCCATTTCCAGCACTTCCCGCTCCGCCGCTTCATCCATATCCCCGGTGAACAAAAACCGGGCCCCGCTCATTTGGAGCAGGAACACGATCGAGCGGTGATTTTGCTTCTCTTCGAACGGAATCGCTTCCGCTTCAGTACCGGCGGCTGCCGCTTGGGGATATAGAACCTCAAGTTTCGTCTCGGCATCCGGCTTCAAAGTCATGCCGCGGGCCGCCGAATAGACCGGTATGTTCCGATCTAGTGCAGTCTCCATCAGCTTCTTCATGGTGGCGGATTCGGCCAGACTTCCGTTGATCACCAGCGCCTCCACCGGGAATTGCTCAAGCACGGCTTGCAGGCCGCCGATGTGGTCCTGATCGCCATGGGTTAAAATCACGGCGTCCAGGCGGTGGATCCCCCGTTTTTTTAGCAGCGGAACAACCGTTTTCGCTCCGACTTCAAACTGCTCCTTCCTGTCCCGCCAGCTATCGGATGCTTTGCGGAACGAAACGGTTCCGCCGCCGTCCACGAGAATATGAGCGCCGGACGGAGCCGTAATGAGCGCACAATCCCCTTGTCCCACATCGATAAATTCGATGTGCCCGACGCCTTTGGCATATGCCGTCCGGTACCCGGACACGATCAGCAGCGCGAGGCCGGCCGCTATTGCAATACGCAGAATTTCCCTGCGCCGATTGGCGTCACGCGGCCATATCCTTAAGGCAATGGACATGAAGGAGTCCCGGAACGGCCGGAATGGCAGGGGCGTTTGGGATGTTTGGGGCGTCCGGGACGATCGGGACGATCGGAACAATGGGAACTCCCGCGGCGATTGTCCGCCCAACTGCCGGTGAGCTCCGGCAAATGCCGCCAAATAGCGCCCCGTTCTATCCGAGGCCGCTATTTCGGCCGGAGCGGGCGAAAGCGGCACCGTCTCATCGTCCAAGACGCCGGCCGCCGTTAAATGCCGCTTTTCCCGCCGCGAGCTCCAATAAAGCAGCAAAAACACGGCCCCATAATATCCGGCGATCCACAGTAACGAGGGGGATTTCCAGTAGGTCATAAAGCCGCTTCGTTCACCAAGCCAGCCTGTGGCCCAAAACGTAGCCGTATTCAGCAGTCTTACCGGGACCGCCGCCCAGACGCCAAGCCGGTACGCGAAAAAGCTGAGCAGAAGCGCCGCCGTCCCCATAGGCAGCGCCAGCGCACCGATGACGGGGACTATCAGCAAATTTGCCGCCAGCGAGAGCAGGGAAAACTGGTTAAAATAGAAGATCGTTAAAGGAAACGAGACGATTTCCGCCGCCAGCGTAATGGCTACGGCCCCCCGGATTTTGGGCGGAAGCCAGGCGAAATAAGGCGAGATCAGCGGGACGAAAACGATCAGCCCGGCCGTGACCGCAAACGAAAGCTGGAAGCTGACGTTCAGCAAAAAATAGGGGTCCCAAAGCAGCATCATAAGCGCCGCGGCCGACAGCACATTAATGCTGTCCTTGAGCTTTCCCCGCCTCAGCAAATAGATGCCCAGCGTCGTCATGATCCCGGAGCGGATCACGGACGGCGAAAAACCGGTAATCAGCACATATGCCGGGACAAAAAACAACATGACGATCAGCGCGGTCTCCCGGCTGACCCGGCATAAACGCAGCAGCCAAAAAACGATCGCCACATTGATCGCCACATGGCTGCCCGAAATCGCCAAAATATGCGTCAGGCCAAGCTGGGTAAACTCCGCGTATTTCTCCGGATCAAGCTCGTCCTGAAGCCCGATCAACAGGCCTTTCATGTAGCCGGCCTGCCATCCCGGAAACAGCCGCTCGATCTGCGCGCCCAAATAAGCGCGTAAAGCATCGACCTCCCCGAGCAATGCGGCGGCGCTCCATTTGCCGGGCAGTACGTTCAACGCGGACGCCCCGGTCGCCTTGACCAGCCAATGAATGCGCTGGTTATGCAAATAGCGGCGATAGTCGAAGCCTTCAAAGTTGCGGGCCGGCTCCGGCCGTTTCAGGCTGCCCATCAACGCGATATGCTGCCCCCGCCGCCAGGAGGCGGCCATGCCTAGCTCCTCCTCCGCCGCCAAACGCAGCTGTACCACAACCTTCTCGCCGCCGGGGATATCCCCTCCCTCCAGCGGCCCCTTCAAGGCACCATCGGAACGGCCGATCCGGCTCAATCGCAGCGTAAAGTCGGCCCGGTCGCCATCGACCTCCACCGGCGACACGATCGTCCCCTCCATCCGTACGGCAAGCCCGTCCAGAGGGTCCTGAACGGCGGACCGCTCAGCAGTTAGACCGGCTGATGCGCCCCGTTCGCTGGACTGCTCACCGGTTAGGCCGGCTGATGCGCCCCGTTCGCTGGACTGCTCAGCGGTTAGGCCGGCTGATGCGCCCCGTTCGCTGGACTGCTCAGCGGTTAGACCATCAACCGTCTCCCCCCCGCCAGATAAAGCATGTTCAATCCGGCTGATATTTCTGGCTTCGTTGTACTGCCAATAGACGGCCCCAAGAGAAAATGCCAGCCACAATACCGCAAGCCTCCGCAAGGGCCAACGCCCGATCGCCAATAACACCGGGCAAACCAGCGTAATTCCCGCCCACATCAGCCAAAACCGGCTGCCGCCGAGCAAAATAGTTAAACCGCTGCCGGCGATCCAGCAGTAGGCGATAGCGGTCAAAGGTCTACGGAACATTACAAGTCCTCCTTCCTTTCGGGATCTTCTGCCATATCAGACACATGTCCGTCACCGTTTAAGAGTGCTTCCTCCAACAAGAAACCTGCGGCCTGCGCGCAGGCCAACGTCCGCCCGTATTACAGGGAAAAAGCGGGCCGAGAAGCCAGGCCAATTCTGAGGCTGCACAAATCCAGGGATATGCCGAATCTACGTAGATGCCGTTTTCAGTAGGCTCCAATCAGTAGTACCAAATCCAGTAGGTGGCGATTCCAGTAGGTACCGATTCCAGTAAGTGCCGATTCCAGTAAGTGCCGATTCCAGTAAGTGCCGATTCCGCGAAATGCATAAATGCAGTTCGTTTTGACTCAAAAACCCCGTTTCAGGCCCCGTCAGATGCAAAATTGCAGTTCATTTCCAGTCAGAAGACACTGAGCGTTGCATTAACTTTTGCTCAAGGTTTCTTTACAAGCGTTGGCTTTCGAATCGATACTGTCCGCCCGCCGGAAATCTAACGGTTGCAGCAGCGGTTATTTGCCGAAAAAAGACCTTTTCCAAATTCTAACGGTTGCGAACGTCGTTATTTGCCTGAATCCAAGCAAAAATTACCGGTTTTCAGCGAAATAAGCTCCATGGCAACCGTTACAATTTGAAATCAACGGGATTGGAACAAATAGCGCTTGTGGCAACCGTTAGAATATTGGTGTGCCCAGAAAATGTATCTTGCCAGATGTAAATGCAACGCTAGTGGTCAAAAGACCCTTTTTATCGGATAGCCCCAAAATAGATGCATTTTTGCATTTCAATCGGTCAATTCCAGTCATGTATGGTACATCAAATGCACTTTTACACTTGAGCCCTTAACCCCGTCATCCTTTTAAAGGGTTCAGCGCGGGCAAGACAAGAATACTGCGAAAATAGACGCGATTGGCGTTGCCATAACTATGTTTCACGCAGCACCTGACCGAACAAAAACTCCATAAAACTCAAAAAAGCACCCCACCCGCCTTTGGGCGGATGAGGTGCTTCCTGCATCCTAAAGATCATTGCGTAATCCATATAAATCGCAGCATGATCCATATAATCTCATAATAAATCTAATTTCATATAAATCTCATATTAATCTCATATAATCTCATATAAACTCATAATCTCCGCATACATCCGTTACAAATCATCGTATGTTCGATCAAGTTTGCCGCCGATGGCCGGTTATTCCTCAACGCGGACAACCGTTTCCGGCGGCGGCTGGTACGATTCCAAACGGCGGAACCGGATGCCTTTCTGCTTCATCATCGCCGTCACCTTGCCCGAATCTTTGGGGTAAGGCCGATGAAACACGATTTCCGTAATGCCGCTGTTGGCCAGCATGTTGGCGCAAGTCCAGCAAGGTTGGTCCGTAACGTAGACGCTGGAGCCTTCCCGGTCGATGCGGTCGGTGAACAGCAGCAGGTTTTGCTCGGCGTGGATCGTGCGCACACAGCGCTGCTTCTTCACCATTTTTTCTTCCCCGTTTTCGATGACGACCTCGTATTCCTCCGCGATCATGCAGCCGGCTTCCGAGCAGTCGGGAACGCCCGAAGGAGCTCCGTTATAGGCCGTTCCAAGCAGCTTTTTGCCCTGGACGAGAACGGCTCCGACATGCCGGCGGCTGCAGCGCGACCGCGTTGACACCATATAGGCGATATCCATGAAATACGTATCCCAGTCTTTGCGTTGATCCGGATTCATCCCTTTGGCTCTCCTGTTCCTACAGTCTGATATATGGCTTCATTTTTTCCAGCATTTTGTTTCCGATCCCTTTCACCTTCGTCAAATCGCTTAGGGAAACGAAAGGGCCGTGCGCGGTTCGGTAGTCGATGATCGCCTGCGCTTTTTTCTCGCCGATGCCGGGAATGTCCTGCAGCTCGGTAAGTCCCGCCTGATTGATGCTGATCAGGCTGGTGTCCGCCTGCTGCGGCGGCGCAGCGGACGAAGCCGGACTGCCGGCCGCAGAAGCGGCGGCGTTTCCGGCAGGCGGCCCGCCGGCCGCGGGGTTACCGGCAGCCGGGCTGCCAACCGCCGGCTCGCCTAAGGCCGCGCCCGCTGGCGGGGCCGCTGCTGAACCCGGCACCGCAGCACCGCCTGCCGCTGCACGGCCGCCGGCAGTGTCCATGCCTTGCGCCGCTCGGCGCTGATCCGCCTTGCCGGCGTCCCCGGTATGGGCAGCGGCACTTGCGCCCGCCCCGACCGCGGCGTCTCCGCCTCCGGCAAGCGCTTGCTCCGCCTGCAGCGCCGAAGCCACCTCGGCGTTGAGCGGAACCCAGCCTTCAATTCCGGCCGGTTTGCTTCCGCCAACCGCAAGCAGCATCAGGCCGGCGCCAATAACTGCGGAAACGACCGACGTCAGCACATACTCTTTTCTCATACCCTGCCACTCCAATCTTAAAAGAATCTGCCCGGTAAGGTCATGAAGATCCAATCAAGATGCATACATATTTAAACAGGTGAAGTAGAAACGTTCGGTCTGCCCGGTAATAACCGCAGGCAAAGGGCCGCACGTTTCTAACGTGAAAATCGAGTTCGCTGTGAAGCTATGATCCATGATGGCAACGAAAAGTGCGTCACGCACGGAAAGGGGAACCCGGATGAAAGTCGCCTTCATCGGAACCGGATCCATGGGAAGCTTGCTGATCGAAGCTTTTTCGCGTTCCGGTGCGCTGCTCCCGCATCACATCTGTGCCAGCAACCGTTCTCCCCTCAAAACGAAACGGCTGGCCCAACGTTATCCCGGACTAAAAATATACGGAAGCAACGCGGAAGCCGCACGGGACAGCAAAATTATCTTCCTGTGCATCAAACCCCTGGATTACCCTGAGGTTATCGCGGAAATCCGGGATGTGCTCGACGAAAAACAGATCGTCGTATCAATTACGAGCCCGGTGCAAATCGAAACTCTGGAGCAGGCCCTCCCGGCCAAAATCGCCAAAATTATTCCCAGCATTACCCACTCCGTACACAGCGGAGCTTCGCTCTGCATGTACGGAAAGCGGATCCGGCCCGAGGACCGGCTCCTGTTGGAGCAGCTGATGTCCTCGGTCAGCACGCCGTTTACGCTAAAAGAAACCGAGACCCGCATCGCTTCCGACATCGCCAGCTGCGGCCCCGCATTCGTCGCCTACATGCTGAAGCTGTGGGCGGAAGCCGCCGGAGAGCTAACCGGACTGACGCAGGCCGACGCGATCACACTCGGCTCCGAAATGCTGCTCGGAACGGGCAAGCTGTTGACCGAAGGCGGATTAACCGCGGAAGAGCTTATCGAGCGCGTCGCCGTCCCCGGCGGCGTTACCGCCGAGGGATTGACCGTGCTGGAAGCCGGCCTTCGCGGCCTGTTCGTGCAGTTGATCGAAGCGACGCACCGCAAGTACGATGAAGATCTCGGCAAACTGCATGCGCTGTTTAATCCTCCTGAACCCGGCGGGGAAACGGCGGCAGAAGAGGAAGGAGATTCCTCCCCTTCCTCCCATCAGGCGGACGGCGGCGCCCTATCCAAGGCGGAACCGCCGGACGGTTCGGGAGCCGCTACCCTGCCTTAATGCCGGTGACCCGCAAATAGACTGCCGCAATAGACTGCCGCCAAAGCAGCAGCAGCCGGCAGGCCTTTAACCGACGACAATGTTGACCAATTTGCCCGGAACGGCGATCACCTTGCGGATCGTCTTGCCAGCCACAGCCTGCTGCACGTTCGGCAGGCTTAAGCTGTGTTCCTGCATGGCCGCCTGATCCAGCTCTTTGGAAATTTTCGTGCGGTCCACGATTTTGCCGTTCACCTGCACGACGATTTCCACTTCCGCTTCGACCGTCCAAGCCTCGTCATAGGCCGGCCACGGCTCGTACGTGATCGTTTCGGCATGCCCGAGGCGCTCCCACAGTTCTTCGGCCAAATGCGGCGCCAAGGGGGACAATAGCTGCACGAAGTTTTCAGCCGCAGCCTTCGGAACGGCATCCGTTTTATAAGCGTCGTTGACGAAAATCATCAGTTGGCTGATCGCCGTATTAAAGCGCAGGTTTTCTAAATCTTCGGTTACCTTTTTGATCGTTTTGTGCCAGGTCCGTTTGAATTCATCGCTGCCGCCGTCCGCGGTGATTTTCGGGTTCAGGCTGCCGTCCTCGGCGACGAAGAGGCGCCAGACCCGCGACAGGAAGCGGTGAATGCCTTCCACGCCGTTCATGTTCCACGGCTTGGTCGCTTCCAGCGGCCCCATGAACATTTCGTACACGCGCAGCGTATCCGCACCGTATTCACCCACGATTTCGTCCGGATTGATGACGTTGCCGCGGGATTTGCTCATTTTCTCGTTGTTGGTGCCCAGGATCATCCCTTGGTTCACAAGCTTATGGAACGGCTCCTTCGTGGTCACCACGCCGAGATCGTACAGCACCTTGTGCCAGAAGCGGGCGTACAGCAGGTGAAGCACCGCGTGCTCGGCGCCGCCGATATACAGATCGACCGGCAGCCACTCCCGCTGCTTCTCTTTGGAGCACAGCTCCTTGTCGTTATGCGGATCGATGTACCGCAGATAATACCAGCAGCTGCCCGCCCACTGCGGCATCGTGTTCGTCTCGCGCCGCGCCGGCAGGCCGGTCTCCGGATCGGTCGTATTGACCCATTCCGTAACGTTCGCGAGCGGCGATTCCCCGGTGCCCGACGGCTTGATGGCGTCGACGTCCGGCAATACCAGCGGCAGCTGATCCTCCGGCACCGGCTTCATCGTGCCGTCTTCGAGATGGAGGATCGGGATCGGCTCGCCCCAATAACGCTGGCGGCTGAACAGCCAGTCGCGCAGGCGGTACGTCACCTTGCCGCGCCCTTTGCCGTTTTCCTCCAGCCAGGAGATCATTTTCTTGATCGCTTCCGCGTTGTTAAGCCCGTTCAGGAAACCGGAATTGACGTGCGGACCGTCGCCCGCATACGCTTCTTTCGCCAGATCGCCGCCTTCGACCACTTCGCGGATCGGCAGCTCAAAACGCTTGGCGAACTCGTAGTCCCGCTCGTCATGCCCCGGCACGGCCATGATGGCCCCGGTGCCGTAGCCGGCGAGCACGTAATCGGCGATCCAGATCGGCAGCTTGGCGCCGTTCACCGGATTGATCGCGTAAGCGCCGGTAAATACGCCGGTTTTTTCCTTCGCCAGATCGGTCCGCTCCAGGTCGCTTTTGCGCGCGGCTTGATCTTGATAGGCCTCGACGGCTTCGCGCTGGGCGTCCGTCGTGATCGTTTTGACCAATTCATGCTCCGGTGCAAGCACCGCGTAGCTGGCCCCGAACAAGGTGTCCGGACGCGTCGTAAACACGGTCAGCGCCGCGTCATGGCCGTCGATCGCAAAAACGACTTCGGCCCCTTCGGATTTGCCGATCCAATTGCGTTGCATATCCTTGATGCTTTCCGACCAGTCGAGCTCTTCCAGGTCTTCCAGCAGCCGTTCCGCATACTCGGTGATTTTCAGCACCCATTGGCGCATCGGCTTGCGAATGACCGGATGGCCGCCGCGTTCGCTCTTGCCGTCGATCACCTCTTCGTTGGCCAGCACCGTTCCCAGCGCAGGGCACCAGTTTACCGGCATCTCGGCCACATAAGCGAGACCTTTCTTATAAAGCTGGATAAAAATCCACTGGGTCCATTTGTAATATTCCGGATCGGTCGTGCTGATTTCGCGGTCCCAATCGTAGGAGAAGCCCAGCGATTTGATTTGGCGCCGGAAATTGTTGATGTTCTTGACCGTAATATCGCGGGGATGCTCGCCCGTATCGAGCGCGTGCTGCTCGGCCGGCAGGCCGAAAGCGTCCCACCCCATCGGATGCAGCACATTGTAGCCGCGCATCCGTTTATAACGGGAGACGATATCCGTCGCCGTATAACCTTCCGGGTGGCCTACATGAAGGCCCGCTCCCGAAGGATAAGGGAACATGTCGAGCGCGTAAAACTTCGGTTTGCCCGCCTCTTCCCGTGTTTTGAATGTGTGATGCTCATCCCAGTAAGCCTGCCATTTCGGTTCGATGTCCTGAGCCCGGTAAACGGCATGAGGCGCATTATTGTCCGCCATAATCGAAAATCCTCCTTGAACAACCATTTTGAATTAACATTTTAGTGAGGGTTCAAAAAGTCAGGTTTTCAAAAGATGACTTTTTGAACTGCCTTTTAAAATTAAAAAACCTCCCGCCCCGTAGCGTATCATCGCTAGGGACGGGAGGAAATTCCCGTGGTACCACCCTAGTTAGCGTCGGACATGCTTTGTCCTTCGCTCACTTTGCACCCTTAACGCGGGCGAGACGGCGATGTTCATGCGGCCGGCAATAAAGCCGTCAGCGTATCCGCCGCTACCGCAATTGCACCGCACTCCGAGGCGAGTTCATTCCGCGGCCAACCGGCTTGCACCTTCCGCCGGCTCTCTGCATGGTCTGTCCGAAAATACTGATTCCTCATCACTGCTTTGCAATATCCAGCTTTGAAATTGATTATAGATTATTATATCCAATCCATCTCCCCAAAGTCAACGGCAGTCTTCGTTTAAACCCGGCTCCAGAAACGCCGCCGGATCACGCCGGGATCAGCTTTTGTTGACCCGGGTCAGCAGAACTTCCATGTCCTCTTCCCGAAGGCCTCCCTTGCTTAGCGAGACAAGCGCGCGCAGCGGCAGAAAATGAAGATCGGCCGCGGCGATATCAGCCGGTTTGTCCTCCGGAAATATCCCGCTGTTCAGCTTGAATTGCTCGATCAGCGCCAGCGTCAGCGGGTCGGGAGCGGCTTTTGCTAACAGATCGCCCAACGTCGAGTTGCGCGTAAACGAGGGCCTCAGCTTGACGGCGCTCTCTACATAAACCGCTTCGGCCGCAGCGATATCCCGGGACGAACGCCCGATCAAAATATCGAAAAAGCCGCTCTCCACATGCCAGCCGCCCAGCTCCACATCGTAATATGCAAACGCTCTTTTATTCAGCTCAAAAATTACCGTCTTCTCTTCGCCGGGCTGAAGCTCGAGCTTTTCAAAGCCCTTAAGCTCCTTCGGCGGACGGGCCACGGACGCCTCCCGGTCGCTTACGTACAGCTGCACGATTTCCTTGCCCGCCACCTCTCCGGCGTTTTTGATCCGCACGCTGACCGTCAACGTCTCATGCTCCCGGATTCTGGAGCTGCTGAGCGTTAAACCGGAGTATTCGAACCGGGTGTAGCTCAGGCCGTGTCCAAACGGAAACAGCGGTTCGAGCGCTTTGGCGTCATAGTAGCGGTAGCCGACGAACACCCCTTCCTTATATTCGGCGCGGTCCTTTTCCCCCGGGAAAAACAGGTAGGACGGGTTATGCTCGAGCGCCGCCGGAAAGGTTTCGGCCAGCTTGCCGCTTGGATTGGCGTCGCCGAACAGCAGATCGGCCACCGCCCCTCCGGCCGCCTGTCCGCCCAAATAAGCCTCCAGCACGGCCCGGGTTTGGCCGATCCAGGGCATCTCCACCGGCGAACCGTTGCTCAGCACCACGACCAGATTGCTCTGGACCTTGGCCACCTCTTCGATCAGGCGAAGGTGATTGCCCGGCAAACGCAGATGGCTGCGGTCATATCCTTCCGTTTCGTAGCGATCCGGCAAACCGGCAAAAATAACGGCGACCTCCGCCTTGGCGGCGGCTTCCGCAGCTTCCGCCAGCAAAGCGGCATCAATCTCATCATCGTCCGGACGATATCCTTGCGCATAGGTGATCTGTGCCGGATCTTTGACTTTACGTCCGATTTCCTCATAAGCGATATCCAGTCTGGTCGGCACGATATGCGAACTGCCGCCGCCTTGAAATCTCGGCCGCCGTGCGAAGCCGCCGATGACGGCGATGCTCGCTTCCTTGGAGAGCGGCAGGATGCCCTGCTCGTTTCTGAGCAGCACCATGCTTTCGGCGGCTACTTTTCTGGCCAGATCATGGTGCCCGCCGGGATCAAACGAGGCTTGCTCCCGTTTTGCCGCATGGCCTTTAAAGGCCAGCTCCAGCAGTACTTTGACCGCTCTGTCCAGCTGCTCTTCAGGGAGCTCCCCGCTTTGCACGGCTTGAACGATCTTGGCGTCGCCTTCTCCGAGGTTAAACGGCATTTCCAGATCGAGCCCGGCCAGCAGGCCGTCCACCCGCTCGTTTACCGCGCCCCAGTCGGAGATCACAGCGCCTTCATAGCCCCATTCCTCGCGCAAAATATCGGTCAAGAGCCGCTTGTTCTCGGCGCAGTATTCCCCGTTCACCCGGTTGTAGGCGGTCATCACCGTCCATGGGCGGGCCTTTTTCACCGCACCCTCAAAGCTGGCCAGATAAATCTCCCGCAGCGTCCGTTCATCGGCAACGGCGTCCACCGTCATCTTGCGGTATTCCTGGTTATTCAGCGCAAAATGCTTGAGCGAAGTTCCGACTCCCTGACTTTGTACCCCTTCAATATGGCTGGCCGCCATTTCCGACGATAAATAAGGGTCCTCCGAGAAATACTCGAAGTTTCTGCCGCAAAGCGGACTGCGCTTGATGTTTGCGCCCGGCCCAAGCAGCACCGATACGCCTTCGGCCTGGCATTCCTTGCCGAGCGCTTCCCCCATTTGCCGGATCAAGGTCCGGTTCCAGGTGCAGGCCAGCCCGGCGGCGGAGGGAAAACAGGTGGCCGGCAAACTCTGCCCAGCGGCCAAATAATCCGCATTTTCCGCTTCCTTGCGCAGGCCATGGGGCCCGTCCGCCATGCGGATCGAGGGAATTCCCAACCGGCTTATTTCCTTCAGGCGCCAAAAATCCTGACCTGAGCAAAGGCTTGCTTTTTCCTCCAACGTCAGTTGCGTGAGAATCCGTTCTATCGACTGTTCCATCATTTTCTCCGCCATCTGAAAACCAGCGCCTCATACGGTCTTAACGTGTTTTGATCCCGGTCCTCGTAATTGGACAGGACCCGTTCGCCGTCCAACGGGATTTCCGTAAGCTGCTGCAGAGAGACGGACCGCCCGGTAAAATTGCACAATACGACCCAGCGTTCGCCGTTATAGGTGCGCTGATAGGCCCCGACCTCCTTGGATTCCTTGCAAAGGTCGTCATAGTATCCGTAAACCAAACTCCAGTGCTCCCGCCGCAGCGCGATGAGACGACGGTAAAACTGCAGCACCGAATCCTCGTTTTTCATATTCTCCGCGACATTGATCTCTCTATAATTGGGGTTCACTTTGATCCAAGGCGTTCCGGAGGTAAAGCCGGCCTCCCGCTCACCGTTCCACTGCATCGGGGTTCTCCCGTGATCGCGACTGCGTTTGCCGAGGTAGCGCAAAATCTCCTCCGCCGGCCGCCCTTTAGCCGTCTCATCCCGGAACAGGTTGAGGCTGCCGATGTCGCGGTATTCATGAATGGAGTCAAAAGGACAGTTGGTCATGCCGATCTCCTGCCCCTGATAAATGAAAGGCGTTCCCCGCATCAAAAAATAATACGCCGCAAGCATTTTGGCGGATAAGTCACGATAGGGTCCGTCATTGCCGAATTTGGATACCGAGCGGACATGGTCGTGGTTCTCCAGGAACAACCCCATCCAGCCATGCCGGTTGGATTCCTGCTGCCATAACGACAGGGCGTCCTTGAATTTTTTCATGTCCCAATCGACGAACTCCGCTTTGCCGCCGGGCTTGATGTCCAAATCCACATGGTTAAATTGGAACAGCATCGTAAACACGCCGTCCGTTTCATCCACAAAATCGCCGATTTGTTCGAGCGGCACCCCCGGAGCCTCGGCGACCGTGATCGCCCCTCTCGGCTCCAGCGCTTCCCGCTTCATCTCGCGCAGAAAATCAAGGATGCCTTCCTGATTCAAGCTGACTTTTTCAATGGGCGCAAAATCTCGTCCGGGTTCGGCTTCAAGCTGGGGAAATTGGGGGTTTTTCTTAATGTAGGTAATCGCGTCGACGCGGAACCCGGCAATCCCTTTATCCATCCACCAGTCGATCATCGCGTAGAGTTCCCGTCTCACTTCGGGGTTCTCCCAATTCAAATCCGGCTGCTTGGGAGAGAAGCAGTGCAGGAAATATTCGCCGCTTTGCTCGTCGTACTCCCAGGCCGATCCGCCGAATCCGCATTCCCAGTTGGTCGGTTCCTTGCCGTCCTTGCCCGGCCGCCAAATGTACCAATCCCGCTTAGGGCTGTCCTTTGCGGAACGCGATTCGATAAACCAGGCATGCTCGTCCGACGTATGGTTGGCGACCAGGTCCATCACCAGCCGAATGCCCCGTTTTCCGGCTTCCGCAATCAGCTCGTCCATATCTTCCATCGTTCCGTATTCGTCCAAAATGCCGTGATAATCGCGGATATCGTATCCGTTATCGTCGTTTGGCGAATCGTATACCGGGGAAAGCCACAGCAAATCGATGCCAAGATATTGCAAATAATCGAGACGTTCGATAATGCCCCGCAAATCTCCGATCCCGTCGCCGTTCGAGTCTTGGAAGCTGCGCGGGTAAATCTGGTAGGCGATGCTCTCCTTCCACCACTGTTGTTTCTGTTCTTTCCGATCGTTCATGGTAGTCCTCCCACTTTATTTCCGGCTCTCTTTATAACAAGCGGGGGATAAGCCAAACGGCTTATCCCTCGGATTCTTTTCTAATCAGAAAAAATTATGAAAACGTTACCTTATTTGGCCTTTTTCCAGTACTCCTCATACTCCTTGGCAACGCCCGCACGATCGATATTGCCGGTCAAATATTTCTGCAGCGTCGCTCCCATGGTCGGATAACCGTCCGGCGGGAAGTACAGGTTCATCCATTCCAGCGTTTGCTGCTTGTCCATGTAATACAATAGCGACTGCGACAAGCTGTCTTCCGGCATGATCTTAAAGTTGTTGAACGCAGGGATGGCGCTGAATTGATTGACATAGTAGTCCTGGCCTTGCTCGCTGCTGACCATCCAGTTCAAGAAATCTTTGGCGGCAGCCTGTTCTTCCGGAGTGGACTGTTCTTTGTCGATGCTCCAATACAACGAGACGCTGGCCGAAATTTGGCTGTTGCCGTAATCATCGGCGTTGTTGCTTACAGGGACCGGCAGGAAGCCGTATTCACCATCCGGGTCCGCTTCTTTAAGCTGCGGATAGGCCCAGTTGCCCATGAACCACATCGCCGCTTCCCCGTCGGCCAACTGCAAAGGCGCTTCGTCATATTGCGCGGACAGCGGGGCGTCCTTGGCCTTGTTGTACTGCTTCATCAAATCGAGAGTATCCATCCAGCCGTTGAACACCGCGTTGTTGGCAAGATCGACGTTCCCGCTCTTCATGTCCGCAAGGAATTTGTGGCGTGTTTCGCGGTCCGGCGATTGGTCGGTAAACAGAATGTTGGAAAAATGAGCCCCCAGCGACCAATCGAGCGGAGTTACGGTGATCGGCGTAACGCCGGCGGCCTCGATTTTTTCAAAGAGCGCTTTCAAGTCGTTGATGGTTCGCACGCTCGACGGATCAAAGCTGCCGCCAGCCACTTTATCCAAAACAGCTTTATTGTAAATAAAACCGAAAGCCTCTACGGACATGGGCATGCCCAAAACCTTGCCGTCGTATGTAGCGTAATCCAGCGTGCCCGGCGAAGCATTCTTGACCCACTCCTGATCGGACAGATCAAGCAGCTTGCCTTGCATCAGCTCCAACTCCTGACCGATGCTCATCACGGTAGGAGCGTTGTTCGACGCATACAGCGTGGTCATTCTTTCATAACCGTTCGCCCCGGACAGAGGAATAATCGATACTTTCACTTTGTCCTGCGAACTGTTGTAATCGCTTACCATCGATTCAAACGGCTTGGCGATTTCTTCCTTGCCGACCAAAACGGAAATTTCAACCGTCTTGCCTGAAGCCCCATTCTCCTTAGCGCCATCGTTGCTGCTCTTGCCCCCGCCTCCGCATGCCGACAGCGCTGTCATAATGAGCGCCAAAGCGATGGAAAGCGACATCCATTTCTTCATTTTGTTTCCCCCAGTCTTCGTTTTTTTGGAATAAATGAAATATGTGAGCTCAATCTTTATTATAAATGTAATCGTTTTTATGTCAAACGTTTTCACATAAAAATAGTTGTGCTAAATCCAGATTTGGGAACAATGATTGGGCAAATAACCCGCGAAAATATAGTAACGTTAACATGTTTGCGGCGCATTGGGGATAGCAAAAATATGACGTTAAGACATTTAAAAAAAGTGCCGGTATGTCGGGGATAGAACCGCCTGGGTAAAATACTCCGCCGAGTGCTTTTTTTCTCGCAAACCGATCTTGAAAAATTTTTTAAAAACTCTCTTTACAAATCATAATAAGACGAGTAAAATTACATATTGTGATCACTCCGCTAACGAGACGTGGCTCAGCTTGGTAGAGCGCTTGCTTCGGGAGCAAGAGGTCGCAGGTTCAAATCCTGTCGTCTCGATCGAAAAGACCCTTGTATAACAAGGGTCTTTTATTTTTGACTCTTGGGGTAGCCATAAATGACTATCCAAATGGTGCCTTTTGTACGGTCATTCTGCAATCTGAAGCAGATATTTGCCATAGTCGATTTTGGTTAAGGGTTTGGCCATTTCCATCAGCTCTTCTTTGGATATATATCCATTGCGGAAGGCAATCTCTTCAATGCAGGCTACATACAATCCTTGCCTTTTTTGAATAGCTTCAATAAAATTGCCGGCTTCCCTTAACGATTCAATCGTTCCCGTATCCAGCCAGGCCATACCTCTGCCAAGCAGTTCGACCTTCAGTTTTCCGTTTTTCATATACTCCTCGTTGATCGCGGTAATTTCAATCTCCCCTCTGGCAGAAGGCTTCAGCTTTTTCGCAATTTCGACGACATCCTGATCATAAAAATACAATCCCGGTACCGCATAATTGGATTTCGGTGTCTTGGGCTTCTCTTCGATGGAAATGGCATTGCCTTCGCGGTCGAATTCAACCACTCCATAGGCTGTCGGGTCTTTGGCATAATAACCGAAAATCGTAGCCCCTTCTTGCCTTTGAACCACCTTTTTAAGGGTGGCGCCGAAGCTTTGCCCAAAGAAAATGTTGTCTCCCAAAATCAAACAAACAGAATCGCGGCCTATAAACGCTTCGCCGACAATAAAGGCATCCGCAAGTCCGAGCGGCTGTGCTTGAACCGCATATTGCAGAGAAAGACCGAGTTTAGAGCCATCTCCCAAAAGGTCTTGGAATAGACGGGTATCCCTTGGTGTGGAAATGATTAATATCTCCCTGATCCCCGCCATCATGAGGGTGGATAAAGGGTAATAAATCATAGGTTTGTCATAAACCGGAAGCATTTGTTTTGACACCGCTTTGGTTAATGGATATAGACGAGTTCCCGATCCGCCCGCAAGTATAATACCTTTCATCTAAATCATTCCAATCCATTTTTCTTTTTTAATTTGAAAATTTCATCAACCGCTTTTTTATACCCGCCGGCTTCTTTAAATGAATGACTGATTTTCCTCATATTTTCTAGGTAGCTGGGATCCCCCAGAACCTTTTCGATGGAATGTGTTAACACCTCGGGATTAAGAGTTTGGCTATCAAGAGAAATCGCAGCACCCAATTCCTCCGCCCGTTTTGCCATGCCGTGCTGATCCGCGCCCATGGGAATCGCTACAAACGGCACCTGGTGATACATCAAATCGCTGATGGTGTTCATGCCGGCATGGGTAATGGCTGCATCCGCATACTTTAAGATTTCAGTCTGCGGGACATAATTTCTGACAATAAAGTTATCAGGGATGGAAAATGGCGATAAATCCACCTTGTACGCGGCCATGACAACAACTGCATCCCAACCGGCAAAACTTTTGAAAAACAGGTCATAAAGTGCGGGGTTATAATTCCCGAATACGGTACCTAGTGATATATAGATCACTTTCTTCCCTTCCAATCGATCAAAAGGGAAATCTAAATTTTCTTTTCGATCATATACGGGAGGGCCGATAAATTGAAAGCTATCGTCGAAAAATTCAAGGTCGGATTTCGATATGAAATATTTTGAGGTATAGACCAGATTCAAATCCCCTCGATTAAACATCAGATGCATCATACGATCCGGCATCTTGACGGAGTAGGTTTCTTCTATGGTTCGAGAGACCGCTTTATAGGTATCCAGCACTTCTTGAATCGGGGCGATTTGATCCTCATCCGACTCATGACTGTCATCAAGTATTTCCTTCAATCCGGCAAATACCGGAAAGGTCGAAACGGACGGGATCCGTAAAATCCCGGCGATCACCTCACCAAACGGAAAAGCTGTCGAATAGATCATGTAATCCAATTTCAAATCTGCTGTTTGATGAAAGATGTCTTCTATAATCGAACTGCTTGCTTTGATGACTCTGTGCAAAGAATCGAGCAGCCCCCCCATGTCATCCGTTCCGAACAGGTTCAAGTCTTCGTTAAAACGTTTGAATACCGCACCGGTTCGTTCAATTTTCTCTTTAAACTCATCGGAAGAAAAATAAATAACCTTCTCCCCTTGTCTTACCAGCTCGCTTACTAACCCTAATGAAGGATTAACATGTCCATGGGACGGGATACTTAAAAAAAGCACATTTGCCATACTTACACTTCCTTATTTTTAAAATGATTTGTTGTTGAATATTTTTCCGATTTCCGTAAAAACAGGCTCAGGATCACACCGCAAACAGCCAAAATCATGGAAATTAGAAAGGTGTCGCAGAATCCTGCCGACATTGCCCCTGCTTGTGCTCCCGGTAAATCCGCCGTGACACTGGCCAAATGACTTTTAATATTCGAGGTTAGAAAACCGGACATAAGCGCAACGGCAAACGAGCCAAAAACTTGCTGGGCGGATGCGGTTAATGGAGTCACCCGGCTTATGAGGTGTTCTGGAGCGGATTTCAAAACATAAGTGCTGAGCGGCATCGTCGCTAATCCTTGCCCCAAGCCCATAAAAGCGATAATGCCGATCAATAGTTCCAAGCTGCTGGTTTCCCGAATTCCCGATAACCCCCCCAAAGCACTTGCCAGAAAGACAAGTCCTACAAACACCACAGGCCGTGCACCGTATTTATCAAACAGCCTGCCGCCAAGCTGCATCCCGATAAAAGACATGATCGCTTGAGGGATGACGAGCAAGCCCGACTCAAAGGAAGAAAAGCCTCTTACCTGCTGCAAAAATAAAGGTATTAATAAAGCCGACCCTGCTAATGCGGTCCAATTCAGGCAGGTAAGTATCATGCCTTTGCTGAATTCCTTGGAAAGAAAGGAACGCAGTTCAAGCAAGGGTTCTTTCTTTTGAATTTCCACCAAAATAAAGATGGCTAGAAGAATAACTCCCATGGTGATGGACATAAGCGCGGGAATATTTGCCCAGCCCTCGCTGCTCCCGCTATGCACACCATAAACCAATGCGGAGAATGATACGGGAGCTAAAATGGCCCCCCAAATATCCAACTTCACGTTTTTTCCCAAATTAGAGTCCGGAAGATGTTTAATCCCCCATATAAGGGAAAACACACCGATAGGGATATTGATGAGAAAAATCCACCGCCAATGCATATAGTCCAATAGCCAGCCTGACAATACGGGTCCTGCAATGGGGGCAATCAACATAGGTAAACCTAAAATTCCCATGACTGAGCCTCTTTTGTCCGGGGGAGCCAGCTTGAAAGAAAGCGCCATGCTGATTGGAGCAATCATTCCCCCGCCGAGCCCTTGCAGAATGCGGAATATAATTAACTGAGCTGGCGTTGTGGCCATAGCGCATAATGCGGAACAGCCTGTAAATAAGAAGATGGAGGTTAAAATCACTTTTTTCGAGGTGAAGCGGTCCGAAAACCAGCCTGCCAAAGGGATTACTGCAGATAGAGCAAGGGTATATCCGGTAATCGCCCACTGGATCGTTTTTAGATCCGTATGAAAGTTTTTTTCAAGTTGTGGAATCGCTACATTCATGACCGTACTGTCCAGCATGACTAGGAGCATTCCGGTTAAAACAGGTAATAGTGCGGGTAGTATTCTACGCAGCGAAAATGGTTCTGACCTTGCGATGGATTGGTTTGTCATGATCGACCAAGATCCTCCTTGTGCTAATCAATAAGCTTAAAATGGGCGCAGGATATATCACCTCCCTGTACATAAACCGCGGAATGAAGTAAAATAATAAATAGGGAGTAAACATATAATGAGTATACTCACTATTTACTTGATAAGGTGAGTATACTCACTAATTTTTGTGATGTCAAGGAGGATTTATGACGAGTTCAGATTCATCTTCCGGCTACGGAGAGCTGTCGGGCCAAGATTTATTGCACCAGTTATTTAAAATCAATCATCTTCTGCAACGGCAATTTGAAATGGGATTAGTATCTTACGGTTTGCCGGAGCAATTAACGGGGCCAAGATTACGCGTTCTATTGGAGATTTCGGCAGCCGGTAAAATAAGAATGAATGAGCTGGCGAAAAATTTGGGCATTAAAGCCCGTACGGTTACCCAGTTCGTCGACGCGCTTGAGAAGGATCATTTTATAGTCCGTACCCCCGATGCATCCGATCGTCGGGCCACCATTCTGCAGCTTACGGACACTGCGAAATCCTTAATGGAAAGAGCGGAAGAAGTGATGGGGGAAATATCGGATAAATTGCTTGAGCGTTTAACTTTAGAGCAGCGGAACCAATTGCTTGATATTTTATGGCAGCTTGATTCAAATCGAACCGAATTTAGTACAAATGATGAATAAGTCGACATCTCGCTTATGCGGGCAATTTCTTTCAGATCTGGGCATAATCCAGGCTGATCTATGCGGTAAGTTATCAGTACAATAAACCGGAACACAACGGGAAATTTCTGATATTCCGCTGGTTTGAGCGGGCTGTCCAGGCGATTATCGTGGTGCTGGTTTCCTTAGTGGCAGGCAATGCCGCGTGGGAAACCGTCTATATCTTCGATGATCGGTTTACCTATGCGGTAGGCTTCGCGATAGGATGCGCTTTAAGCCTGCTGGTCACTTCACGGCTGAAGAGCATGCATTGGAGGGGCTGAGCCATTACATCAGGCGACGATAAGCCTCTCGAACTCCAATTCCTGCAGAAAAACAAAAAAGCATCCCTGCAATAGGAAAAATTTCATATCCCTTTCCTATATAACTTGAAATATAATAAAAAGATATTTGTAAAAATAAATTGGGGGGAACCACTTTGAGTCTAGCAAAAAATAACCCGGTGCAGGGAAGAAACGATCGTTTTTCCTCAACTGGTTTCATATTGGCCGCCATCGGAAGTTCCGTGGGTCTGGGCAATATGTGGAAATTTCCGTATATTACGGGCGAAAACGGAGGAGCTGCATTCTTTCTGCTGTTTATCATCTGTTTGATCTTGATCGGCTTGCCTCTGCTTCTGGCCGAACTGGCTATCGGACGGGCGGGCAGAGGCAGTGCAGCTACGTCCTTCGTGAAAGCCGGCGGGTCCAAAATCTTTGGTCAGCTCGGTTTGCTGCAGGTCATCGCGCCTTTTCTTATCCTGACCTTTTATGTCATCGTTGCCGGCTGGACGCTCCATTATGCCGTGCAGTCCTTCAGCGGAGCGCTTTACAGCAATTCCGACTATAGCGGACAATTCAGCTCGTTTTCCCAAGGCTACATGCCGATCATTTGGCAGGCAGTGGCTATTCTGATCACCGGGTTGGTTGTGGGCAAAGGGATATCCGGAGGCATCGAAAAATTCAACAAAGTGCTGATTCCCGGCCTGATCATTCTCCTGATCGTATTGATGATCCGTGCCGTAACTTTGCCCGGAGCCGGAGCCGGCGTATCCTTTTTTCTTCATCCCGATTTCTCGAAATTAAGCCCGGAAGCGGCATTGGTAGCGCTGGGACATGCCTTCTTCTCTCTGTCGCTCGGAATGGGGATTCTGCTTACCTATGGAGCTTATGTGGACAAACGTCAGTCTCTCGGTGCAGCCACCCTCGCGATCGGAGCCGGAGATTTGATCTATGCGTTCATTGCGGGGCTCATTATTTTCCCGACGACAGCTTCTTTCGGCATTCAGCCCGATGCGGGTCCGTCCCTCGTCTTCATCGCGCTTCCTGCCGCCTTCTCGGCGATGCCGCTGGGCGCATTTTTCGGCGGGCTGTTCTTCGTGCTGCTGGCGATTGCCGCCCTGACTTCCGCGGTATCGCTGCTTGAAGTCCCCGTATCCTACGTCATGGACCGTTGGGGCTGGGGACGCGTGAAGTCGGTAGTGATCATCAGCATATTGGTGCTGCTGGTCGGACTTCCTTCGGTCCTGTCCTTTGGAATCATACCGGCATTAACAGAAATGGGCGGGAAAACCTTCTTTGACTGGCTCGATTTCATCACATCGAATATTTTGCTGCCGCTTGGCGGACTCATTACTACAGTCTTCGTGGGGTATTTCTGGAAAAACGTTGCGGAAGCCGCCGGGCTGAAAGCGGGCTGGTTCCGGGTATGGCTGTTCATGGTCCGGTATATCGCTCCGGTTCTCGTGTTCCTGGTCCTGCTGCATACAACCGGAATAATTAAATTTTAGCATTGGAAAAGGCAATCTTCAGGCCGCTGTTCAGTGACCTGGAGGATTGCCTTTTTGCGTTTTTTACTCTAGCAGAACAAGAGCACCTGTCTTCATAAGAAGGCAGGCGCTCCAGCAAGACCGATTAGTTGGCCGGATCGACTGGCGCTGTCGGCGCCGCTGCATCCGATGGCGATGTCGGATTTTTTTCGGAGGAAACAACTTCGCCAGTTTTGGAATTCACAAATGCGATGTAGACATCCACGTTGCCGTTCTTACCCGCGATAGAGATTTCGACGGTCTCACTGGGTAACATTTCACCGCTTATAGCCGCTACAGCCCGCTGAGCATCTACAACCTGAACATCCGCGAAAGATACAAAATAAAAGGTTCCTTCCATATCCTCTCTCGTGCAGAAAATCGGGAAAGCCTTCATGCCGTCCAAGGATACATCAAATTTCTCCTCAAGCGCTTTTCTGGCAATATCCACCGCTTTGTCTTCGCTCATATCCTCGCTTGTTTTCTCAGGGGTGATTGAGAGGCCTCGAGCTTTAGTTGCAGGGACCGCAGGGCGAAATTCGCCCACGAACTCTGTTTGCCGATGCTGACCGGTCACCTTTACATTGGGGGCCGTGTCATTTGCAAAAGCATAAGTTGACAATGCGGCGTTCCCCGCGATCAAAGTAACTGCCGCTCCTACCGTAAGTGCTGTGGCGTAAAGCTTTTTTTTCACTTTTCATACCTCCGTCATAAAATGATTGGATTTTCGTAGCTACAAGGCCATTATGAGGGGGTCGTATTATAGACTAATGTTCGAGTCGTAATGAAGTTGTAAAAAGAACGGACACCTTCGTGTACTCTTGTTCTCGGGATTCAATGTGCAGCCGCGCATGATGAAGCTGGGCAATTTGACTGCAGATGGACAGCCCCAGCCCGATCCCTCCCAGTTCTTTGGAACGGGATTTGTCTACGACATAGAAGGCCTCGGTAATTTTTTCGATGTCCTTGTCCGGGATGCCTTTTCCATAGTCAATGACCTCAATGACGATACCCTGCTGCCGCGAATAGCATTTTAGATGAATTTCCCCTCCGTTTTCAGAAGCCTTAATGCTGTTTTCAACCAAATTCATCAACAGCGTCAGCAGCAGGGTAGAATCTCCATAGATCCGCTCTGCCCCGCACTCCTTCACCAAGGTGATCTGTTTTGCCTCCAAATCATGCCGTTCCATCTGTTCCGCATAAGCAAACAAGGGGGCAATCTCCACAATCTGCAAAGCAATCTCCTCGTTCTTCAAATACAGCAGCTCCATCAATTTTCCGGACAGCAAATCCAGCCGGGCCACATGCTCATGAATATAATCGACCGCCATTCTGCGGTCTTCCTCGGTGCTGTTGGCCTGATTTAAAAACTCGCTGTACCCTTTGATCGCCGTAATCGGCGTCTTCAGCTCATGGGTCAGATTATTGATGAAGTTTTCTTTTTCTTCGCTCGCTTTTTGGATCGTTTCAATATTCGCCGATACCGCGTCCACCATTTTGTTGAAGTCCTGGGCCAATTCCGCGATTTCGTCGCTTCCGCTGACCTTGACCCTTTGATGATAGGCCCCGGCCGCAATATCCCTTACGCCTTTGTTCAGGTTTCGGACCGGAGCGGTTAACCGGAATAACAGCACAATAAGCACAGCGGATAAAATTAACGAAATGACCACACTCAAGGCAATAAAATAGTTGAGCAAGGTATTGTAATAATCCTGCAGATAAGCGGAGCTTCTAGAAATGACCAGCTTAAGCCCGTTAAACTCCATGCTGCCGCCTACGAAGATCCACATCTGTCCGTCAAGCTTCCTGTATACGGTTTCGCGTTCCCCTTCTTTCAGTTGAAGCTCTTCCCGCTCGCCCGCAAATTGATAGGCATTGGAAAAAACCAACCGCTCCCCATCATATACCTCGGTCAGGATACCCTCTTCATCGTAATTTTGGGCGATCCCGGAAATGACGGCCTCATAGCCCGAACTGCCGGTACTGTTGGCAAAAGCCCGCAGGATATAGCTTAACGTTTGCTCGATGCTCTCATATTCGCTTACGGCTCTGGACATATCCATCCGCTCGTTTAATTGGTAGCTTTTTTGCAGCAGCGCATAGGCTCCAAGATCAAAAGCGATCAGGAACACGAGCAGTACACATAAATACGTTTTCTGCCAAAATTTCACCTTTACACCTCTAGCCTGTAGCCGTATTTATACACCGTTTTGATCCTATGCTCCCAGTTCAGCTTCTTTCTCAGCCTCTGGATATGTACGTCAACGGTTCTCGTGTCGCCATAGAAATCGAAGCCCCAGGTCTGCTCAATGATTTTTTCACGGGAGAGCGCGATATTTTTGTTTTGAATGAGAAAATCGAGCAGCTTAAATTCTTTATTGGTCATTTCCACGGCCTGTCCGTTAACAGTGACGATGTGCTTCTCCAGATCCACCGTCGTTCCGTCCAGGCTGAATTCGGCGGCGTTTTTTTGGTTTCTGCGCAGCACCACATTGATCCGGGCGATCAACTCCACCGCTTCGAACGGTTTGACGATATAATCCTCCGCCCCGCTTTCCAGGCCGTGCACTTTATCGGAAACGGCATTTCGCGCCGTCAGGAAGATCACCGGAATCCCGCGTTTCATAAACCGCTCGATAAGTTTAAATCCATCAAGCCCCGGCAACATCACATCCAGAATGACCAAATCGACACGAGTCTCATTTAAAACCTCTGAAATTTGCTCTCCGCTGTATAATTGAATATATTCATGCCCTACCATTTTCAAATTTAGAGCAATCAGGTCGTTGATTGCCCTCTCATCATCGACGATCAAAATTTTAGCCATTCGATCACACTCCACCGCCATGATACCAAATATCCGCTTGAAAGTTATTATGGAGTTGTAAATTTTGAGGCATGTGATCTTCCAATGACAGCCGAACAAATCCATGAGCCGGCCAGTTATCTTTGCTGAGCCAGCTCCCGGTTCACCGCGTCAAGCATCGCCTGGATGGAATCCTGGTCCAACAAGATGCTGATTCCCTCCGGAACCCGTTCCGCCAGCTCATGGTCGAAATCCGCAAACCTCTCATTTTCGGCAAGTTGGAACAACTCGCAGTTTTTCAAATCCCGCCAGAAACGAACCGGAGCCTGTCCGGCCAAATAAACCACCTGAACCAAACCTCCGCCAAGTTCAAAATACAAGCAGTTTTTTTGGCGGCGCGGTGCTGATAAATTTACCATCGTTAATTGAACGGGGTGCCTGATCTCGTCCCTGGACAACTCCAGCGACAGTACCTGATGGGTGTCCGCATCAACGGCAAACGTAATGAACGGAACGAAGCCGGAAAAAAATCGCAGGGCGACGGACTCGCGCAACTTCTCCTCAAACGTCCAACCCAGCGGCTGCAAAACAAAGGATTCGCCCCGGTCAAAATAAGCTTTTTGTAGAAACCGTTTTATATCTTCAGTCCCTGAAGCATCATAAGCTTGCAGTCTGCCGGTTTCAACCGTATAATACAGCGGGCTTCTTCGGTTCCCTTGGCGTTCCGCCGGCCGCGGCTCCCGGTACAAATCCTTTAACACCGGCAATATTCCGGTGTCAGCAGCGTTAAACAGCTCGCCCGTGTCTTTTTTTAGCCGCTGCATGTTTACCTCCTCCACCTTGTCTCCCCGGATCAGATACCTCACCTTTTCAAAATGCGCCGCCACCTGGTCTGCCACTAAATGGCGCATCTCTTCGTCTTCCGCCGGAAGAATAACCATCGTGTCCGGTCCCAACCAAAGGCTCGCCGCCGTAAAAAATTGCCCCAATGCAGTCATCGTTTGCGGAATCCGGTTAAGGTCCGCTTTTTCCATGCGGAAATCCGGATGGTCGAAAACCACCCTTTCTTCACCAACATATTCAATTAAACTGCTGCCCTTGATCCAATCCATCACGGCCCCTCCAAATCGATATTTCGGTTATATCTATAAATTCTATTTATTTTCATATATTCCCCTCAAAGTTCAGGAAAGCTTAAAATCCTGCTCCATATGGCGATCAGCCATTGTTTTCTCCCATTAAATAGCATTTGCTCCTTTATTTACAGAAACATTCAGAAAAATTCAGAAACGATCAGAAAATATAAGCATGAATTATCTATAATGGAGCATATGGCAGTATATATATTATTTTGTAAATTTATGTATTTATTTGAACCTTGAGCAAAATTTGCATTAGAACTAAGATAAAACCGCTATTAAATTCCAATTAAAGGAAGAAAGAAGGCTGTCGAAAATGATGGACAACGCAAGGTCGTCATGCTCATCGTTTCATGCGCTGTAATTTGCGTGTATGCCATGGACCTCAAAGCCGGTGCGGTTCTTAAATCCGAGGAAAACACGAAATAAAATGCAGTCACGGATTTTTTTGTCTTAAACAACACAACGAAAGGATTGTGAGTGTTTGTGAAAAAAGTTGCACTAGTAAGCCCATTGAGAACGGCGGTCGGCTCCTTTAACAAAACCCTTGCGCCTTTAAGCGCTCCAGAACTGGGAGCCAACGTGATGACAGCATGCCTTCAGCAAAGCAAACTAGAGCCGGCTAAGATTGATCAAGTCTTCCTGGGAAATGTCCTTCAGGCGGGCGTTGGCCAGAATCCCGCCAGACAGGCGGCGCTCAAAGCCGGCATCCCCATCGATGTGCCCGCATCAACGATCAACACGGTTTGCGGTTCAGGGCTTCATGCCGTCGCTTTAGCTTACGATTCCATTTTGGCGGAGCAAAGCAGCATCGTCATGGCCGGAGGCATGGAGAGCATGTCGAACGCCCCTTACCTGCTAAAAGATGCCCGAAACGGCTACAGACTAGGTAGCGGCGAACTGGTCGACTCCCTGGTGAACGACGGCCTTACGTGCCCGATCAACAAATACCATATGGGAATTACCGCGGAAAATGTCGCCGAAAAATATGGAATTTCCAGACTTGAGCAGGATGAATTTGCCTATGAAAGCCAGAGCAAGGCCGCGGAAGCCAAAAACAAAAAAGTTTTTGCGGAACAGATCGTTCCGGTCACGATTAAAACCAAAAAAGAAACGATCAGTTTCGCGGAGGACGAACACGTAAGAGGAGATACCACCAAGGAAAAACTCTCCAGTTTAAAGCCCGCGTTTAAGGGAGACGGAACGGTTACCGCGGGAAATGCTTCGGGCATCAATGATGGCGCGGCGGCCGCCCTCGTCGTGTCGGAAGACAAATGTAAGGAACTTGCGTTAAAACCGCTGGCATATATCAAAGGTTACTCGCTGGTCGGCGTCGATCCCGCCTATATGGGAATGGGTCCGGTGAAAGCCGTTTCGTCGCTTCTTAAACGCCAGGGAATGTCCACCTCTGACATCGATCTTTTTGAAATTAATGAAGCCTTCGCCGCACAGGCAGTCGCGGTGTTGAAAGAGCTTGGGATTCGCCCGGAGAAGGTCAATGTCAATGGCGGCGCGATCGCGATCGGGCATCCTGTCGGGGCAAGCGGCGCTAGAATTTTGGTTACGCTGGTTCATGAAATGGTACGGAGATCTGCGCGTTACGGCATAGCCTCGTTATGCATCGGAACGGGCATGGGAATCGCGATGCTGGTTGAAAATGCACTTATTTAATCAAGAAGGGAGACCCTAGATCGTTATGAATCAAAAAGAAGTACTTTCACTGCAATCGATGCCCGCGGCCAGCGCCAGTTACGGGCGCCCGCCATGCCGTTTCATCAACCGGGAATTTTTTATTGTGACTTATGAATCCGATCCCGCCGCGATCAGACAGGCGGTCCCGGAACCGCTTGAGCCGGATGGAAGCAACACCGTTTCGTACGAATGGATCAAGATGCCCGATTCGTCCGGTTTGGGAAGCTACGAGGAAAGCGGGATTGTCATTCCGTGCACTTTTCATGGCGAACCGTGCAATTTTGTCGCCCAAATGTATTTGGACAACGCGCCTGCTATTCTCGGGGGCCGGGAAATCTGGGGATTCCCGAAAAAATGGGCGAAACCTCGCCTGAGAGTCGAAGAGACCGAGACGCTGACGGGCACATTGCACTATAATAACGTCCTGGTTGCCATGGGAACGATGCCTTTCAAATATCACATTCTTGATGCGGAGGAAACGGCTAAATCGATCGCCAAAACCCAGGTGAACTTAAAATTGATCCCCGATGTTGACGGCACCCCGAAAATCGCGCAGTTAGCGGCGTATAATCTGGAAAACATCACGGTCAAAGGCGCCTGGTCAGGTCCCGCCAGATTAAGCCTGGTCCCCCATGTCAACGCCCCTGTGGCCGATTTGCCGGTGAAAGCTTATGTCGGCGGAAAACATTTTATCGCCGATTTAACGCTGCCTTATGCAAGAGTCATCCATGATTATCTCCAATAAAGTTAGCTTCCTTAAAAATTAGACAAGGTGGGAGAAACATGATGAACAAAGTCATCTCCGCGGAAGAAGCGGTTAAGAAGGTGAAAGACGGGGACACGGTGATGGTCGGCGGTTTTCTGGCCGGAGGTTATCCGGAAGAGCTGGTGCGCGCGCTGGTCGACTCCAATTCCGCCGGCAATTTAACCATTATTTCCAACGATACGGGCACAGCGGAATTATCTATCTATGAGCTTGTGAAAAGCGGCAGAGTGAAGCGGATTTTTGCCTCCTATATCGGCGCCAATCCGGAAACGGGAAGACTCCTGATGACGAAAGAAGCGGATGTGCAGCTCTTCCCGCAAGGCACGCTCGCGGAAAAAATCCGCGCGGGAGGAGCGGGTTTGGGCGGTGTTTTAACCCCTGTGGGCGTGGGCACCGTTGTCGAAGAAGGTAAACAGAAGCTGGAGATTGACGGACGGGAATATTTGCTGGAGCTGCCGCTCAAAGCGGACGTGGCGCTAATTCGGGCCCATAAGGCGGATGAGGCGGGAAATCTGGTCATCAACGGCTCTTCACGCAACTTCAACATCGTTATGGCTACGGCGGCCGAGTATGTCATTGCGCAGACGGACGAATACGTAAAGGCGGGGGACATTGACCCCAACCATGTCAACGTTCCCGGAATATTTGTCGACGCGATCGTAAAGGTGGGAGATTAAGCATGAATAACCGAGAATTAATCGTTAGAAGAATAGCCCGGGAGTTTAAAGACGGCGATGTCGTCAACCTGGGAATCGGCATGCCTACCATGGCGGTGGACTATATCCCCGACAACGTGCATATTACGCTGCAGGCTGAGGACGGAATCGTCGGCGTAGGCCCCAAAGCGGCTCAGGGCAAAGAAAGACTCGATTGTATCGATGCCGGCGGAAACTACGTAACAACCGTGAAAGGAGCTTGTTTTATCGACAGTACGCTTTCTTTTTCCATTATTCGCGGAGGGCATGTGGACATCACCGTTCTGGGCGCCCTGGAGGTCGATGAGCAAGGCAACCTGGCAAGCTGGATGATTCCCGGGAAAAAAGTGCCGGGCATGGGCGGGGCCATGGACTTGGTGGTCGGAGCCAAGCGGGTGATCGTAGCCATGGAGCATCTGACCAAAGACGGGGCGCCGAAAATCTTGAAATCCTGCAAGCTGCCCCTGACCGCCGTAAAGGTCGTAAAGACCATCGTCACCGAAATGGCCGTCATCGATGTAATTCCGGGCAAAGGGCTGATGCTGAAGGAAATCGCCCCGGGTTTGTCGGTGGAAGACGTTCAGAAGGCCACCGAGGCTGAGCTGATGGTTTCAGCGGATTTGAAGGCTATTGCAGTGTAAGCGGATAGAAATGGAACAAGCCCTTAGGGAAAACAGCTTCCCGAGGGGGCTTGTTCTTTTTCGGGCTTGTTCTTTGGGTGGTATTAGTTCGTTGTCACCTTTACCTTGTAAGGGTACGTAATGCCGTCCTGATTAATATCAAGATATTGAATATTGTCAGGAGTTGCGGAAACTACTAAATAAACCGCTTTTTCATCCCCTTGCAATCGTACGCTGTTTTGACCGTGATTCCACATCGTAGAATATCTGGTATCTCCCGCACGCGTTACGGTAACAATGCTGGCTCTCCAATCAGCGCCTCTCGCTGTGCTCGTACCCTGGAAATCAACCGTGACGGAGGTTTTGCTTAAATCGATATTCAAAGGAACAATGTTATAGCCTGTCTGTTGCGGAGCTTTGCCGGCAGGCACTGTCATCCAGCCATCGCGTTGTTTTTCCAAGGTCGTATAAATCTTTTCATAATTGCCGCGTGTTCTCAAAAGTTCATCCAAATGCTCCAAATAATATTCCTGACTCTTAAAGTCCATCGTCACCATTCTTCTGGCCATTCCGCCCAGGATTTCTTTAATGGAAACGCCCGTTACCTTTTCCATGGATGCAAAATAAGTAGAGTCTTCTTGGTTGTAAGTCAATAAATTTAACAACGCTTGATGGCCAAGTCCGCCGAGGTTGTCCGGATTTTCGTTAATGTACAGGAAAATAGGCCAAGCATCGTACCAATTCTTAACATGTGGAAAATGGGATTCCGAGTTCAGGACATAGGGGGCGAAAAAGTCGGAGGTTGGCCCGTACACCCTGCCGCCATAACTATAATAATCACTGCCTAAATATTCATTGCGCAGGAAGTTGGCCATTGCTTCATTCCACGCATAAGGGACAACCCCTCCGTTATGGAAAACAAAAACGTGCGCCAATTCATGAGGCACCACCCAGCTAGGCGGATCCACGCGCATGGCCCCCGGCATCATGACAATGTAGCCAAAAGAATCTTGGTCTACAGACATATAAGCCCAATCGTTGGAAATTTTGTCCAGCCCCGTTTCCGCAATATAAATGTTTGTTTTATATTTTCCGGTGATCCATGGATTTTGAGAACTTCCGATATCCCCCAACCCAATTTTGTCAATGTAAAATGAACGAATCGTTTCCAGGTTTGCCAAATTGCCCTCGGCAAATTGCCGATTTACGGTTCCGGTTGTATCCCTGTTGCCCCAAATAATCTGAAAATGCTCGGAAACCGCACGATTTACTGAAGTGTCGGATAAAGAATAAAAAGCGTCCCTTGCTTTGTATTCGCTTGCAAATACTTCGCTTTCCGCGCTTTCTAAACTTTCCGTGCTTTCTGCGCTTTCCGTTGTTGCAGCACTTTCTGTAGTTGCAGCGCTTTCTGGCTCCGACGCTTTTGCCGTTGTGACAGCGCCCGGTAAATCGGCCAAAGCCCCAAAGCCGGTTGCACTCAACGACAATAAAACCATCAACAAACAACAGAATAACCTTTTCATCATTAACACGCCTCCCTCAATAATGAAATATTGGTAGTTTCTACTATACAGTAACATATTTATCGGCATTTTATTTCAAATATTTATAAAATCGGTCAAAATTCCCAGAATTCATGAATAATATGCCAAAAAAGACCCTGAGTAAAATAACCCAAGGTCTTGGACTTATTGAAAAATAACATGGAAGAAAAACGCCTTTTTATTGTCAGTTGAAGATAACAGGTAAAATTCAAAGGAATCTTCATGATCTTCCCTTACATAAAACGTCGATTGATATTCGATAAAACTCACCAAGGAACCGAAAATTTTTTTTGCCGTATGTAAGTTAAACTCTTTCAGTTTGATCACAATTTTATATTGGCCTGCATCCTCATTATACGTAACAGAGGAGTCTTCAATATTCTCTTGCCATGTCATGAAAAACATAGCTTCTATCCAAATTCCTATCTCATATTCTGTATTTAACGTTTTTGATAGCTCCAACAAAACATCCTTAGTCATTCTTTATCAACTCCAAACCGGGCTCTTGCGGTTCAAAATATTGCGGATATAAGAATTTTATCGGCTTCTCGCAATTTTTCCTTAATAGTAAAAATGTACCTTTATGCAAAGTTGCACCTAAGCTCCAATCCCATTACCATGAAAACAAACGACAAATCGGGCTTGGGACTTATGCTGTGCGGTCCCGGCCCGGGAGGGACGGTGAAGAACGAATGCGGAAAGCGGATTGGCTCGGGCCTTCCATTCAAATCGATCCGGCGTTTGCGTATTACCGGGACCGCTCGGCGGACAGCGTGGCACGGGAGCTGAAGCAGGCCGGATACCGCTCCGTCCGCTATTTCGTTACGCGGGAGGACCGGGTAGACGGGAGGCTGGTGGAAGCGCTGAAGCGCCACGGCTTGTTCGTCTGGGCGATGACGCTGGGCAACGGCACGTACGTCACCGGCCATTTGCCGGCCGGCTGGGAGCGCTGGCGCATGGAGCTGCTGAAGCCGGCCAAGGACGGCTATACCCGCCTCTCGCCTCATAGCGAGGGTTACCTCGATTGGAAACGGCAGGCCTTGGTCCGTCTCGCGCAAGAGCACCCGTTCGACGGGCTGGAAATCGCCGAGGCGTATTTCCCGGAGTGGGACGGTCTCGCAACCGGAACGTACGGGGATGTCGGCCCGCTGGCTCTAGCCGCATTCCGCTCCTACAGCGGAATGCTTCCTCCGGAATTCGTGCATCGCACCTCCCCGGCCTATTACAAAAAAGACCGGGCGCGTTACCGCGCGTGGGTGGAATTCCGCGTCCACGCGGTCAACCGCTTTCTTGCCCGGCTTGTGAACGGCCCCGGCGGTATCCGCGAGGCGCGGCCGGAGCTGCGCATCGCGACGTGGTCCATCGCCGTCGATGCGGGCCGGGACCCGGTCGGCGCCGTGCGCGAGCTGCAGGGCATCGACGCCGGAGAGATGATCGCCGCCGTCAGACCCGACCTGCACGTGCTGCAGACCCATTGGCCCGACTGGATGCGCCGGCGTCTGCCCGCCGATTATGCCCGGCGCTACCGCGCGTTCGCCGAACCGCTGCGCCGCCTGTATCCGGAGCTGCCGCTCGCGCTGCAGACCGATATCGGCTCGCTGCGCCAAATGCGGCGAAGCGCGGCGTGGACGCGGCGGTTCGCCGAAACGGCGGAAGCGCTCGGCTACGCCTCCTGGACCGCCTACGAATATTCCATCGGCGGGTGGATGTATGAGGAGCCGCCCCGGGCGGTAAAGGCGACTCGGCTCGGAAGGGACAGCGTGCGCATCGATTTCAACAAGCGGATCGACGCCGCGTCGGCGGAGCGGACGGAGCATTACCGGATCCGTACCTCGCAGGGGGAACCGGCGGCCCTCCCCGATTTGAGCGCCGCCGCCGACGGCCAGTCGGTGACGCTGCGCTCGGATCTTTTCCCCGCGGAACCGTTCACCGCAGACATTCGCGGGGTCCGGGATACGCCCGGCCGCTGGCTTGTGCCCGGCTGTCCGGCAAACCTGAGCGACTGCAGCATTGTCGTGCCCGGACTGCGCTAGGGGAAGCGGTGCCCGTACTCAGCTTTCGCTAGTGCCGCCCGCCCACCGAATCCGCTCTTTAAGCGGAACGGGCAGTCCGAGCTTCTGCATTTCATCGTAAATCCATTTCATGTGATAATCGTACACGACCGCCGGGGCCGCGCCGGCTTCCATTCCGTTTTCTGTCTCCCCCATTCGGTTTCGTTCCGCCGCATCGGATTCAACGTGGCCATCCGGTTCCGGCTCCGGCTCCAGCTTCAAGCGATGTTCGTCAATCAGCCGCCGCAAAATGATAAAATGCTCGTAAATATGCCGGTACGACTCGATCTCCTCGCCGATCTGGTCCATCGTGGCGCTGAGATCTTTTTTGAGATGGAACTCGTATTTGCACAGCTGATAATAATTCTCCAGGCTGCTGAGCTGGGAACGAAGGCTTTTTAAGTCGGGTTCCTCTCCGTGCTCGGCCATCTGCTCGAACATTTCGGCCATCCGTTTGGCCAGCTCTTTGCGCGCTTTGTTCAGGCTGACTTCATGCCTGGGCGGAAACACGACGTAATTGACGATGACCGCAACGGCGATCCCGATCAGCGTGTCCGTAATCCGGTGAAACCCGTAAGCAAGCGGATTTTCGCCCGTTTTTAGATTAAGCATAATGGCCAGAAATACGATGCACGCGATCGAAACCGATTTGTTCCATTTCAGCAAGTTGCAGACGTAGATTACGACCATGACCCCGATGGCGCAGTAAAACGCGTTCCGCGGCTCGAGAAAAGCGAAGCCGGCGCCGACGATCGCGCCGATAAACGTCCCCATCGTGCGGATTTTGCCCGCTTTAAACGAATTGGTCACCGAATTTTCCATCGAAATAATAGTTGCGATCGCCGCGTAAAAAGGATACTCCAAATGCAGAAGCTTGGACACGATTAAACAGATGAAGATCGCAATCCCCGTCTTCACATTGCGCAATCCAATGACCCATTTCAATCCAATCAACCCCTAGTTAAACTCAGACCCGTATTATATAGAATGTCTTATATCGCTTCAACTATAAATCGCATGGAAACTCCAAATTTTTTGCTCTACAACAGTTTTAAAACGGGAACTTTCGTTCGTGTATACCGCCCTAAGATATGGGATTGATGGGCAGAATAAGACTTACAAAAATGAAACAGCGGCACTATAGGTGTTGAAACCCCTATAGTGCCGTTGTTTTTTATATTTTCCCCGAAGCAATAAACAATTTACTCAAATTAATCTAAATAAATCCCCAAACTTAATTAGGAATCTAGAAGCTTTTTTAAATAATTAAATCTTGCTCTTTTGCTAAATGGCGTAGTAATATCGAATCAACATGTCGTTTGTGGTTATATTTATATAAAACTTATAAAATAAAACTAAACAACAACTTAACAATCTTGTTTACTATCAGCGATTATAAGATCACGCCCCGCAGGGCAATGTTAAAACCACATGGAGCAAAATTCCGCAGGAAAGGAGCTGCCTCTTGAAATGAATGCACGCATGGTTTCCATTCTCCAGCATTTGCTGGTTTCCGACGCTCCTGTCAAAAGCGAATATCTTGCCAAATTGATTCAAGTCACTTCACGAACGATTCGCAGCGATATTCGGCAGCTGGATGATTTTTTGAACAAGCACGGGGCAGCCATTGAGCCTGTTCGGTCAAGGGGATACGCACTCAAAATAACGGATAACCGCGCTTTCCGCGATCTGCTGCAGCAGCTGTTCATCGTAAACGAACCCAATGATCCCGCTTCCCCCGAATATCGTCAAATGCATATCATCAGGCGGCTCCTGATTGCGGATCATTTTTTAAAGCTGGAGGATTTGGCCGAAGAACTGTATGTAAGCCGCTCCACCCTGAATAATGATTTTAAAGAGGTCAAGCGAACACTTAAGAATTACGGAATCTCGATCGATGCACGCCCCAATTACGGTATCAGGCTCAAAGGCGATGAAATGCGTCTGCGCTTTTGCATGTCCGAATTTATCATCAACCGTTCAAGCGACGAGCAAATCGGCGGATTGGACAACGCGCCGCGCATACTCGCGCCCGGAGAAATGACCCTGATCCGCGGAATCGTTCTGGAACAGATTCAAAAGTTTGGCGTAACCCTTTCCGATGTGGCCTTCAGCAACTTGGTCGTTCATATAGCGATCGCCTGTAAGCGAATCCGCGACGGCAACCAGGTAACCATGCCTTCGGCGGAAATCGCGGATATCCGCAGCAGCGGGGAGTATAGGGCCGCTGAGCAAATCGTGGCGCTAATCGGGGAAGCATTGGATATCGTTTTTCCGGAAACCGAAGTCGCCTATATCTCCCTGCATCTGGCCGGAAATAAATGGCTTACGGGGATCAAAGATCAGCAAACCGAGAGTATAACGCCGGACAAGCTGCTGGATGCGCAAATCTATGAACTGGGAAAAAGCATTCTGGCCGAAATCGACCGGGACTTGAATTTAAACCTCAGCCATGATTCCGAACTACTGATGGGCGTTTGCCTGCATCTGAAACCGGCGCTGAATCGGGTAAAATACGGGATGAACATTCGCAATCCGCTGCTGGACCATGTGAAAACCAATTATCCGCTAGCCTTTCAAGCCGGAGTCATCGCCGCCAAATTCATTGAAAGCAAACTGAATATTGCGATTCCGGAAGCGGAGATGGGATTTTTAGCGATTCACGTCGGCGCCGCCCTGGAACGCAAACGAATAAGCTGCGGACCCAAGCGCTGCCTTGTAGTCTGCACTTCCGGAGTTGGCAGCGCGCGCCTGCTTCAATATAAATTGCAAAACACGTTCGGGGCCCGGCTTGAAGTGGCGGGAACGACCCCATACTACAAGCTTTCGCAGTTTCCGCTGCAAGCAGTCGATTTCGTCGTCAGCACGGTGCCTATTCCGCAGACGCTGCCGGTTCCGGTCGTCGTGGTTCAAACCTTGCTCGGTACAGGTGATATGGATAAAATAGAAGCCCTGCTAAACGGCGCAGAAGAGCACCCTCTGCGCTATATTCAGGAAGACCTTGTCTTTCTGAAACAAAGCTTCGCGAGCAAGGAGGAAGTTATTTCGTTTCTGGGAAGACGCATCCATGCGGCCGGCTTGATCGCTTCCGCCGAGGGCTTCATCGGACTGGTCCTGGAGCGCGAACATGCCGCGCCCACCGCTTATGGAAATTTGGTGGCCATCCCCCATCCGATCATTCCGCAAAGCGACGGCACCGTATGGGCGGTTTGCACCCTGAAGCAACCCATTGCCTGGGGCGGCAAGCCCGTGCAGTTCATCTGCTTGCTCAGCATAGACAAGAACGGCGAGGAACCCCCGACGGCCATGTACGACCATTTGATGAGGATCGTGGATGATCCGGAAATCGTCCAGCAGATGCTGGCTTGCGAAGCTTATGATGAATTCGCCCGAGTCCTTATGAGACATAACAACTGATTTCCGCTAGCAGCGGAAAAGGAATGCATACAGAAGTTTAATGTAATCGGATACACTGAAGTTGCAAGAGACAGAGACATACTACGAGGTGATAGCAGTGGATGAGTACCAGGAAATCATTATGGAGATCATTACAAACGCAGGCGTCGCCAAGAGCAAGGCGATGGAAGCCATCCGTCTGGCCCAACGGGGTCAAGCGGAGCAAGCCGCGGAATGTCTGAATGAAGGCAAAGCCGAGCTGGTCAAAGCGCATAAGGCGCAAACCCGTTTGATCCAATCGGAAGCGGACGGGACCTCTCATGAGGTTACGCTGCTGATGGTACATGCACAGGATCATCTGATGTCGGCGATCACGATCCGGGATTTGGCCGAACATATCGTGGACCTTTACAACAAACTGGACCGCCGGTGAAAAGAAAACACGCTAAAACTTGCAACGGTTAAGGAGGAAACAACATGAAACAAATTACATTGGTTTGCGCAGCGGGAATGTCGACGAGCATGCTTGTGCAGAAGATGAAAAAGGCCGCAGAGGCGCAAAACCTGGAAGTCGAAATCAGAGCCACTTCCGAAAGTTCCTTTAAAGAGTACGCGGACAAGACGGATGTCCTGCTCATCGGGCCGCAGGTCGGTTATCTGGAAGGCGATTTCAAAGCAAAATATGAACCCCAAGGCATCAAAGTAAGCGTTATTAATACGATGGACTACGGGATGATGAACGGGGAAAAAGTGCTTGCCGACGCTTTGGCCCTTTGAGGCAAGCGCTTAATCCGCACAAATGGAAGCGTTCTCCAGCATCTCATTATGAAGCCTTGAGCAGGAGTTGAAAATTTATGAACAATCAACCAAAGTTCTCGCACAAACTGCAAAGAGCGGCCGGGAAAATTCAGCAAAACCGTTACATGAGCGCCATTTCCAACGGGCTGATGTCCACCCTTCCCTTCTTGATCATCGGCGCCTTCGCCACGCTTTTCTCCGCGCTGGCGTGGGAGCCTTATCAGAACTTCATCGCCCCGGTGAAGGGCATTATCGGTCTGGCCTCGACGATGACCACCGGGATTATCGCATTGTATGCGGTGTTCTTCATCGCCTACAGGCTGGCTCAAGCTTTCGACAAAGACCCGCTGCTTCCCGCGGCTACCGCCTTGCTCTCATTTTTAATCGTCACCCCCGTACAGACTTTTGATACGGTGCGGGCGTTGCCGCTGCAATGGCTGGGGGCGCAAGGATTATTCGTCGCCATGATCGTCGGCCTGCTCGCCGCGCGCCTGTATATCTGGATCGTCGACCGCAATTGGACGCTTAAAATGCCGGACAGTGTTCCGCCAACCGTGGTTAAAACCTTTTCCGGACTGATTCCCGCCATTCTGGTGGCTCTGGTGTTCGTCGTTGTGGCCGGGCTGTTCATGCAAACGTCTTTCGGCACGGTCCATGAATTTATTTACACGTATTTGCAGGTACCGCTGGAAGGGCTCGGCGGATCGCTTGGAGCCTTGATTATCGCCGTGCTGATTATGCAGGCGCTGTGGATGTTCGGCATTCATGGGGCCATCGTTATCCTGGCGATCGTGAAGCCGATTTGGATGAGCCTGGACTTGGCCAATCTCGAAGCGTTTCAAGCCGGAGCTCCGCTGCCGAACATTATCGGCGTCGCTTTCTGGTCCATCTTCTGCAACTACGCGCCGATGCTGGGGTTTGCCCTGCTGCTGGTATTTATGGCCAAAAGCAAGCAGCTGCGCACCATCGGCAAGCTGGGGCTTCCGGGAACCTTTTTCTCGATTCACGAACCGCTGATCTTCGGGATTCCGGTCGTATTGAATCCTATATTGGCCATTCCGTTTGTGGCGGCTCCGCTTGTGTGCGCGGTGCTTGGATACGCGGCGACTACGATCGGCCTGTTGCCGGCGCCGATTGGAATTTATCCGCCGTTTGGCACACCTATTGTTGCGCTTGGTTTTATTGAGGGCAGCTGGAAATTGGCCGCGGCGCAGCTGGTGCTGGTTCCGATTTGCATGCTGATTTACTATCCGTTCTTCCGGGCGCTGGACAAACAGCTCTTGAATAAAGAACGCGCAGCCGAGGAAAAAAATAAGCAAGAGGGGTCCGACGTAGCCACAGTAAGTCCGGTTTCCCTATAATAGTATTATAAAGAGGAACAAATGAAAAACGGCGGGCGATTTTCACCATCCGCCGTTTTTCGCCATTACGATAGCTGGAGCGATAGCCTATGATCAAACTTGGAATATCCGCAAACAAACGTTATTTCGTGCATGAGGACACGCCTTTTTTCTATTTGGCCGATACCGTCTGGAGCGCATTTACCAACATTACCCTGGAGGAATGGGCCTACTATCTGGATTACCGCAAGCAGCAAGGCTTTAATGTGCTGCAGATGAACTTGCTGCGGCAATGGGATGCCAGCGGCAGTGAGCTAAAGTATGAGCCTTTCCCCAGCGATGCGGACGGAAGTTACAACTTTTTCGAATTCAACGAATCCTATTTCGACAGGGCGGAAACGATGGTGCAAATGGCGGTAGACAGAGGTTTTGTCCCCGCGCTTGTCCTGTTATGGTGCAATTATATCCCGGACACCTGGGCTGCCAAGCTTCGTGAAGAGAAGAAGATGCCGCTGGAAGCGGTAGAGCCCTACGTCCGCTATGCCGTCAACCGGTTTTCTAAATATTACCCGATCTATGTGATCAGCGGAGATACCGACTTTCCTTCCGAACGCGCCAACCAGTATTACTTGACCGCGCTGCGCACCGTGAAGCAGCATAGTCCGCAGTGTTTGACCACGCTGCATATTCAAGGCAGACTGGCGGTGTTGCCCGATGAATTTTCCGGCAATCCCGATCTCGATTTCTATATGTACCAGTCCGGCCACAATTCGCAATTTCAAGCAACGGCGTACACGTTGGCCCAGGAATTTTACAATAAGCCTGCGACCCGGCCGGTCATCAATTCCGAACCCTGCTACGAACAGATGGGCTACAGCCGGCGGGTTTACGGCCGCTTTACCCGGGCCGATGTCCGCAAAGCCGCCTGGCAAAGCCTGCTTTCCGGGGCCGCAGCGGGTGTGACTTACGGGGCGCACGGGATCTGGAGCTGGCATCAAAAAGGGCGGCGCTTCGGCGTGACCGGCGAAGGCTTCGACAGCCCTTACGATTGGCGGTCCGCGCTAAAATTTGAAGGAGCCTGGGATTACGGGTTTGCCAAACGGCTGTTTGAGCTATACGGCTTGGCCGATCTGCGCCCCTGGAATATTGTGCTGAAGAACACGGAGGAAATCCGCGCGGCCGCCACCGCCGACTTCACCAAGGTGGCCGTCTATGTGCCGGTCAACACCGTACTAAAACTGGATGCCGACCTCAGCGAATACGAATTTACGCTTATTGACCTGGAGCATCGGCGGTTCGCGGTCCCTCAAGTTACCGTTAGAGAGAACACCACAATCCTTGAAATGCACGATTTCGAAGCGGATGTTTTGTTGATCGGCAGCAAAAAATAACTTTCTCCGCAGACTAGCGATTGTAATTTTATGGATAACCATGTATATTAATTTATGAATAATCGCATATGGAATCGACACTAGGGGTGCCGCAAGGCTGAGACGAATGCAAATTCGGACCCTTTGAACCTGAACTGGTTAATACCTGCGTAGGGAAGTGGAGAGTTAAGAATGGATTGATGCCTGTCATGGCTTATTTCCCGTTATTGTTCTTAGCCGCCCTCCTGAAGGAGGGCGGTTTTTGGCATTTATTTTAGCTCAAAACCAATAACGGTAAAAAATGTCGCTATTTCGCTGATATCCGTTCATTTGGGAGAAATAGAGGAAATTTATGGCGCTATTTTCCCCCGTCGCATGGAAATGCCCACGTTCTTGACCATTTACAGGAAAATAAGTACATAAAATGTCGCTAATGGAGATGAACAGGCTTGGATTCCCGAAATAAGTACATAAAGAGCCGCTATTTTGAAGGCCGACGCTGCCCCGGTCGTTCCGGCAATCGCCTGTGAAGCAGCGATTTCTAGGTTAAGCCTTTATTTTTAGCATTGATTAATGGAACTAGGAGTGATATCCGCATGATGAACCGTCACCCAGCTTATGCTGCGCCTGAACTTCATCTTATATCGGCCGAGGGAATCGAGAGCCATGAGCTGCTGAGCGCTGCGGCGGCTGTTCTTCCTTATGTCGATTACATTCATTTGCGCGATAAGCAGCTTTCGGCCAAAAAGCAGTTCGAGCTGGTGAAGCTGCTGCGCCAAGCGGGAGTGCCACTGGAAAAAATCGTCATCAACGACCGCCTGGATGTTGCGCTGGCCGCGGGAGCGGCAAATATTCAACTGGCGGGTCACAGTCTTCCGGCAGCTTCCGTACGCTCTCTTGCCCAAGGAATGCGAATCGGATGTTCCGTGCATTCTGCCGAAGCAGCAGCTCAGGCCGCGAGTGAGGGAGCGGATTACTGCCTTTTTGGCCATGTCTATGATTCATCCAGCAAACCCGGCCTTCCCGGGCGCGGGCTTAACATGCTGGCCGAGGTCTGCGCTCGCTGCCCGGTTCCGGTCATTGCCATCGGAGGAATACGGCCGGATAATGCGGGGGATGTCATCCGAAACGGTGCGCAAGGCATTGCCGTCCTGTCCGGCCTCCACTCTGCCGCGGACCCAGCGGCAGAGGCCAAATCCTATCGTGACGCCATCCATGCCGCGTGGCCCTGAGAGGAGGTGAAAATGTTGCAGGTACATCTAAATGGCAAAGACACCCTGCTGAAAGAAGATTGCGTTACGGTGGACGATTTATTGGCTGACAGCCCGTGGAATAAGGAAAGAATTTTGGTTGAACTTAACGGGACGGTTGTCCGAAAAGAGGCGTATGCCAGTACCCGATTGGCCGAGGGGGATCGCATCGAGCTTGTACATTTTGTAGGAGGAGGCTGATAAGCATGGAAGATGTATTTCACATTGGCGGCAAGGCGTTGTCCAGCCGATTATTTATCGGCACCGGCAAATATAACCGCAACGCGCTGATTCCCGAAGTGATCGCAAGGTCGGGAGCGGAAGTGATTACCGTAGCGTTAAGGCGGGTTAACCCGGACTGGGAGGAGGAAAATCTCCTTCACCATATCCCGCCGCATATGACGCTTTTGCCGAACACTTCCGGCGCCCGCAACGCCGAAGAGGCCATCCGGATCGCCCGGCTTGCCCGGGCGGCGGACATGGGCCATTGGATCAAATTAGAGGTGATTAATGATCAAAGATACCTGCTCCCGGACAATATGGAGACGATCAGAGCCACGGAAGTGCTGGCCGCCGAGGGATTCGCCGTGTTCCCGTATATGAACCCGGATCTGACGGCTTCCTTCCGGCTAAGGGATGCGGGGGCCGTGGCGGTCATGCCGCTTGGTTCCCCGATCGGCAGCAACCGGGGCCTGCGCACCAAAGAGCTGATCGGCATGATGATCGAAGAAGCGGGGCTGCCTGTCATCGTGGACGCCGGCATCGGCCGGCCTTCGGAAGCGGCGGAAGCGATGGAAATGGGAGCCGCCGCCGTCTTACTGAACACGGCGATCGCCACCGCGCGCGATCCGCTTGGCATGGCGGAAGCGTTCCGCGGTGCGGTGGCGGCGGGCAGACAGGCCTATCTGGCGGGATTGGGCCCGGTGCAGCAAGAAGCGGTTGCCTCCTCCCCATTAACCGGATTCCTGGACGAAGAGGAGCGGACAAATGAGTTTTTATAACAAGCTATTGTCGTTGGAACAGTTTCCCTTTCAGGAGCGCTGGCCGCAATATTCCGCTGCGGATATTAAGCAGGTGCTGGCAAAGCAAAGAATAAATGAAGAGGATCTGCTCGTTTTGCTGTCCCCGGCGGCCGGAAAGCACCTGGAGGAAATGGCCCAGATGGCCCGGCAGGTGACCCGGAGCCAGTTCGGTCATACCATACAGCTGTTTACCCCGATGTATGTGTCCGATTTCTGCGTGAATCACTGCGAATATTGCAGCTTTAGTTCTATCTACGATTTTCCGCGCAGGAAATTGGATATGCAAGAAGTCGAGCGGGAAGCGGCCGCGATCGCCTCTACCGGCATCCGCCATATTTTGCTGCTAACCGGCGAATCGCGCAAAGACTCTCCGGTCGGCTATATTAAGGATTGCGTCAAGGTTTTGCGCGGGCATTTTGCTTCGCTCGGCATTGAAGTGAATCCGATGTCCGTCACCGAATACAGGGAGCTCGCCGAGGCGGGAGTTGACAGTTTAACCGTCTTTCAGGAGGTTTATCATCGGGGAACATACGGGAAGCTGCATATTAAAGGCCCCAAGCGTAATTTTAAAAACCGCCTCGACGCGCCGGAGCGCGGCTGTGCAGCGGGATTTCGTTCCGTAAATATCGGCGCCCTGCTCGGCTTATATGATTGGCGGCAGGAGGCGTTTATTACGGCGCTGCATGCCGATTATCTACAGCAGAAGTACCCCGACTGCGAGATCAGCTTGTCGATCCCGAGATTCCGCCCTTTTCTGGGAGACTTTCATCCGGAATCGGAAGTGACGGACAGGGCGCTGGTACAGATTATTGCCGCATACCGGCTCTTTTTGCCCCGGGCCGGCATCACCTTGTCCAGCAGAGAACCCGCTCTATTGCGCGATAAACTTGTGCATCTCGGGGTGACCAAGATGTCGGCGGGCGTGTCCACGGCGGTTGGAGGCCACACCCATACGGGAGGAACGCCGCAATTTGAAATTTCGGACGGACGCAGCGTGCCGGAGATTCGCGAGATGCTGTATGAGAACGGGCTGCAGCCGGTTTTTAAAGATTGGGAGATTCTATATAAGTTAAACTAAAATTTGGACGGATAGAGGCAGACGGGTGAAATGTTTTTCCGATCGCTGTTGTTCCCGGAAGTATGAGATGGTAGTTCAAGGAGACACTGAATGATTATTGGAGTCTAATTTCATCAATACGCCGTCCTTATATCCAGCTATTATATCGAATTACCACAAACCAGCGCAATCAGAGCTTCCAGGCTTCGCCTGGCCGATATTCATCCCCTCCCTATAGAGGAAGTGGACTTCTCTCAGAAAGCTGCTAAAAAAGAAGTAGGCCCCCCTTGGATTTGACGCCCTGGGAGCCTAACTTCCACGGTTAAACGAGCCTCCGCCCTTAAAAACGGGTACTTTGCAAGGAGTCGTGTTACCCGCACGGCTCCTTATTTATCTTAAATTATATGTTCTGATTAATATACATGCAACACCGCAAAACTGCATTTATGTTCGTTTACGTACAACCTCTCCCTTGTCATTTAGCACCTCACCTAGCAGGATATTTATGCTCCCCATCCGCTAAACTTATTTTTCTGCCCGGTAGCTGTCCGTTTCTTGCACATCAAAGACAACATAGGATGGTTTAGAAAATCATCTCAACAAAAAAAGGAAGGGATGGCGGTGCCTAAAGTTACTGTGCTTCTCCCAACTTACAATTCGTCGCGTTATATTCTCAGGTCCGTACAGAGTATTTTGGATCAGACATTGAAAGATTTCGAATTTATCATCATTGACGACGGCTCCAAGGACGATACCTTAGCGAAACTGCAGCAGGTGAAAGATCGCAGAATACGGCTCGTAAGCCACCAAACAAATAGAGGGCTGATTTATTCCCTCAATCAAGGCATTGAAATGGCCTGCGGGGAATACATCGCCAGAATGGACGCCGATGATCTTTCCCTCCCGAAGCGGCTCGAGCGTCAGGTTGCATTTCTTGAAGCCCATCCCGATGTTGGAGTTTTGGGAGGGCTGATGAAATGGCTGCATAACCGCGAACTTATCCCTAAACCGGTCACCCATGATGGAATCCGCTGCTGGCAGTTGTTTCACCCGTGTCTTTGCCACCCTACCGTGATGATGCGTACAAGCGTACTGCAAAGTCAGGGGTTCCGTTATGACGAACATTATAAACACGCCGAGGATTATGAGTTGTGGGACCGGCTTGGCCAAGTCACCCGGTTGGCAAATTTGCCCTATTGCGTTCTTTATTACAGGTCCCATGAAGGACAAGTATCCAGGCAACACCGGTACGTCCAGGAGCAGAGTTTAAAGAAGGTGCAATACCGGCAGCTGCGCAGAATCGGCATTACGCCAACGGAAGAAGAGTATAAGCTGCATACCCTACTGGGCCATTTTCATGTCCCGGTGTATCACGCCGAGTCTTATGAAAAAGCCGTAGATTGGGTCGGCAAAGTGATCCGGCACAATCATGACGCTCAAGTTTACGAGGCGCAGACCCTTCATAGCGTGCTAAACAGATGCTTAATTTACTCGGGCCGAATTCCGGAGGGGGTTTACGAATCGGACTAGTGTTATTTTTATGAGGGGACCCGCCTGCGGAATTATCACGAAATTTCGGCCGCGGCTTGCCCGGCGTTCATCGGCGGGAACAAGGCAACCAGCGCCTGTAAAAGAGAGCAAACAAAAAGCACAAACGCCGCGGGCGGGATTTGCACCCGTATATCGCAGCACTTGTGCTTATGGTTTAAGATCACAGGGATATGTCCAAAACCTCCGACTCTTTATCGTAGCTTAAGTTTGCTTTTAATCCTTTGGCAACGGCTTGCGCCGGGACATAAGTAACACCTTCGATGATCTTCGGGGCGGCGCTGATCGTCTCTTGAACGCCATTATAGAACACCGTCGTGCTTCCGATGGTCAATGTGATCTTATTGTCGTCTTTGGAGACGCCGATCGTTTGGGAATCGGGATCCCAAGTCGTTGACGCCCCCAAACTTTCGGCCAATTCGCGCAGAGGGACGAGGTTCGTATTTTGAATCATGATGGGAGAATGCTCCATTGGCACCTGTTCGCCGTTTACTTTCAAAGTCAAATTTGTCGTTTGATAGGCGGGAGCGGCAGGCTTGCCGGCCGTTTTCTTACCCGCCGGCTTTTTCTTTGAAGTAGAACTGCTTTTTGTACTTGACCCGGATTTTCCGCTGCCGGACTTGGAGCTTGAACCTCCGCCATTATGATAATGGTATTCTCCGTACTCCAGCCCCCACTTCTCGCAGTTGGTCCGGCACGTATGGCCTCCATTGGCATCCGTACGGCCCGGATGCGCACCAGCAGGGGCCGCGCTTGCCGCGACCATCATGATCGCCATACTCAAGACAACAATACGCTTTTTCATGAATTTTACCTCCCGGATAATTTTTCCCAATTAATAGTAACATAGACCTGGTCGGCCGAATACCGCTTGACCGGAAATTTTACGGTTGTAGCAGCGGCTATTTTCCAAAAAAAGACCTATTCTAAATTCTAACGGTTGCTAGCGTTGTTATTTGCCCGAATCTACGCAAAAATAGCCGGATTTAGGTGAAATAAGCGTCATGGCAACCGTTAGAGTTTGGAATCATTGTTTTTGGAACAAATAGCGCTTGTGGCATCCGTTAGAAATTGAACCCTCGCCGGCCAGGCTACATGACAACTAGCCACCACACCAACTAGACAACCAGCTCACAAGGGCGGCTATAAACAAGCAACTCGGCAAGACTCGGCAATCATCAGAGCCAATTAATCGATTGCCGCACCCGCGCCGGATTCTTTCACTGCCTGCAAGGCGCTCCCCGCTCCAGTTCCCGCCGTGCTTATCCATTCGGCGATCTCCTCGTTTTTCATCGGTTTGCCGTAGAAAAAACCTTGCATGACGTGACAGCCCAGCTGGGTCAAAAATTCGATGTGCTCCCTGTTTTCCACGCCCTCGGCGACTACATCCAGCCGCAGCTTTTCCGCCATCAAGACGATGGCTTTAATGATAGCGCGCTTGCTGGGGGACTCCAGGTCGCCGATAAACAGGCGGTCCAGCTTGAGCGCGTCGATCGGAATCCTATCGAGCAGCCCGATGGACGAATATCCTGTGCCGAAGTCGTCCATGGACACCCGCACGCCCAGTTTCCGCACCGCTTCCAGCTGCCGGACGATCTCATTGATGTCGTAAAGCACCATGGATTCCGTGATTTCCAGCTCCAGCATGTCCGGAGCGAGATCCGCCGCCGCCAGCGCGCTTTGCACCATATCGATCAAGCTATCGGTATGAAACAGGCGTCCGGACAAATTCACGGACACCGGCTGACGGATGCCCTGACTCTGCCATACCTTGCATTGGCGGCAGGCTTCTTCCATGGTCCAGCGGGTAATCGGGACGATCAGCCCCGTTTCTTCGGCCAGCGGAATAAATTCCGTCGGCGTAACGATCCCCAAACGGGGGTGCTGCCAGCGGAGCAGCGCCTCAAATCCCGCCATCCGGTTCATTTTCACATTCCATTTCGGCTGATATTCGATATAGAACTGGCGCTGCTCCAGCGCAAGCTGCAAATCCTTCTCCAATTCCATTTTGCGGACCTCTTTGACGCCCATTTCATCGGTGTAAACCGAATACTGGTTTTTGCCCAAGCCTTTGGCCTTGTACATCGCCGTATCGGCGGTCTTGAGCAGGACGGAACGGTCGGATTCCCGGATCGAACCGATGCTGATGCCGATGCTCCCCGTGACGTACAGCTCGTTCCCCTCCACCCGGACCACTTGCTTGATGCTCTTTAAAATTTCCCCCGCCAGTTGTTCGGCTTGTTCCCGCTCGCACCCTTTTACGATGAACAGAAATTCGTCGCCCCCGATCCGGAAAGCCTTCCGGTCCGGGCGAACAAACTGCCGCAGGCGATGCCCCACTTCCTGAACCAGCAAATCGCCGACATTGTGCCCTAATGTATCGTTAATCGCTTTAAACTGGTCCAGGTCGATGAACAGCACCGCCAAGGTCTCGCCGCCCGTATATTTGTCAAAAAACCGGTTCATCTCGTTGCGGTTGGGAAGTCCGGTGATGGTGTCCATGTACGCCATTTTCTCGAGGACGTGGCGGTCAAAAAACATCGCTCCCCAGGATACCAGCAGGATGATGAATATCGTCACGGTGACGGCAAACAGCAAAAAGATGTCCATGGAGGAATCGCGAGCCATGCTCATATCCATGTCCATGGCGGTGTGAAACCGCGCGGCTTTCATTCCCGTATAATGCATCCCGCAGATCGCAAAGCCCATCACGACCGCGGACATCCATTTCAGCCAACTGAACGCTTTCTGGCTGCGGAAGCGCAAGAACAAAAACAGCGCCGCGTAAGACGCGGCAACCGCAACGACCGCCGACAACGCCCACAGCGTTTTATCGTACGACAGCCCCGCCGGCATGATCATCGCTCCCATTCCTATGTAATGCATCGTCACGATCCCGGCTCCCATCATCAGGCCGCCGATGGCAATCTGATAACGCTTGACGTCGTTAGGCATGGTGATATAAAACGCGATAAACGACGAGGTGACGCTGGCCCCCATCGACAGCAGGGTAAGCCAAGCATCGTATTTCACTTGAACATGCAGATGAAACGCCAGCATTCCCACAAAATGCATGGACCAAACGCCGCTTCCCATGACGAGCGAGCCGCCGAGCAGCCAGAACAACCTCATTTTTCCGTCAGAGGACGAAATTTTGGCGGCGATGCTTAATGCGGAATACGACGCCAATATCGCAATGGCTGCCGATAGCGCGACGATATAGTAGTTGTAGCTGCCTTCCATCATCATTTTGCGTCCCGACTTTCTGCGATGTTATCTCTGAAAAATATAATTACTTTATCGTACCACACCATTCTCTACAATTTCTGAACAATAGGTACAACGGCCCAATAAATATAGCCCGTACGCGAACGTACGGGCCAGCGGACCATCCCGGCGGACCATCTAAATCATTCCCCGCTCCACAGCTTCACGCGGTCTTTGACGAATTGACCGTACACCTCCTCCATCTCTTTAACCCCCGCTTTTTCCAGCTCGGCCAGGTAAGCGTCCCAGATTTGGTCGAACCTGCTCGGTTCGGCCATAATCGCTTCCGGGATGCGTTTCCAGGTGATGTCCCGCATTTTGGTCCCGAGAATGGCGGCCGTGCTGTCGCTGGGCAAGGCGATGTTGTAAACGGCGCCGGCTTTTCTTTCCGGGAACTCCTCTTCCTTCGGGAACAGATCGCGCCAATGTTCGATGCCGTAAGCGGCGAGCGCCTCTTTTTCCGGTTCGCTGTAGGTGGCCGTCAGCAGCTCGGGATTCGATTTCGTAAAATAATTGCCGGCCGAATCCTTGATCCCGTCCCCGTAATGCACCATCAGGTTCCAGTATAAGCCGATGCCCGATTCTTTCGTGTAGGCGCTGCCTTGGCTATCCATCTTTTGCTGGATATCCGCCGGAACGACGCGTTTGCCGTCCTGCACCACGTAATCGGTGCCTTCGATGCCCCAGTTGTTGAGGATTTGCCCTTCTTCGGACGCCAGGAAGTCGAGGAATTTGATCGCGGCCACCGGATCTTTGCATTTGCTGGAGATCGCGATGCCGTACCCGCCGTCAAAACCGGCCGGCCAGAAGCTCGTGTCCTTGTATTCCTCGGTCAGCGTAACCGGATAATGCCCGTAAGTCTGATCGAATTTCCCGGCCGCTTTCAGCGCCTGCTGGGCTTCTCCGAAGTCCCAGGCGGGATCGATCAGCCCCAGCACGCGCCCCGAAGCGACCTTCGCTCTGAACTGGTCCGTTTTTTGCACAAAGCTCTCCGGATCAAGCAGCCCGATGTCGTTCATGTGGTTGAGCCAGCGGAAGTATTCCCGTTCCTCCGGACGGCGGAAATGATAGGTGACGTCAAACGTCTCCTGGTTCACGTAATATTCCCCGTCATCCGGCGCGCCGGTCGTCATGAAGCCCATGTTCGTCACCTGGTACATATGCCAATCGTCGGCGTTGAGCGTAAGCCCGATATTTTTGTTGCCGTTCTCGTCCGTAGGGTGCTTGGCCAAATAGTCCATAATGACCTTCTCGTAATCCTCGACCGTGCGGATTTCCGGATATCCCGCTTCCTTAACGACGCGATGCTGCAACTGAAACCCGCCTTCGGCTTTGAACTTCCGTTCATCCACCGAAGACCAGGTCGGAATCGCGTATATCGCCGGATCGTCCAGGCTGTATTTGATGCGGACGATTTTGTCGCCCAGCATCTTTTTGATATTCGGGGCATGTTTGTCGATCAGGTCCGTCAAATCGAGCACGGCGCCGACATCGATCAACTTGCCGAGATCGGATTTGGCGGCGATCAGATCGGGCACGTCTCCGGTGGCCGCCATGATCGAAACCTTCTGCACGGGATCGCCGACCGCAAACTCCGCATCGAGAATCACGCCGGTTTTTTCCGTAAGCACCTTGCCGACGCGATCCTGCATGTTGTTCCAGTTGCTGCTGGCATCCTCGGAAAAATAAGTCAGGGTGACCGGCCCGGAACCGTTCGGACTCTGGCCGCCGTCTTCAGCCGCCCCGTTCGTTCCGCCCCCGGACGTTCCCGCACTTCCTCCCGCACTTCCCCCGCCGCAGCCCGCAAGCTGGCCCAGCAGCAGGAACCATCCCAAAAGCAGCGCCGCCGCCTTGATCTTTTTTGCCTTCCGCATGCGATATCACTCCTTTTTGTGTTAAATATCAGCTTTTTACAGCCCCCAAGGTCATCCCTTTGACGAAATATTTTTGCAGAAAAGGATAGACGACCAGGATCGGCACCGTCGCGATGATCGTGATCGCCATTTTGACGGAATCCGGCGACACCTGCGCCATCAACTGGGTCATGTTCTCCCCGCGAATGTTGTTCGCGTTCGTCGTCGTGCTTTGCAGCACCTTCATCAGCTCATACTGCAGCGTCGTCAAAGCATCGTTCGAGCCGTTGTACAAATACGTATCAAACCAGGAATTCCACTGGCCAACCGCCAGGAACAGCGCGACGGTGGCGAGCGCCGGCTTGCACAGCGGCAGGATAACGCGCCAGTAAATCGTAAAATCGTTGGCTCCGTCCAACTTGGCCGATTCCTGCAGCGCATACGGAATGCCGTCGATAAACGAGCGGATGACGAAAATATTGAATGCGCTTACAAGGCCTGGAAGGATATACACGGCAAAAGTGTTGATCAAATCCAGATTGCGGATCAGAATGAACCCCGGAATCAAGCCGCCGGAAACGTACATCGTGATTGCGAGATATGTGGATACGAATTTTCTCCCCTGAAAATCGCTCCGGGCCAGCGTATAAGCGACCATGGAGCCGCTGACGAGGCCGGCGGCGGTCCCGGCGACGGTCCGCAAAACGGAAATTTTGAACCCGGTCACCAAACCGCCGTAGCTGAAAATCTGCTTGTAATTTTCCAGCGTAAACTCGCGCGGATAGACGGTAATGCCTCCGCGCACCGTGTCCACCGAATCGTTGAAGGAGATCGCCAGCACGTTCAAAAACGGATACAGCGTAACCACCGTAATCAGGGAAATCAACAAATACACCACGCCGTCAAAAATCCAGTCCGAAAGCGGCCTGGAAGCCCGTTTGCCGGCTTTGCCGCCTCTAACGGGCGCCGAGGTTTTGACCGTTTCCATGTTCAACCCCCCTCTTTCCGTTCTACATAATGCTTTCGTTCGTGAATTTTTTGAACGTTCCGTTGGCAATAAACAATAAGAGCAGGCTGATCACCGAGTTGAAAATGTTGATCGCCGTACCAAAGGAATAACGGCCCATCGACAACCCGTAATTAAGGGCGTACAAATCGAGCACCTCCGAATAGTCGCTGACCATATGATTGCCGAGCAGGAACTGCTTCTCGAACCCGATCCCGATCAGATGCCCAATCGACATAATGAGCAGCACGACGATGGTCGGCCGGATGCCCGGCAGCGTAATATGCCACATCTGCTTCAGCCGGCTGGCCCCGTCCACGCGGGCCGCTTCGTACAGCTCCGGCCCGATGCCGGCGATCGCCGCCAAATAGATAATCGCGTTCCACCCGGTCTCTTTCCACACGTCGGCGGCCGTCACGATGCCCCAAAACAGCTCCCCCTTAGCCATAAACTGAACCGGCTGGTCGATCAGGCCCAACTGGACCATAATCGCGTTGACCACCCCGCCGTCGGTGGACAGCATTTTGCTCACGATACCGGCGGCCACGACCCAGGAAACGAAATGCGGCAAATAGGAGACCGTTTGTACGAACCGCTTCATCGCCTGAACCCGGACCTCGTTCAGCAGCAGGGCGAACATAACCGGGAACACGAACCCCGCGACCAGGCCCATCAGGCTCATCGCCAGCGTGTTTCTTAACACGAGATAAAAATGGCCATCCCGGAACAAGGCCTCGAAATGCTCCAGCCCCACCCACTTTTGCTCCCAAAAGCTTTTGCCCGGCTTGTAGTTTTGGAAGGCCATCGTCCAGCCCCAGAGAGGCAAATATTGAAACACGAACACCCAGATCACAAACGGAAACGACATCAGGTACAGATACTTCTGGCTCTTAAACACCTTCCACCTTTGCGGCTTCCGCCCTAAACCGCCTCCGGTCCGCGGCTCGGCTGTTACCGTTTTCATTTCTTCCCCTCCCTCCTCGCGTTTATCGTAATTCAACTCGGCCGTTTGGGACATACGCGAAATTTCGGAGATTTCACCCGGCCATTTAGACGGTTTTCCGAAAGTTTCAGCGTTTTCATTAATTTGGTTTGTGCCGGTATTCGGAAGGACAACGTCCCTCCAGCTTTTTGAATTTTTCGTAAAAATTGTTCACGTTGGCGTAACCGACCCGTTCCGCGGCCTCATACACCTTCATGCCCCGGGCCAGCAGTTCCTTCGCTTTTTGAATCCTCACTTTATCCAGATAAGCGTTGAAGTACTCCCCGGTTTTCTTCTTGAACAGCTGCCCCAGATAAGCGCTGCTGTAATTAAACAGGCCGGCCATCATCTCCAGCCGGAGATTTTCGTGATAGTGGCGGTGGATGAAGTCGAGCAGCCTTTTGATTTCCTGGTCCTGGTCGGGATCGTCCGCGGACATGGCAAGCTTTTCGAGGAACCGCAGCACGTAGTCGAACAGCCCGCGAATATGCCTTTGCTCGTAAATCCCGCTCAAAAATGCGGCCGGCTCCAGCGAATGCTCGGGTTGACTCCTGAGCTCCAGCGGAACTTTACGGATCACCTCGTTCGCCGCCTGAAACAGCTTTTGCTTGATCTCCGTCTCCCCGGCTCCCTCGGCCACCCACTGCCGCAGGGCTGACGCCAGCAGCGGCTCCAGGGCTCCGGCATCGCCGACATCCGCGAAGTAAAACAGGCGGAACGCCAGCTCCCCTTCATCCAGCCGATCCCCGTGAAGCCCGGTTTGCGGGATTCCGGCAAAATCCCGGGGCGTATCCGGGCCCAACAAGTTTCCCGGCGCGTAAAAAAAGCGGCGCTCCAGGAGCGTTTCGGCCGCCTTGTACGATTCTCCGACGCGCTGAAGCTCGGCCGCGGCTCCCCCGGCGGCGGCGTCCATTTGCCCGCTCCATTCGCCCGCAAGCATCCGCAGCTCGCGATAAAGCCGCTTTCGGTCGGCTTCGCTCCGCAGCGGTCCATTGTTCAAAATCACGGTGTAAGGCGCGATCCCGAACACGATCCCCCGCCCGCCGTCCTTAAAAGCGGAAGCCAGCTTCGTCCGGAAATGCAGCAGGGCTTCGGCCCGTTCCGGCTCGGCAACGTCCAGCCCGACGAGCACGATTTCATAGCAGGGCCACAGCAGGCCGGCTTGTTCGGCCATTTCCCGGAGCTTGTCCCCGCCTTCCCGGAGCTGTCCGGTCAGCAGGGAGTAAACCAGCCATTCCTTCGTCAACGTTCCGTTTTTGAGCCAATCCTCCCGCCGCTCCTGTTCCAGCTTGCGGCTTAGCTGCTGCAGCTTGGCGGTCAATTCCTCCTTGTTGACCGGCTTCAGCAAGTACCCGTCCGCGCCGAATTCCAGCGCTTTGCGCGCATATTCGAAATCGGCGTACCCGCTTAAAATCAGGAAATGCGGCGCAAAACCCAAAGAGCGTATTTCCTGAATAAGCTGCAGCCCGTCCATGCCGGGCATCCGAATGTCGACGATCAGCAAGTCGGGAATATTGCCTTGTAACAGGCGAAGCGCTTCGTTTCCGCCTGCCGCCGCAGCCGCCACCTCATACCCCAAGCTCTCCCACGGAATAAGCGTTTTCAAACCTGTGCGCAGCTTCGGTTCATCATCCACGATCATCACTTGATACATTCATGAAAAACCTCCTTTTTGGCGTCAAATCGCCGCAACGCAAATACCCCTTTAAGTCTAAAGGGGATGTAAATTACAACAAATATAATTCCAGGCGCGTTTTTCGGTCAAGCCAATCTAGCTCTAATCCGGACCTTACTGCATTTCGTCTTTGGCGGAAGGTTTGATATCTCCGTCACGCTGACCCAGGTTTTCTTTTTCCGGACGCTCCTGCCGCCGGTCGCTTGATCGCAGCTCGTACGCGGGGGCGGCGGAAAACGGGATGCCCAGCCGGCCGGTCAGGCCGGGATGTTCGGCGGGCGGATTGGCCGGCGGGCCGTCAAGCGGCGGGCCGTCAGGCTGCGGCGGACGTCTGAACGCCAGCAGAGCGAGCAGCAGCATGCCGATATAACCGAATAGCGGGTACAGATAGGTCAGCAAGGAAGAAAAGCCGATCTGGCTGATCAGGAAGCAGGCCAGCAGCACCGCCAGAATAACGGCGTTTTTCGGCAGCGGGAACAGGGTTTGGATTTGCCGGGTCATGCCGAACACGTTGCCGATCAAGGTGGTGAAAATCTCCCCGTAAATGACCAGCAGGAACAGCACATGCGGAAAAACCCCCAGACCGCGCACGATCTCCGCCATCGGGATCTCCAGCTCCATGATTCCCGGCATGCGGGCATTGATGGCAAAATGGTAGGTCAGCAGCATCGCGCCAAGACCGATTCCGCCCCAGAAACCTCCCCACTTCAGCGTGCTTTCCTCCTTGACCTCGCTGCCGAGAGGAACCATCACCGCCTGTGCAAAGGCAAAGTTCAACGCCACATAAACAAACGCGCTCAGCGCCCAGCCGTAATCCTGCAGCTGCTGGCGCTGCCAATCCGTGATCCGGGTGATGCCGCCCGGCTCGATGACGTTAATCGCAATCAGGCAGGTGAACAGCAGCATCATCGGCACGACCAGCGCGTTGACGGCCACGATCCCGTTCAGCTCTTTGGTCATCACCCAATAGGCCAGCACGATGCTCAGAACAATTCCGAGCTGATAAGGCAAGTGCAGCTGCTCCTCAAAAATGGAGCCCGTACCGGAGAGCATCACCGCGGTTACGCCAAGCAGGATCAGCAAAGTCAGCGCATTCGCGAGCTTGCCGAGAACCGGCCCGAAGAGATGCTCGTTAAATTCCTGATAGGAGAACGCCTTGATCCGGTGAGCCACCACCATCATTTTCGTTCCGAGCCACATAAACAGAAATGTAGCAATGGCTATCCCCACCGCCCCCACGGGACCGTAAACGGTAAAAAACTGCATGATCGACTGGCCTGAGGCGAATCCGGCGCCAACGACCGTACCGATATAAGTTGCGGCAATTTGAAATATTTTGAACCATCGCTCAACCATATAGCCTCCAAGGAACTTCCATTTTTTGTCTTGTCCTCCCTATCCTATGATCCTTGCTTGCTTTCTATTCCCGCCTCCGTTTTATTTAAAAAAGGCTGATTCTCCGGCAAAAATGCAGTACATTAAGGATAGGCAGTACACCAAATCCGCGCGGAGTGAGCCAAATCGTGAAATCCTTTTATCAAAACTGGAAGCTCGATCCCGAACTTCCGATGAATATTTTCCGCAGCCAAAACCTGTCGTTTTATCCCCATTTCCATGCGGAAATCGAAATTATCTACGTGGAATCGGGAAGCCTGCTGATCGGCGTCAACGAGGAAAAGCGCCAGGTCAAGCAGGGCGATATCGTCATCTGCAGCAGCGGCGACATCCATTCCTTCGACAGCCGGGACCAGCCCTCGCAGGTGCTGATTTTGCTCTTTAAGCCGGAGTGGATCGGTCCGGTCAAGGGTTGGCCGCAGGATTTCCGCTTCACCTCCCCGTTCATTTCGGACAAGGACCCGCGGTTTCAGCCGATCAAGCCGTGTCTGGACCGGATTTTGCAGGAACGGGCCGCCGGCCGTCCCGGATACCAAATGTTGATGAAGGCCGGCGTGCTGGAGGTGTGCGGGACGCTGCTCCGGCATTTGCAGACGCGCCGCTTGGACACGGGCGCCAAGGAGAAGCTTGAATCGCGGCGGGCCAGAATCCAGCAGATCCTTTCCTACATCGAAGAGCACTATCATGAGGAACTGAACGTCAGCTTCATGTCGCAGCAGTTTCATATGGAGCCGTCGCATTTCAGCCGAACGTTCAAGAGCGCCATCGGCATGAATTTCAAAACCTACCTCAATTCGATCCGGGTGCTCACCGCCGAGCAAAAGCTGCTGACAAGCGATCTGAGCATTATGGAAATCGCGCTGGAATGCGGCTTCACCAGCATTCGGACGTTCAACCGCGTCTTTAAGGAGCTAAGGGGTTACATTCCCTCTACCTTACGAAATTCCGGGCCGTGAAGCTCTAGCACGCACAGCCGGAAACTCCCGAGACTTCCGAGACTCCTGCGAAAAATATAAAGGCAAAAAAGTCCGTTATTTTGGCGATATTCACCCATTTAAGGGAAATAGAGGCAATTGATGTCTCTATTTTCCCCGGTCGCCAGGAAATACCCGCCTTCTGGACCCTTCATAGGAAAATAAGGACCAAAAATGCCGCTAATGGGGATGAACCTGCCTAGCTCCGGATAATAAGTACATAAAGTGCCGCTATAGTGCCGCTATAGTGCCGCTATTTTGAAGGCCGAAGGTCCGTCGCCGATGGTTAATCGTTCCAGTAGCCTGCTGTCAGGAGCCGATTTCCGGGTTGAGCCCAACTTATACGGCTATAGCACTTTTTTCGGGGCCGGTATATCTAGCAGTTTCCGCGAATATCATAGAAACGCAAGGCAAAACAAGCTTCAAAGATTCAAAACGCAATTTTTGACTATGATTCCGCATAAACTGGCGAGCGTCGAAGATTTCTATCAACTTATAATGAATACATGAAGACAGAAATTTTGTTCTTCAATCGATATGGAGGGATTCAATGAAACAGCTGCGGATCGGAATGATAGGTTACAAGTTTATGGGCAAAGCCCACAGCAACGCTTACCGGGCCCTGCCGATGTTTTTCCCCGGGGCCTTGAAGCCGGACATGACCGTGCTGTGCGGACGGAACGAAGAGGCTGCGCGCGAAGCCGCGGACCGGCTCGGCTGGCCGGAAGTAGCCACCGATTGGAAAGAAGTTGTGGCCCGGGACGATATCGACCTGATCGACATCAACGCCCCGAGCGACGCCCATAAGGAAATCGCTTTGGCCGCGGCGAAGGCCGGGAAGCATATTTTTTGCGAAAAGCCGTTAGCGCTTTCATTGGAACACGCCAGGGAGATGCTGGCGGCGGCGGAAGCGGCCGGCGTCACCCATATGGTCGGTTTTAACTACCGGTTTTCCCCGGCGGTGAAGCTGGCCAAAAAGCTGGTGGAAAGCGGCCGGCTCGGGCAAATCTATCATTTCCGGGCCTGGTTCCTGCAGGACTGGATTCTCGATCCGGAATTCCCGCTCGTCTGGCGGCTGCAGAAGGACGTGGCCGGTTCCGGTTCGCACGGCGACCTCGGCGCGCATTTGATCGATCTGGCCCATTACCTGGTCGGCGATATCCGGGAAGTCATCGGTATGAGCGAAACGTTCATCAAGGAGCGCCCGTTGGCGGAAAACATGACCGGCCTCAGTGCCAAAAGCAGCAAAGACGCGCCGAAGGGCCCGGTTACCGTGGACGACGCGACGCTGTTTCTGGCCCGGTTTGAAAACGGGGCGCTGGGCAGCTTTGAGGCGACGCGGTTTGCGGCCGGGCACCGCTCGACGAACGCGTTCGAAATCAACGGCAGCCTGGGCAGCGTGAAATTCGACTTCGAGCGGATGAACGAGCTGGAGGTGTACTTCACCTCGGACGACGAGGATGTCCAGGGCTTCCGGCGCGTGCTGGCGACCGATCCGGCGCACGCGTATGCCGAGGCTTGGTGGCCGCCGGGGCATACGCTCGGCTTCGAGCATACGTTTACGCACGAAATGCTGGAGCTGACAAGCGCGATCCGCGAAGGCAGACAGCCGGAGCCGAACTTCCGCGACGGTGTCAAGTGCCAGGCGGTGCTGGAAGCGGTGGAACGCTCAGTGGATGAACGGCGCTGGGTGAAAATTTCGGAAATGTGAGCGGTTTGAGCGATGTGAGAAATTCTGAAATTCAAATTCGCAAGCTATGGATAAGGGGACGAAAACCGAGATGAAAAAAGCGCTTATCGTTTGGGGCGGCTGGGACGGACACGAGCCGGACAAGGTCGCCGCGATTTTTGCCGGTATTTTGCGGGAGCATCAGTTTGACGTGGAAGTATCCGACACGCTGGAGGCCTATGCGGACGCCGAAAAGCTGCTGGGGCTCGACCTGATCGTGCCGGTCTGGACGATGGGAGAGATCTCCAAAGAGCAGGTCGCTAATGTATCAGCCGCTGTGCAAAACGGCACCGGCCTGGCCGGATGCCATGGGGGCATGTGCGACTCGTTCCGCAACAACGTGGACTGGCAGTTCATGACCGGCGGCCAATGGGTCGCTCACCCGGGGAACGACGGGGTTCATTACAAGGTCGAAATCAAACCCGGATCAAGTCCGCTGACCGAGGGGATCGAGGATTTCTTCGTGGACACGGAGCAGTATTATCTCCACGTTGACCCGGCCGTCGAGGTGCTGGCCACCACCCGGTTTCCGATCGTGGACGGGCCGCATCGCCTTAACAAATCCGTCGATATGCCGGTCGTTTGGACGAAACGGTGGGGCGTGGGCCGGGTGTATTACAATTCGCTGGGCCATCACGCCGACATCGCCCTGCTTCCTCCGGTGAAAGAGCTGATGACGCGCGGGCTGCTGTGGGCCGCCGCAGGAAAGCAGCGAGCTCTGGAACTTCAGGCCGCCGGAGCATTGGGCGCGGCCGGGACCGGAGCCTACACCGGGATGGGGGACAGCCAGTAATGGAAAAAATCAAGGTTGGCATCATCGGCTGCGGTAAAATCAGCGGCATTTACATGGAAAACTGCCGCAAATTCGCGGAGCTCGAGCTTGCGGCCTGCGCCGATCTGGATCTGTCCCGGGCGCGGGAACAGGCGGAACGCTACGGCATTCCCCGGGTTTGCACGGTTGAGGAACTGCTGGGCGATCCGGACATCGCGATCGTCATCAATTTGACGATCCCGGCCGCCCATGCGGAGGTATGCCTCAAGGCGCTGGAGGCCGGTAAACATGTATACGTCGAGAAGCCGCTCGCCGTCACCCGCCAGGACGGGCAGGCCATCCTCGAGGCGGCCCGCCGCCGCGGGCTGCTGGTCGGCAGCGCGCCGGAGACGTTTTTCGGGGCCGGGATTCAGACGGCGCTGAAGCTGATCGAAGGCGGCGCGATCGGCCGGCCCGTGTCGGCCACGGCGTTTATGATGAGCCGCGGCCACGAGCATTGGCATCCGGACCCGGAGTTTTATTATGCCAAGGGCGGCGGCCCGATGTTCGACATGGGCCCCTACTATTTGACGGCATTAATTCAGCTGCTGGGTCCGATTCGGCGCATCGCCGGAATCACCGGCAAAGCGCTGGCGGAGCGTACGATCACGAGCGAAAAGAAACGCGGGCAGCGGGTCCCCGTGGAGGTGCCGACGCATGTCGCCGGAACGCTGGAATTCGCCGAGGGCGCGATCGCCACGCTGATCACAAGCTTTGACGTGTTCGGCGGCAGCACGCTCCCGCCGCTTGAAATCCACGGCACCGAAGGCACCTTGCTGGTGCCGGATCCCAACACGTTCGGCGGCCCGGTGAAATACCGCGGGCTCGGCGCAACGGAGTGGACCGAGGCGCCGCTGCTGCCGGGCTACGCCGAGAACAGCCGCGGCATCGGCCCGGCCGACATGGCCGCCGCCCTGCTGCGCGGCCGCCCGCACCGCGCCAGCGGCGAGCTCGCGTACCACGTGCTGGAAGCGATGTGGGGCTTCCACGATTCCTCGGACTCGGGCCGCTACTACGAAATGCAAAGCACGTGCACGCCCCCGGCCCCGCTCCCGGCGGACCTGGAGCCGTATCACTTGGATTGAGCGGTTTAGCGGGATGAGCGGTTTAGCGGGACTTTCCGGTTCCTAACGGATCGTCTGGACAGACACTAGCGGACCGGAAAGCCGTTATTCGCTCATTTCCCGGGTATATCCCAACGCAACGGACCTGGTTGACGTTATTAGCCCTCAAATCAGACTTTTTCAGCAGATTTGACGGCAATACGCCTCTCCGGTCCGCTGCATTTTTTAACTCCCGATTTTGGAGTAATTAACGTCGCTAGTGTCCGTTAAAACGAGTTATGAGCTGGAGCTGCTTGTCCTTTCATCCGGAGGACCCATATTACCCCGTGTTAGCCCGTGTTAGTCCTTGTTAGCCGCGCAGGCCGATGCTGGCCATGACCGCTTGGATTTGGGGGTTGGGCCGCAGCCCCAGCTCTTGCTTCAACTGCTCTTCAAGCTTATGGTACTGCCTTAACGCTTCATTGGTTCTGCCCAGCTGTATGTATGTGCGTATGACCTCCAGCACAATATCCTCCCTTAAGGCATCCAGCTCCAAAATACCCCTATAATAATGCAGCGCTTGAACGGAATCTCCCTGTTTCGAGCAATGCTTAGCGGCATACTCCAGCGCCTCCGCGAACTCCTTTTCGAGCCGGCGCGCGTATTCGTCCGCCCACTCGTAATTTTTTCCTTTAAGCAAGGGCCCGGCGTACAATTCCTTCACTCGCTCGATCAAGACCAGGCAACGTTCCGGCGCCTTTCTCATCTCCGCCAAAAGCCGTTCGAATTCGTACAGATCGCAATCAAGGGCGCTCCCTTCAATGCGAATTTCGTTCTTGCCGGAGATGATTCCGCTTCCTATTTTCGCATCGTCAAGCGCCTTGCGGATGTAGTAAAGCGTCGAGTTTAAATTTTTCCAGGCCTTCTCCGGCGTTAGCCCGCTCCACAGCGTATCAATGATTTCCTCGCGGCTGGCCGTCCTCTGGCAAACCAGAAAGGCGAACAATTCCGCGGTTTTGGGGCTTCTCAGTTTTATCGGATCGCGCGAGCTTCCGTCTCCGTTTCCGTACATTTGAAAACCGTCAAACAGCTTTATTTCCAGCGCAGAAGCCGCCGCCCCGGCAGCACGGCCGCTACGCTTGCCGGCCTTATTTAAAGCTTTGGCCACCCGCTGCGCGGTGACGGGCTTGAGCAAATAATCCAGTGCGTTTACTTCAAAGGCCTGCACCGCATACGAATCGTAACCGGTAACGAAGACGAGCCGGATCTCTTCATCAAGCTCCTGCAGCAGGACGGACAGCTTCATCCCATCGATTTCGGGCATGGAGATATCGAGAAAAGCGATGTCAACCGCGTTCGCTCGGGAATACTCATAGGCTTCATGCGGGTTCAAAAACGCCCGGCAGGTCGCTATTTTGCCGCTTTCCCGCAAAATCCGCGCGAGCCGTTTGACCGACAATTCCTCATCATCCACGATGATAGCCCGCATCATGCTGTTCCCTCCCCAATCGCGTTGGCGCTTTGTCCCGGAATATCAAAGGACACCCTCGTGCCGCCGCCTTCGCGGCTTTCGATATGAATCCCCTTGCCGTACAAAAGCTTCAGGCGCTGGTTTATGTTCCACAGCCCCACGCCTTTCGGCTCGGCGTCCTGTCCGAGCACTTCCTTGAGCTTTTGCTCGCTCATCCCGCGCCCGTCGTCCTCCACGGAAAAACGGACCATAAACGCGTTTTCCCGTTTAACGTTTATTTTCACCTTGCCGCCCTGCAAGTGGGACATTAGGCCATGACGGATGGCATTTTCCACCAAGGGCTGAAGCACCAGCGGGGGAATCCGGAGCGACGGCTCGCCGTCTATCTCGTATTCGACCTGCAGCCGGTCGCCGAAGCGGGCTTTTTCGATATGAACATAAGCGGCCAGCAGCTCCAGCTCATTTTTCAGCGTCGAAAGCGAGTCCAATTGCTTGAAGTCAAAACTGCCTCTTAAATACCGGGATAACTCCAGGGTCAGTTCCTCGGCCCGTTCGGGCGCCTCAACGCACAGCTCGGCGAGCGAATTCAGCGCGTTATACAGGAAGTGCGGGTTGATCTGCGAACGCAAAAAGGCGATTTCCGCATCCTTGGCATTTTTTACGGAAGCCTTCAGCTTGGTTAAACTGCGGACACGCATGAGCAGCTCTTCGGCTTCAAACGGCATGCCGACAAAATCGTTGGCCCCGTGGTCCACCGCCAGCTTCATGTCCTTCACCCGGTTTCTCGGCGTCAGCATTAAGACCGGCAGCTCGAATGAAGAAAATCTTTCCCTAATTTGCTCCAGCACTTCATAACCGCTCATATCCGGCATCGTCATATTCAGGATGACCAGGAAAAAAGCACGTCCGGCGGCGATTTCCGCCAGCGCCTGCCGCCCCCGATTGACGTAAACGGCCGAATAGCCCTCCAGCTTAAGCACATTGGACATGGCCCGCTGGTTTGCCAAATCATTTTCCACCACCAGAATCGTTTCATCGCTGCGGCCTTGAACGAAATGCGGATATTCCGCGACAGCATGAACCTCCGCGGAATTTGCCCCTTCACCGGAGCTTGCAAGGGCGGCTGTTTGGCCCGGGACCGGAGCGGCGAGCGGAAGGGTGAACTCAAACGCCGTCCCTTCCTCCGGAGCGGATCGCACCTGTATCGTTCCGCCATGGAGCTCCACCAGTTTTTTGGTGATGCTTAGTCCAAGCACGGTGCCGCCATATGGATTTTCCCGGGCATCCCCCCGTTCTTCCAAGCTTTGAAACAGCCGTTCCTCCATATCCGCCACGATGCCGGAGCCGCTCCCCTTCACCGTGACTTTGACCTGCCCTTGAACGGTTTCGGCGCTGACCTCAACCGTCCCTTGCTCGGACGACTTAATGGCATAACTGAGCAAATTGTGCAAGATTTGCAGCAGCCGGTTGTTGTCCGCGTCTACGGCGGGCCAGGCTGCGGGCACCCTGTTGACCAGCCGGATCTGCCTTCCGCTAAGCAGGAACTGATGCACCTTCAGCACTGAATCGACGGCGTCTTTCAGCTGAATGCGGGTTTTGAACAGCTTGATGTCCCCGTGCTTTATTTTCGAATAGTCGAGCAGTTCGTTTACGATGTAAACCAGCCTTTGGCCGCTGCTGGTGACCACGTTCAAGTTCATAGCTTGGCTCTGGGAAACCGGCCCCTCCGCCCCCTTCAACAACGAGTTCGCGATCGTCACAATGTGGTTCAGCGGCGTGGTCAACTGCTGGGTAGTGTCATAAAGAAAATCGTCCTTGATCTCGTCCAGCCGGATCAGATCGTTTTTCATCCGGTTAACCGTCTGATACGCTTCAAAAAACCTCAGCACGATCAAAAAAACCATAATCATATTGAAAATGAGGATATAGGCCTGGCCCGACCACAAGCTTTCTTTTACGGACAAGGCAAACAGGATGGTGTCCAGCGAATACAGGTTGATCGTAAGGATCGCCATAAACAGGAGCAAAAATTTAAACCGGCTGGACGGCTCGCTGCGGATATAAATCAAGGCGGACTTCCACAGAAGCCAAACCAGTAAAAACTCATAAACGAGAATCACATATCCATGAAACGGGGTGTAACTCCCGATCGACAACACGGCGATCAGCACCAAATCACAGCCGAGGAACGCGATGACGGCCTGAATGAGCTTGAGGGAAATAAAACTTTTTTCCGTTTTGTAAAAAAAGCCAGCCAGCACAATAAAGGCGATTATGGAGCTCATATCTTTGATTTTGTAGAGGACTTCGAACGGAATGCCTTGAAGGAACAGGGAAAGCGTACGTTCTCCGATCAATCCGTGATAAACCGCAAACAGCAGGCATATCGCCGCAGACCACAGCACGACAGGATCCTTCCTCCGGTATAACGCCGCCGCCGCGTAACAGATTAAATAAATGAGAGCGAGGATTCCCAGCGCGGCCAAAGTGCTGAATTCAAGCGCCAAAGCTTGCTTCTGATGCTGGACCATGGCGGTCTGCTCGCCGAAAAAAATCGAGACGGGAATGCCGGCATTGACATAATCATAGTTGGCGGCTTGAACGATGATTTCAACATCCCCCCGCTCCGCCGAAAAAAGCGCAACCTGCGGAAAATTTCCCGCCTTGTACGTGCCCGCTTGCCCGGACGGCTTGCCGTCCTCAAGCAGCTTTTGGCCGTTGACGTAAACTGTGCTGGAAAAGCGGATATTCGTCTTCTTGATCGCAAAGATCCCGTCATGCGGCAAATTTTTCAAAACCGCCCGATAGGTGGCGAAGCCGGAGGCCGGCAGGGTTTTAGCGCCGATTTGCTGGCCGGTCCATGTCGAAGGAACCTTCATCAGGGCGTCATAAACAGGCTTGTCCGTTCCTGTCCGCGCAAAATCGTCCGGCGTCAGCAGCTTATTCCAATAAAACTCCCATTCGCCATCGAGTTTTATGCGTCCATGGTGTTCATAGTCCCAGGAACGCAGGTCCATGATCCCGTTTTGAACCCGCAACTCCTGAGCAGCGCCGCCGATTCGATTGTACATCGACAGCGGAATAAAAACCGAAAAAATCAAACAGATCAAACCGATGACAGTAATTCGTTTAAACACCGCAAGGCTCCTTCGCTGAAGTAAACATCGAGTGCTTTCATTTTAATCGGTTTCCGGGAGATTACAATACCAAATTTCAGAAAAGATACAGATCGTTGCCCTTCAGCTTGAATAACGCCTCCATAAAATAATAATCGCCGTAAATAATCGGTTGATGATGCGTTTTGCCGTGGTAGGCCCCTGTGCCGTAAAGCAGGAAATGGTCGGTATCCGGCGACCAAGCGATGCGCGATTCGTCCAGCGTCTTCAGCAGCTTTAGCGCTGCCGCCGCATACGAGCGGCTTTCGTGCCCGCCGGCGGCCTTGGCGATTTCGATAAGCCCGCAGGCCGCGATGGCCGCGGCCGTATCGTCCGCCAGCCTCGGCTCCGCCGGTTGCCGGAAATCGACCGGGATGATCCCGTCCTCCGGAATGTTCGCCATAAAATAATGCGCAACCCGCTTGGCCGTCTGCAAATACTCGTCTTTTCCGGTATGAATATGGCTCATCATAAAACCGTAGAGCGCCCAGGACTGCCCGCGCGTCCAGGAGGAGCCTTCTCCGTAGCCCTGGCCGCCGTGCGTCCGAACCACGCCTCCGTGGAATGGATCAAATTCGACGATATGGTTGACGGAGCCGTCGGGACGGACAAACGCCGACATGGTCGTATCCGCGTGCTTCATGGCGATTTGCCTGAAACGCGGGTCCCCCGTTTCTTCCGTGGCCCAGTACAGCAAGGGAATGTTGAGCATGCAGTCGATGATCGCCCAGCCCCGCGTATCCCCTTCCTTCAGATCGTTCCATGCGCGAATGAAGCCTCCCGCCAAATTGAACCGGCCCGCCAGCAAGTTTGCGGCATGCAGCGCCCGTTTCCGGGATTCCGGGTTGCCGGTCGCTTTGTAGTTCGCGACGCTCGTGGGCAGCCACATAAACCCGACATCATGATGCAGACCGTAAAATTCTTCAAAACACCGGTCCAGCTTGGCTTCGGAAATTTGCGCGATTTCCTTGTATTTCTCGTTGCCGGTTCCATGGTACATCAGCCATAACATGCCTGCCCAAAAGCCGTTGGTCCACCAGTTAATGCCGTCCGAATCATCTCCCGTCGGATTATCTATGGACCGGTCGTCATGCACACCGTTCACGGTCGTATAAGGAATTTTGTTCCGGGAGCGCTCGCTGACCGCGTCCATTTTGGCCGTCACTTTGGCGATAACGCCGTTCAACCATTGCCGCTGTGTATCGTTTAACAAGGGGGGTTCCTGCCTTTCATCGTGTAATTGCTTCCAGCACGGTATCCGAATTTCCGCTTACCGAAAGCGTAACATTGCGGTTTTGTGAATAAAATGAAGTTTTTTAAGCTAAAGATGCGGTGATTTTAGAACTTTCCCGCTTATTTTCTTGCTTATTTTCCCGGCAGGCAATCTTATTCTTCCACTTGACCCTAGCGCCCCCTCCCGATTTCCTGGACTGAGGTAAATAGCTGAGGTGACTGTCTTTAGGGTTCGTGTCCTGGTATCCCTGCCTTTTGCCTGCCTTTGCACGATTATCCCTTTCGTTCATGGAGCAGGGGATGGGGCTAGAGCAAGTCAAGGGTTCCAAAAAAAGAGAAGAAAAAAACAAAAAAGATGAGGAAAAAATGAGGGCGTTCAGGTAAGATTTCCGGCTTGATAAGGGAACGCATGTTTGGTATAATTAGGAAAAGAGAACGTATGTGCGCTGATTTTAAATTCGGGAGGGCGAGCGAACATGGAGGTCAATACGGGAACAGAACTTCAACCATTCAGCAGCCGTTATAACAGCGAGCAGGACTGCATGGAGGCACTGATCATGATGAAGTGGCCAAACGGCTTTGTCTGCCCGCGCTGCGCTCACACCCGGTGCAGCCGGCTGACTTCCCGGCATATCCCTTTGTTCGAGTGCGGAAAGTGCAAGCATCAAACATCGCCTTTGGTCGGCACGATTTTTGAAGGAACGCATCTGCCCCTAGTGAAGTGGTTTCAGGCCCTGGAGTTGTTCCTGCTCCCTGACGGCATCTCGGCGATGCGGCTGAGCAAGGTGATCCAGGTCACCTACAAGACCGCCTGGTCGCTGCTGCACAACATACGCCATGCCGTGGGGGAGTTCGATGCCCGGGAGCTGCTCTCCGGAGACGTGAAGGTGAACAGCGATCAGTATGGGCGTAATCCGTCCCGGTGTCAGCTTTCGCATCCGT
>SNQY01000067.1_pt1 | contig 83174 bp, 73 predicted proteins | sample 2580551 | NCBI WGS metagenome assembly SNQY01 (sample SAMN10953785, study PRJNA522744) | food fermentation metagenome | isolation source: 144-hour incubation of native-enriched microbial consortia from nixtamalized... | place: Mexico | collected 2017-09-24 | reverse complement strand
CTCTTATTCCGCTACTTGAAGGGAGGTGAGCAAACCATGGCATTGATTGCGACTACACTGATTGTACGTGGTAAGATGACCTTTTCTGAAGTACCGACCACATTGAAAGACCAGGTTCGCCAAATGTTGAATGATATCGACATGGACCAACTAATCAAAGAGCAAGCAGAATAATTCAGTAAGATGGGGGCCGTATAAGCGGCTCCTTTTCTATTTCACGCCGGAAAGGCGGTGAGGGGGATGTAGATGGAGACTCGGAGCGAGGTACTTGAAGCCAAGATTGAGGCGCTGAGAAAAGATGTAGAGCGCTTAGAAAAACAATTTAACGAAGAAATCGATCGGCTTGAAAAGAGATTTACAGAAGATATTGTACGAACAGAAAGACAAATTTACGCAGGTATGCAGCGATTAGAGCAACGTATGGGTTCGCTTGAAGAAAAGCATGAAGCGAATTCAGTGGAAGTAAATCGTCAATTTACTAAGTCGAACGAGCAAATGATTGAGGTGCAAACGAGGGTAAAAGCACTGGATGAAAAAATGGTTACCTCACATGCACAAAACTTCAGCTTGCTACAGAACGTAAATCAACAGTTAGCAGAGCACGGACAATGGATGCGTAGCTTCATCGATGCTGATAAGGCTGGTGAGGAACAAACCAAAGTGACAATGCTTGGATGGGTTGGGGCGATAGGTACGGCTGTGAGTGGTGCAGTATTGGCCTTCTGGGCATGGTGGTCAAAAACACATTAATGAGAGGAGAGATTGAATAATGAGTAAGGTTGTAGTTATCGATCCAGGGCATGGCCTTCCGGATCCGGGAGCGTGCGGGAACGGGCTGCAGGAACATGAACGCGCTTTTGTTCTGGCGCAATTAGTCGGTAAAGTACTAACCCGACATGGTGTCCAGGTATTTTTCACCCGAACTGGTGAAAAGTCATTGTCCGGTGCGGCAAATTTAAAGCAAAACAAGAATGAGGATTTGGCAGCTCGTCAACGATTCAGTAATAGCAAGGCGACAGACTTCTTCTTGTCCCTGCATATGAATTCCAGCGACGACCCAACATCAAATGGATATGAAACACTTTGCTACTCGCAGAACGGGCAAATTGAAGCCCTACACGCTACTATTAAAGCGTTCTTGCAACGTCGTGGACTAAAAGACCGTGGCATCAAGATACGAACAAATCTGGCCGTATTGAAGGTCAAGGCAAAGGCAGCCTTATTAGAATGCTTTTTCATATCGAATCCGAAGGAAGCAGCGTTGATGAAAGACGCTGCTTTTTTGCTTGAATTAGCGGAAGCCATCGGACAAGGTGTATTAGCAGCAATCGGCATTGCCTATGTACCAGTGAAGAAGCCGACAACACCACAACCTACACCACCTAAGGAGGAAAAGAAACTCATGAAAACAGAAGATGCAAATAAAATCATTCGTATCCTACAAGACAGATGGAATGCTTCAACATGCCAGGATGAGAAAAAAGAAGTTGGGCGGCTTGCCGATGAGGTACGTGTGGCTGCCGGAATGAAGAAGGTGAACGGATAATGAAAGAGCGATTGAAAGACCCGTTCCTATGGGCTGGCGTTGGCGGATTGTTGTATCAGATTTTGAATGCTAGAGGGGTGATCATTCCTCCTGACCTTTGGGATTTAGGATTAGATTTTATTAGTTATGCTTGCATTGGTGTTGGTGTGGTAAGTGGATACCAGGGCGCAAAGAAGAACCCACCGGCTTAGCTGGTGGGACATATTTGTTATATGACTCGATAGTTTTTTGTGAAATGGATAGATAATTAAAATAAAAAAACCTTTTCTTTGTTTTTCACAAACACAGAAAAGGTTTTTATAAGTTTTTACCTTTTTTTAGTAAAAAACGATGAGAGCGTGGAAGAACACTATTATCTAATAAATCCTCATTCTTACGGTAAAATTCACCGGATTGTTCTTTTATGTGAGTATCGACTTCTTCTAATGGTCTAAAAGATGTAAAATCAAACCTATCTCCATCAAATTCAGCTTCCATGTACCTGTTAGAAGAAACACCATTTGCCAAAAGTAAATCGAAAATAACCTTGCCTGCGTCTTCAGGTTTTAGCACACTCTCAATGTCATCTAAGTTACTTAAAGGGTTAACATAAGAGGTGGCCAAAATCAGGTAGGGATAAACTGAATTATGAAGCTTTTGAATTTCAAAATTTTTCACACTAACCACCCCTTATGATTTAGTATCAATTCGTAAACGAAAACATTATATCACTGTAAGTATCTTCAATCAATGATAAAACTTCATTAATAATACTATCGGCCGTTTCTTTGTTCTTGATAATGCGAGTAGCTGATGTAACAGTTTCTACATGGAATAAGCCATGTCTATTTGCATTATAATAATTATATAATGATTCGACGGCTGTTATAGTCTTGGTACATCCTATTGTATCCTTTGTATTCAAATTTAATTCAAAAGTTTTACCGTTGTGGTCAAACATATCGAACTTTTTGCCAACCCTTACACCTTTTTTGCCAAGCAAAACCTTAAGGTAACCTTCTAATACCCTGAGTGCTGGGAAAACAAAACTTGAATAGTCTTCCAGTTGTATATCAATATTCCTGTAGGCCAAGGAAGCCGATAGTATTTTTCTTAATGTTTCATCTAAGATAGCATATGCATTAGGAAGTAATTCTTGCATCTCTGTTCTAACTTCTTTAGGATCAATGTCTACACTAAAGAATTCAGACTGCTTTTTAATCATTTCATCGAATGGAAAGTAGCCTGAAAGTAGGCAAGTAACTTCTTGGTAAAGATACAAAGGTTTTCCTTGAATCTGAAATCTTTTGTTCTCATAATATTTTAAGGTGATTTTGTCACCGATTTTGCTTTTGAACTGGAATAATTCATACTTATTAGAGGTATTACAGGACCTATTCACAAGTTCAACACCCTCTAATTCTGAAAGGTATTCAATAACAAGTGAAACATCTTCTTTCTCAATAGGAGAGACCGAATAGGATGAACCACGGGTATCGGTACCTTTATACTGCAATTTGGTTAGGATTTCTGTTGCAAGCTTTAAAGAGGTATCCTGATTTTTACCTACTTTTGGCTGGATAGTAGTTGTCCCATCTCCATTAAAGTAAAAATCAACTAAAAATTCTTTCCCATCTCCAACAATTTCACATCTGTGTTGAGGTCCACTCATTTGAGAAATTTCAGAGACGTTATATTGCGCAAAAGTGTTTTGGCAAAATTCGTTTATGTACTCAGGTAGTTTGTCCCGGTCTAGGTGCAATCCCTTGAAAATATTTTTCTTTTTCATGTTTTTACCCCTCTTTTAGTATTATTAGAGCGGGATTATCCCTTCTAATTTTTCTGTTTCAGTATGAGCTTCCCAATTAACTAATTTTTTATCAAGATTCAAGAAAAGGTTTAAATCAGTAATTTCATTTAAATTTCGTCCGCTTTTTTTCCATAATATTTTGAAAGAATCTAGTATTTCTTTGTCAGTGAGAACCTTATCATTGAGAGGAATATGTATAACTGATTTTAGTCTGTTTTTCTTGGCTGATGTTCTTTCTTTTCGAGCGATATTTAGTTCATTATTAGTCTTAATTCCTGCTGTGGACAAAGTATCCTTAGCTAATTGCTCCCTATATTCATTAGTAGACAGATTATTTTCTTCAGCGCTTGACATGGATAAAGCCTTCTTAGCTAGCTGATCTGCTTCTTCATTATAAATGTTACCAGAGTGAGCTTTGACTTTAACAAATCTAATTTGTACATATTTGGATGCTTTTTCGAATGCTTCTTTGTATTTTTTTGTTCCAGCTTTTTTAGCTGCCCATTCATTTGTACACCATTTTTCAATGCCAGCGTAGTCATAGTAGATAGATATGCTTTTTACTTTTTTTTCTAATGCGAAATTCATAGCAATTTCAGCACCCATTATTTCTCCTGCTACATTCCTCATATCAACTAATTCAGGGTCATCGCCCTTTTTTGAGATTTCAAATTTCTGATCATCAAAAAGGATTATAACTCCTGCAGAATACTCATTAGTCTCAGAGTTAAAACTACCATCTACATATGCTGTCATATCAGTATCAGCACGATTGCTAGTTGATTGTATATTATTATTATTGAGGTTAGAAGAGCTATATAAGTATGTTTTCGCTTCTTTCTCTGTTTTGAAGCTTTTATATTGTGCTCCTGAGTAGCCTTTTATTTGTTTTTCGCACTCTGGCCAACTATAATATATTCCAGGTCTTCTTCCTACTTTTACTGCGTAAAATTTACTTGGTTTTGACATTTGCTCCCCCCCTTTTTTTTACAACTGGTTTGTAATGAATACATCGTACCATTTTCTTCTATATAAGTGTATAGTTTACCTCCTTGTTTTTCTGTACATATGCTAATTTTTTATATTTAATATGTTGATTGTGTACCAATTACAGTATTTCCAACAGAAGTTTGTTAGTAGTTAACATATAAAAAGTATGAATTACGGTGTAGAGTTGAGAGATAATATTTTTAGCCAACACAAATGAAGTAGAATAAAAATTGTAAGAAATAACTGAAGTATTATGCTTGATTCTCTGTTTGCAATCAAAATTGAAACCGTAATGAATGAATTTGTAAAAAGATAAATCAGTTATGCAACCAGTAAATCAAAATTAAGTGAGTTTAAAAAAGACCCGGCGATTATACCGGGCTTCTTTATTGTTGAAACTGAATACGTTCTGACTACAGGGACTACCTTGGCGGAGGCGGGACGTGCGATTAAGGAAGGGATACCGCAAGCGGAGGTGTACGGGCTTACAGTAGCCAGATAGTCAGGGATGGCTGGGTTTAGATATGAGACGGGACTCATGGTACACTTAAAGGAAGAGAAAAGGTAAGGGAGTAACACGAATGAGCGCTCAACTCGATAAAATTCTGGAGGCCGTCACCGGCATTCATGTGCGAATGGACCGTTTTGAAACAGAACAAAAAACACTGCGCCACGAAATGAACGAGCGGTTTTCAGAGATTGACAAGCGTTTTGACGAGATAGACCAACGGTTCGTGGAAGTAGACAAGCGGTTTGATGAGGTAGATAGACGATTTATGGAAGTAGACAGGCGGTTTGATGAGATAGACGAAAAGTTTGTCAAAGTAGACCAACGGTTTGATGAAGTAGACAAAAAGTTTGTCAAAATAGATCAACGGTTTGATGAAGTAGATAGACGATTTGTAGAAGTAGACAGGCGGTTTGACAGTGTAGCAGAAGAGTTTGGTGTTATATATGGGAAATTTGCTGAAGTGGATAAACGTTTTGACGGAGTAGCGGAAGAGTTCATTGTCATGCATGAGAAGTTCGTTGAGATAGATAAGCGTTTTGACGGAGTAGCAGAAGAGTTTAGCGTTATGCACGGAAAGTTCGCCGAGGTGGATAAGCGTTTTGACGGAGTAGCAGAAGAGTTTAGCGTTATGCATGGAAAGTTCGCCGAGGTGGATAAACGTTTTGACGGAGTAGTAGAAGAGTTTAGCGTCATGCATGAGAAGTTCGCTGAGGTGGATAAACGTTTTGACGGAGTAGCGGAAGAGTTTGGCGTTATGCATGGAAAGTTCGCCGAGGTGGATAAACGCTTTGACGGAGTAGCAGAGGAATTCGGTTCCATACATGGGAAGTTTGAAGAGATCAAACAAATCATAAGCGATGCACAGGTGAAAAATCTGGAAAGCGATAATCTCATTCTTCGAGAAATTGGTCAGCTGCGTGAGGAGGTACGATATGCTATCGACACGTCGCATGAGAATCGCGAGCAAATTCACCGACTGAAAAATAGGTTGGGATAGAACAAGACAAAGAAAAAGCGGCGACCTTTTCTAATGAAGGTCGTCGCTTTTGGCTCTGTGTCAGATCTTAGTAGCCTACGCCTTTACGTGAATGCGTACGATTAAACACCTCCGGCTTTGGATCGAAATATTGAGGGTCGTATTTTGGAACAAACTTGCCATCCTGAATGTAGCCTGCACCCCAGGTCGGGTCCATCGTTAACCACTTCCCGTCTACCTTCGTCTCGATCCAGGCGTGTCTGCCTCGGGCATATCCTTCCACGAATCGGGATTCCATGCCGAGAGAGCGGAATAGGGCGACACCGAGGAACACATAGTCTTGGCATACCCCTTTCTTCTCACTGAGCGTTTTTAGGGCACTATCGTCATAATGAAATTCATCGTTTTGATATTTCGGCACATCGTATATAATGTTTTTCGCTACATATTCATAAATGGCCAGCGCTTTATCGCGTTCGGTCTGTTTGCCTGCGGTTAGTTGTTCAGCTAATTGTTTGATTTCCGGTGCGTCAGATTGGATGCCGCGTGAAGGCAGCAGATCCCGTTTATCTTCTATGACTGTATTGTTCACCTCGAAAGCAGCAGCTTGGAAAAACTTATAGTAATCTCGGTTCTCGTATTGAATTTCTGGCACGTTCACTGTCACTTCATATTTATCCGGGCCAAAACGCAGCCAGAATTCATCGTCGAACTTGTAGTCTGTAATCAGAACGAAGTACGTTGCTTTATCCGCGCCTTTTTTTGTTTGAACGATAAGGTGCGTTGTTTTGGCTGCATCCTTCGCATTCGGATCGAGACTGCCAGCGATTCGGTATTTCAGATTTGCTTCGTCGCCTCCGGCCTTTGGATAGTCAAGCTGCAGACCTCGCTCCTGGTACATTTTGCTGAACTCGATCGGCTTTGAAACTTTCTCAGATGTATTGTCGATACGTAATATGGCTGCATCTTCATAATAATTATCCTTACCTGGCTTAGGCACCAGTACGGTCAGCTCGTGCACCCCTTTTCCGTAATACAGCGGGATATCAGCAGTGAAGGTCCCATTCTTCACAGGAACGAGATTTTTCCAGCTATCGCTGTCCTTCTCCAGCTTTACCATAACGTAAGGCTGACTGCCCTGTTGCAGCTTGAGCGAGCCTTTTAATTGGAACGACTCGCTACTTTTCACAAAGCCGGAAGCTGGAGTTTCGATAGCCAGCTCCGCTTTTTTCCCGGCGGACGTCAACTCGATATCACGCGTAAGGGTCGGGTTCACATTAATGACCTTGAAATCGGCAATATCATAGTAGTAATCGTCCCGGTTTGTGCTGGGCAGGCGCACTGTCACCCGGTACTCTCCCTTTCCGTTAAAAAGCCGTACGTTCTGTGCGAATGCGCCTTTTGTAAGCGGAGCATAGTATATAAATTTCCGTCCGCCAATTCCTTCTTCCATGGCACGCACTTCAATCATGGCATACGGTGATCGGAATCTTTCATATTCTTTAGCAGAACCAGACACGGTAAATAATGCATTCGCCGCAAACTCTTCGTATTCCGGCTCTTTGAGCTTTGCACCCACTTCTTCAGCATATGGCTTCAATACAAGCGGCTTTTTCTCCAACGCTTCATTTTCTTTTTTCTCCTGTTCGGTTTGTGTTTTTTCTTCTCCTAAAGTGAAGAGGGCAGAGCATGCAGATGTGAGAAGCAATACGGCTCCCAATAATAACATTCCAAGTATTCGCGTATGTCTTGCCATATCCATCCTCCTGTCCTTCTATTGTTTAAATTTACAGAAAAATAAAGATGCAGTAGAGAGGAAAAAGCACCTTTTTTGTATTAAAAAGTAAGTGTTTTCAGGGAGAAAGCAATGAAATCGACAGGAATCTGTATAAAGTGAACATTTTGATGTGTGTGGTTAGTTTTACATGACGAGGAAAAAATTGCGTAATATAAAAAAGAAAAAGAGTTAATTTCCATATTAACAGCATGCACATGTTGTAATTTAGAAGAATCTTTACTAGAATGAATGAAGAGAATACCCACTTTTGAATTGGAGGGAACGTACATGGCAGTTGAAAGAGAAGGTGCAATCACATTTAAAAACAATCCGGTGACACTGATTGGGGAAGAAGTGAAAGTGGGCGATACGGCGAAAGATTTCACTGTGCTCGCACAAGGTCTTAAACCGTATTCACTGAATGACGGAAAAGGAAAAGTACGCTTAATCAGCGTTGTTCCTTCTATTGATACAGGCGTATGTGAAGCACAAACTCGCCGTTTCAATGAAGAAGCGGCTAAACTGGAAGGCGTAGAAGTACTGACGGTAAGCGTAGACCTGCCGTTTGCGCAAGCTCGTTGGTGCGGAGCGGAAGGTATCGAGAACGTGAAAATGCTGTCTGATCACCGTGATCTTTCTTTCGGTGAAGCATTCGGCGTAGCTATCAAGCAGCTTCGTCTGCTGGCACGTGCGATCTTCGTATTGGATGCTGACAACAAAGTAACATATGTTGAATATGTATCCGAAGCGACTAATCATCCGGATTACGATAAAGCGATCGCAGCAACAAAAGAAGCAGCGGCAAAATAATTTGCTGCTGAGCAGTATATAGTCATAAAGAATCAATCATTTTGAAAATAGGTCCCGAATCCCATGGAATATGCGGTAAAATAGACGGAGGATATCCGTTGTTTGAGCGAAGGGAGAGGGGCCTATTGTCATTTGATATTATGAATTGTCCGCGATGCAAGAAGCTATTCCGTAAAGTCCGGCAGAATGTATGCCCGAACTGCGTAAAAGAAATCGATCGGGAGTACGAGAAGTGCTATAAGTTCATGCGGAAGAAGGAGAACCGGGCTTGCAACGTACGTGATCTGAGTGAAGCAACCGACGTGTCGGTGAATCAGATTACGATGTTTATTCTGGAAGGGCGATTAAGCATCGACAATAACCCCAACATGAGCTATCCTTGCCGTAGCTGCGGTGAGCCTCTACGCTCCGGTTCGCTTTGCGATCATTGTATGGGCAACCTAAAGAAGATCGCCGGTTACATGAAGGAAGACGAGCAGAAACGTGGGGAGAAAGAGGCCCAGGAGAAGCGTGAACGATCGGCATTATACCGAAGCGGTTGCGACCAGTAAGAAAAACTCGCGGGCGTTGCCACTCGTCCTTAAAGAAAAACCTTAAAATTTTCGTTAAAAATGCCGATTACTTTAATAACGAGTAGTCGGCTTTTTCTTTTTGAGTCGATAGAAAGCCGGAGGTAGTGATATTCATACGGTCTAAACTGATGAAGGATGAGGAAAGAATAAGGAATATGCATACAAATCATAAAAAAGACGGGGGTGACACACGATGAGAATCGAAAGACCGAATCAGATTCAGCCAATCAATCCATATCGCCAGCAAGAGATGAAACAGGACGAAACGAAGGCAAAGGGAAAAGGCCGCGATCAGCTGGAAATTTCTAATGAGGCTCTGGAACTTCAGCGTACGCAGGAGACAGAAGCCGAGCGTAACGAACGCATTGCTGAATTGAAGAAGCAAGTACAAGAAGGAACATACCATGTTGATGCGAAGGTCATCGCGGAAGCATTGCTAAAGAAAGGCCTGTAAGCTGTAGCGTACGCGAGAGATAAATACCGGATGGTGACATACAAATGAGTGATTTATATACCGTTGTTGAGATTCTGGAACAGCTAATCATCGAGCACGAAAAAATGCTGAAGCTGGCCGGGCATAAGAAAGATGCGCTCATTAAGGGCAATATCGACGAATTGTCCCGCATCCTGCAATTCGAATCTCGCTGCATCAATGCCATCCAATCCCTTGAATTAGAGCGAGAGAAACATGTCTCGCTCTATTTAATGCAGCGGGGCATTCGCAAGGAAACGTGCTATCTCAGTGATTTGATAGAGATGACCGAAAAACCAGAGTTGAAGCAGTCGTTATCCGTCTGTCAGCAGAAGCTTGGCGACATCATCAATGAGTTAAAAGCTACAAACGATCTGAATCAAAAGCTGATCGAGCAGTCATTGGAATTCGTGAATTTTACATTGGAAGAGATGACGACGCCGACTGAGGAGCCTACATATCAGAATACGCAAAAAGCCTCGCGTCCGAATCCGTATGCGAAGCCATCCCACGGTTTTTTTGATAGTAAAGCGTAAATGGCAGTTGATAATTAGCAATTGATAGTAATTCGGCAAACGGTTCGAGGGTCGGTAAAGATAGAAAAAGAGGAGGAGCGTTCTTTTTCCAACTTCTGATTTCTTCTTTCTTTTCTTACTTCGCACCACTAAAATATAGCAATTCATTAAAATAGATTAATAGGGAAGAGGGAGATTTGGGATGCCATCAGCATTTTCAGCATTAGAGATTGGTAAGCGTGCATTGTTTGCAAATCAGGGTGCACTAAATACGATAGGTCATAATATTGCGAACGCTAATACGGAAGGCTATACACGCCAAAGAGTGAATTTGCAGGCAACGTCGCCATATCCATATCCGGCCCTAACGAATGACCGTCAGGCGGGTCAGATGGGCACAGGTGTTATGATAAGCTCGATTGAACGTTTGCGCGAGCGCTTTTTAGATTTACAGTTTCGAGGAGAGTACAAGAAGTTCGGATACTATGACAAGAAGTCCGATACGCTCGGAAAAATCGAATCTATTTTAAACGAGCCGGCGGATAAAGGATTTCAATATACGATGGATGAATTCTGGACAGCGTGGCATACGCTCGCGTCCGATCCACAGAACAAGTCGGCCCGTGAAGCTATACGACAAGATGGTATTGCGGTGGCGGATAACTTCAAATATGTTTACGATTCCCTGAACGAGATGAAAAATAATCTAAATAAGGATATTGGTGTAAAGGCCGATGAGATTAATTCCTATGTCAAACAAATTACAGCATTAAACGAACAAATTGCAGATGTCGTTCCACATGGGTATCAACCGAATGACCTATACGATCAACGTGATTTACTGCTGGATAAGCTTTCAAAACTGATAGACATTGATGTAACTCCTTCAAAAGATGGAATGGGTATGGTTGATGTGAAGTTAAAAGCAAAAGCCAATGATGATGATGGTACAGCAGTTACAGAAATTCCGCTTATTTCTGGCAGAGAAGGCTTGGAAGTAAAAGCTGTGGATAAGGGCGGAAAGCTACAGGTACAGTTCACGCAGGCTGGTTCTCCAGCTAAAACATATTCTGATGTCGAATTTGCTTCCGGAGATATGGCCGGGCTATTTGAATCAAGGGATAAGATTGTGGAAGGGTACCTGGACAGAATCAACCTTTTGGCTACGACATTTGCTGAAAAGCTTAATGAAGTACATAAACAGGGCGTTGATTTAAATGGGGATGCCGGTGTGCCTTTCTTTGTCAGTAAGGAAGATATAGATAATAAAATCGATCCTCCAGGTAACCCAAAAAACGCGGCAGACATGGTTGTCAATCCTGATATTGTAAAGTCGGTCAATAAAATAGCAGCTGGTAAAAACGAGCCGGATGGAACTGCTCCAGGAAAAGGGGATAACAAAAATGCGTTAGCGATATTCGCTTTAAAGACAGATAATACAATTCAGATCGGCACAGAGAAAGCTTCTTTTGATGGCTATACCAAAGGAATCATCACCACACTAGGGCTAGAGTCAAGAGAAGCACAACGGATGCGAGACAATACAGGCAGTTTATTATTGGAGGTAGAGAATAGACGTCAATCCATCTACGGTGTTCAACCAGATGAGGAAATGTCCGATATGATTAGATTTCAGCATGCGTATAATGCGGCGGCACGTTCGATTACTGTAGCAGATGAAGTACTTGATAAAATCATAAACGGTATGGGACTTGTTGGCAGATAGGGAGGAATACGGTATGCGAATTACACAAAATATGCTAAACAATACGATGCTGCGTAATTTGAACAATAGCTTAATCCGGATGGATCGACTTCAGGATATGATGTCTACTGGCAAGAAAATTTCAAGGCCTTCACACGATCCGATTATTGCTATGTTCGGTATGCAATATCGCACCAATTTAACCGTAAATAAGCAATACTACAGCAATGCGAATGATGCTACAGATTGGTTGAAAGAATCGGAAGCAGCAGTAAATGAAGGAAAAGATATATTAGTACGTGTAAAAGACTTGATAACGCAGGCAGCTACTGACACCCTCAATCCGTCAGATAGGGAAAAAATACGGGAGGAACTTATTCAGCTTCGCGAGCAAATGGGGAATGTGGCCAATGCCACATTGAATGGGAATTACATCTTTGGTGGCACGAATACTGATATTCCCCCATTTAAAGACGGAGCGTATCAAAATAAAAATCGAACAGATATCAACCTGGAGGTTTCTCCTTCAGTCCAACTACCGATTAATGTAGATGGGATTCAATTGTTCGGACAACAAAAAGGCAATATGACCAAGGAAGAACTGGAGAACAGCGGATACGAGACTGACTTGTTCGAGTTAATGAACAAGCTGATTGAAGAGCTCAAACCATCAGAGTATATTACCGATCAATATGGGAGAAGATTAGCTGCTGACAAAGATGGAAATCCAATTGTTGACGCAGATAACAAGGTTGTTCTATATGATCCAACCAATCCCAAGCATCATCCACTTGAAAAGATAGCAGACGGCAAGGTGCTAGGATATGATCCGAAAAATCCGCTCCAAATTGAAATTTTCGATAAGAGTGATACATCTAAGGATGGATATGTTCGATTGCCTAATCAGGAAGATAAAAAGCCAGCAGACGGCAAACAGTTAACAGGCTACCTAGATACAATCCAAAATCATATCGATAACTTTCTACAGGTACAATCTGAAATTGGAGCGCGCGTAAATCGTCTTGAGATGATTCAGGGTCGACTTGAGACGCAAAGTCAGAGTATTGAAGATATGATGTCCATGAATGAAGATGCAGACCCGGCAAGGGTAATTATAGATTTGCAAAATAATGAGTATGTATATCGTTCCGCCTTAGCTGCCGGAGCTCGTATCATTCAGCCTTCATTACTTGATTTCCTTCGTTAAGGAGGGGTAAACTTTGAATATGCCTCGACTTGAAATCAATCAAACATTTGCAAAGATAGATTGGGACGTACAGTCACCGCGTTATAGTTTTGAACCAGGCCAGGCGAAAGTTTTGATTGAACAGACACCTGCAGAGATGAACGTACAATATGTGCCGCCCAGATTAACGATTGATCAGAGCGAATGTTGGGCAGACATGGACATCAAGCACATTTTTCGTCGCAATGAGGAAGCAGCAGTGGACGCCAAACGACAGGTATTGAACTATATCGAGAAAACGGTGCTGGAGGGGGCTCAGTTAGGCGCGATTGAGAACGGTGGCAATGTCATTCGCAATCTGGCTATGGGGCATCACCTTCTTCCTCAGCATAGCTTTCAATACGGGAATGTGCCAAGGAATTTCTCTTTAAGGATAGAGTGCATTCCTGGCGAGATGAGGATGGATTGGAAAATCGGCGGTACAACGATTAATGTTCAGGACCGTCCTTTCCAACATAATTATGAACGGGGCAGAATTTCTTATACGCTTCAGAAAAAGAATGAGCTTCATTTTGAGTCCATTGGTGGTAACTTAAATATAGAGTATTGAGAAATTACGGGCTTAGCCCTTAAGGAGTTTGTCTCATCATGATTTTAAAGATGGAATCCGATTTATTTGGTACATTGGAATATGAAGCAACGGAAGTATACACTTTTGAACAGGGGATTCCTGGTTTTCCAAATGAACGGGAATTCCTGCTGGTGCAGGTACAGGACAGCCCGTTTACTGTACTGCATTCCCTACAGGGGGATTTATATTTCTTCTTAATCGATCCGTTTCGCTTTTTTGCTGATTATGAATTTGCCTTGCCTGACTATGTGCTCGATCAACTGGAAATCGAAAACCGGGAGAATGTCTTAAGTTACTCCATTGTCGTATTGCGTGATCCCCTCCAGGATTCTACTGTAAATCTGGTAGCCCCGATAGTATTGAATACAGCGAATCGTAAGGGGATGCAACTGGTTCTCGAGAAAACCAACTATTCGGTACGTCAGCCTATCTTTTCTGATAAAGGAACGACTGTCAGCAGACAAGGCCAAACGGAGCAGGGAAGGTAGGCGATGGAAAAGTGCTAGTACTGGCCAGAAAAGCAGGTGAATCCATTGTAATCGGGGATAATGTCAGCATCAAAATCGTAAGCGTGGACGGGGATCAGGTGAAAATCGGGATTGAAGCTCCTCGACATATTGAAATTCATCGCAAGGAAATCTATGATGCGATCCAGGCGGAAAACCGGATCGCCGGTCAGGCGAAAGGAATAAACCTCGAATTACTGAAAGGAATTGTAGATAGGAATGCAGTAAAGATAGAGGGGAAATCGGATCGGGAATAATCTATTACTTTATGTTTTGTCTTTAATATTTTCGACCTTGTTTATTTCTTTTTCCGTATTTAATTCATATATTTTTCACAAAAAAATTTAACGAAAACACTAAAGTAAAAAATCATCTGTCCGATAATAATAGTGTAAGGAATAGAACTTAAAACCTACGGCGTACAACGGGGGATAAGTAGATGTTCCTTGCGGGTAATGCTTGAAGCGATATGAACTTATTCTTTCGTTTAAAAGGCTATCTGGCCTTTTAATAAACAAGTGAACACGGACGTTCACGAAACAATCAAGGAGGAGTATATTATGATTATCAATCACAATCTATTGGCACAAAACTCTCATCGTCAATTAGGCATCAACACTGCTAACCAAGCAAAATCTACTGAAAAACTGTCTTCTGGTCTTCGTATCAACCGTGCAGGAGATGACGCAGCGGGTTTGGCAATTTCCGAAAAAATGCGCGGTCAAATTCGTGGTTTGGATCAAGCTAGCCGTAACTCACAAGACGGTATTTCTATGATTCAAACAGCAGAAGGTGCATTGAACGAAACGCACAGCATTCTGCAACGTATGCGTGAACTTGCTGTACAATCTTCCAATGACACAAATACTGAGAGTGATCGTAAAGAGCTTCAAAAAGAAGTAAATCAGTTAGCTTCTGAGATTGACCGTATTGCTAATACAACTGAATTCAATACCCAAAAGCTTTTGGACGGTTCAAAGGTTGGACTTTCTGCTGCTGAAAAAGGTAGTTTCAAAGTTCAAAATAATAGCAAGGCAGATGTTAAAGTAACTCTTACAGACGCAGATGCCATTAATAAATCAGGTACAATTACGATCACTCGTGTTAACAATGAAAATGGTAAAACACAATTTGTAGTAAGTGATCCTGCAAATACAGGATTTACACTTGACGCCTTAGATGAGAATGCTAAAGCAATTAACGGAACTGGCGATACTGTGGCAATTGCGGGTCTGACTGATATGGGAGTGGGCGAGAGTGTAACAATTAGCTTTGAAGCTGCAAAAGCTGCCCAAACAGATGCTTCGAAATCAATTTCTATGCAAATTGGTGCAAATAGTGGACAAAACCTCTTAGTAGGTATTGATGACATGAGAGCAACAGCTCTTGGCGTTCGTGACAGTTCAGGTAATGCAATCGACATTACTGATGCAGGTAAAGCAAGCACTGCTATTACTACAATTGATAAAGCAATTGAAAAAGTTTCTGCTGAACGCTCTAAGTTGGGAGCATTCCAAAACCGTCTTGAACACACTATTAATAACTTGAATACTTCTTCTGAAAACTTGACTGCTGCTGAATCTCGTATTCGTGATACTGATATGGCTAAGACAGTTATGGAAAATACGAAGAATGGTATCCTTGCTCAAGCTGCTCAAGCTATGCTTGCACAAGCAAACCAAAATCCACAACAAGTACTGCAACTTCTCCGCTAATTTTAGTGGAAAATATAAGAGAGGCTCTAGCTTTGCTGGAGCCTCTTTTTATTAGCTGTCATATGAAAGAGAGGGCTATCCAACATGGAAAAGCAAATACATATCATGAAACGAACATTAGAACTCTCCGATACAATGGGAGAAGCATTGAACCATATTAAGATCCAAATTAATGAAGGGCACATAGAGAATACAATCCAGTTAGCTAATGATACAATGACAGCTTTCGTCTCTATCATACAAAGCATGAAGGCGTTTCTGGAAGAGCTACAAGCTAACCAGATAGAAATATATACGGATACATTAGTTAGGAGCTTTGATGCTCTTATTACCGCATATGAACAACAGCAAACCGGTAAAATACTAGAAATTCTCCAATTTAATGTATTGCCAGCATATAAAAATTGGAGAATGGAGTTGCGAAAACAGCTACAGCCGTATACCATTTCTTGAATTAAGAAGACCGTTCAGACTATCTGTACGGTCTTTTAGCTTGTTTATTCGATTTTTTAAAAAATATAGCTGATTCTTTTTAAGGTAGTGTTCATATTTATTTCTTCCAATTCCTAATAAATTGCGCTGTTTTTCCGATATCAAATATAGAAGTCATTACGTGAAGGCGGGGAGGAGTAAATGTGAGTGAGGTTTTGTTTCCGGGAGCCAATCAGGCACCATCTATTCATACAACGAAGCCTGTGAGTTCTGGTTCAGCGCAGGGAGGAGCTTCAGATGAAAGGACAGAGCACAAGGGAACCTTCGCCATTATAAACGGATTAAACGGTCAGGAATCCGGTGCCATAAAAAATCAACAACACGATGACGAAACAGAGCGGGCCCAAATCGAAGAAACAGCCAATGAAATTTTTAATACTTTGCATACAGGGCTTGCATTTAAGTTTTTTGAGAAAAGCAACGAATGGTATGCGGTTATTGAAAATAAGATTACCCAGGAAGTCATCAAAGAAATTCCACCAAAAGAAATTATGGAAATGCGTGCTAAACTAAAAGATATGGTCGGATTTTTCCTTGATCAAAAAATATAGAATAGAAAGGAAGAAAGTATATGTACGGTTCAAATCTTACTCGTCTGTCCGGGATTGCCTCAGGGATGGACACAGATTCATTGGTTAAAAAGTTAATGGATGCAGAGCGAATTCCATTCAACAAAATGAAGCAAAATCGGGAAAAACTTGCCTGGCAGAGCGATGCCTACCGCAAGTGGAATTCGGAAATTTTTTCATTCCGAAATAAAACATTATTGGATATGAAAATGTCCAGTAAGTACGGAACATTTAGCACAACATCCTCTAAGACGGATATTATATCTGCTAGCGCAACTGCAGACGCTATACCAGGAACGTATAAACTGAAAGTGAACCAGTTGGCTGAAGGTGCTTCACTTAGTGGGAAAGTGAAGAGTGGAGAACTTGTAAACGAGGATCAAACAATCACAGTTAATGTGAATGGAAAAATAGGAACGATTGATATTAAGAAGACGGACACTATGCAGGATATCGTCGCCAAGTTTAACAAGGCACAGGATAGTGAAGGGAAATCACTAGGAATTCAGGCCATGTACGATTCTACGCTTAACCAGTTTGTTGTGCGGACACGCAATACCGGCTCCAGCCAGGAATTGTCCATATCATCCTCTGACAATTCTTCATCCAATTTGCTAGCACAGTTGGGCTTTTCTACAAGTCAGGTTAGTGCGTATACAGGAGACGCTAATACAAAGCTGGATACAAAGTTGGTGGCAGATGGAGGAGCGCCTGTTACTTTATCGCTAAAGCTAGAAAAGGGAGCGACGTCAGAAACAAAGACGGTTACATTGAATCCTAGAGAAACAGTTTCTGATCTGATTTCCAAGCTGAAAAAGGAAGGAATAAACGCTTCTTATGATGAGAAGACGCAAAAATTCATGTTGTTTTCTTCTGATTCGGACGTGACAACAGTTTCTTTGGAAACCGATGATACAGGTATTCGTACAGCGCTTGGATTGGATCAGGATCCTGCTGTTTCTTCTGAATATAAAGCCGTGGGCAAAGATGCGAAAGTGAATTTTAACGGTCAAGATGTTGTTCTTGGGACAAATACAGCTAATTTTTTTGGTGTTAACTATACATTGAAGGCAGTAGATACAGAAGGGATTACTGTTACGGTATCCCGCGATTTGGATGCAGAAATTAAGAATATTAAGGAGTTCGTTGATAAATACAATGAAATTCTTGATAAATTGAATAAGGCCATTAATGAGCCTGTGTATAAGAAGTTCCAGCCTTTAACGGATGAAGAACGGAAAGCGTTGACCGAAAAACAGGCGGAACAGTGGGATGAAAAGGCAAAAAGTGGATTGCTACGACGTGATAATATTCTATCGAGTTTAGTAAACAAAATGCGCTTAAGCATGACGTCTACTGTGAATAATGGCAGCGAGTATAATTCTTTGGCAGCGATAGGTATTAAATCGGAGAATTATAAAGACAAGGGAAAGTTGACAATAGATGAAACAAAATTAAGAAAAGCACTGGAAGAAGATCCGGAGGCTGTACAAAACCTGTTCATCCAGGGAAGTGACATTACGGAAGAAGATATCAAAAAAGATCCGAAAAAACGAAATCAGCAAGGGTTAATTCATCGTTTGAGCGGAAGCTTTGGCGATGCGTTCGCCGAATTGACAAAAAAGGCAGGAGTCACGGGAAATGCACAGGACGATCAGAGTATTGTAGGGAAACTGCTGCAGAGTATGGATAAACGAATCAGCAGTATGGAAGCTCGCCTTATCGATCGGGAGAATCGGTATTACCGGCAGTTTACTGCGATGGAAAAAGCGATGAGTAAGTATAATTCCCAAAGTTCCTGGCTGATGCAGCAATTTGGAGGAGGCGCTTCATAATGACAAGCTTAGCTGCCCAACAGTATAGACAAAACAGTGTACTTACGGCTACGCCTGGAGAATTGACACTACAACTATATAATGGACTGGTCAAATTCATTAAATTGGCTATTGTCCATATGGAAAAAGGGGAAATCCAAGCAACGAATGATAACCTGATTAAAAGCCAGGATATCCTTCAGGAGTTGCTATGTACGCTTAATACAAATTATCCTATCGCTAAAGATATGGCAGCCTTGTATGAGTATATGATGGAACGTTTAATTCAAGCTAATGTAAAAAAAGACCTCTCTATCCTGGAGGAAGTGCTAGAATACGCTGAACAATTCCGAGCTACCTGGATGCAGGCGTTGAAAGCAACAAAATAGGGCGACGATCTATATGAATGATCATGTTGATAAAAAGCAATTGTTGCTGGCGATGAAAGAAGAAACCATCGCCCAGTTACACGCCGTGCATGCTGAGAATGTAGACGAATTCCTCCATCGAGTCGAAAAGTGTGAGCGTATTACTAAGCTTATCGATCAATTGGATAGTACGGGTAATAAATCCGAACCTACGGAAGAAAAGGAAATTAAGCATATCATTAAAGATATTCTTGAATTACGGGAGCAAATTACGCCTTTACTCGAGCCATTGCGGGAAAAGCTAAGACAAAGATCCGTGATAGAAAGAAAACAAACGATAATTCATCAGGGTTATGGAGAAGAGGACGCATATCATCCTAGTATCTTCTTTGATAAGAAAAATTAAACGAACTCCTTCTGCTCATAATGGGCAGAGGGAGTTTATTATTTATCTATAGCCGTATTAAGGAGAATGCTATTTAGTGATGCAAAATCCTTGGCTTTTAGCCGATATTAAATGGTAGATACATTGTGCGAGAAGGTGGGCTTACCATGCAGATTTCAGATTCTACACGTGGCATACAAGCGGCGCAGGGAACTGGGAGACCGACAGATCTGAAGCAGGACCAGGCTGTTCAGGCGACGATTCGTCAACGTGTCTCCTCAGAAGAGGCAATTGTAGAGGTAAATGGTCAGGAATACAAAGCCAGATTTGAAAGAGGATTGCCGCAGGAATCAAATGTATCGGTGCGGATAACAGGGCGAAATGGAGATGTATTGCAACTTCGTACGCTTTCAGAAAATGGAACAAAACAAAATGGAACAGTAGATTCTAACATCTCTACTGAACGGATAATCCGAGAAGCCGGTATAAAAGATACAGTAGAATTACGAGAAATGGTTAGCCGCTTATTTAATGAACGGGTAACTGTGAACAAAGACACGGTGCGCTCTTTACAGCAAATTTTGCAAAAAGGAGAAGGGACGATTCAGCAGAAGCAGGATATCGTATCCCTTATGGCACAAAAAAAGATTAGTATTACACCGAAAAGCTATGAGGCGGTATTTCGTACGTTGCACGGCCCTTCACTGGATAAGATTCTAAACGATCTAGCTAAAGAAGCACCTGAATTGATTCCGGAACAGGCTATAGGTAAAGCAGATACGGCAGGAAATGTGCGTGCGAATACAAAATCAGCAACAGTCAACAATCTTACCGACCAGTTGGATGTGCTGAAAAAAGCACTGGAATCTAATCAATCTATTAATAAAGATGCGTTACGAAAGCTAATCAATCAAATCAAGCAACATCCTCGTTGTGCTGAGATGAGCCGTGAAACCGCAGATAGTGTCCTAAAAGTGCTGCAACAAATCGAAAAAGCCATAAGTAACGTTCCAGAGCAAGACATGACGGTACCTGTAGAAAAGCTATCACAGACAATCGATCTTAAAAAGGCACAACAAATTTTACAGCAAGCGATAAAAGAGCTTACGGGCGATGTTCATTCCAGTCCGACAAAGGATAAAGATTTGCCGAATGCAGCGGAAAACAAGGAGGCTATACACAAGCTGGCTGAGCTTGTTGTGGATTTGCGTCTGTCAGGAAAGATAACGCGTAATCAATTAACAAATTTGCAGAAGGCAATCGAAAATGTAATAAGAGAGGCCCAGCTTAGCCCTGAACTGGAAAAGGATATTCAAGAGCTTGTTTCCCGGCTTGCAAAAGATTTACGCATGTCGCTTAGCTATGAAGCGGTAGGAAAAAGTACGGAGGCAAAAGCAATGGTTCAACGTTCGCTTGATACGTTGATTAAAATGTTTAAGCTTCCGATAGCCCAAGTGATGGCATCTGGAAATTCTCTGTCTTCGGTAGCTTCATTGGTAGAAGACGAAGGGTTGCAAGTATTGCGCCCAATGAGCGAAACATTTATGAAACTGGGAAGTCTGGTCGCTCTTGCGCGTCAGGAATTAATAGAGGCTCTTGGAAATAGTACGGGGAACGCCGCCGACATGCAGAAGTGGCTGGCAGAGCCACGTGACCCTAAAAAAATTGTGACTGACTTTGCTTCCTCCTTGCGTGAAGCAGCAGTGCGTGAGAGGCTTCCCAAAGAAGAAATACGTCATATGGAACAACTTCTTCAGCGGATTGAGACAGGGTTTGATGATGGTGGAAAGCGTACCGATTTTTTGCTGGACGGAATGAATGAACTGGAACAACTGTTGATGCATGCCGGCGAGCGTTTGGCATCACTGACTGCAGTCCAGAGTGGTAGCTTTGAAAGGGTTACACAATACATTCCTGAATATCTAAGGAAAGTCGGTAGTGAATTTAATGAAATCAAAAAAGAAGTAATCAATAACGTAGAACGGATGACACAGTTTCTACAGCAAAAAGTGCCGCAGTCTGCTTCCTATATTCAACGTATCATAGAGCCGACCATTGAAATGGTAAACCGGTTGGTGAATAAAGGGGAGTTTGCTTTGTTTGCAGATATGGAATTCGAGCATAGCGTGTTGAAGATTAGCGGAGATCTCCAGCAAGTGAAAGGTCTACTGGATAAAGGTAAGAAGGATGAAGCGTTACATTTGTTCCAAAGAATTCGAACAGATCTGGAAAAGTTGAATTGGCAGCCGTCCTATATGCGAGTTGAGCGCTTTTTCTCCAAGGCTACCGTTGGAAGTGAGCTTCAAAATCCGTTCCAAACATATGGACAGGCATGGCGTGAAGAAACGTTAACTGGACGTGGCGTTCAAGACTTGATGCGTAGTATGGGGCTAACACATGAACGGGAAGCTATGGAATGGCTGGCACGTCGTGAAGGAAACGCCCATGCGCAGGGAATGCGGTTTGCCGATGACACGAGGCAAAACCAAGATGCGCCCCCATCCAATATGAAGTCTTTGTTGCTCGAAGGGATGGATAGAAATCTTTCTCCGAGGGCAAGAGAAGTGATGGAACAGGCGCTTTCTAATCTTACGGGACAACAGTTGCTTGCAAGACAGGATTCTAGTGCTTCTGTCCATTCTATGCAGGTACAGCTTCCACTTCCCTGGGAAGAGGGAATGCAGTCGGCCGAGCTACAAGTGCATGCCCGCAATAACGGACAGCAGATGGACTGGGAAAATTGTACTCTATTTTTCTTTCTGGATACGCCAAGGTTTGGTGAAACAGGGATTTCTGTCATGGTTGTAAATAGGGAAATGACATTGCGGATTCAAAATGATGACCCGAAAGTTGAACATGCCTTTCAACCTTATATTCCGCAAATGGAGCAAGAACTTCAGCAATTGGGATATCGTATCAATGGTGTTACTTTTACGCCGATAGGCAAAGAGAAGCAGAAAGAGGAACGAGAACTTCCGACGATTGATACGGAAGTAGCGAGGAGACAGGCGGTGCGTAGAAACGGACAGGAAGGAATGGACTTTTCCGTATGATGTACCAATACTTTCAGCGCAATAATAAGAAAAAGCAAGCGCCTACCCGTGCAGCGGTCATTCGTTACGATAAAGAAAATGGTAAAGCTCCTATTATTGTGGCACAAGGACAGGGAGATGTAGCAGAAAAAATCATCGCTAAAGCACGACAGCATGATATTCCGTTGCAAGAAGATACGATGTTGCTGGAGAATCTGCTAGAGCTAGATTTAGGTAGCAATGTACCTCCGCAACTGTATCAGGTGGTAGCAGAAGTACTGTTGTTGGTGCGGAGGGCTGGTACCGAAGCAGCCGTTCCTTCGCCAGTTTCATATACCCTTAAACAAACCCCATATTGGGATGAGGAAGAGGAGAATACGGAAGACATCAGCCTTGAGGATTTGCTGCAGACCATTCGCGATATAGAAATTTGAAGTACACTCTTAGGAAGTATTTTCTAATAACCTATTAAGTTTTCGCTCAGGCAACCGATATTTAGAGTAGTAAAGAGAGTTGGTTATATGAACGGGGAGGAATCGCGATGGATCGAACCCTGACTCCGCAGAATGTGGAGCTAAGCGATATTTATGATAAGCCAGAAGTCATCACATCATTATTGTATAAAAAATTGTTGGAGAAGCTGGATACGTCCATTCGCTTGCTGACAGAACGCCGCTATTTCGAAGCGAATCGTGCATTACAGCATTGTAACGACATTCTAACTCGATTGGGCTTCGGAATTAAATACGAAGCTGGGGTCTTAGCGGATCAGCTTGAAACATTATATAAATATATGTTTGACCGTATTCATGAGGCGAACCTGAAGAAAAACGGCGCAATTATCCAGGAAGTGCGCGTTATTGTAAAAGAACTCGACGACGCGTGGACAACAGCTATGCAGAAAGCAAAGGATGTGAGAGAGGCTTCACCTTTGTCTACAGATCAGTCAGAAGTAGCGATGGCTTTGCCACAGCGCAATATTCCACGATTTAATCCTTATCAACAGAGGGAAATCGAACAGGAAGCATATGAATATGAACAGCATAAGCAAGAAGTTCATTTGAAAAAATAAACTATTTCTATACTTGGAGGAGTGAAAGTTATGCGCATTAACCACAATATTCAAGCATTAAACGCTTATTCGAAACTAAGTAGAAACCAGATTGCTACAGGAAAAGCACTGGAAAAGCTTTCTTCTGGATTACGTATCAACCGTGCAGCAGATGACGCGGCGGGCCTTGCCATCTCCGAGAAGATGCGCGGCCAGATTCGTGGGTTGCAGCAGGCGGAGAAGAATGCGATGGACGGTGTTTCACTGATTCAGACGGCGGAAGGTGCACTCAGTGAAGTGCATGATATGTTGTCCCGTATGCGCGAACTTGCTGTACAGGCTGCCAACGGTACATTAACTGAAACAGATCGTACTGTCATTCAGGATGAAATCAACCAGCTTCGTCAACAGATTGATCGTGTGGGGAATGATACACAGTTCAATACGAAAAAGCTGTTGAATGGCAGTCTTTCGGAAAATGCAAAAAATCGTTCTTTATATGGAGATATAGCCTATTCTGAAGGCGGTGGTGGCCTACGTGACATAAAAATTGATGCTGCAAGCAATTTGCCAGCTGGAAATTATACGATGAATGTCGTAACAGACAGCAAGGTATTAAATATGGAAGGTATTGATGATACTTACTATACAGGCCTGGAAAACTTTCTGTTGTCTCCGGATACGGATTTGGCAGCAGGAGAATATAAAATGTATTTAGAGGCTAAGGTTACCGCTGATCCGGATACTCTGAATATACCTGAATCAAAGCTTGAGGATGGTAATTATATTATTGTTGGAGGCGGGGAAAATGGGGTCATTTATCGTGCGGATAAGGACGGAAAGTCAGTAGGCAGCCCTTTAGGAAAGGCTACAGATTTATTAGGTATAGATGCATCCGAAATTAAAAATGACACGAAATTTACTCAATCAACTGCTTATACACTTACTGTAAAAAATGGAGATGAGGTAGTAGGTAAGGCGGAAAACATTTCCTTCAATAATGAAGAGCCAATCAATATTTACAAGGTTAAGGAAGATAATGGTAAATATGTTGAAGATAAAGCCGCTGGAAATATAGGTTTAACGGTAGACTTTACAAATACCGGAGCGAAATATGTAAAGCGTGGCGGTGCGCTGGAGGGCGAGCCATACCATTCTTTTAAAATTGACAAATTACAACGGCCAAGCGTTATTTTGAAAGATGAGAATGACAAGGTAATTGCTCATCAATTTGTGGACAATGATCGGAAATTTATTGAATTTGGCAACACAGGAATTACCTTTGGAACCGGTGTCGTAAAAGCCGGAGAAACGGCTACGAATATTGTGGTACGTGAAACGCTTGAGAATGCATCCGTTACTTTCCAGGTGGGCACAAATGCAGGCGAAGTTATCGCTCTTGGCATTAGTGACATCCGCACAAAAGCGCTTGGTATCGACAAATTCAAGCTCACGGATGAAACATCCGCATCCAATGCGATTGCCATCATTGACGGCGCTATCGATAAAGTATCGCAGGTTCGTTCCAAGCTTGGTGCGTACCAGAACCGAATGGAGCATACTGTTAATAATATCACGCAATCCACAGAGAACCTGACAGCTGCGGAATCCCGTATCCGCGACGCCGACATGGCGAAAGAAATGACAGAGTTCACGAAGCTCAACATTATCAATCAATCTGCTACTGCGATGCTGGCACAGGCTAATCAGCTTCCGCAGGGTGTACTGCAACTCCTTAAAGGCTAATACTCAACCATGTAAAATAACAAAGACCCCGAGGTCCGTGTTTCGGACGTTCGGGGTTCTTTTATTTGCGTTCCAGCGGCTTCAACAATTCCAACACCCATTCTGCCTGCTGCCTCGCCTGTACCATCATCGCCTGCGCCGCTTGAGCGAGAATGCTGTGCTTCGCATATGCCATCATCTCTTTAGCGATATCCGCATCCCTAATGCGCGATTCGGCAGCCGTTAGATTTTCTGCTGAATTCATTAAATTATTGATGGTATGTTCCAGGCGATTCTCGTAGGCACCTAGCTGGGAGCGCTGAGAGGAGACGCGTTTTATCGCTTCATCAAGCAGATCTAACGCTTCGCTCGCCCCTTCTGGAGTCTTCAGCTTTTCATGTAGATTCTTGATGCCAAGTGCTCCGGTGTCGCTGGCTCCAATACTTATTCCCATCGACTGCCCTTGATTGGCACCGATCTGAAATGACTTGTCGGTGAAGGAACCGTCCAGCAGGTTTTGACTGTTGAATTGCGTATCCCTGCTGATACGATTTATTTCATCCTCCAGCTGCTTCATTTCTTCGATAATGGCCTGTCTATCGGAAGAAGAAAGGGTGCCATTTCCCACCTGAACGGTTAGTTCGCGCATTCGCTGTAGAATATCGTGTGTTCCCTGTAGCGCCCCTTCGGTGGTCTGTATAAGAGAAATCGTGTCCTGTGCATTGCGTGCAGCCATATTCAAGCCGCGAATCTGTGCGCGCATGCGTTCTGATATCGCAAGTCCTGCCGGATCGTCTGCGGCCCGGTTAATGCGCTGGCCCGTTGCAATGCGTTCCATATGCAGTCCCTGCATTTTCACATGATATTGATAAGAACGGTACGCTATCATTCCGCTATGAAGTGCCTGTAAGAAGATGTTTCTCTCCTTTCTATACATAAATTTCCTGTCAGTACAGAATATTTCTATAATATGTATTTTACCATATGTTGCATATTATATAAATTACACTTGATATTTTGACAGGGTAGCGTGGTTGGAAGGAGGCGATTCAGAAAAAGAAGAGGTTGGATACGCCCTGCGCTCCAGACGAAGAAAGGCAAACGTGTCTTTTTCCGACCGCTCCCGCCCACCGCCCTTCCTTCTTACTTCCCACCATAAAAGCTTGTCGATTTATCAAATCAGATGTATATAAGTCTTAGCCTACTCTATGTATATATTGGTTTTATTATTGATTTTTTCATAAAACATATAGAGAAAACATGATTATAAAAATGAAAAAGAATGTATTTTTATTAAGGTAAAGTATTAACGCGTAAAATAAACGTAAAAATTCTATAAATTCTCATATTTTTTAATTGTAATTAAATAGAGACCTCCTTATAATTAAGGAAAACATGATTATCTACAAACAAACAGAATAAGGGGGAAACTAGACACGATGCCGAAGAAAAAAAGTATGAAAGCGCTTTTATTGTCTTGTATGCTGCTGATGATGGCGGTCATGGCAGTAGCATGTGGAGGCGGAGACAAGGGAAGCAGTCAGCCGTCCAGCGGGCAAGCCGAGGCAGGCAAGGAAGCGGCAGCCGGAGGCGAGAAGAAAGTGCTGAAGGTTGGAACTGATGCGGCGTATCCTCCATTTGAGAAGATGGGACCTGACTCCAAGCCGGTAGGATTCGACATGGACATCATTAAGGCGATTGCGGAAGTGAACGGTTGGGAAGTTCAGATCGAGCATGCAGGATGGGACCCGCTGTTTGAGGACATCGAGCAAGGCAAGCGTGATATCGCGATTTCTACCATTACTATTGATGAAAAGCGTAAAAAGAAATACGATTTTTCTGACCCTTATTTTGATGCGCACCAATTAATCATGGTTCCGGAAAGTACGAATGTAACGAAGATTGAAGATATCAAGGATATGCGTGTAGGTGTGCAGAGCGGTACGACAGGCGCAGCCCTGGCCGAGAAAATTCTTGGCAAAGGCAATACGAAGCTGAGAGGCTTTGATGATATGCCATCCGCAGTGGAAGAACTGTACGCGAAGCGTGTGGACGCGGTCGTGGGCGACAATGGAGTACTTAACGATTTCCTGAAGAACTCAGGTAAGGCAGGCTATAAGGTAGTCAAGGACCCGAACGTTGTGCCGGAGCAATACGGTATCATGGTCAAGAAGGGTAACAAGGAGCTACTTGATGAGATTAATAAAGGGTTGAAGACGATTAAAGAGAACGGCAAGTATGACGAAATCTTCAAGCAATATTTCGGCGAAGAGAAAAAATAAGCGGATACAATGAAAAAAATGTAGGCAATCGCATCTTTATCCGCTATAATGAATATGTTATGCATAAAGTAGAACTTCCATCAGTGGGGATTTTCCTCATCTCCACTGATGATTAGGTGTACTTACCGGGGGCTTAGGGGCAGTTATCCCCATGTAACGCACTTGAAGTGGGGGTCTTACTGCCCGACCGGGATAAAGGGAGTGCGCGTGGACAAGGTTCCCGCGCACTCTTCGCCTGTTTGTTGAGAAAGCTATAGGAAAGGCTGTGAACGCATTGGATTGGGGTGTCATTTACGAATACCGGGAGATGTTTATCCGCGGTGTAGGATATACGATTCTCTTTACTTCTGTTGGCGTATTTATGGGAACGATTCTTGGATTGATTTTCGGCTTGGGACGATTGTCGAAGAACCCATTGGTACGCTGGCCATCCGTTGCTTACATAACTGTTTTTCGCGGTACGCCGCTGTTTGTGCAAATTCTCTTGATTCACTTTGCGGCTATTCCGGAAATCTGGGGACTTTTCTCAGAAGGTGAGCCGCCTTCCGCTGTATTCTCTGGATTCGTCGCACTTTCCCTGAATGCCGGAGCCTATATAGCCGAGATTTTCCGTGCGGGGATTCAATCGATCGATCGTGGTCAATTGGAAGCGGCCCGTTCGCTGGGAATGGACAATGGACAAGCTATGCGCTTTGTCATTCTGCCTCAGGCATTCAAACGGATGATTCCGCCGCTTGGCAATGAGTTTATCGCCCTTCTGAAGGATTCATCGCTTCTTGCGGTCATTGCAGCGCCGGAGCTTGCATATGCGGGGTATGCGACAGCGAAATCGACATTCGCCCGCTGGGAGTCCTATCTGACGATGGCAATCGTGTATCTTATGCTTACACTTATCATTTCTCGCTTCGTTGCATACCTTGAAAAACGCTTTGCGACAGAGTGAAAAACCGTTTTCTAAATTGTCGAATAAATGCCGTTTTCGTCGATTGATTTAATTTGACTTGTGCCTATTCAGGGTGGTATAGTCAAGATGTGGGAAGAATGACAACGTGTTCCCATATTTTATTGACGGAAAGGGATGTATTTGATGCAAGGTAAAGTAAAATGGTTTAACGCTGAAAAAGGTTATGGTTTCATCGAACGCGAAGACGGAGACGACGTATTCGTACACTTCTCTGCTATCCAATCAGAAGGATTTAAATCTTTGGAAGAAGGCCAAAGCGTTGAATTCGAAATCGTTGAAGGCGCTCGCGGACCTCAAGCAGCTAACGTTGTTAAGTTGTAATATGCATCACCTTTCCCTGTAATGGAAATAAGGTAGATCCAAATACAACGAACGATATCTACGCCCTCGGATGATTCCGGGGGCTTTCGGTTACTTATCATATAATAAAGTGAAACCTTACTCAGTGAGGTATTACTGTCCATTAAGGCGGGACACATGAAGAACGGCTCACCGTATTTTTATAGCGGTGAGCCGTTTTGTTTGAATAGATAAGAAAACAAAAGACAGTGTTGAAGTGAAGCTGTGGCGTGAAAAACAGATTGGTTTCGGTGATGATGAATTAGTAGTATACAAAAAGGAACAGGTGGTACAATATGTCCCCTGTTCCTTTTTCACCTTTTTAGGCTATTGTTCTTGTCATAATTAAATCATCAGCAACTCGCGAATTTCATTCTCGGTCAAAGTAAACAAAGCACCTTCACCTGGCTGGATGACTTCGTCGATCAGGTTTTTCTTCTGTTGCTGTAGCTCATACATTTTCTCTTCAATCGTGCCTTGCGTGACCAGCCGGATGACCTGCACAACGTTCTTCTGTCCCATACGGTGTGCGCGGTCGGCTGCTTGTTGCTCCACCGCCGGGTTCCACCAGAGGTCATAGAGGATAACGGTGTCTGCTCCTGTCAAATTCAATCCGGTTCCGCCTGCCTTTAAGGAAATGAGAAAGACATCCTGTTCTCCTTCATTAAAACGGCGACACAGTTCCACTCGCTCACTTGCAGGTGTTTTGCCGTCCAAATAGAAATAGGATAAACCGCATTGTTCCAGCTCCCGCCGGATGATGCCTAGCATCTCCGTAAACTGGGAGAAGATGAGTATTCGTTTACCGGCGTTGTGATAGTCCTCTACGATCTCCAAGAGCTGGTCTAACTTCCCTGAATCGCCTGTATAATTCTCAAGGAATAAGGAAGGGTGACAGCATAGTTGCCGTAGACGGGTCAGGCCCGCCAAAATCTTCATTCGATTTTTTTGGAAGCTCTCTGTTTGAAGCTGTTGAATGGTTTCCTGCTGTAGCTTCATTAAATAAGCCATGTACAGCTTTTTCTGTTCCGGCGACAAATCGGAAGTCTGAAGGGTTTCTATTTTCTCGGGCAACTCCTTCAGTACATCGGATTTCATCCGGCGTAAAATAAACGGACGTACCCTTCTCGCCACTGCTTCACGAGAGAGCTCAGCAAATGCTTTTTTACTGGGGAACAGTTCAGGAAATACCGCATCAAATATTGACCACAGATCCTCCAGTGAATTTTCTATAGGGGTTCCTGTTAAAGCAAAACGATGCTGGGCGTGGATTTCTCTGACGGCTTGCGCAGTCTTTGTGGCATAATTTTTTACTGCCTGAGCTTCATCTAGAATAAGGGTATGAAAACGGTGATTCGCATACAATTCCATATCCCTTCGCAGCAGCGGATAAGACGTAATCAATACATCTACGTTCGATAATTCATTCAAAATTTTTGTTCGTTCTTGCTTATCGCCTGTAATGATCACTGTCTTTAGCTCGGGTGCGAATTTTTTTAATTCGTTCTTCCAGTTGTACAGTAACGAAGCTGGAGAAACGATGAGTACAGGAAGTCCGGTCGTTGTGCTTTTCTGTTGTTCTGAAAGAATAAAGGCAATGCACTGTAGTGTTTTACCAAGTCCCATATCATCTGCCAAAATGCCACCAAAGTGGTAATGAGCCAATGTCTTTAACCATTGGAAGCCATATTTCTGGTAGTCCCGCAGTACAGGGGAAAGCGTCTCCGGAATCTCAAAATCAAGCTTATCCGGATTTCTCATGTTTTCGAATAGCTGGCGAAGCGATTTTTCGATTTGAATTGCAGGTGTTCTTTCATCTGAATCTAGTAAATGAAATCCGCGAACAACTGACAATTGGATATGAGTATCTTTCACTTCTGATTGGCGAATATCCATTTCTTCCATAAAGAGGCCGATGTCTAGAAACTCATCCTCCTCCAATGACAGAAATGATCCGTCCTGTAAACGGTAGTATTTCTTTTTCTCTACAATGCTTTGAAGGATATGATGAATTTCCTGTTCGTCGATACCTTCTATACCAAAGTTGATGTCGAGCCATTGTGTTTTCGCATCGACATCTACCGTCATTTTTGGTGAGTGAAGGCTGCTGTACATCATCGGTCTTAAGGAAGACGTTACATAAATCTCAGCTGTTTTCTTCAGCTGGGGAAGAAGGTGATATAGAAAGTGATACATCCCTTCCTCATCATCCATATAAAGCTCGCTGCCATTGTACTTGAATGAAGATTGTTCAAGTACATTCATAATCCGACTTTCCTGTTCACTGTCGCGCAAGAGAATACGGTTCGAATAGTCCTGATGGTCAACGTCCGAATGAAAGGGTGCAATTACGATATCGCCGTATTCATATTCCAGCCTGGCCAACAGTCGATCCTCATTCCGATCGAGATGAAGCTTGGCATGCAGCGGCGGGTTCATAATCCGATTAGAAATGTTCTGTTCGATGTCAACGGTGCTCATTTTTTTCAGTTCGGGAATAACACGTTCCACAAAGGTTTCAATTTGAGAAGAAGGAATCAGTACTTGCTGGTTGGGCCTATATTGAAACATTTCTTTCATTTTGGTGAGTCGCCGTAGCTGTGTTCCGGGCATGTTGTACAGCGTTCCTGCCGCAAGCACGCAACCATAGTTCTCCATTACTGTGACTTGATCCAGGCCTCGAATGTCCAGTTGATAGCCCTCGGCTCGCGCTTTGTTTAATTGAAAGTGAAGCGGAACGTTTCCTTCCCTGGTTTTGATACGCTCATATGTGTTCATTTCGTGCTCGAACATAACAGTTGCTTCCTTCAATTTTGGCAACAACTTCTCCCATGCCAGAGGGGGAATGAACAACAATCGACCGGTACTGAACATATAAGCGTGAGAATGGCCGCTTAAGGCCTCGCGATAGGCCGTTTCATTGTGGTGCACCTCAATCAGCTGCTGAATGATTGCCCAATCCGTTTCTTTAAATGTGTGTATGGAAGGATCGAACGTGAAGCGTTTCGAGAACGAATGAGTAGCTTGCTGTTCTATTTTTGAAAGAAAGTCTTGGATTTTCTGGACGATATACAATCGTTCGCTGCTTCCAACCTTCATTTCGATTCCAAACAGGTTTTTTTGAGAAGGGTAGTTGGTAGACGCAACTTTGCATGTGAATTCTACTTCAAGCACTTGGTTATATTTTTGGGGAACGTTACCTACGTTTTGTGCCCCAACAGAAGTATCTTCGAAAAGTGAAATGATGTTTTCTGCCAGCTGTACATCTCTTCTTGAAATACCGGCTTTCGAGATGCTCTTATCTTCTGATAGATGCTGAGAATGACGGGGGGTACTCTTCCCATTCTGATTAAAAGCATGAATGTGAAATAAAACTGCGGCAATATGCTTGCAGTAGTTATAATATGAATGAAAGGCTGGACATTCACATTCCGCCTCTATATAGCCAGAATCCTCAAGTGTGATATCGACGTTATACTGCTTGCTTCCTGAGACAACAGCGTGATAATGCAGCTTATTCGGGTCGTAATTCAGCTGAAGTACCCGACGCGATTTGTAATAAGCTTCACCACGTTGGTAGGAAGTCGTACCACACAATGACTTGATATCTTTTAGGGATGGTGAATGACTCATTTCTGTTTCCTTCCTATTCATCTGGTGTTTGTTCCGCGAATTACCATTCTATTCCTCATTATAAATATTGACTACATTCTTATAGATTACTCTTGTCAATATTCTATTGATTATATCATAGTCATCTTAAGGCTGATCATTCGCAGAGGAAAGGCGGAGAACACACCTGTTGATTATACATATATCGGAAGAAATAAGATGCACGCGTCGGCGTGTTCCCTCGTCTTTTTCTCACAAGAAAGGGACACGGTCGCTTTGTAGGGGTAAAAAGCGGCCCTCTACGCTTCCGTGCGGGAGACGAACCGACACCCGTTTGGGGCACGGTGTGATGACGATCCGCCCTGGATGCTATTGGATAACCAACACCCTTAATCGCATAGGTCAAGTGTAACTTCCTGATATCAGAATACCTCGACAATCTGTATGTCCCGCTCTACTTCTAGTTTCGTAAATAATCCTTCATCCGTCCGGATTAGAGGACGGAGCGGTTCCTGGTGGTTGTATCGTACAATTACGCCTTTTTGACCGTTCGACAGCCGTACCTTTGAACCAATATAGGACTCGATAATATACGTTACGAACGGTGTTACTATAGCTGGATTCATTAGCCCGGCGAACTGAGCGTTCCAGAGCGCTGTAGCCGCTTCGAATGGGGAGACCTTCTCCCTGTATACACGGTCAGATGCCAGTGCGTCGAATTTGTCTGCCACGGATACAATTTGTACGGATAGTGGGATATTTTCATGACGTAAACCGAATGGATAGCCTGTTCCGTTCAGGCATTCATGATGCAGTAGCGCTACATCGGCGAATGATTTGGGGAGGTTGGGGAACTTACGCAGCAAGGTGTATCCGTATTGAGTGTGCTTACGCATGATCTTCCGTTCTTCTTCTTCGAGCCTAGATGGTTTATTCAGGATTCCATCGGGAATCTCCAGCTTTCCGATATCGTGAAAGAGTCCGGCTTCACCTACTTCTACGCATACTTCATCGGGAAGTCCGAGCAGACGGGCGATGAGCGCTGATAAGAGGCCAACATTGATGCTGTGGCGGTATGTGTATTCATCTTTTCCTTTAAGTGTATGGAGTGGATGGAAGACATAGCGATGTTCTAAGGCATGCTTGATAAGAGGGGAGAACTGGGTGACCATCTCCTGAATGTTGACCTGTTCTCCTTCTTTGGTCCTGTCTAACAGGTCTTTAATGCCGGAGAGTGTTTCTTTATAGATGACAGCCATTTCCGGATCATAGTTCCACGCTTCATCGATTTGGTGCAGAAGCTCCGGTGCAATGTTGTCGATTGGCTTTATTTCATGCGTCGCACCTTTGACCGCAATTTCAAAAATATTGTTGATGAGCAGCGAATCAATGTCTTTGGCGGTCAGCATTTTCCCTGCGCTGAGCAGGAGCGTCCCTTGTTCGTTGTATATGTCTGTATATAGGATGCGCCCGATGAGTTCGTATGATGTAGATACTAGCCCCATACTTGACTCCCCCTTTTTCAGGAAAAAATATTCTTATTCCATTTATACCATATCCTTCCGTGCGATTTCGCCCTGAATTTCATCCTTTGTAAGGCTGTTCCTTACCCTATAAAGCAAGAGTTAGGAAGTGTTTTTGGAAACGGAAGAAATGTTACAAAAAGTTCGCAAAAGATGGTAAAAAAATGTCGAGCAAAGGAGGATTTTCAACCGTGAAAGGGGAATATATAGATATAGATGAAAGGAGGAGTATCTATATGCAATACAACACCCGTGGTGAAAATATCGAAGTAACTCCTGCACTCCGAGACTATGTAGAGAAAAAAATTGGTCGCCTCGAGCGCTATTTTGAGAATACTTCCTCATTTTCCTGCAACGTTACGCTTCGCGTGCTGCGAGGTGAACATACAGTGGAAGTGACTATTCCAATGCCGGGAGTTATCCTCCGAGCTGAAGATACGAACAGCGATATGTATGCGGCGATTGATCTGGTCGTTGAGAAACTAGAACGTCAAATCCGCAAACATAAAACAAAAGTGAACCGTAAATACCGCCAACAAGGCGCGGTGTTCGTGGAAGCCGATCCGTTAGCCACCGACCAGGAAGTGCAGGTGGAAGACGAGAACGACCAGCTTGAAATCGTGAAAACAAAACGCTTCAACCTGAAGCCGATGGATGCTGAAGAAGCTGTGCTACAGATGGATATGCTGGGGCATAATTTCTTCGTATTCAGCAATGCGGAGACGGAAGAAGTGAACGTTGTGTACCGCCGCAAAGACGGTCGCTACGGCCTGATTGAGCCGGAAAACGTATAAGCAAATATATAAATCCAAAAAAGGCGCCCGCGGGTGCCTTTTTATTGTATAAGGAAGTAGATGCCGCTGCAAAGCGAGAAAGCGCCACTTCCTTCCGAGCGTATCATTTGAAAAACTCATGAGGCGTATGCCAAGCGATACTTTTTTTGTGTGGAGCGTGTGGCACGGTGGGCGAAAAAGGACGAGCGAGGGCGCCCATGGGTTTTTCTTTATTAGAGTAGAAAAGACTTCCATCTTATAGTATTTCCTATATTTCTTGTCAACCCCCTATGATACTGTTAAAATTAAAATTTAGAGCAGTCCTATTGCTCCACTAGCAAGAAGAGTGAAGATTGGAAGGGGATTGGATACCCGATGCTAGGAATAATCAAAAAAATTATAGGCGATTCTAATGAGCGCGACGTAAAAAAGCTGAATAAGCGCGTCGAAAGAGTTAATGCTCTGGAACCGCAAATGCAGGCACTAACAGACGAACAGCTACGAAATAAAACCGATGAATTCAAAGAACGGCTTGCCAAAGGCGAGACGCTGGATGATATCTTATATGAAGCGTTTGCGGTATGTCGCGAAGCCAGCCGCCGCGTGTTGGGGATGCGTCACTACGACGTTCAGTTAATCGGTGGTATGGCGCTGCATGAAGGTAAAATCGCCGAGATGAGAACCGGTGAAGGGAAGACACTGGTAGCGACGCTGCCGTCGTACTTAAATGCGCTCGCCGGTAAAGGCGTGCATGTCATCACAGTTAATGAATACTTGGCAGCGCGTGATGCCGAAGAAATGGGGCAGATTTATAATTTCCTTGGTTTGACATGGGCGGTGAATCTGAACGGTATGTCGCCAGATGCAAAGCGCGAAGCCTATGCAGCCGACATTACGTACGGAACGAACAATGAATTCGGCTTCGATTATCTGCGCGATAACATGGTGCTATATAAGGAACAAATGGTACAGCGCCCACTCAATTATTGTATCGTCGATGAAGTGGACAGTATCCTGATCGACGAAGCGCGGACACCATTGATTATCTCGGGCGAAGCGGAGAAGTCGACCGAGCTGTATCATGTAGCGGCCCGTTTCGCTGTGCGTTTAAAGGAAAAGGAACATTATACGATCGATATTAAGGCGAATTCCGTATCCCTGACCGAGCAAGGGGTGGCGGAAGTTGAACGTGCGTTCAATATCGAAAACCTGTATGACAATGAGCATATTCTGTTGAATCACCATGTTAACATTGCGCTGAAAGCCCGTGCACTGATGAAGCGAGATATCGACTATGTGGTAGACAACGGAGAAGTTGTTATTGTTGATGAATTTACCGGACGTCTCATGCAAGGACGTAGATACAGCGACGGACTGCATCAGGCGATTGAAGCGAAGGAAGGCTTGCAAGTACAGAATGAGAGCATGACGCTTGCGACGATTACCTTGCAGAACTACTTCCGGATGTATGAAAAACTGGGCGGTATGACTGGTACAGCCAAGACTGAGGAAGAAGAATTCCAGAAGATCTACGGTCTGCATGTGGTAGTTATCCCGACGAATAAACCGGTTATTCGTGAGGATAAGCCAGATGCGATTTATAAAACAGAGCGCGGTAAATATCGTGCCGTGGTAGACGATGTAGAGGTGCACCATAAGGAAGGTCGTCCGGTGCTGGTAGGTACGACATCGATTGAGAAGTCAGAGCTTATCTCCAGCTTGTTGCGTAAAAAAGGCATTCGTCATGAAGTTTTGAATGCGAAGCAGCATGAGCGAGAGGCGGAAATCGTTTCTTTAGCTGGTCAGCGTGGTGCGGTAACGATCGCGACTAACATGGCGGGCCGTGGTACGGACATTAAACTGGGTGAAGGGGTAGCCGAACTTGGAGGTCTTCATATTATCGGTACGGAGCGTCATGAGAGCCGTCGAATTGATAATCAGTTGCGTGGACGTGCTGGACGTCAAGGGGACCCTGGTTCCTCTCAGTTCTTCATCTCCTTAGAAGACGAACTGATGCGCAAGTTTGGTTCGGAAAACATTATGGGTATGATGGATCGTCTTGGCATGGAAGAAGACATGCCGATCGAGAGTAAGATGGTATCCCGAGCGATCGAATCGTCGCAGAAGCGCGTAGAAGGTGCGAACTTCGACATGCGTCGTGTCGTCCTGCAATATGACGATGTGATGAACCAACAGCGTACGGTTATCTACAAACAGCGCCGTGAAGTGCTTGAGTCTGAATCGCTGCGCGATGTAGTCGTTGGTATGATTATGTCCCATGTTGAGCGTCTTATCGATGTTCATTGTCCGGATGAAGTTGTAGAGGAAGAATGGGATCTCGAAGCTCTTATCAATCATTGCCACGGTACATTTTTGCATGAAGGACAACTGGAAGCAAAAGACATCTGGGGCAAGGACCGCGAAGAAATCGTGGAAGTGTTCCGTGAGTTGGTGGAGGGCCTGTACTCCGAGCGCGAGCAATTAATGGATGAAGCGGAATTCCGTGAATTCGAGAAGGTTGTCGTGTTACGTGCGGTAGACAGCAAATGGATGGATCATATCGATGCGATGGATCAATTCCGTCAGGGTATCCATCTGCGGGCATACGGTCAGACCGATCCGCTGCGCGAGTACCAGATGGAAGGCTACGAGATGTTCAATCAGATGATCGCGAGCATCGAGGAAGAGGTTGCGACATATATCATGAAAGCTAATATTGGCAGCAACCTGCAGCGTCAAGAAGTAGCCAAAGGACAGGCAATTGCACCGTCTGATTCCGGCGAACCAGCACCGAAGAAACCGGTGCGCCGCCAAGAGCCGAAAATCGGACGCAATGATCCGTGCTACTGCGGAAGTGGAAAAAAATATAAGAACTGCTGCGGCCAGGAGGAATAGAGCATGCCACTGACAGAAGCAAAACAGCAAATGACAGCTATCGGCAAGCGATTGGCTGAGATTAGGGGGTCTCTTTGACCTCCCTGGTAAACAGAAGCAAATCGCCGCGTTAGAAGAGAAGATGGCGATGCCGAACTTCTGGGACGATAATGAATCTGCTCAGGTTGTGATCGGCGAGGTTAATGTGCTGAAAGATGCAGTCAATGCCATTCAGCAAATGGAGACCGCGTACGAAGATATCGAAGTTATGATGGATTTGTATGCGGAAGAGGAGGATGAGTCGCTCATCTCCGACATTGTGAAAGAGGCAGAAGCATTGCAGGAGCGGTTGAACGAGTATGAGCTACAGCTACTGCTTAGCCAGCCGTACGACAGGAAAAATGCGATACTTGAATTGCACCCTGGCGCGGGCGGAACGGAATCGCAGGACTGGGCAGATATGCTGCTGCGTATGTATACTCGATGGGCTGAGAAGCAGGGCTTTAAGGTGGAGACGCTTGATTACTTACCCGGTGAGGAAGCCGGGGTAAAAAGCGTTACTTTGTTAATTAAAGGACACAATGCTTATGGCTATCTGAAAGCAGAAAAAGGGGTACATCGACTGGTGCGTATCTCTCCGTTTGACTCATCCGGACGACGTCATACTTCGTTCGTTTCGTGTGACGTCATGCCGGAGATTGACGACGATATCGAAATCGATATTAAGCCAGATGAATTAAAAATCGACACATATCGTTCCAGCGGTGCGGGTGGCCAGCACGTTAATACAACTGACTCTGCAGTACGGATTACGCACGTGCCGACAGGAGTCGTAGTTACATGCCAAACGGAGCGCTCGCAGATTAAAAACCGTGAGAGGGCGATGAAGATGCTGCGTTCCAAACTGTATGAAAGAAAGATTCAGGAGCAGGAGGAAGAGGCGGCTAAGCTGCGCGGCGAGCAAAAAGAAATCGGCTGGGGCAGCCAGATTCGTTCCTATGTGTTCCATCCATACAGTATGGTGAAAGATCATCGCACAAACCACGAGACGGGAAATGTGCAAGCAGTGATGGATGGGGAGTTAACTCCGTTCATTGATGCGTATCTTCGACAGCAGCTCGGACACACGACAGAATCATAATGTTCCGTAAGAAAAACTCGCGGGCATGCCGCTCGGCCTTTTTCCACAACGAAGCCAAACGGCCGCTTTGTGGCACTTCAGGCGGACCGACAAAATCTCTGCTCTATGAGGGAGACAATTGTCGGTTTTTTTGGCCCGTCGTTCCACACGCTTCGCGAGTTTTTCAAATGGTACTCTTGGAAGAATAGGTGAAAGTGAATGGGTGAGTATGCGCCATTTAGATGGATAATGACGGTATACGAAACATTCGTATTACCGTTATTTGTGCTGCTGACAGAAGCCTGGCAGACGAAGGGTTCTGGTGCAACTGACGTATTCAGTTTTGAATATATTGTAAAACTTATGTTTTGGAGGAGAGGGAATGAGTACAGTTACAGAGGGGAAACTCACAGAGCTTAAGCAATATGCAAGCAATATCCGTCAGGAAATCGTTAAAATGGTAGCGGCGGCTAATTCTGGACATCCTGGTGGTTCGTTGTCAGCGGCAGACATCTTGGCGGTTCTGTACTTCCATGAGATGAATGCGGGACCAGATAAAATTAGTGACCCGGACCGTGATCGGTTTGTTCTGAGCAAAGGACATGCGAGCCCGGTATTGTATGCTTCGTTGGCAGAGAAAGGCTACCTGCCGAAAGAGGAACTGGCTACCTTCCGCAAAATCAATTCTCGCCTGCAAGGTCATCCGAGCAAAAAGATGCTGCCAGGCGTAGAGCAGAGCACAGGCTCGCTCGGTCAGGGGCTGTCGGCAGCGAACGGCATGGCATTGGCTGCACGTCTCGATAAGCGCGATTATCGTGTATACGCCTTGCTTGGTGACGGGGAAATTCAGGAAGGCATGGTATGGGAAGCTGCCATGGCAGCCGGTCATTATAAGCTGGACAACCTGGTAGCGATTCTTGATTACAACCACCTACAAATTGACGGTAATGTAGAAGACATCATGAATGTGGGACCGGTTGCAGATAAATTCCGTGCATTCAACTGGCACGTTATCGAAATCGACGGTCATAATCTGGAGGAGATTATCTCTGCTTTGGATGAAGCGAAGACTGTAAAAGGCATGCCGACATTCATCGTTGCCCATACGGTGAAAGGAAAAGGCGTATCATACATGGAGAATGCATGCGGATGGCACGGTACGGCACCGAATGCAGAGCAATTGGCACAGGCGCTTGAAGAGCTGTGCGCGCAGGGGGGAGAGAAATAATGGAGAAGACAACGGTAAAAAAAATCGCGACACGTGATGCCTACGGACAAGCTCTAGTAGAATTGGGACGCGAAAACCAGGATATCGTGGTACTGGATGCGGATTTAGCAAAATCGACGAAAACAGCGGATTTCGGTAAGGAATTTCCGGAACGCTTCTTCGACGTGGGAATTGCCGAGGCGAATATGATTGGTATGGCAGCGGGTCTGGCGACCTGCGGCAAGATTCCATTCGCCAGCACGTTTGCTCTGTTCGGTTCCCTACGTGTGGCTGATATGATTCGTAACTCTGTATGCTATCCAAATCTGAACGTAAAAATTGCGGTAACACACCAGGGATTAACGCTCGGCGAAGACGGCGCATCTCATCAAGCGGTGGAAGATATCGCTTTAATGCGCGCCATTCCAAATATGACGGTTATTGTTCCGGCGGATGCGACTGAAACGAAAAAAGCGATTCGCGCAGCGGCGAATACATACGGTCCAATGTATATCCGTATGGGGCGTCCAAGCGTGCCTGTATTGTTCGAAGATGATTATGAATTCGAAATTGGCAAAGGCGTACAAATCCGTGAAGGAAATGACGTGGCGATTATTGCAACCGGCGTTATGGTGCATATTGCTGTCGAAGCTGCTGAATTGTTGGCACAAGAAGGCATTCAAGCACGCGTAATTAACATGGCGACCATCAAACCAATTGATGAGGACATTATCGTAAAAGCTGCACAAGAAACGAAAGGTATTGTGACAGCAGAAGAATGCAACATTTATGGCGGCCTAGGCGCTGCTGTAGCGGAAGTATTGTGTGAGAAGCATCCAGCTAAGTTGCGCCGTGTCGGTGTAGAGGATACGTTCGGCGAGTCCGGTACACCAGATGAACTGCTGAAGAAATACGGCCTGACTGCTGAAAATATCGCTTCCAAAGCAAAAGAATTACTATAGTACATAGAACAGTTTTGTTAGCTTCGGCTTATATATGCTGATTAAAAATCTCCTCCCTTGATCATACTAAACGTGTGACATGATCAAGGGAGGTTTTTTTATGAAAAAGTGGATGATGACAGTAAGCAGTATTCTGCTTGTGCTTGCGCTGGCCGCAGGTTGTGGCGCAGCCAATAAAAATGAAGGCGGCGCGGCAGAACAACCGACGCCAGCAGAACAGGGCGGGCAGGCCGGTGGCGCCGCAGGCGGAGGAGGAGAAGCACAGAAAATCTTCCAGGCGAACTGTACTTCCTGTCATGGTCAAAACTTGGAGGGCGGCGTTGGTCCGAACCTGACGAAAGTCGGTGGCAAATATAAAAGCGCCGATGAAATCAAAACGATTATTCTAAAGGGAAGAAACGGCATGCCAGGTGGTCTGGTTAGTGAGACAGATGCGAAAGCTTTATCTGACTGGTTAATCACGAAGAAATAAAGAGTTGTTGGCACTACATTGTATTGATATTCAAACGTAAAAGACCTGAGTTATAAGGCTTTCAAGAAAAAGCCATAACAGGTCTTTTTTATTTTTGTTGTGGAACATCATCTGGCATATTAAATATTTAAATTTTAAAAATATTATTGAATTATTCTGTATATTCTTATAGTATAAAAACATCTGGTAATGATGTCGTGATGTGATGATGTCGCTATCAGAAACTTTCATATGAGGGAGAGGGTACACATGTCTTTTGAAGCTGATTTGTTAGTAACCCATGCCAACATCCTGACTTTAAACGGCAAAGGGGAGCGAGCCGGTTCTGTTGCTGTGAAAAATGGGAAAATCGCCGCTGTTTGGGATACGCCTGAACCTCCCCGCCATGAAGTATCAAGTACAGCGAAAACCCAAGTCCTTAATATGAAAGGTGCTACCGTTCTGCCGGGATTTATCGATACGCACAATCACATCCTTATGTATGCACAGATGCGAACCCAGGTAGATTGCCGCCCATCCGTAAGTCCTACTATTGCTGATATACAGCGAAGGATTAAGGAGAGAACAGAACAGACGGTGCAGAGCGATTGGATTATAGGCTATGGATATGACGATACAATGCTTGAAGAGCAGCGTCATCCGACCCGCGCCGATTTGGATGTGGTGGCGCCTTTCCATCCCGTGCTTATCCGTCATATTTCCGGTCATTTGGCTGTAGCGAATTCGTTCGCTCTTCGTTTAGCTGAAATTGATGACAGTATATCCGATCCTCCGGGCGGGCATTTTGGCCGGGATCGTGCGGGCAAGTTGAACGGCGTGCTGTACGAGCCTGGGGTCATGAACTTGGTAGGTTCCAAAATTCCTCACATGTCTAATGAGGAGCTTGTGTCATTAATGGGCCAGGCCGCGGTGGATTATGTAAGTCAGGGTATTACAACAAATACGGATGCAGCGGTCGGTTTCATGCCAGGAGTGGACGAGCTGGAAATTCATTTACAAGCGGCCCTAAGCGGAGCAAATCCGATGCGGGCACGGCTGATGATTATGCATCACTTGCTCCGTCCAGAAGGCCGCTTCGGTTCTATGCTTGCCCAGGAAGTCAATGAGAGTCTTCGGGAGTGGTCGGACGGTAAAGTATGCCTTGACAGCGCCAAATTGTTCCAGGATGGGTCCATTCAAGGGTTAACCGGGGCGCTTCGCAGGCCATATCACACGCATCCGGATATATATGGTGATTTAATTCATGATCAGGAAATATTTAATGCCGAAGTGTTGGATTTGCATAAGCGCGGCTACCGTATTGCCATTCATGGCAATGGAGACAGGGCTATCGGTTCGATTCTGGATGCTTATGAGAACGCTTTGCGCGTCCATCCGCGCAGTAATCATCGTCATCGTATCGAACATGCGCAAACGGCTACACCGGAGGACCTGGACCGGATGCAAGCACTAGGAGTTGCTCCGTCGTTTTTCATTAATCACGTGTATTATTGGGGGGACAGGCATAAGAGGCTATTCCTTGGCCCGGAGCGGGCAGCCCGAATTAGTCCTATAAGAGATGCAATTCAACGGGATTTATTATTTACAGTCCATTCGGATTGCCCAATTACCCCGATTTCCCCGTTGTTTTCTGTATGGGCGGCGGTAAATCGCGTCACAAGCAGCGGCGAAATCCTTGGTCCCGAGCAGCGATGCGATGTTGAAACGGCACTGCGTTCCATGATTAGTTACGGGGCCGCGCTGAATTTTGAAGAACAGGTAGCAGGAACGATCGAACCTGGAAAACAGGCCGATTTCGCGGTATTAGAAGCAGATCCTACAGCTATCTCCGAGATGGAGATTAAAGAAATTCCGGTTCTGGCCACGCTCATTGATGGGAAGGTTGTATATCAAAAAGACGCATCAGTTTTATGCTAATGCCAAATCCGAAAGGGTGAGAAACACGGTGTCCATTCGACTGGTAGGCAGTCTAATTATAGGATTGGTTGTTCCCTTTGTAGCTATTATCGGATTGTTCCCTATTACCTCAAGGATAGAAGTGAGCGTACTGGGCTTTCCCTTCCTTTATTTCTGGATGTTTCTGTGGTTTGGGTTAACGTCGGTTTGTCTATGGATTTCCTGGTGCGTTTTTGATAGGCCCTACTATGTCACGGAATCAAGAGAAAAGGGGGAGTGATACATGGCTGTAGTTGTATTCGGCGGCGTAATTTTGTTCTCGCTGGCTCTGGCTATGTATTCTAGACGGGGGAAAAGCGCGAATGTAGAAGATTATCTGGTAGGGGGACGCTCCTTTAGCGGGATTTTGCTTTTTTTTCTTGCTGTCGGAGAAGTATACAGCATCGGAACGATGATTGGGTTTCCAGGGGGCATTTATGCCAAAGGCGTTAGCTATGGTATTTGGTTTCTTGGGTATATCCTGCTGGCATATCCCATTGGCTACTTCCTAGCCCCGCTTATTTGGCGGGCAGGAAAAAGGTACAATGCGATGACCATGTCGGATGTAGTAAGAAGCCATTATTCTCATCGGGTATTTGAGTTGATTTTTACGATTTCTGTATTGCTGTTTATGATTCCATGGGGACAATTGCAATTTCAGGGGCTTATCGTTGCGCTCAGTTCTCTCGGATTTAACCTGTCCCCTGCGGCTTCTGTCGTTATTGCGGGATGTATCGCATTCTTCTATATTTCGGTATCGGGAGTAAAAGCGCCCGCGGTCGTTTCGGTTCTCAAAGATATTCTTGTCTTTCTAGCTATTGTCATTGCGGGGATTGCTGTTCTCACAAAGGTCGAGAGTGTTTCTAGTCTTTTTGATTTGGCAAAGCAGCATGGAACCCCGGTAACGATTCAGAATAATAACGACATGGTATCCTCGATGTCCACGATATTTTTCCAGGCGATTGCGTTCTATGCGATCCCCATGCTCGCCTCTGCGATATTTACGGGGCGGTCGGAGGCAACGGTGAAACGGACACAGACATTTATGCCACTGTATATGTTTATGTATCCGTTTCTTGTTATTACATCGTACTTTGCTTTTATCGCAGATCCTGGTCTAAACGATCCGAATCAGGCGTTTATCGTCTCTGTGTCTGCACTGTTTCCGTCGTGGCTGACAGGGTTTGTTGCAGCAGGTGCGGCGTTATCGGGAATTCTCGTACTCGCCGTAAGCAGTCTGAGTGTAGGCGCGTTCGTTTCACGTAACTTAATCCCGAATGTTCCGGAAACATCGCAGCGCAGGTGGGTGCAGATGGTCGTTCTCTTGTATCTAGTAAGCTCAATGGCGCTTACTTTGTTCGTCCCTAGTTTAATGTTAAATATCATTCATACGACATATTACGGATATGGACAATTTGTGCCGACCATTCTGGCTATTCTTTTCTTCCGCAGAATCACTCCAATCGGATTGGCGGCTGGGCTTATTATCGGAGATGTAGCCGCCATCTCGATGCACTTGAATGAATTCAATCTGTATGGCATCAACAATGGATTGATTGCGCTTGTTCTTAACTTTGTCGTAACACTTGGCGTCAGCTATCTCACAAAGGATTGGAAGAAGACCAATACACCGATCGCATATAATAAGGATAAAGTTTATACGATACCAGAAAAAAATGATTCAACGGCTATCGTTAGTTAAGGCGATGCACGAGTGAATATATACAGGCTAGGATAGCAGGAAAGACATAAAATATGACTGGATGTAGCAGAGGGTGCTTTCTTTATGGAGGAGAGCACTCTTTTTATTTATAAATATTTATGAATGTATATGCAAAAATATCATTGAATTATTATTCTCAACATCGTATAATAATTCATAACTTAATTCAGGTAGGAACAAATGGAGGATCAGGACGTGAACATTTCCATAATCGGGGCGACAGGTTATAGCGGGGTTGAACTCGTTCGCTTACTGTTAACCCATCCCGAAGCAAATATTGCAGCTGTATATTCCAATTCACAAACCGGAAAAACAATGCAGGAAGTATATCCGCATCTAACGCATATTTTTACAGATGATCTGGCGGAAATCGATTGTGCACGTATCCAAAAAGAGGCAGACGTGGTATTCATTGCGACGCCATCTGGTGTAAGCGGAAAGCTGGTACCGCAATTGCTCGATGGAAAGCTGAAGGTTATTGATGTATCCGGTGATTTTCGCCTTGCCACGCCGGATTTATACAAACAATGGTACGGAAAAGAGACGGCAGGACAGGAATACATCGACCAGGCGATTTATGGCCTTTCTGAATGGAATGCGGAGGCGATCAAAGAAACGAATCTGCTCGCCAATCCAGGCTGTTATCCGACGGCGACGCTATTAAGCTTGTTGCCGTTGCTACAGGAAAACCTTATTGACGGCAAATCTATTATCGTAGATGCCAAGTCGGGCGTCACTGGTGCGGGGCGGGGTGCTTCCCTGGGCACGCATTTCTGTGAAGTGAATGAAAGCATCACCGCTTATAAGGTTGGCAAACACCAGCATACACCTGAGATTGAACAGACGCTGACACAGTTTACCGGACAGGACGTGCTACTCTCGTTTACTCCCCATCTTGTACCGATGAATCGCGGCATTCTTACCACCTCATACGCTGCGCTGAAAGACGATGTAACTGCAGAGAACATCGCTGAAGCTTATGTAAAAGCATATGAAGGCAAGCCATTCGTACGGCTTCGTCCGGGGGCGTATCCGAAGACAAAAGAAGTGTACGGTTCCAATTATTGCGACATCGCCTGGCATGTCGATGAGCGCACCGGCCGAGTTATCATACTTGCAGTTATCGACAATGTAGTGAAGGGTGCAGCCGGGCAGGCGGTACAGAATATGAACCTGATGTTCGGGCTTCCGGAGATGACGGGCCTTACGTTTACACCAGTATATCCGTAGACACCAGCCCGATGAAAAGAGGGAGAGAGAATGGAAAAACAGGTAGTTATTAAATGTGGCGGTAGTACATTGGAGAGCCTGCCAGCCTCTTTTTATAAAGATATCAAGGAACTTCAAGATGAAGGAATGGCTGTCACGATAGTACATGGTGGAGGTCCTGCTATCTCGGCCACACTGAAACAGATGGGCATCGAGCCGCATTTCGTGGACGGATTGCGGGTAACGGATGCAGCGACATTGCAGGTAGCGCAAATGGTACTCATCGGCCAAACCAATAAGCAGGTGGTCACCCGTATTCAGGTAGCGGGGGGCCAGGCGGCAGGCATCAGCGGCATCGATGGGGCAACAATTCAAGTAGTGCAGGGACCCGAGCACCTTGGCTTCGTCGGAGACATTCATCATGTGGATGCTACGCTCATAACAGCGCTTGGTGATGCCGGATTCATCCCGGTTATCGCTCCGCTCGGTATTAATGAAGATGGACAGATTTATAACATTAATGCAGATACAGCGGCGGGAGCAGTTGCAGGAGCAGTAGGCACGAAACGTTTGATTATGGTTACCGATGTACCTGGCGTCATGCAAGATCAGGACGGCATCAGACAGGTGCTGCCGGAACTTGATAAAGAAAAAATTATGGAGCTAATCACCGAGGGAATTATTTACGGCGGTATGATTCCAAAGGTGCGGGCAGCATTGGATGCCCTTGGCAATAACGTAGAGGAAGTATGGATTATTAACGGATATGAACCGGGCATTCTGAAAAAGGTAGCGGCTGGTGAAGCTGTAGGTACAAAAATCGTCAAGGAAGGCAAGGTGAGCGCACAATGAGTCATCTGTTTCCAAATTACGGACGCTGGCCGATTCGTATCGTTAAAGGGGAAGGCAACTATTTGTGGGATGAAGCGGGCAATCGCTATCTCGATCTCGTTGCAGGCATCGCGGTTACATCTCTTGGCAACGTGCCGCCCCAGGTAAAGGCGAAGGTGCAGGAACAGCTCGATACGCTATGGCATTGTTCCAATCTATTTGAGATTCCGGTGCAAGAGCAGGTAGCGGAGAAGCTCACATCATTGACATGCGGCAACCGAGCGTTTTTTTGCAACAGCGGTGCGGAGGCGAATGAAGCAGCTGTCAAGTTGGCCCGCAGATATATGCAGAAAATCAAGCAGCAACCTCGTTACGAAATTATTACGTTCAAACAATCGTTTCATGGACGGACGTTAGCAACGCTGACCGCGACCGGTCAGGCGAAGGTAAAGGATGGATTCGATCCGCTACCGGAAGGATTCGTAACTGTGCCGTATAACGACAAGGAAGCACTGACGGCGGCTGTTACCGAGAAAACGTGCGCGATTATGCTGGAGCTGATACAAGGTGAAGGTGGTGTACATCCTGCATCGACCGAGTTCGTTGACCATATTAAGGGAATATGCGCAGAGCATGGCCTGCTGCTGATTGTCGACGAGGTGCAGACGGGCATAGGACGCACCGGCAAATGGTTCGCTTACCAGCATTACGATATCGAGCCAGATATTATTACGATAGCTAAGGGACTTGGTAGCGGCTTTCCCATTGGCGCTATCGTCGGAAAAGAAGAGCTGGCCGAAGCGTTCAGTCCAGGTACGCACGGCACGACATTCGGCGGTAACCCGTTAGCGTGTGCGACAGCGCTGGCCACGCTAGAGACGATTGAGGACAATGGATACCTCGCCCGCGTAGAAGAGCTGGGCGCTTACTTCATAAAGAAATTGAACGGATTGGCGGATCGTCGCACAGACATTGTCGGCGTACGCGGTAAAGGGCTGATGATAGGCGTAGAGCTTGTATCGGAAGCGGCACCTGTTGTGGCAAAAATGCGTGAGAGCCATATTCTGCTATTGCAGGCTGGTCCGAACGTATTACGGCTACTTCCACCGTTCACGATTGAAAAAGATGAAATAGACCTTGCGATGCAGACGCTTGAAGAAGCGCTGGACGCGGTGACACAGACAGTATAAAGTGAAGCTTCACACAGGGGGAGTTTTCGTACGTCACCTACTGTGTGTTAGTTTCACTCATCTGACCTTTAGGGGCAGTTTATCCCCCACCTATACTTTCTCGATTTCTCCAAGTCTTGAGGTGAGGGGGCTTACTGCTCGTTAAGGCGGAATAAGGACGGCATCCGACACAAAAGGAGTGGAGACAATGAAAGGATATCTTGTGTTAAGTACGGGCGACATATTTGAAGGAGAATGGTTTGGCAGCGTGCAGGATTGCACGGGAGAAGTCGTATTTAATACAGGGATGACAGGGTATCAGGAGGTTCTATCTGACCCTTCGTATGCCGGCCAAATTATTACGTTTACGTATCCGCTTATCGGAAACTACGGAATAAATGAACGCGATTTTGAAAGTATAAAGCCTGCATGCCGGGCATTATTAGTCGGCGATTTGTGCCAGCAGCCGAGCCATTATGAATCAGGCTATACTTTGTCGGAGGTTGCCGAGAAATATGGCATCGGCGGCTTGTCCGGTATCGATACGCGCGCGATTACTCATATTGTGCGTACACATGGCGAAGTATATGGGTTATTGACGACGGAGCAGGAGAAGCTGGCTTCATTCATCCCGCAACCAGTCCGGGAAGTTGTGCCGGGCGTTTCGGTAATAAGTGTGCAGGAGTATGGCAAAGAAGCGCGAGGCCCACATGTCGTACTGATTGACTACGGCTATAAAAAGTCGATACTGCAGAGCCTGCTGGATGGTGGCTGTCGCGTGACAGTGATGCCATACAATGTCACATACAATCAGGTGCAAGCCATCGATCCGGATGGTGTATTCCTGTCGAACGGACCAGGAGACCCGAAAGAAATTACGCCGCATTTGGGCGAGTTAAAGAAGATTGTAGAAATTTATCCGACAATGGGTATCTGCCTCGGTCATCAGCTTATCTCGCTTATTTATGGCTGCGATACGGAGCGCTTGCCATACGGTCACCGCGGTAGCAATCATCCGGTGAAAGACTTGCGCACTGGCAAAGTATATATGACATCACAAAACCACGGTTATGTGGTGAAAGAAGATTCTCTTTCCAAAACGCCACTTGTACTTACGTTTAGGAACGTCAATGACAAATCGGTCGAAGGTGTGCGTCATAAAGAACTCCCTATCTGGTCCGTGCAGTTCCACCCAGAAGCGCATGCCGGTCCGCAAGATACGGGACATTTGTTCACCGAGTTCATTCAACAATGCCAGGTTACAGGAGAGAAAAGCTATGCCTAAACTACCCGACATTACTAAAGTGCTTGTGCTCGGCTCCGGTCCGATTGTCATCGGGCAGGCGGCTGAATTCGATTACGCCGGTGCTCAGGCCTGTCTGGCCTTGCGCGAAGAGGGCGTAGAAGTCATTCTAGTCAACAACAATCCGGCCACCATCATGACGGATGATGAAGTGGCAGATCGCATATACATGGAGCCGCTGACAGTAGAGTCAGTGGAGAAGATCATCGCCAAAGAGCGTCCAGACGGTGTTTTGCCGACGCTCGGTGGCCAGACTGGACTCAACCTGGCGGTAGAGCTGTCTAAAGCGGGCGTGCTTGCGAAGTATAATGTAAAGCTGCTCGGTACACCGCTCGATACAATTATCCGGGGTGAGGACCGCGAAGAGTTCAAACGGATGATGCAGGAAATCGGGGAGCCGATTCCAGAGAGTGAGACGGTGACAACTGTAGACACCGCGGTCGCATTCGCAAATAAAATCGGCTATCCGGTTATCGTGCGTCCCGCCTATACACTTGGTGGTGCAGGTGGCGGATTTGCAAATGATGAAGAAGAACTGCGCATCGTAGCAAAACGAGGACTAAATGCAAGCCCGATTAATCAGGTGCTCATCGAACGTAGCATTAAAGGCTGGAAAGAGATTGAGTATGAAGTCATGCGGGATGCGAATGATACATGCATTATCGTATGCAATATGGAGAACTTCGATCCGGTCGGTGTGCATACGGGGGACTCTATCGTTGTGGCGCCTTCACAAACATTGACGGATCGCCAGTATCAGATGCTGCGCTCTGTAGCCTGCAAGGTTATTCGCGCCCTCGGTGTCGTAGGTGGTTGTAATATTCAATACGCGCTTGACCCTTATAGCGACAAATACTACCTGATTGAAGTCAACCCGCGTGTGAGCCGTTCTTCAGCGCTTGCATCGAAAGCGACCGGTTATCCGATCGCACGCACGGCGGCAAAGCTGGCGCTTGGTTATCACCTTGATGAGGTAGTGAATCCAATTACTGGCTATACGTATGCCAGCTTTGAACCGGCGATTGATTATGTCGTAGCAAAAATTCCACGCTGGCCATTCGATAAATTCCCGCATGCTGACCGTGAACTCGGCACGCAGATGAAGGCGACCGGTGAGGTCATGTCGATAGATCGCACGCTCGAAGGAGCGCTCTTGAAAGGCATCCGCTCGTTGGAAATCGGTGTGCAGCACTTGGAGCTGCCGTATGTAAAAGACGCAAGCGAAGAAGAAATGGAAAACGAACTCACGCAAGCGACCGATCAACGTATTTTTTATATTGCCGAGGCACTGCGTCGCGGTATGAGCGTGGAGGAGATGCATAAGAAAACGGAAATCGACTACTTCTTCCTGAATGCGTTGGCTCGGATTATCGAGCTTGAAAATACAATGAAGGAAGTGCGCTGGCGTAAAATGACGCCTGAACTGTTAAAGGAAGCAAAGCTGCGTGGCTTTGCAGATAGCATGATTGCAAGCCTGTGTGGGGTAAGCTTCGAAGAAGTGCGTGCCCGTCTGAAAGAGTGGAGCATAAGTCCGGCTTATAAGCTAGTGGATACGTGTGCGGCTGAATTCGTCGCTTCTACTCCTTATTATTATTCGACATGGCAGGGACGCGACGAGGTGCCGATCACAACGGATGGCAGGAAAGTACTTGTTCTCGGTTCCGGTCCGATCCGTATCGGTCAGGGGATTGAATTCGATTATTGTTCCGTACACGCGGCGAAAGCGTTACGCAAGCAGGGCATCTCTGCCGTCATTATTAATAACAATCCAGAGACGGTTTCTACGGACTACAATACGGCGGACCAACTGTATTTCGAACCGCTTGCATTGGAGGACGTATTAAATGTAATTGAAAAAGAACAGGTAGACGGTGTTATGGTTCAGTTTGGCGGCCAAACCGCAATTAACCTGGCTGATAAGTTAAAGAAAGCTGGTGTACACGTCTATGGTACGTCGGTAGAAGCTATCGATATGGTAGAGGATCGCGAATTGTTCTATCAGATGCTACGTCAGCTGAATATCCCGCACATTCCAGGAGAAGGGGTAAACAGTCAGCAAGGTGCACATCTTGTTGCAGAAGAGTTGGGCTATCCGGTACTTATCCGTCCGTCTTACGTTATCGGCGGACGCGGAATGGCAGTAATTCATAATCCGGAAGAGCTGGATCAGTATTTTGCGGATTGGAATCGATATACTTCATCAAGTGCGCTGTTCCCGCTGTTAATTGATAAATACGTATCCGGTATGGAAGTGGAAGTCGATGCGGTTTGTGACGGTGAAGATATACTTATACCAGGCATCTTCCAGCACATTGAGCGGGCCGGTGTGCATTCGGGTGATAGTATGGCGATTTTCCCGTCGCCGCACCTGACCGATGCGCAGCGTGAAGAGATTTGCCGTAGCGCTGCATTGATTGCGAAAGAAATGAAAGCATGCGGGTTGATTAACATTCAGCTTGTTATCGATACAGAAGGGACGATCTATGTATTAGAGGTAAATCCGCGTGCGTCTCGTACAGTACCGATCGTCAGCAAGGTAACAGGGGTACCAATGGTGGCACTGGCAACACGAGCGCAAGTAGGCGAAAAGCTTAAGGATATGGGCTACGGTACCGGTATTCTGCCTCGTATTCCATTCTACGCTGTAAAAGGTCCGGTATTCTCCACGATTAAGTTGAACGGTGTGGACCCGGCACTCGGGCCAGAGATGAAATCGACCGGTGAAGTCATTGGATTGAGTTATTCGGTAGAAGAGGCGATTGCTAAGGCAATTGCCTGGAAGGAAGGCATATGTGACTGGCTAGAAGCGGGAGACACCATTCTACTGTCGCTCTCTGAACAGGACAAGGAACAATTCATTCCGCATATTCAAATGCTAAAAGAATTGGATATCAAAATTATCGCTACGCCGGGTACGGCGACACTATTACAAGAAAACGGGGCAAATGTACAGGAGATTGTAGAAACGCAGGAGCGCGTAAAAGCGATCTGTGGAGAATGCGATGTGAAAGCGTTCGTGAATACGCCAACGCTTGGCAATAAGCGCGGGCGTCTAGGCTTCGAACTCCGTCAACTGGCGCTATCACTTAATATTCCATGCTTCACGTTCCTGGACACTTTCGCTTCATATCTTGAGGTGCATGGATACAAAGAGAGCGATGCAGTTGACCTGGGAGAATATCTGCAGGGGGCGAAACGAAAGGAGCTAGTTAAATAATGGTAGTAGTAGATCAATTGAAAGGAAGAGACTTTCTTTGTCTCTCCGATTATACAAAAGAAGAAATCCTGTATCTACTCGACTTGGCTGCAAAGCTGAAAGAGGAGCAAAAACAGGGCACTCCGCATCCGCACCTGCAAGGCAAAACTCTGGGTATGATTTTCGATAAAGCTTCAACTCGTACACGCGTCTCCTTCGAAGTAGGAATGTACCAACTGGGCGGCATGGCAATGTTCATGAGTGGCCGTGACCTGCAAATTGGCCGTGGCGAACCGATTCCAGATACAGCGCAAGTATTGTCCCGCTATATCGACGGGATTATGATCCGCACATTCTCGGATACAATGGTGAAGGAACTGGCAGAATATGCCTCGATTCCAATTATTAACGGATTAACTGACCTGCAGCATCCGTGTCAGGTGATGGCAGATTTCCAGACGATTATCGAGCATAAAGGTAAGCTGGAAGGGCTGAAGCTGGCATATGTAGGCGACGGCAACAACATGACGCATTCGTTAATGATCGGCGCCGCAAAAGTTGGTATGGATGTAGCAGTAGCTTCACCGGAGGGCTATCAGCCGGATGCCGGTGTAACAGAGATGACGCGTGCATTTGCCGATGAGACCGGTGTGAATGTACTGGTGACGACCGACCCGGCGGAAGCAGTAGCGGATGCCGACATTGTGTATACGGATGTATGGGCAAGCATGGGACAGGAAGCTGAACAGCAGGAGCGTTTACAGAAATTTGCCGGATTTGAAGTGAATGAGGCGCTGATGCAGAAGGCGAGAACGGATGCGCTCTTTATGCACTGCCTTCCAGCGCACCGAGGGGAAGAAGTATCTGCGGGCGTCATCGATGGACCGCGTTCTGTCGTATTCGACCAGTCGGAGAATCGCCTGCACGCACAGAAAGCTATTCTGGTTGCAGTAATGAAATAATATAAAGCAGAACACCCCCGAACTCAATGGAACCGGGGGTGTTCTGTTATTGTGTTAGCCTTGCGCAGAGGCTTTATGTTCGATGCTTTCCAAGGCTTGCTGCACTGTTGCGAAAGTTTTGAGGTCTGATAAATTAATTCCCAGCCGTACCGCTGTCTCAGCTAGCGCAGGACGAATGCCTGTGATAATAGCTTCGATGCCAAGCAAGCGTAGCGTGGCGGTGATTTGAAAAAGGTGATGGGTGACAAAAGAATCGATAATCTGAATACCCGAGAAATCGTTTGAATACATAAAATGGAAAAAAGAAAGAAAACGAAAACAAAGAGTTGTTTCCGTTTTCGGGATGAGGAACCGGATATTATTGAGGTGGACGAGGAATTTTTGTCGGTCTGTTCACGGTCTTAATTTCTTTTTTTATATTGCCAAGCTCAATCTCAAAGTGATCAAGACGATGATGCAGCGACTTCAGTTCCTGGAGTACTTCGTGCAGCAGAGCGCGGTTCTCGCGTTGATATTCCTCCTGAGGATCGAGGCGGGTGGGCACCCGTTCCATGCTGTATCGTACGTGCGTTTTTACTTTTACCGCGAATGAAACGGCATACTTATCGCCGGTTACTTCTTCCATCGCGTCTTCGAGAACCTGTTTTAGGCGCGTCTCCAGCCATTGGCGTGTAAATTCGTTCTCCGCATTAATCGCAATCGTTTTCTTTTTGACATCGAACCGTTGAACGGTCAGACCTTTAATCCATGTTTCAAAGCTGGAGCGGGACATCTTTTTTTGTAGCAGTTCCAGCGTGTCCCTCCATATTTCCTCCATTGTTTTCATAAGCGCTTCGTCCTCGCTTTTGTCAGTTTCTATACATATCGGCTGGAAATTCCTTGTATTGAAAGAAAGTGAAGGAAAAGGTAGAAAAGTCATGAGAAACACAGTAAGACGTGTCGGTATTGTCCTATCTATGGCCCTTATTACAGCCGTCATCTAGGTGCAGACAACTAATGGGAAGATTGCCTGGTCCCAGGACTTTATGGGAGAAACAAAGAGGTGGAACTTTATTATAGAGGTTTTTCACCTCTTCCTATATGATGAAATAAAGGTTGGATTATCATAAGACACACTTTGCCCATGTTGTAATGGAGTCGAAGAAAGGGATGAGCAACCATGTGGAAACAAGTGCCAAAAAAAGAACTTGAAAAAAGAAAAGTGCCAATAGAACAATTGCGTACCTCGACCCCTCCAGAAGCATTTCCGTGTGAAACGACGGAGCAAATTGAACCATTAAAGGAAGGGATTATTGGACAGGACCGTGCCGTACATGCGATGGAATTTGGTCTGAAGATAAAGAAGGCAGGCTATAATCTGTATGTAGCAGGGCCTCCGGGTACCGGGAAGGCCACTTACACTCAGGCTAAAGCAAAGCAGGCAGCCAAGGGTAAGCCGACACCTAAGGATTGGTGTTACGTATATAATTTTTTACATCCTGACCACCCGCTCGCGCTATCATTTCCGGCAGGTGAAGGAAGAGAATTCAAGGCGCGTATAGATACGCTGTTGCAGGACATCGAACGGGAAATCAGGAAAACATTTGCCGGAGAAGAGTATCAGAAAAGCCGACGGGAGCGGATGCAAAACTTTGAAAAGAAGGCGCAGGAACGGTGGAAGGAACTGGATGAACTGGCGCGTGAGCTGAATTTTTCGCTAGAGCGTACGGGAGAGGGTGGCATTGCGACGATTCCTCTGTTGTTCGGTAAGCCAATTAGCAATGAAGAGTTTAATCGGCTGCCTGAGGTGTCACGTCAAGAAATTAAAGAGAAGAGTAAGCGTCTAGAACAACAGGTTACTGAATCTGTGAGACAGATTCAATTATTGGAAAAAGAAGTTGAGCAGGAGATAGCCCAGCTTGATAAGGAGTCGGTTCGCCATGCGCTGGTTCCATTGTTTCGGCCAGTGGTTGACGAATATACAGATGAGAAGGTGCAGAAGTATCTTCGAGAGTACGAAGACGATGTAACTCAGAACCACGGCTTTTTTAAAGAAGAAACTGGTGAAAGTAATCCAATGGCCCGCCTGCTGCAGCGTAATGAAGAGAACAATCTGCTGCGCTATAAAGTGAATCTGCTGGTGGATAACGATACATTGTCTGGAGCACCGGTTGTATTTGAAAACAATCCTACGTATTACAATTTGTTCGGTCGAGTAGAGTATCGCAGTACGTTCGGTACGATGACGACGGATTTCACAATGATAAAGCCGGGTGCGTTGCATATGGCGAACGGCGGATACTTACTTGTACAGATTGCAGAATTGTTACGCAATCCGCTGTCCTGGCATGTATTGAAACGGATGCTAAAAACCGAGAGCATGCGTATTGAGAACGTATCAGAAGAGCATGGGCTAATTGCGACAAGCGGTTTGAAGCCGGAAGCGATTCCACTGGATGTGAAAGTTATTCTGCTGGGAAGTCCATATATCTATCATGTATTATCAGAATTGGATGAAGATTTTCCGAAGTTATTTAAGGTAAAGGTTGAATTCGATACAGATATGAAGAAGGATAAGCGACACTACCATGAATTTGCTGCGTTCGTTCGAAGCTACTGCGAAAAAGAGAAGTTGCTTCCATTTCATCGCTCTGCATTGGCGGCGTTATTAGACTACAGTACGCGACTAGCGGGCGATCAGCGTAAGCTGACAACGAACTTCCATAATCTCTCTCGCTTGCTGGTAGAAGCGAGCTTTTGGGCGGAAGAAGCAGGAGCGGCTATTGTAGTGGCGGAGCATGTTCACCAGGCGCTCGAAGAACAAGAGTACCGTGCCAACCGCATGGATGAGAAGATGCGAGAGCTTATCGAGGAAGGAACGATTATGGTCGATGTAGCTGGAGAGAAAGTGGGCCAGATTAATGGATTGGCCGTGCTGCAAACAGGCGATTATGCATTTGGCCAGCCGCATCGGATTACCGCGCGTACATTCATTGGACGTCAGGGGATTATTAATATTGAACGTGAGACATCGCTAAGCGGACAGTTCCATCATAAAGGACTTCTTATTTTGAGCGGATATCTGGCAGGCAATTTTGCGCAGGATAAACCGCTACCACTATCAGCAAGCATTACGTTTGAGCAGACATACAGTCGGATTGACGGGGATAGCGCCTCTAGTACTGAGTTGTATGCCCTCCTATCTTCTCTTTCGGATATTCCGATTCGTCAGGGAATTGCAGTTACAGGTTCGGTTAATCAGTTCGGTGAAATCCAGCCAATCGGTGGTGTGAATGAAAAGATCGAAGGTTTTTTCATGGTATGCCAGGCGATCGGTCTAAGTGGCGAGCAAGGTGTCATCATTCCGCACCAAAATGTAAAAAACTTGATGTTACGTACGGAAGTTGTCGAAGCGGTTCGTGCTGAGCAATTTCATATTTGGCAGGTACGTACCATTGAGGAAGGAATTGAAATTTTAACCGGTGTGTGCGCTGGAACTGCCGACAATCACGGTGGATACGAGCAGGGAACGCTGTTCGGACAAGTCAGCAGGCGCCTTGCACAGATGTCCTCTTCCATTAAAGAAGACACGGCCGATCTGGTTATTGATGTGGACGCCCAAGCTATGCAGAAGCTTATTGAATCTGACAAAGAAGACAAGGGCTGATGAATTAAATGTAAATTTTTCTCTGGCGCACAATCTTTTTTAAAAAAGGTATTGAATTTTTATTAATAAAGATGCATAATGTTGCATAGAAAATAAATTGTGTGCGAGGCACGAAGGGAAGGATTTACATTATGGCAAAAGAAAAAGTGGTTTTGGCCTATTCAGGCGGTTTAGATACATCTGTAGCAATCAAATGGCTTCAAGAAACATATAACTATGACGTTATCGCGGTAGCGCTGGACGTCGGCGAAGGCAAGGATCTTGATTTCGTCCGCGACAAAGCTTTGCAAGTCGGTGCGATTAAATCATACGTGGTAGATGCTAAGGATTTGTTTGCTGATGAATTTGTTTTACCGGCCTTGAAAGCAAACGCTATGTACGAAGGCAAATATCCGGTTGTATCTGCGCTGTCCCGTCCACTGATTGCCAAAGTGCTTGTAGACATTGCACAAGAAGAAGGTGCCGTAGCCGTAGCGCATGGTTGCACGGGTAAAGGGAATGACCAGGTGCGTTTCGACGTATCTATCACAGCATTGAATCCGGATCTTAAAATCGTGGCACCGGTACGCGAATGGGGCATGAGCCGTGATGAAGAGATTAAATATGCGGAAGAGCACAATATTCCGATTCCGGTTAATTTAGATAATCCATATAGCATTGATCAGAACCTGTGGGGGCGTGCATGTGAGTGCGGCGAGTTGGAAAATCCGTGGAATGAGCCACCGAAGGGCGCATACGATTTGACGAACCATCTTGAAGATACACCGGATGTGCCGGAAGAAATCGAAATCGAATTCGTTCAAGGTAAGCCGGTTGCATTGAATGGTCAGCAAATGAAGCTGTCGGAAATGATTCTCGAACTTAATAAAATTGCGGGCAAGCATGGAGTGGGCCGTATTGACCATGTGGAGAATCGTCTGGTCGGCATCAAATCGCGTGAAGTATATGAAGCACCGGGCGCCATTACGCTTATTCTAGCGCATCGTGAACTGGAGTTCTTGACGCAGCCACGTGAAGTAGCGCAATTTAAGCCGATTGTGGAGCAAAAAATCTCTCAGGTCATTTATGAAGGTCTGTGGTTCTCGCCAATTATGAATGCGCTGGACGCATTCGTAGAGGAAACGCAAAAGTTTGTAACAGGTACTATCCGTGTGAAGCTGTTCAAAGGCCACGCTATCGTAGTCGGAAGAAAATCTGCTTCGTCTCTGTATGACGAGAACCTGGCTACGTATGGAACGGAAGATACGTTTGACCATCAGGCAGCTATCGGCTTCGTTAAGCTGTGGGGCTTGCAGACGAAAGTTTTCGTACAAACAAACAAAGAACAGTTGGATCATACGCCGAAAGCGGTTGTTATCGATAAAAAAGAAGCGATCGAGCAAGCGTAATCGTATAGAACGGAAAAAGCAGTCAGAGAGGGGGGGAGGCGTTCTCCTGTCCGGTGTGCCGGAAGGGGGAACGCCTATATTCATGAAGTTATGGGGCGGTAGGTTCACCAAAGCAACAGATAAGCTCGTAGAAGAATACACGGCATCCATCCAGTTCGACCAGCAGCTGTGGAGGGAGGACATTACCGGAAGCCTGGCGCATGTATCGATGCTTGGCAAATGCGGCATTATTGGCGAAGACGAAGCATCGACTATCGCAGATGGGCTTAAGAAGGTCGCCGCTATGATCGAAGCCGGGGATGTCGAGTTTAACGTAGAAAACGAAGACGTACATATGAATGTCGAGAGGTTGCTGCTCGAGCAAGTCGGAGCCGTCGGGGGCAAATTACACACCGGACGTAGCCGTAACGATCAGGTGGCTACCGACATGCATCTGTATCTGCGTGCGCGCGTCGTCGAAATCGTTGATCAGGTTGCAAAAGTACAGGAGGCGCTATTAGAGCAGGCACAGGCTAATACAGATACCATTCTTCCTGGCTATACGCATCTGCAGCGTGCGCAGCCTATTCTGTTTGCTCATCATCTGATGGCTTACTACTCCATGTTGCAGCGTGATGCGGAACGGTTGATGGATAGCTGGAAACGCATCAATGTTCTGCCTCTGGGCGCGGGTGCGCTGGCGGGTACGACATTTCCGATCGATCGCGAATATGTAGCTGAGTTGCTCAAATTTGATGCGGTATATACGAACAGCCTAGATGCGGTTAGTGACCGTGATTTTATTGTTGAATTCCTGTCGAATGCATCGCTGCTCATGGCACATCTGTCGCGTTTGTGTGAAGAGCTTATTCTATGGATGAGTGACGAGTTTGACTTTGTAGAATTGGATGACGCTTTCTGTACGGGATCGAGCATTATGCCGCAGAAGAAGAATCCGGACGTGGCCGAGCTGGTCCGTGGCAAAACGGGACGCGTATACGGCAACCTTATCGGTCTCTTGACGGTCCTGAAAGGTTTACCTCTTGCATATAACAAAGATATGCAAGAAGATAAAGAAGGTATGTTCGATACAGTTGCGACCTTGCATGGCGCATTGTCTTTATTTGCACCGATGATTCGCACGATGAAAGTAAAGAAAGACAATATGCGTCAAGCCGTGGCGCAGGATTTCTCCAATGCAACCGATCTGGCGGACTATCTTGTCGGCAAAGGATTGCCGTTCCGTCAGGCTCATGAAGTAGTCGGAAAAAGTGTGCTGTACTGCATTGAGCAGGGAAAATATCTGCTTGATCTGAGCCTGGATGAATACAAGCAGTTTTCCGAGCTGTTTGAAGCTGATATTTATACTGCTCTCGATCCAGAGAACGTTGTTAATGCCCGTAACGTATTGGGTGGTACGGCGAAAAATCAGGTGGAAATTCAGGTAGCGAATGCGTCCGTTTCGCTTACGCATACACAGCAATGGGTTGAGGAGCATTTGCAAAGAATCGATGTTCATCTTCTGTAAAACAGAAGAAACGAAAGCATATGAGAGAAATAAAGATTATCATTGAGTTCATCCTCTTTCATAAGAAGGGGATGTTTTTTTTGCAAGAAAATTGTCGAAAATAATGTGCTATAATTCATGCGTTTTGCTCGACAAATGGTATAATAGAAAAGGTGTTTATTGTTGAATGATGTCATTTCCACGGAAATAATAGAAAAAAAATGTAGTTTGGGTGATGTGTTTGATAGAAATGCAGGATGTATGGAAAACGTATCCGAACGGAACCGTAGCACTCCAGGGAATTGACGTCCATATTAAAGACGGCGAATTCGTTTATGTCGTCGGTCCAAGTGGTGCCGGAAAATCAACGTTCATTAAGTTGATGTACCGCGAAGAGAAGTCGACAAAAGGGGAAATCGTTATCAACGGCTCTCATATTAGCCGATTGAAAGAGCGATACATTCCTCATATGCGACGTAAGATTGGTGTCGTATTTCAAGACTTTAAGCTGCTTCCGAAGCTGACAGTCTATGAAAACGTCGCATTTGCTATGGAAGTTATCGAAGCGCCAAAGAAGGAGATTAAACCGCGTGTAATGGAAGTGCTTGAGCTTGTAAGGCTTAAACATAAAGCACGTTCGTTACCGGACCAGCTATCCGGCGGGGAGCAGCAGCGTGTGGCAATTGCCCGCGCCATTGTAAATAACCCGGATTTAATTATTGCGGATGAGCCGACCGGTAACCTGGACCCGGAGACTTCAATGGATATTATGCAAACGCTGCTTGATATCAACAAGCGGGGTACGACCGTGATTATGGCGACGCATAACAAAGAAATCGTAAACAACGTCCGCAAGCGTGTAATTGCTATCGAAGCGGGACGAATTGTACGGGATGAGCAGAAGGGGGAATACGGCTATGAAGACTAGCACGATTGCCCGCCATCTGCGAGAAGGGTTCAAGAATCTGGGCCGGAATGGCTGGATGACGTTTGCTTCAGTTAGTGCGGTTACGATTACGCTGTTAATTCTCGGCGTCTTTTTATTGTTGGCAATGAATATTCAGCACCTTGTCCAGACCGTAGAGAAGCAAGTAGAGATTCGCGTCTCACTTGACGTAACGGCTGATCAGGCGACGGCGAAAAAGGTAGAAGGCGAACTTAGAAAATTGTCTGATGCCGCTGAAGTGACGTTTGTTCCCAAGGCGGAAGGCCTTCAGAATTTGAAAAAAAGCTTTGGCGAGAAAGGCGCATTGTTTAATGGATTGGAAAAAGAGAATCCGTTGCCAGACTCGTTTATCGTCAAAGCAAAAACGCCTCAGCAGACCGGATCATTGGCCCAGAAGATTCAGAAAATCGACGGTGTGAAGAAGGTTAACTATGCTGAGCAGACAACGAAAAAGCTATTTGCGATAACCGATGTTGTCCGTTTGGTCATCGTCGCATTTATTATCGCGCTGGCGTTTACTGCCATGTTCTTGATTGCCAACACGATTAAACTGACGATCGTAGCGCGTCGCCGCGAAATTGAGATTATGAAGCTAGTTGGTGCGACCAATGGATTTATCCGCTGGCCTTTCTTTGTTGAAGGTGCATTGATGGGGATTCTTGGCGCATTGTTACCGATCGCGATTTTAACTTTTGGATATGGCTATTTAGTAGATTTCGTCGAGCAACAGCTGGCGTTATACTTCTTAAATCTATTACCATTGTATCCACTTGCGCTGAAGATTTCGCTTATACTTCTCGGAATCGGTGCGTTCATCGGTGTGTGGGGAAGCTTAATGTCCGTACGACGGTTTTTGCGTATATAAAGTAAAAATTATAGAACCTGGGGAGGAAAAAATGGCGAAGAAGTTCCTGATTCCGCTGGCAGCCACCATTCTATTTACCGGACTTACCCCGGCGGTCGGCCAAGCCGATCAAGTTTCCAATGTGCAAAAGGAAATTGATAGAATTAAAAAAGAAAGTCAAGCGGCAAAAGGCAAAATCAGTGCAATCAATCAGCAAATCAACAGTGTTCAGGCTCAGCAGCAATCGACCAAAGAAGACATCATGAGCATTGACCTTAAGATGAACGAAACACAGGCGAAAATCCAAGAACTCGATAAAAAAATTGAAGAGACGACCGCTAGTTTAAAAGAAGCAGCGAAACAGCTTCAGGAAGCCATTATCCGTGTAGAAAAACGGGACAAACTATTGAAAACACGTGTTTCCGCCATCTATGAGGCCGGAGATATTTCTTATCTAGAGGTTCTGCTTGGTTCGCAGGATTTCAGCGACTTCCTTGAGCGCTTAGATGCCGTGAAGTCTATCGTGGATCAAGATGTGACCATTTTAGAAGACAATAAACGCGACCGCGATATTATCGCAGAGAAGAAGAAACAAATCGAAGAACAATTGAAAAGCTTAAAAGCAATGCAAGCGGAAGCTCAACAGCTGGCAGCCCAATTGGAAGCACAAAAGCAAGAGCGGGAACGTATCCTCAAAGAGCTGGAGAAGCAGGAAGGGGAACTGCTGGAGATTAAGGAGGAGCAGGAGAAAGCTTCGCTTGAGCTGGTCAATCAATTGCAGGCAAAAATTGAAGAACAGCGCCGCGCTGAAGAGGAGCGCCGCCGTGCTTCCTCGTCGGATGCGGGAAGCTGGTCTCCGCCACCGGTTCACTCCGGGGGACAATTCGTGCAGCCGGTTAGCGGACGTATTTCTTCTCCGTTTGGGTACAGGGTACATCCGATTCTCCATACGCGTAAATTCCATGATGGTACGGACTTCGCAGCTCCACAAGGAACGCCGATTTATGCGGCCGCAGAGGGCGTTGTAGCATCGGCAGGTTATATGAACGGTTATGGCAATACGGTTGTTATTTATCACGGAAACGGATTAAGTACATTGTACGGCCATATTCGCCATGGCGGCATTGTAGTATCCGAGGGACAATCGGTAAGCGCGGGACAGAAGATTGCGGAAGTCGGTTCTACAGGCCGTTCTACAGGGCCGCACCTGCACTTTACGGTTATCAAAAACGGTCAAAAAGTTGATCCGATGTCATACTTGCGTTAATTTCGATATGGCGGATATATCTTGGATATATCCGCCATATACTATGTAGAGACTAAAAAGTGCTAGAATAGAAAAAGTAAGAAAGAAACTGGAGTTTAACATACAAAGGTGGTGCTTGCATTTGTATATAAAACGCCGCACATTTTTTATTATCACGCTTGTGCTTGTATTTTCTACGAGCATCGTGACGCTTGCGGCCGCGAAATTTTTCGGACAGGCTTCCGGTGCGCGAGGAAACGCGCCACAGGGTGATGACGCCCAGCAACAGTCGAGCCAGAATCCCGATATGGCGAAAGTGTATGAAGCTTACCAATTAATAGAGAACACGGCGCTTGAAAAGCAAGATAAGACGAAGCTGATAGACGGTGCGATTGAAGGGATGGTCAAGACGCTGGACGATCCGTTCTCGGATTACATGAACCAGAAAGAGACCAAGGACTTCAACTCTTCACTGCAGTCTACATTTGAAGGTATTGGTGCAGAAGTGACGCTCAAGAATGAGAAAGTTACGATTGTTTCTCCATTTAAAGGTTCACCTGCGGAGAAAGCCGGATTGCGTCCAGAGGATCAGATCCTGAAAGTAAACGGAAAAAGCTTGCAAGGATTGAGCTTAAGCGATGCTGTCATGCATATTCGTGGCCCGAAAGGAACGAAGGCCGAACTTGAGATTATGCGCCCGGGATTATCTGATCCGCTTCATGTGACCGTCGTACGTGACGACATTCCAGTAGAGACGGTATATAGTGAAACGGTAGAGCGAAACGGTAAGAAGTACGGAAAGCTAGAGGTTACGCAGTTCTCTCAAGATACGGCTAAGCATTTTACTACCGAGTTGAACAAGCTGGAGAAGCAGGGGATTAGCGGGCTGATTGTTGATGTGCGCGGCAATCCAGGTGGTCTTCTGGATTCGGTGGTAGAAATTGGCAACCTGCTTATACCGAATAAAGGTGTTATTTTACAGGTGCAGTATAGCGACGGCAAGAAAGAGGTATTTCGTTCCGAGAAAGGCGAAGCCAAGTATCCGGTTGTCGTACTGACGGACAAAGGTAGCGCCAGTGCTTCGGAGATTCTTGCTGGAGCCTTGCAGGGAAGCGGCTATAAAGTGATCGGTACCCAATCATTCGGAAAAGGTACCGTACAAAACACAATGCCGCTTGAGGATGATAGTCAGTTGAAAATTACGGTCGCCAAATGGCTGACCCCAGACGGAACGTGGATTCATAAGAAAGGGATCACGCCGGATGTGAAAATCGAACAGCCTGACTATTTTAAAGCAGCTCCGCTACCGGATAAGGTAGAATTGAAACGCGATATGAACGGTTCTGATGTGAAGAATCTACAGTTAATTCTCAAAGGACTGGGGCAGTCACCAGGAAGGTTGGACGGGTATTTCGATAACCGGACCGAGATGGCGGTGAAAACATTTCAAAGCCTGCATCAGTTGCCTGTGACCGGTAAAGTGGATAAGAAGACGGCAGGCGCTATGCAGGAAGAGTTGATTAAGCGGATTCAAGATCCGAAGAATGATTTACAGCTTCAGGCAGCAATTGAAGTTATATCCAAGGAAGCAAATTAAGAATTAGGCAGGGTTCGTCCCGTCGTTTGTAGAATTGTACAACCACGGCCTTTATGTCGTGGTTTTTTCTTTCTATAATAGAGTAAAGGGAAGCAAAGATTTTTTGCCGAATGATAAAAAGAGAAAACAGGCGTATGTGTTGCTCGATTTTAGATTCGGAGGATAGGAAATGGATGATTGGTCAGGATTGATTCTCGATTTGTTGATACAAATTCCGCAGTTTTTAATAAGCCCTGCTCTCTATATATTTGCGTTGCTACTATTCTGGGCGTATCGCAAGCAAATTGTGCAGGAGCGAAAGCTATTTCATGCCCGGGTAACCTCAGGCATGGGTGAGCTGGTACGTGCATTGCTGTTTGGTGCAGTAGCCGGCCTAGGTGTCTCTATTGTGCTTCTGGTACTTGGAGTAACGCCCTCGTACCATGATATTGTTTTGCTATGGGTGTTGAGCGGCGTGCTTGCGTTGCTGAACATTCGCTTCTTGTCCTTTGCGTATAGCGGAGGTCTGCTGTCCGTACTATCCGTACTGGCTCGGTTCGTCTCTGTAGATGGCCTGAACGGTTGGAGTAAGACTATACTTGTTTGGGTGCAGGAAGTGAATATTCCAGCCATTCTGGCGTTGGTCGCTGTTCTGCACATTGCGGAAGGTATTCTGGTACGTGCCATACCGAAGCAGGGACTGTCGCCCATACTCATCAAAAGCGAGCGTGGCCGCGTTGTTGGAGCATACGAGATTCAAAAATATTGGCTTGTTCCACTGGTGCTGTTCGTGACAGGAGACGCGTCCGGCGCGTATGTACCGAATGAGGCAGGATGGTGGCCGCTATTTTATGCAGGCGCAGCGGTATTGAGTCTGCTCCCAGTTCCGGCCGTGACCGGATACGCAGATTTGGCTGTGTTATCCACGCCACAGGACAAAACAAGGCAGACCGGTAAAATGATTGTCTGGTTCGGCTTAGCGCTGCTCGTATTAGCATATCTGGGAACACTGTGGCTTCCCATTGCTGTATTCGGCAGTATTCTGTCGCTTATCGGGCATGAAGCGCTACGCATCTATGGAGGATGGAAGCGCCGTGTCCATACGCCACTGTACGTTCAGCTGAAGAAGGGCGTCCGAGTACTTGCGGTTGTGCCGGGAAGTCCTGCAGATGAGATGGAAATCGTGACAGGTGATGTAATTATTCGGGTGAACGGAAACGAAATCAACAGTAAAGAAGAAATTTACCCGGCGTTGCAGCAGCAGTCTGCTTTCTGTAAAATGGAAGTAATGAACAAAGAAGGACATATCAAATACGTTCAGCGTTCCGTGTATCAGGGAGACCACCATCAATTGGGGCTTATCGTAGCACCAGATGCTTCGGCGGACGAGTATGTGGAACAAGGGTACAGGCGGCTGTTCGGATTGTTCCGCAGGATACGGACACGTCATAACGCTGAAACGGCTGAGATGCCCCTCGAGCAGGGAAAGGATGTATCATTATGATTTTGAATTACGTTATTGCGCTGATTGTTCCATTTATTCTCGCGGCTGTCATCTCCCGCGTATCGCTGAATATATGGGTAGGAGCCATCGCGACGCTTGGCATTATGATGGCTGCTTTCAACGGACCTTATCAGCCTCTGCCCGTCATCCTGCTTGGCGTAGTCAGTGGACTTTCCGGCACATATGCTGGATACCGATGGATTCGCGGAATTAGTTTAACGAAATAAGACAGTGTAAAGATGGAGATAGCGAAGTAGGAGCTGCCGGTGCGTTAAGTTGGCAGCTTTTTCTTTATGAGTATTCACATCTGTTGGAACGGATAACTGTTTAGCACACGTTGTTGCTGTATATCCCGGATAATTAACGCCCTTGGTTAAAGGTATATAATGGAAAAATGATAAATAAGCTACTTAATCTGAGGTGATAGGAGTGCCTGTCATTGAACATATGATAGAAATACATGCGCCGATTGGCGTATATTTTGATTTGGCAAGACATGTGGAAGTGCATACGAAGACAGTAGGAAAAACAAGAGAAAGAGCAGTAGCTGGGATTACGGAGGGGCTTCTGCAATTGGGAGATACCGTAACATGGGAAGCCATCCATTTTGGCATCCGGCAAAGGCTTACCGCCAAAATCATAGAAATGGACCCCCCTTATCGTTTTATAGATGTAATGGTAAAAGGAGCGTTCAAAGCTTTCACCCATACGCACGAATTTTGTGAGACTGAGAAAGGCACGATTATGATCGATACGTTTGATTACACATCGCCCTTAGGTTTTCTTGGAACATGGGCAGACAATCTATTCTTGGAAAAGTACATACGTGCATTTATCGCCGATAGAAGCAAGGAACTGAAAAAAATTGCCGAGAGCTGCGGATGAGATAAACTTTGCTCCCAAAGACATGTTCCCGTTCTCTTTTCTACCCAGGTAAAAGGCTTTGAAAAGCTTAACGAACCTACGTTCGAAAAAAATTCTGGAAAGCATATGTTCGCATATCCGATTGTGATATAATGAAATGCAGCATTAATAACGAAGGAATGGTGAAACCTTGGAAAAGCTGAAGAAAAAGTTCGAGCTTGTCTCCGAGTATCAACCGCAGGGGGACCAGCCTACAGCCATAGAGAAGTTGTCAGACGGGATTTTGCAGGGTAAGAAGCATCAAACATTGCTTGGGGCGACGGGAACGGGAAAAACGTTCACCATGGCCCACGTTATCAATAAAGTTCAGAAACCTACGCTCATCATTGCCCACAACAAGACGCTCGCAGCACAGCTTACCAGCGAGTTCAAGGAATTTTTCCCAAACAACGAGGTCGGATACTTCGTAAGCTACTACGACTACTATCAGCCTGAAGCCTACATTCCCCAATCAGATACGTACATCGAGAAGGATGCCAGCATCAATGAAGAAATTGACAAACTCCGTCACTCCGCCACTAGTGCGTTGTTCGAGCGCGAGGATGTTATTATTGTTGCGAGCGTATCCTGCATTTACGGTTTGGGATCACCGCAGGAATATGGTTCACTGCTATTATCCTTGCGACGTGGTATGGAGAAGAATCGTGACGATATACTGCGTAAGCTGATTGATATTCAATATGATAGAAACGACATCAACTTTACACGCGGTACATTTCGTGTGCGTGGCGACGTTGTAGAGATTTTTCCGGCGTCCAATAGCGAACACGCAGTTCGTGTAGAGTTTTTTGGTGATGAGATTGACCGCATTACCGAAATTGATGTCCTGACTGGTGAGGTATTGGGTGAACGGGAACACGTCGCTATTTTCCCGGCATCCCACTATGTTACCGGACAGGATAAAATGCAGCGGGCTATTAAGAGTATTGAAGCAGAATTGGAAGAACAATTGGCCTATTTCAAAGCGGAAGGTAAGTTGCTAGAAGCGCAACGTCTGGAACAGCGGACCCGCTATGATATTGAGATGATGCAGGAGATGGGCTATTGTTCCGGCGTTGAGAACTATTCACGTCATCTGACCGGATTGCCAGCGGGAGCGATGCCGTATACACTGCTCGATTACTTCCCGGATGATTTTCTTATTATGGTGGACGAATCGCATATTACATTGCCGCAGGTTCGGGGTATGTACAATGGCGACAAGGCTCGTAAGGAAATGCTGATTAATCACGGCTTCCGCCTGCCATCTGCAGCGGATAACCGTCCGCTCAAATTCGAGGAATTCGAAAAGCATGTCCAACAGATTGTGTACGTATCGGCGACGCCTGGGCCGTATGAACTGGAGAAGACACCAGAGGTCGTAGAGCAGGTTATCCGCCCGACCGGTCTGCTCGACCCAACGATTGATATTCGTCCGTCCAAAGGGCAAATTGATGATTTGCTCGGTGAAATCAACGACCGGATCGCCAAGGGGGAGCGTGTGCTTGTCACGACGCTCACAAAGAAAATGTCAGAGGACCTGACCGATTATTTGAAAGAGGTTGGCATCAAAGTCCGTTATTTGCATTCCGACATTAAAACGATTGAACGAATGCAGATTATCCGCGATCTTAGGGTAGGAACGTTTGATGTGTTGATTGGAATCAACCTTTTGCGGGAAGGGTTAGATATACCAGAAGTCTCTCTTGTAGCGATATTGGATGCCGACAAAGAAGGCTTCCTACGTAACGAACGCTCGCTAATTCAGACGATTGGACGCGCAGCACGGAATGCGAATGGTCATGTTATTATGTATGCTGATAAGATGACGCACTCGATTGAGCGTGCCGTTGAAGAGACGAATCGCCGCCGTGAACGCCAGATAGCATACAATGAAGCACACGGTATTACGCCGCAAACGATCCGCAAGGCGGTTCGGGACGTTATCGAAGCGACGAAAGTTGCTGAAGAGCAGGAAGAATATTTGCCGCAGAAGGCGTACAGTAAGCTGAGCAAGAAAGAGAAGCAAGAAGTCATTGCGCGTCTTGAAGATGAGATGAAAGAATCGGCCCGTGGGCTGAACTTTGAACGTGCGGCTGAGCTGCGCGATTTAATTCTTGAGATGAAGGCGGAAGGATGAAGAACGAATGAGCCGCGAAAATATTATTATTAAGGGCGCGCGTGCCCATAACCTGAAAGACATAGACATAACCATCCCGCGCGATAAATTCGTCGTGCTGACCGGCCTGTCCGGTTCGGGAAAGTCTTCGCTTGCATTTGATACGATTTATGCGGAAGGACAGCGACGCTATGTCGAGTCGCTGTCCGCGTATGCACGTCAATTTCTGGGACAGATGGACAAGCCGGACGTCGATTCGATTGACGGTCTATCCCCGGCGATCTCTATCGACCAAAAAACGACGAGTCGTAACCCGCGTTCCACGGTAGGGACCGTTACGGAGATTTACGACTATCTTCGCCTTCTTTTTGCCCGTATCGGGCGACCGCATTGCCCGGAGCACGGGGTAGAAATTACGGCACAAACGGTTGAACAGATGGTAGACCGTATTCTCGGATATCCGGAACGAACAAGATTGCAGATTCTTGCTCCGCTTGTACAGGGCCGCAAAGGCGAGCATGTCAAGCTACTGGATGAAATCCGGACACAAGGATACGTCCGGGTACGTGTAGATGGAGAAGTACGGGATTTATCTGAAGAAATCAAGCTGGAGAAAAACAAGAAGCATTCTATTGAAGTAGTAATTGACCGGGTTGTCGTGAAGGATGGCATACAAAGCCGTCTAGCCGACTCGTTGGAGACTGCGCTTCGTTTGGCAGAAGGACGGGTGCTGGTCGATATTTTTGACCAGGAGGAACTGTTATTCAGCCAGAATCTGGCTTGCCCGATTTGTGGGTTTAGTATGCCGGACTTGGAGCCACGAATGTTCTCGTTTAACAGCCCGTTCGGTGCCTGCTCGAAGTGCGACGGATTGGGTAATCAACTGGAGGTTGATCCGGACCTTGTCGTGCCGATTACATCTAAGAGCATTAACGAAGGTGCATTGGAGCCTTGGAACAGTGCTACGTCAAATTATTACGAGCAAATTTTAACGTGCGTAGCTAAGCATTATGATATCGACATGGATAAGCCGTTCGAAGAACTGACTGAAGAACAGCGGAATGTATTGTTGTTTGGTAGCGGTAAAGAGAAGTTGCATTTCCGCTACAAAAGTGATTTTAGCACGACTGTGCGTGAAACGTATATGACGTTTGAAGGCGTGGTGAATAACGTAGCGCGTCGCTATCGGGAAACTGGTTCCGACCATGTGCGCCAGCAGCTTGAGCTGTATATGAGTCAGAAAAAGTGTCCGTCCTGCAAGGGGCACCGTCTGCGTCCTGAGGCGCTTGCAGTGTTGATTAACGAGAAAACGATCGCGTATGTTACCGATTTATCGGTGGCGGAAGCACACGAGTTTTTCAGCGGCCTTGAACTGACAGAAAAAGAACTACAGATAGCTCGCCTGATACTGAAGGAAATTCAGGCACGTCTGCAATTTCTTATTGATGTTGGTCTTGATTATCTAACGATGAGCCGTTCAGCTGGAACATTGTCTGGTGGGGAAGCGCAGCGAATTCGTCTGGCGACGCAAATCGGCTCAAGCTTGATGGGTGTACTGTACATTCTCGACGAGCCAAGTATCGGTTTGCATCAGCGCGATAATGCGCGGTTGATTAAAACGCTGGAACATATGCGGAATCTCGGCAATACGCTCATTGTTGTAGAGCATGATGAAGATACGATGCTTGCAGCCGACCATATTATTGATATTGGACCAGGTGCGGGCATTCACGGAGGCCAAGTCGTGTCGCAGGGAACACCACAGGAAGTGATGGAGGATGAGAATTCGTTGACCGGTCAGTACTTGAGCGGACGTAAGTTCATCCCTGTACCGCTTGAGCGCCGCGAGCCGAACGGCAAGTGGATTAAGGTGCTTGGTGCAAAAGAGAACAATCTGAATAACGTTACATTAAAAGTGCCACTTGGTGTTTTTACATGCGTCACAGGGGTATCCGGCTCGGGAAAATCGACGCTTATTAACGAAATTCTACACAAAGCGCTTGCCCGTGAATTGCACAAGTCCAAACAGAAGCCCGGTTCCTTCCGTAAAATCGAAGGCATTGAGCATCTGGATAAAGTTATCGATATTGACCAGTCACCAATCGGGCGCACGCCGCGTTCTAATCCGGCAACGTATACAGGAGTATTCGATGACATTCGAGACTTATTCGCACAGACGAATGAGGCAAAGATGCGTGGTTATCAAAAGGGGCGCTTCAGCTTTAACGTCAAAGGCGGAAGATGCGAAGCGTGCCGAGGTGATGGGATTATTAAAATTGAGATGCACTTCCTGCCTGATGTATACGTACCTTGCGAAGTATGTCACGGCAAACGGTATAATCGTGAAACGCTAGAGGTGCGTTATAAAGGCAAAAACATCTCGGATGTGCTCGAGATGACAGTGGAGGATGCGTTGGAATTCTTCAAGAACATTCCGCGTATTCATCGCAAGCTCCAAACCTTGTATGATGTCGGTCTCGGCTACATTACGCTGGGACAACCGGCTACTACATTATCGGGTGGAGAAGCGCAACGTGTTAAACTGGCATCTGAACTGTACCGCCGTAGTAACGGCAAGACATTGTATATTCTCGATGAGCCAACGACAGGTCTTCATATCGATGATATTGATCGTCTGTTGAAAGTGCTGCAGCGCCTTGTAGACGCCGGAGACAGCGTGCTGGTTATTGAACATAACCTTGACGTTATCAAAACCGCCGATCATATTATTGATTTAGGACCGGACGGAGGCAGTCGCGGCGGCATGATCGTTGCAGAAGGTACGCCGGAAGATGTGGTTACAGTTGCGGAGTCCTATACTGGACAGTTTCTTGCTCCAGTGCTTGCGCGCGATCGCAAGCGTTCTGAGGCCCGCTTGCAGATGCAAAAGTAGTTCGGAAACTGGGGCGGTATAAGCTGTCCCAGTTTTTTTATTACCATATAGAAAGTAGACGTCGTTGTAAAACGAGAAAGCGACATCTACTAATCGTATCGATTGAGAACTTGTGAGGCGTATGCCAAACGTTGTTTTTGCCTTCTCTTTTTTCAACTTGAAGGTGGCAGTGTGATACAATAGGATATTATTCGGGAAAGAAAGGGTGGCACGCTTGAAGAAAACCCATGTGCGCGATATTGTGAACCACTTCCAATTAAAAGTGGTAAGTGGGGAAAAGGGACTGCGTCGTGAAATTACGGTAAGCGACATTAGCCGTCCAGGCCTGGAAATCGCAGGATATTTTGAATTTTACGCCTCTGAACGTGTACAATTGCTTGGTAAGACAGAGCTTAGTTTCTATGAGGCATTAGGAGAAGCAGACCGTAAGGAGAGGATTGACAAGCTGCTCCTTGACTCGACGCCGTGCGTATGCGTAGCTCACGGATGTGAGATACCGGAACAATTAATTCGTCTGTCGGAGGAACGGAGCATTCCGGTACTGACCTCTCCGTTGCCGACTACTAAGCTATCGAGTAAATTGACAACGTATCTAGAGGGGCGTCTAGCACCGACGACCACTATGCATGGCGTGCTGGTTGATGTGTACGGGGTAGGCGTTCTATTGGTGGGACAAAGCTCCATCGGAAAGAGTGAAACCGCACTGGAGTTGGTCAAGCGCGGTCATCGGCTTGTAGCGGATGATGCGGTAGAGATTCGCCAAACGCAGGAGAACCAGCTAATTGGAAGTGCGCCAGAGCTGATCCAGCATCTGTTGGAGATTCGCGGCGTTGGCATTATTAATGTAATGACACTGTTCGGTGCTGGGGCCATTCGCAATTATAAGCGGGTTTCACTTGTTATTCAGTTAGAAACCTGGGATCCGAGCAAAATGTATGACCGTCTTGGCTTGGACGAAGAAAAGATGAAAATTATGGATACTGAGGTGCCGCAGATTACAATTCCGGTACGACCTGGTCGTAACCTGGCCGTTATCGTGGAAGTGGCCTCCATGAACTTCCGCCTGAAGCGGATGGGATATAATGCGGCGGTCGTATTCAGCAAGAAGCTAACTGACACGATTGAAGATGCGGTCGAAGACATCTAGAAAAGGAAGGACGGGAGAGAATGCCAAAGGCAATTGACCCGGTTGCATTCCAACTGGGACCCTTATCTGTACATTGGTATGGAATTATCCTTGGTACGGCCGCGCTCGTTGGTTTATTGCTGGCGTTGCGCGAAGCAAAACGGGTAGGTATGGACCCTGAGACAATTATGGACGTAGTCATGTATGCAGTACCGGCAGCCATTATCGGTGCGCGTATCTACTATGTCATTTTCCGATGGAATGAATATTATAGCTCACATCCCGGAGAGATTATCGCCGTATGGCACGGCGGTATCGCCATTCACGGTGCGCTAATCGGGTCAATTTTGACAGCGTATATTTATTCGCGCGTAAAAAAAGTCTCGTTCTGGCGATTGGCCGATGTTGTAGCGCCAAGCTTAATTATTGGACAGGCCATCGGGCGCTGGGGTAATTTTATGAATCAGGAGGCTCATGGAGGCCCGGTTAGTTTAGAATTTCTTCAGAGCCTGCATCTACCGCAGTTTATTATCGATCAGATGTACATTCTGGATCCGTTAACGAATACATATTCTTACTATCACCCAACATTCCTATACGAATCACTTTGGAACTTGCTTGGGTTCATTATATTGATTACGATTCGACGGATCGTGCGGATGCGGCGCGGTGATGTATTCCTGACATACGTAATCTGGTATTCGATTGGACGGTTCTTCGTAGAAGGCTTGCGAACTGACAGTCTTATGCTGACGGATACGCTGCGCATTGCGCAGGTAATCAGTCTCGTATTAATTGCATGTGCCCTTATCTTGATGGCGATATTACGAAAAACGGGCTATGCCGCCAAACGTTACGGGGAAGAATAGAATCAGTATGATTTTTTGGAAAGAAGGGTTGGAATGTATCGTTATCAATATGTATTGTTTGATCTTGACGGGACGTTAATTGATACGAATAATCTAATTTTGACTTCATTCATGTACACGCTGGAAAAATTCTATCCGGGCAAATATACGCGGGAAGACTTAATCCCTCATATGGGAAAGCCGTTGTACGATCAGATGGAACTATTTGGTCCTGAGCGATCGGAAGAATTGGTGCAGGTGTATCGCGAACATAATGAGCGGGTGCATGACGAGCTGGTAGAAGAATTCCCAAATGTGCTAGACACGATTGAGCAGCTTGCTAAGATGGGGATTAAAATGGGAATCGTGACAACGAAGCAGCGAAAAACAGCAGAGATGGGATTACGTCTGTTTGGTCTCGATAAATATATGGATGCATTCATTAGCTACCAGGATACGGAGAATCATAAGCCACATCCAGAACCGGTGCACAAAGCTATGCAGGCTCTCGGAGCCGATCCGGCCCGCACGCTTATGGTGGGTGATAGCCAGTACGATATTCAAGCGGGACAGAACGCGGGAATTGCCTCTGCAGGTGTGGCCTGGAGCATGAAAGGCGCGTCGTTTTTGTCATCATTCAATCCGACATATTTGCTAAATGATATGAGTGATATTATTCAAATCGTGAAGCAGCCGACTCGCCAGTCATAAGAGGTGACTAATGGCGAAAAGACAGACCGAACGTTATCCGATCCAGGGACCGAACTCCCTCTGGCAGCTGTACAAAACGGTAAGCTTTTGGAAGGTAGCTAAGTGCTTTATTGTCGTGCAGATTGCCCGCTATACGCCATGGATGCCGTTGAAAAATTGGATGTATCGTACGTTCTTAGGTATGGAGATTGGTGAGAATACAGCGGTTGCACTAATGGTTATGATGGATACGATGTTTCCTGAACGGATTTCGATCGGAGCCAATAGCATCATCGGTTATAACACGACAATTCTTGCCCATGAGTATTTGATTGACGAATACCGTCTAGGCAACGTGAAAATCGGCGCGCGTGTTATGGTGGGTGCTAACTCGACGATTCTGCCAGGTGTAACCATTGGCGACGATGCTATTGTTTCTGCTGCTACCTTGGTCAATGCTGATGTACCTCCTGGAGCCTTTGTTGGAGGCAATCCGATGCGTATCATTCGGCAACCAAAAATAGAACAAGAAGAATATACAGGCGAATCGGAGTAATCCGATTCGCTTTTTTGATTGGATAAGAAAGTAGATGTGGCTGCAAAGTAAGAAAGTGATATACACGCAGGCGTGTTCCCTCGTCTTTTTCTTACGAGGAAGGAAAACGACTGTTTTGTGGCACGAAGGCCGGATTGGCAATGCCTGCGAGTTTCCCCTATAGATAGCGCTTACAATTGTGAAGGCTTATTGTAAGTGGTTGACGGATAGGGATGGGAATGTTAGACTACATTCAATAAGAAAATCCTTTAGTTCTCTACCATACTAAAGTATTGGATAAGGAGTGGGAGGCAGGATGTCAAAACCGTTAGGATTTGAGAAGCCGCTTGGCATGCGAGATATACTTCCTGATGTGCTGGAGAAGCAACGGTGGCTAGAACACCAGGTCAAAGCCTGCATGAAGCAGTGGGGATACCGCGAAATAGGCACCCCCACACTTGAATATTACGACACCGTTGGCGGGGCAAGCGCTACGCTTGATAATAAATTATTTAAATTGCTGGACAGCGAAGGGAAAACGGTCGTGCTACGCCCGGATATGACGGCACCGATCGCGCGGGTCGCGTCCTCCCTGCTAAAGGAGGAACCACTGCCGTTGCGTCTTATGTATACGGCCAATGTATTTCGGGCCCAGAAGAATGAAGCGGGACGTAATGCTGAATTTCCTCAGCTTGGCATCGAATACATCGGTTCCTCTTCTGTCGATGCGGATGCTGAAGCGATTGCGCTGGCTGTCTCCGTATTAAAAGAAGCCGGTGTTCCTGTGTTTAAAATCGCAGTTGGACACATCGGTTTTTTGGAAGGATTGCTTGAAGAGATTATAGAAGAAAAAGAAGATCGTGAAAAACTAAAGGAATTTTTATATCACCGGGATTATGTAGGATTTCGCCATTATGCAAAAGGGCTGGCGCTTCCGGAAAAGAATGAGGCACGCTTATATGAACTGTTGAAGCTACGCGGCGGCAAAGAATTGCTTGAACGGGCGGAGGCTATCACAGTGAACGGACAGGCCCGTAAAGCTGTTAATAACCTGCGGGAGTTATGGGAAGCGCTGGAAGCATATCGGGTCGAAGAATATGTATTGCTGGATTTGAATCTTCTCAGAAGCCTTGATTATTATACAGGAATTCTGTTCGAAGGATATGCAGCCAATCAAGGATTTTCTATCTGTGCAGGTGGTCGTTATGATGGCTTGATGGCACAGTTTGGACGTCCGTGTCCGGCGACCGGCTTCGCGGTGCAGATGGACAGCCTGCTTGAAGCGGTAGATTATCAGCCGGTACAAAATAAGAAATTTCTTATTCTTTATCATGCAAATCGCCGGACAGAAGCGTTGGAGAGAGCAAGAGCATTGCGTGTCGAGAAAGAAGCGGTAGTTATTACCCAGCGTAAAGAGGAATGGACACAGACAGATTTTTCGCAATATACGGAAGTGATTGACTTGACTGGAGGGGAAGCGACATGAATGCAAAGGAAAAGCTAATCGTAGCGATGCCGAAAGGACGGATTTTCGAAGAAGCGGCTGACCTGCTTCGAAAAGCTGGTGTTCCGCTTCCCCCGGAATTCGATGATTCACGTAAGCTTATCGTTCCGGTGCCGGAGGCTAACCTTGATTTTATCTTGGCTAAACCGACTGATGTTCCAACATATGTGGAATACGGTGTAGCGGATATTGGCGTAGTGGGTAAGGATGTGCTGCTTGAGGAAAACCGTGATGTGTATGAACTGTTGGATTTGCAGATTAGCCGCTGTCGTATTTCCGTGGCGGGGCTTCCTGGATGGAAACCATCTGGCAGCTCGGCTCCCCGCGTCGCCACCAAATATCCGCATGTGGCATCCAAGTATTTTCGTGAGCAAGGTCAACAGGTAGAAGTAATTAAGCTGAATGGTTCCATTGAACTGGCGCCGTTAATCGGTCTGGCCGATCGGATTGTCGATATTGTCTCGACCGGACGTACACTCAAAGAGAATGGATTAGTGGAACTTGAAGAGATTGTACCAATTACAACGCGCTTGATCGCTAACCGGGTCAGCTACCGGATGAAGAGTGAAGCAGTAGATTATATATATGAGAAGTTCGCTTCGATTGTGGAGGAGAGGTAAGTGATGATGAAGATTGTTGATGTCGCGAATTTTTCCACCCGACGCGATGTGGAGACGGGGACGGAAACACAGCGTGCGACAGTGCTTGAGATTCTACAAGCGGTAAAACAAGAAGGCGATGTGGCAGTGCGCCGCTTCACTGAACAATTCGACCGCATACAGCTTACGGAGATGCGGGTAACTGAAGAAGAATTCAAGGAGGCCTTGCGTAACATTGCTCCGGAAGTAAGGGATGCGATTCGTGAGGCAGCCGCTAATATTCGCGACTATCATAGTCGTCAGATACGTCAATCCTGGATGACGACCCGCGATTCTGGAACGATGTTAGGACAGCTCATCCGTCCGCTGCAGCGTGTGGGACTTTACGTTCCGGGAGGGACGGCCGCATACCCATCATCGGTATTGATGAACGCCATTCCGGCACAGGTGGCTGGCGTTGAGGAGATTGCCATGGTTACACCTCCAGGCAAGGACGGAAAGGTAAACCCAGGAGTGTTAGTCGCTGCGTACGAGGTGGGAGTAAACGAAATATATAAGGTAGGCGGAGCGCAGGCGATTGCGGCGCTTACATATGGGACGGAAACGTTAAAACCGGTGGATAAAATCGTCGGACCGGGTAATATTTATGTAGCTTTGGCAAAGCGTGAAGTATTCGGACTGGTGGATATTGATATGGTGGCCGGACCGAGTGAAATCGTCGTACTTGCCGATAGTACGGCTAATCCGGCCTATGTAGCAGCTGACCTACTGTCGCAGGCGGAGCACGACGTTATGGCTTCAGCGGTGCTTGTGACAACGTGCCGTGAGCTAGCTCAAGCTGTGCAGCAGGAAGTGGAAGCACAGGTAGCTGTACTTCCGCGTAAAGAAATCGCTCAGGCATCCATTCGTGATTACGGAGTCATATGCGTAGTGAATAGTATGGAACAAGGTCTGGATGTGGTGAACCGCTTAGCACCAGAGCATTTGGAATTAATGGTAGAAGAGCCAATGGCATACGTAGGACAGATTAAAAATGCAGGAGCTATTTTTCTCGGACCTTACAGTTCAGAGCCTGTGGGCGACTATTTTGCCGGAACAAATCATGTGTTGCCCACCAACGGAACGGCGCGCTTTTCTTCTCCACTGAATGTAGATGACTTTCTTAAAAAGTCGAGTTTAATCTCATACAGCCGTCAGGATCTGCTGGCGCATGGTCAAAAAATTATGTCGCTCGCCCGTCAGGAAGGGCTGGAAGCGCATGCTAGGGCCATTCAAATCCGATTGGAAAACGAAAGAAAATAGGAGGAATGTCAACGATGAGACAGGCATCCATCGAACGCAAAACAAGCGAAACGAATATTGCACTTCAATTCAACATAGACGGAGAGGGAAAAACGGAGCTTAAAACAGACGTTCCTTTTCTTGATCATATGCTCGACTTGTTTACAAAGCATGGCCAATTCGATTTAACTGTACAGGCTAAAGGTGATATCGAAATTGATTATCATCATACGGTGGAAGATATCGCGATTTGTCTGGGGCAGGCATTTCGCAAAGCGCTTGGCGATAAAAAAGGCATTAAGCGTTACAGCAGTGTTTTTGTACCGATGGATGAAGCGCTCGGTCAAGTTATCGTCGATATTAGTAATCGTCCGCACCTCGAGTACCGGGCTGAATTCCCTTCAGCTAATGTAGGAACATTCCCGGTAGAGCTTTTTCATGAGTTCTTCTGGAAGCTGGCGCTCGAAGCGCGTATCACGCTTCATATCATCGTGCATTATGGGCACAATACTCATCATATGATCGAAGCGGTATTTAAAGCGCTCGGCCGTGCGTTGGATGAGGCGACTATGATTGATCCGCGGGTGAAGGGAGTCCCGTCGACGAAAGGAATGTTATAGATGATTGCGATTATCGATTACGGCATGGGTAATCTTCATAGCGTAAGCAAGGCGATAGAACGTTTAGGGTACGAATATACATTTGTATCGGATGCTGAAGAGCTTATGAAGGCAGAAGGAGCTATACTTCCCGGCGTGGGGGCGTTTGGCGATGCGATGAAGAATCTGCGGGAGTACGGGCTTATCGAAGCAATTCGCCAATTTGCGGCGAGTGGTAAACCGTTGCTTGGCATTTGTTTGGGCATGCAGATTTTATTTGATAGCAGTACAGAGCATGGGAAAAGTAAAGGTCTTGGCATTTTACCTGGAAACGTAGATCGCTTTCATGGCACTTATAAAATTCCGCATATGGGCTGGAACAAACTTGAGTTTTTACAGGATAATTCGATTTTTAGCGGTGTAGAAGAAGGCTATGTTTACTTCGTGCATTCCTACTTTTTGCAGCCGACGGACGAGAACAGAGCGGTGCTGCTGGCCACGACGGATTATTATCAGGAAGTACCCGCTATCGTTGGTAAAAATAACGTATATGGAATGCAATTTCATCCGGAGAAAAGTGCCACAGTCGGTATGAAATTGCTTGAGAACTTTACAATGTTATGCCAAACGGCGCGTACGAAATAAATGAGCAACGGAGAGGGAGTAGAGAGATGAGTTTCATTATTTATCCGGCGATTGATATTCGCGGGGGCAAATGCGTGCGCCTGCTACAGGGAGACTATAACCAAGAGACGGTATATGGCGATTCGCCGACAGAGATGGCAAAACAATGGGCATCTCAAGGAGCAGAATGGATTCACCTTGTCGATTTGGACGGAGCGAAAGCTGGACAGCCGGTGAATGACGAAATCGTACTCGAAATTGCCCGAACGCTAGATGTTCCTGTGCAAATCGGTGGTGGCTTGCGACGTATGGAAGATATTAACCGATATATCGAAGGTGGGGTAAGTCGTATTATTCTCGGTACGGCGGCGATTCAGGATCAGCCTTTTACCGAAAAGGTACTGGATGCATACGGCGATAAAGTTGCAATCGGTATTGATGCGAGGGATGGCTATGTAGCGACGCACGGATGGCTGGAAACATCTGAGGTAACCGCGGAAGAATTGGCTAAAGCGTTAATTGCTAAGGGAGCAGAGACATTTATCTATACGGATATTTCACGCGACGGTACGCTGGAAGGACCAAATACAGAAGCTATTGTACAGCTGGCGCGCGCAACCGCAAAAAATGTCATCGCATCCGGCGGCGTAAGTGTGGAGCAGGATTTGCTAGAGCTGTCCCGGTATGCAGGCGACGGTGTCGGTGGAGCCATTGTCGGAAAAGCGCTATACACTGATCGAGTGAAACTGCCGCAAGTGTTGAAACGAATCCAGGAGGGTGTCTGATATGTTGGCTAAACGAATCATCCCTTGTCTGGACGTCAAAGAAGGCAGAGTAGTAAAAGGCGTAAGTTTCGTAAATTTGCGTGATGCAGGCGATCCTGTTGAATTGGCGAAACGCTATAGCGAAGAAGGCGCAGATGAGCTGGTATTCCTCGATATTTCGGCTTCGCATGAAGGACGGGAAACAATGGTTGAAGTGGTTGAGAATACGGCCGCCAATGTAACGATTCCATTTACGGTAGGAGGCGGCATCAATGCGGTAGAGGATATGCGCCGTATTCTGCGGGCAGGTGCCGACAAAGTGTCCGTTAATACTGCAGCCGTCAAGCGTCCGGAATTAGTGAAAGAAGGCGCTGAAGTATTCGGCAGTCAATGTATCGTGGTAGCCATTGATGCCAAAGCACGTGAGAACGGTAATGGTTGGGAAGTATATACGCATGGTGGTCGTCAGGCTACCGGAATAGATGCAGTGGATTGGGCCAGACAAGTGGAAAAGTTGGGAGCCGGAGAAATTCTGTTAACGAGCATGGACAGCGACGGACAGAAAAACGGTTTTGCGCTTGCGCTCACCCAGGCGGTTTCCGAAGCTGTTCGTATTCCGGTCATTGCATCCGGTGGCGCCGGAGCGAAGGAGCATTTCTACGATGCTTTTATGGAAGGAAAAGCGGATGCAGCGTTGGCGGCTTCGATTTTTCATTATAAAGAGACGTCCATTAAAGAAGTGAAACAGTATCTGTATGAGCGTAAAATCGAGATACGTATGATAGAGGAGACGGTATAAATGGAGAGGGAGAAGATCAAATTTGATGAGAATGGCTTAATATCAGCGATCGTACAGGATGCACAGAGTAAGGAAGTGCTTACTTTGGCATATATGAATGAGGAGTCGCTGGCTAAGACGCTGGAGACGCGTGAGACGTGGTTTTGGAGCCGCTCCCGTCAGGAGCTCTGGCACAAAGGCGCAACGTCGGGCAATGTGCAACAAGTCATCGACATTCTATATGATTGCGATAGCGATGCGCTCATTGTCAAAGTGATTCCGACCGGGCCGGCCTGTCATAAAAATGTATACTCCTGCTTTGCAGATTCGTTGTTAGAAGAAGGAAAAGATAGTATTTCTGGTAATCCATCGGCGAACAATGAGGAAGTGCAGAATCGCTTTGAGATCTTCAATCGCTTAGAAGCACTTATTGCTAAACGCGAAGTAGAAATGCCTGAGGGTTCGTATACGACCTACTTGTTTACAGAGGGTGTGGATAAAATCCTCAAGAAAGTGGGCGAAGAGGCGAGCGAAGTAATTATCGCGGCGAAAAATCGTAGTCATGATGAATTGCGTTATGAAACGGCCGATTTACTTTTTCACTTGCTTGTGCTATTACGGGAGCAAAAACTGCCGTTTGATGCAGTGCTTCAAGAACTAGAAAAACGGCATGTGAAATAAAGTGAAACTTCACGCAGTGGTGGGAGGATTACTGCTCATTAAGGCGGGACAAATGATTTGCATTATTAATAAAGCAGAGGAAACAAGCAGCACAGTTTAAGGCAATTGTGTTGCTTGTACTTCTTAGCGCGGTATATATCTTCTATAATGTATTGTATAAATAACAAAAGAAAATTTTAGTTTTATGAAAAAAAGTCACACTTGTTGATTATACATAGAATTGGAAGGGATAAGATGTACTCAGTACGCGTCATTCTTTTCTATCCATCTATGGATACCAAGGATGTTGATTGTTCATAGAGGAAAAGACTACCACAACGGGACACAAACAAGGGCTTTTGTCTCCCTCTTCGTGTTTGCCCGGATGTTTTGCGGTCCCGCTGGCGAGGGCAGAAAGCGGTCCTCTATGCTTCCGTGCGGGAGACGAACCGACACCCGTTTGGGACACGGTGTGGTGGCTATCCACTCTGGCTAGTGCTGGATAATCAACACCCTTGAAAAAAAGTATTGCTTTATGTTTATATACATGATAAATTATTAACTATCGCTGTCGAATAACAACGAAGTTCCAACAAAAATGCTTGATAAACTTTTTTAAAAAAGTGCTTGCAAATTGTTTCGGAATGTTATAAGATATAAAAGTCGCCGATGAAACACGGCGCAACGCAAAAAACAAGTTCCTTGAAAACTGAACAGTAACACTCGAATGTGTGCGAGTATATAAAAATTACCCACGAAAGTGACGAGTCGCTTTGTAGCGAATACCGAATACTTTCGCGGGGCCCGAAAAGATTTCTTTTCGATTTAGTAAGCAAGCTAGCTTATAATGAGCTATAAAGGATCATCGGCTAACGTCGCAACGTCCTGTTGCAATGCCGATGTTTGCCCATCCGTGGGCATCACATTCTCAACTTTATTGGAGAGTTTGATCCTGGCTCAGGACGAACGCTGGCGGCGTGCCTAATACATGCAAGTCGAGCGGACCAATGAAGAGCTTGCTC
>SNQY01000063.1_pt1 | contig 86259 bp, 75 predicted proteins | sample 2580551 | NCBI WGS metagenome assembly SNQY01 (sample SAMN10953785, study PRJNA522744) | food fermentation metagenome | isolation source: 144-hour incubation of native-enriched microbial consortia from nixtamalized... | place: Mexico | collected 2017-09-24 | reverse complement strand
CGCATTAGGTAACCTTGACTTTTTGGTCTTAAGCTTAAAAAATGACTGTAAAAAAATCCATTTATAGTTTCAATAATCCAAATGTGGGTTTTGCTGAAAATTGATGTTAGTGTTCTTGCAACGCTAGTGCACTTTATGTACTTATTATCCGGAGCCAGGCCTGTCCATCCCCAATAGCGGCATTTTTGGTGCTTATTTTCCTATGAAGGGCCCTGAACGCGGGCATTCCTAGGCGACTCGAGAAAATAGCGGCGTTTTTTGTCCTTATGTTTCTCGCCGGAACAAAGGACCGCCAGAGCAATTTCCCTGGCGGTTCGCATTACCGTTTTTTTAATTTTTCGACTTTCATTTCGAGATCGGCGATCCGATGGTTAAGGAACCGGACATCCCCCCGAAGTTCGGACTCGTTTTCGTCCAGCTTTTGCTCAATCCGGACCAGATCGCCGTGCATATGATTCACGTCCATGCTTAACGCTTCAAGCTTGGCGTCGGTTTCTTCCTGCCGGTCGCGAATCGCGCTAGTGATTAGCCGCAGCTCTTCTTGTCCTGTCTTCAGCAGTTGGATTTCATCCTTTACCGAACGGATTTCATCCTTCACTGAACGAATGTCATTCTTTACCGAACGAATGTCATCCTTTACCGGCTGTAAGGACTCGTTTATGACGAATTGTAGCATTTCTTTTAGCTCCGCGTTGCTCATTTTACAAAACTCCTCATCGGTTGAGGGATTTGCTTAATAACCCAATTATACTTTTCCTTCGGCCCTTTGAAAATAAAATTAGGACAAAACGGCTCAAAACCGAGATCAGTGCTTGACAAAATAAATTATGATAGCGTTCGTGTCCTGGTATCCTTGCCTGCTGCTTTGCACGATTATCCCTCTTGTTCAGGGGGAGAGGGGGGCTAATCACGGCCCTTTCCTTTTTCCCGGTGTCTTGCTTCATTCCTCCCGTCAGGCCTGCTTCACTTCTCCTAAACCTCCTTCACACAAACCTGTCTAACGATCTCGAACAGGTCTGCTGCTCCCAAACCTATTATGTTCTTCTAAATTTCTCTTCCTCTCTGCTTCCGGATCAAACGGGATAATCGTGCAAAGCGTCCGGACAGCGGATATTGATCTGCCGATATTTCTTGCCACGATCGGTTACCGGTCCTCCCTGTCAAGCGCTGATTATTAGGTTGAGCCTTAAGAGTTATATCAAACTAGCTAACCTCGGATCTTCTTAATCTTTAGATAGTATACGTACAGCCGGAAAATGCTGTCCTAGTCATTACCATTAGCAGATTGATAAAAGGCTTTTTTAGCGAATTGGCAACATTCTCCTCACTTCATACGTTATATAAATGGATGACTCACATTTAGCACAGGAGGGAATTTAAGGAGTATGAAGAAATGGAGATCAATCGCAGCAACCGCCGCAGCACTGTCGCTTATGTTTACCGCGGTCCCGATCCACGCCGAGGAACAGTTGTCCCAATCGATGGAGCAAAACGGGCAAACCGCGCCGAACATCGATCAGGCCGTCTCGGATAAACTTACGGATGCGCTGAACAAGCTGGCTCCGAATTCGAAAATTACGTTTACCAGCGTAGACGAAAATCTTTGGGTCTTTGAGGGGACGCTGAGCGGGAAGACCGAAGCGAGCTTCAGCCAACTCTACAACCCCGAGAAAAACCGGGTGGAGTCCACGTCGATTATTTATAAGGCCGACGATATGGATAAAGTGATGGACAAAACTTTGAGTTCTCGTGTAACGTCCTTTCTGAAAACTTTTGACACCGACAAAAAATTCAAACCCGAAGCGCTCTGGCGGTCCTACTCCCCGTACCAAGAGGATAAACAGCTGCGCAATTACTGGGTATTTTTCGGCAATGCCCAAAACCTGTACATCGACTTGGACAATAACAATGCCATTAAAGCAAGTATTTCCTACTCTTTGAAGAGCGCCAATGCGCAGTTGAACAACAAAGCTTCCCGCGCCCTGAAAGCGCTGGGGATCAGCTCCACCAAACCTTTCAACTTCGTCACTCGCGAGAAGGAAGGGGATAAGAAGTTCATATGGAATTATCAGGACGACAACGATTTTAACCATGTTCTGATCGGGGCGAAGACCGGCAAAGTTTGGGAAGTTCTGAATATCACGGGAGAGGATTGGACCGACGAGAAGGATTTTGCCAAATCGTTTGCCAAACCGAAGCTGAGCAAGGCTAAAGCCCTGTCCGTGGCCAAACCGGCGGTTCAATCCATCTTTTCGATCAATCTGAAAGGCTACTCGGTAACGATCAAAGCTAACGAATATACGTTTACCAAAAAAGGAGCTCCCACGCTGGTCGGCAAAATCAACAAAAAAGGCAAATTTTATTCGTGGCAGCAAATCCCGGCGAACGGCGTTATGTCCTAAGCGGAAAATTTGCGGCAATGATTTAAAAACCGTCCGACTTCATCATCGGACGGTTTTTTGCGGTTACGATTCTATACTCTAATATCCAAATGTTTGCCCAGGTTGGGATCCAGTTGGCTTTGCTCCAACATTTTCACCAGGTTCTGGCCTTGGATTTCGGCCTGGTTTTTGGCCATGCTCAGCACTTGGATGCCGACGGCTTGGGACAGTTTGGCTTGGCTCATAGCGGTTGACGCTGCTGCGATATCCATCTTCTCACCTCCTACCCGGTTTTATCGGCATCTATAAACCAATCGATTAGCTTTGGAATTGGCTATTTATAATTTAAGAGGAAGTTCAAAAAGTCATCTTTTGATCACGAAGCAGGTCAAGAAGCGGATTCGACATCGAATCTTGAATTCAGCCGGGCCTTCCGGTGCTCACGTACCCAAAACGTACGCTCCGCTCCTCAGTCTTTAGCTTCATCCAACCTTCTTGGTGCTGAAAAGCCGACTTTTTGAACACGTAATTTAAGGTAATTTTCAGCTTTCCGTAAGGTTCCTTTAAGCAAGGAATGCTATATTTTATATACTCCCTCTTCTTAATTGATATATATGAAGAAGCCGTCCCGAATAGGGGCGGCTTCTTCTTTTAAGGATCATGTTTATTTCAGATCTTCAATCGAATTGATATCGACGTAGCTTGGAACGACAAGCCCCGTTTTTACACCCGTCATGTTCGGGCCAAGGTCTTCCAACTGATCGCCGTACTTATCCCAGTAGTCCGCGTGGGTCAGCGGCAGCCAAGCGGCCGCGGTCGCATCCACGTCGCCCCCGGCAACCCCGGTCCACATCGGTCCCGCTTCGACCTGCAGCGCTTCTACCTTATAGCCAAGCTTGTTCTCAAGGATGTATTTCAGCAAATTCGTGCTGGCGATTTCCGAATCCCAAGCGACGTAACTCAATTTGAGCTTATCGCCGTTCACCGGCGTCAAGCCCTGGGTCCAACTGTTCACGCGGTCCTCGTGGCTGTCGGCCCAAGCTTTGGCCGCTGCGGCCGGGTCCTGGCCGTCCTGGATCGCCGTCATCATGTCGCCCATTTCGTCCGAAGTCCATTCGAAACGGTCCAGGAATTCATAGGCGGTCGGCTGATCCTCTTTCAGGCCTTTGCGCGCCAGGGTGTGGATTTCTTCGGCTTCCCCGTACACTTTTTTCGGATCATCCAAATATTTCAGATCGTATTTGGCAAACATCCAGTGGGGCGTCCAGCCCGTAATGATAATCGGTTTTTCGGCTTTAACCGCTTTGTCCAGCATCGCGGTCATCGCCGCGCCGGAGCCTTCGATCAGCTTCCAATCGCTAAGTCCGTATTGTTCGATTGCGCTGGCCGTCGCTTTCATGATGCCCGCGCCGGGATCGATGCCGATGATTTCGTAGTTCACTTGTTTGCCGATGGAGCCGGCCGCCGCGTTTCCGCCGGCATTGCTTCCGGCACCGGTGCCGCCCGTTTGACCGCAGGCGGACAGCAGCAGCGTTCCGGCCAATCCTACCAGCATCATCAGGTTCCTCGTTTTTTTCATCTTAATCTCCCCTTTTTTTGGATTTCAACAAATTTTGCGTAAAGCGGTCCAGCACGATCGCGAGTACGACGACGGCCAGACCGGCCTCGAAGCCTTGACCGATTTTAAGCTGGGTCACGGCCCGGTAAACGGTGGCCCCGATCCCCTGCGCGCCGATCATGGACGCGATGACGACCATGGACAGCGACAGCATGATCGTTTGGTTCACCCCGGCCATCAGCGTCGGCATCGCCAAAGGCAGCTCGACCTTAAACAGCTTCTGCCAGGACGTGGAGCCGAAAGCGTTGGCCGCTTCCGTTAATTCGCCGGATACCTGCTTGATGCCCAGATAGGTTAGCCGAATCGTCGGCGGGATCGCAAAAATGACCGAGGCGATGACGCCGGGAACGACCCCCAGACTGAAAAAGGTAACGGCCGGCAGCAAATACACGAACGCCGGCATCGTCTGCATGAAATCAAGCAGCGGTGCGATGATCCGGTGAGTAACTTTGCTGTAGGCGCTCCAAATCCCGATCGGAATCCCCAGCAGGATCGAAATCAGCCCCGACGTGATGACAAGGCCAAGCGTGTTCATCGTTTCTTGCCAATAACCGAGGTTATCGATCAGCAGAAAACCGATCACCGTAAACAAGGCAAGCTTCCATTTGCCGATTAAATAAGCGAGAATGCCGATGATGGCGATAAACAGAAGCGGGTGAGGCAGCAAAAACAAACCGGCAAAGAAATTCACGATCGATTCGATCACCAGGGACAAGCCGTCGAAAAATCCTCCCAAATACGTGCTCATCCAATCGACGATCGACTCAATCCAGTCGGCTAGCGGCAACTTCGGAATCGAGTTCATGACCGGTCACCTCCTTCGTCTCATGATGAGTTTCTCCGGCAAGCGCGCCGAGCACGGCGCCGCGCACGATAACGCCAAGCAGGCGTTCCTGTTCGTCCACGACCGCCAGCGGCACTTTGGACGAGCTAGTGACCTCGAACAAATCGCTCAGCACGGTATCCGGCATAACCCGCGGACCGTCCTGAATCAGGATGTCGCTGAGCGAAGCTCCGGTTTTCGCCGCGGACGAGGCGTCCTCGGCGGTAATGACGCCGAGCAGGCGCTTGCTGCGGTCGATGACAAACAGGTTGGAGATTCCCCGTTCGCGCATCAGCTCCAGGGCCACCCGCGGCCCGCGGTCCGGGTAGATCGTCTCCGGACGCCGCATCACGCGCGCGGCGGTCAGCACTTTGGACAGATCGACGTCTTCAATGAACCGCTCGACGTAGCGGTCGGCCGGGTTCGTCAGCATTTCCTCCGGCGTTCCGATCTGCACCAGCGCGCCGTCCTTCATGAGCGCAATCCGGTCGCCGATGCGCAGCGCTTCGTCCAGATCATGCGTAATGAAGACGATCGTTTTCTTCATTTTTTCCTGCAGTTCAAGCAATTCGTCCTGCATGTCGCGGCGAATCAGCGGATCCAGCGCGCTGAACGCCTCGTCCATCAGCAATATTTCCGGGTCGTTGGCCAGCGCTCTGGCCAGACCGACCCGCTGCTGCATCCCGCCGCTAAGCTGCTCGGGATATTGATTTTCCCAGCCCTTCAGCCCGACGAGCTCCAGCGCCCGCAGCGCTTTTTCTTTACGTTCGCGTTTGTTTACTTTTTGAACTTCAAGCCCGTATTCCACGTTTTGCAGCACCGTGCGGTGCGGGAATAAGGCGAATTTCTGGAACACCATGCCGATCGATTTTCTCCGCACTTCGCGAAGCTGCGATTTGTTCATTTTCAGCAGGTCCTGCCCGTGCAGCAGGATTTTGCCTGCCGTAGGTTCGATGAGCCGGTTCAGCATCCGGACAAGCGTCGATTTGCCGCTGCCGGACAGGCCCATGATGACGAAAATTTCCCCTTCGCGGATATCCAGGCTTACCTGGCCGACGCCAATCGTAATGCCCTTCTCTTTAAGCAGGCGTTCTTTCGTATAACCTTGCTTCAGCAAAGGTATGCCCTGCTCCGCGTGAGGGCCAAACAATTTGCTTACTTCATGGACACGCAATATTTCCTTACTCATATATTCACTCCTCTTCTTAGCAACTTTGCCCTCCGATGCCTGACTTCGCTGCAGCAAAAAGCTCGGCGAAGCGGCAGCATCGCATCAACCTATGTATAACAGTGTAACAGGTACAACGAACTAATATCAAAGCTTAAATCCGTACGTAAGGAACGTACAGAAAAAACTGAACGTAACGAATCTACGGATAACTCCCGTATGCTCCCATATCCTGCCGAAGTCGCTGCTTTACTTTTAGGCAGGCTTTTCTTAAGATAGAATAAGCGTTAGACTACGCAGTGTTAAAATGGCGCCAACACCATAGAATCATGGTTCGCAATGAATAGGAGGTTGCAAGCATGAGCTTGGACCAGCTCACGGAGGAACAGCATGCGTCATTAATGAAGGTACGCAAGCGTGTTATAGAAGCGATTGGCAGAAATATGGACTTATATGGCATTTCTCTCTCTACGGGCCATTTGTACGGGCTGCTTTTTTTTGCGGATAAGCCGATGACCCTGGATGAGATGGGCGTCGAAATGAGTATGAGCAAGACCAGCATGAGCACGGGCGTGCGAACGCTGCTTGATCTCAAAATGGTGAATAAAGTATGGGAGAAAGGCTCGCGCAAGGACCTATATGAAGTCGAATACGATTGGTATCAGACGTTTACGGATTTTTTCGCCATCAAATGGAGAAAAGCCGTGGAAGGCAACATTCTGGTGCTGCGCCGTTCCCTGGAAGAATTGAACCGCTGCCTGGCGAGCGAGCCGGAAGGACCGCTTCGCAAGGTGCTGGAGGAAGATGCTCGCAAAATGAGGGAAGCGGTAAAATATTACGAGTGGCTGGACCGCCTGATCGACGCCATGGAAAGCGGGGACATCTACCAGCTCGTACCTAAACCTGAATAATACGCGCTTTATTGTAAAAAAACGCTTATTCCCGGATCCGGCCTGAAGGTTGGCCGAAGGGAATAAGCGTTTTTAATATACCCCGATGTTGTCCAGCATGATTTTGGCCGGGCCGCCATTCAAGCGGAAGGCCAGGCGGGCAATTCCCGCCGACGGGTCAAAGCCCGGTTTCGCCGCGGCGAAGGCCGCTAACGGCAGGCGGCAGGTTTGGAATACCGCTTCGGTCGGATGCTTGTATTTGCCTTCCGACAGGTTCCGTTCCAGCCACGGATGAATCGTGAAAGTGGTCTCCGGAAGCGGAGCCCTGTCCATAAATGCGGACAATGGCAGGACGGCGGATGTGCCATGGCCGTCGGTCAGCTCTACGCTGATCTCCGGAGAAGCAGCCGCATCGGCAGCCCCCGAATCGTTTGGTTCAAGTTTATGGTTTAAGTCCGCCAACGAAAAGGACAACCATTCGGGAGCGGACCCGCCCGCCGCGGGGACGGGGGCGCCTTGCTCCCATTGCAGAGCGTAAACGGAGCCGGCGCCGCTCCTTGCCGCGCTTTCGCTGCGCTCCAGCACGATGCCGCGGGTCGGTTTGCTGACGTTGTGCCGGTTTTTGGCGTTTTGCTCCGTCCAGATGAGACCGCTGGCCTCCGCTTTTCCGCCGCCGGGAATCGATGCCCTGTTTGTGTCCTCGTCAAAGCGGGCCCATGGGATAAATGATCCGCTCTCAAACCGGTTATAATAGTCCGTATCCGGCAGCCACGACATTCCGGCGCGATAGTCCTGGAACAGGGCAAGGTATGACTCTTGCTCCTGTTGTTCCTGCTCCTGCCGCTGCAGCGTTTCCTCCAAAAATGCGGAAATGTACACCTTGGCGATTTCCCGCTGCTCGTCGGGAGCCAGCATGCCGCTTCGGCTAAGCAGGATGCCTTTCGGATAACTGACATCGCTTGCGCCCCAGCTGCTGTTAAACTGGCTGTGGTTGGCGTCGGCGATATAGAGCGAAGCTTTGAATTTATCCGACCCGCGGGGAAACGTGGTCCTCATATACTGGCGGTCGCCGTCGAAATCGTTGACATCGCCGTCCCGAGCGCCCTGCAGCGTCAAGTAGCTGACGTCCCGCAGCCTGGTGTATTTGTTGTCCACCTTTTTGTCGGTGGGGGCAATGGCAACCGCTGCTTGAATCCGGAACGAGTCCAGGCTTTGCAGCGACGCGTCGGAACCGAACCAATTCCGGTAATCGGCGGCCATGGCGGCCGCTTGCCCTCCGCGCGAATGGCCGATCAGGGCGATTTGCCCGAAGTCGATTTTCCGGTAAAGCGGATTATCCGGCTCGCCGGCAAACTCTCCGATTTGCTGCAAATGCTTCAGCAGCATCCAGGCGCGCACCTTCATGTCATTGTCGGGAATCCCCGACCATGCCGAATAGTTCAAAAAGTTTTCGTCCACCGAAACGGCCACATATCCCCGGCTGGCCAAAAGCTCGCCCAAATAAGCGTATCCCCCGTCGGAAAAGTCCTCCATCAAATGGTTGCCGTGAACGATCAGAACGAGCGGATAGGGCCCGGCGTACTCTGAATTTCCTTTGCCCGCATCCGGCATCCATACCCGGCCGTTGACGGGCAGCGCGCGCTGGTCATAACCCCAAAACCAGGTGCGCAGCCTCGGCCAGTTTTTAATGTAAGCGGAGGCGTCAACGGATGCGGACCGCAGATCCGTCTCTTTCCCGAATTCCAGCTGCCAGCGGTCTTGACCGCTCCCATAATATAATGTAGAAACTCGATAAGATCCCGGATTGGCCGGATTATCGGCCGGTTCGAAAGCGCCGGAAGCGGAAAGGGAAACCGGCATGAGATCGGTTTGCGGCGAAACCTCCGGCCAGACGGCGGCGGTGAGCCCAAACAGCGCAAACGCCGCAAGCAGGCCGGTTTTGGCGCGAAGCGGGACACGCAGGCGGACGATCCATGCGGCAATCAAGCCGGCGATGGCTCCGGCCAGCGTCGCCGCGCCGGATATTACCGCCGCAGCGGCAAGAGGCACATCATTATAATAGAAAATGAAAAAAATGACGATCAGATCATACAACACGGTTCCCGCAAACAGGCGGGGGACCGGTATTCCGATCAGCGCCAGCAGGGCCGCGGCCGCGTGCGCGGCGGCGAACATTCCCATCGTCCCCGTCAATACGAACAGCAGCATGTCGAAGGCGGACCCGAGGCCTGTAGGCATGCCCAAAGCCAGCAGCATAAAAGCGAACATACCCGCGCCCCATGGACCGGCTGCGGCAAAACGCCAATAGGCGGTATCGTATCGGTAAGCGCCTTGAATCCGGCGGATCAGCCGGTAACGCAGCGTCGGTTTCTGCAGAACAAGTTCGGTTAGTACCTGAAGTTCCATAATTCCCCCAAACCCGGTTTAGACTTCTGCCGTTATTGTAACATGCCGGGCATGGACGGAGGAACAGGGGCAAACTGCCTTTCGCTTAGGTTCGCAGGTTAACGGCGTTCTAGCGGCCGCCGCCGGCGCCGGAGCGAAACCGTACCGCCGACCAGACGATCAGCAGGATCAGCACGGCGAGACAGACCGATATGCTGATCCGGTTTTGCGCATCAAACAAAAACATCAGGGCGATGACCGATAAGCAGATAATCGTTATGATCGTAATATACGGATACCCCCAGACTTTAAAGCCCGGCGTTCCCGGATAGGATTTGCGCAGCTTAAGCTGGGACAAGCAGATCGTAATCCAAACGAGCACCACGACGAAACCCGGCACGGCCATCAGCAGGCGAAATAAGCCGGCTTGATTCAAATAGGCGACCAGCGAACCGAGGATCAGCACGCTGCCGCAAAGCTTCAGGCTGTTGACCGGAACCCCTTGGGCCGAAATTCGGGCGAGAAAAGACGGAGCTTCGCCGCCCGCCGCCATGGAGTGGAGCATGCGGGTAGCGCCGTAAATGCCGGAATTGGCGGCCGACAAAACGGCCGTAATCAGGATGAAATTCATCAGGTGCGCCGAGCCCTGCAAACCGGCGGACGCCAGCACCTGGACGAACGGGCTGGTCTGTTCGTTCAGGCTGTTCCACGGAACCAGTCCGCAAATGATGAGAATCGGCAGCGTATAAAACAGGACGACGCGCAAAATAAAGCTTTTGACGACCCGGGGCAGCACCTTTTCGGCATCTTGCGCTTCCGATAACGTCAGCCCGATCAGCTCGGAGCCGCCGTAAGAGAACATGACGACCAGCAGGGCCGAGAAAATGGCGGTCCAGCCGTGAGGGAAAAAGCCGCCGTAAGCGGTGTAGTTGTACGGGAACGGCGCCCCGGCCCCGGGAATCCAGCCGAACAGGATGGCCGCGCCCAGCACGATGAACACCACGATCATGGCGATTTTGATGCCGGCGAGCCAAAATTCGAATTCCCCGTAACCCCCGACGCTCATCGTGTTGACGGCCAGGATGAAGGCCGCGCTGGCCAGGCTCAAAACCCAGAGCGGCACGCCCGGAAGCCAAAACTGCAGGAAGCTGCCGGCGGCGATGACCTCGATGACGCAGACGGCCAGCCACATAAAGCAATACAGCCAGCCGATGATAAAAGATACCCGTTCCCCGAACGCTTGGCGAATGAAGTCTTTCATATTCCGGCCCGGATAAACGGTGGCCATTTCGGCGATCGCCCCCATCACGACAAGCAGCAGCAAGCCGGCGAAAACGTAGGAAAAAATGACGCCTGGTCCGGCCAGGCTTACCGTTTCCGCGCTGCCTTTGAAAATGCCGGTGCCGATCACGCCGCCCATCGCCATAAAGCTGATATGGCGCGGCAGCAATTTTTTTTGCAAAGTGGTTTGGTTGTTGGATTTCATAACGCTAAAGGCCCCCTGAAAAGGATGTTGGTCGTAAATGGATATTTACTAATCTTACTGCAAATCGGCGGAGATAGGAAATGACAAACCTCGTCTTTTGTCTTGACAAATATTTTACAGCCGGGGTTTAATAGGTAAATAGTTTTCGCATAAATGTGAACAAAGAAAGGCGAACTCCATGAATACGCATCTCAAAAACATTCATCCTTTATCCTGGACTATTATTGTTGGCACGATCTTTGGCCGGATGGCCACATCCATGAGCATTCCGTTCTTATCCATTTATTTGATCAAATCGATGGGCGCGACCGCCTCGGAAACCGGGATCGTCGTCGCCGTCAGTTCGCTGATCGGCGTGTTCGCCAGCTTTTACGGAGGATACATCTCGGACGTCATCGGACGAAAAAGAGTGCTGTATATATCCATTTTCGGCTGGGCGCTCGTGTTCGTCGGCTTTGCTTTGGCGGACAAGGTATGGGTATTTTTCGTCATGAACGCGCTCAACGGGCTGTGCCGGGCGATGTTCGAGCCGACCTCTCGGGCGCTGCTGGCCGACATTACGACGCAGGAGAGCAAGATACTCGTATTTAATCTTCGTTACGCGGCGATCAATCTGGGCGTGGTCATCGGGCCGATTCTCGGCATGCAGCTCGGCGCTTCGGAATCGGGTATCGCTTTTTATTTTGCCGGTCTTGTCTATTTCCTGTACGGCATCGTGCTGCTGATTCAGTTCATGGCCCATAAAAATATCGGCACCGCCGAACGGGGCGCCGGCGAGCGCCTGACATTAAAAGGGGCCCTGCAGGTGACCGGCCGGGATCGGACGTTTGTGTACGTGCTGATCGGGATGATCTTTTGCGTGCTGGGCTACGGCCATTTCGACTCCACGTTGGCGCAGTATATGGAAATGAGCCCGGATATCGAAAACGGGGCCAAGTGGTTCAGCTATATGCTGTCGCTCAATGCGATCGTCGTATTGGCCGTGCAGTTTCCGCTCGTCCGGTTGGCCAGCCGTTTTTCGCCGATCGTCCCGATCATCGCCGGCAATTTGTTCGTTTCTTGCAGTTTGCTTCTGTTCGGATCGTTCCATACGATTTGGGCGTTTATCCTCGGGGTCGTTATTTTTACGATCGGGGAAGTGCTGATGTTTACGATGACGGATGTGCTGGTCGACCGGATCGCCAAGCCGGAGCTGCGCGGCACTTATTTCGGCGTTTTCGGGTTCAACAACCTGGGGAACACGCTGGCCCCGCTGCTCGGCGGATTTTTGCTGGATTCGCTGGGCGCCGGGGCGGCGCTGCCCATTTTCGCGATCCTTGCCTTGACGACCGCCTGCGGCGTGCCGTTTCTGCTGTTGGCCAACCGCCATTCGGGGGACGGCAGGCCGGCCAAAACGGCCAAGGCGGCCGAAGCTGCCGAGGCTGCCGAGGCTGCGGCGCAAAGCTAAGCCGATGTTGGCCACGGGCCCGCTCGGCTAAGCAGCTCCGCTGCTATACAAGTTGAACTGAAGAAATGAGGGAGTTAGACAAAAGTGTGAAACGATTCTGAAGAAACGGCAGTGGTCGCCTTTGTGAGCGGATTTCTACAATATTTGAATTTAATTGATCACAGAAATCCGCGAACAACAGCGATCGTAAGAACATTTCACACGGCTGCCCTATCACGTACAATCAATAGTTCAACATTTAGTTGGCTGCGTTTGACTAAGTTATGCCCCTGTGCGTTTTGTAATACTGCGTTGGCGAGACGCCGGCGTATTTTTTGAACAGCTTGCTGAAATGATACGGATCGTCCAGCCCCGTCAAATACCCGATTTCGCCGAAGCTGAGATGGGTCGCCTCGATCAGTTCCTTGGCATGGTTAATGCGGATCAGGTTCACGTAGCGCATGATGCTGTGCCCGGTGAACTTGCTGAAGACCCGGTTGATATAGTCGTAGTTGCAGTCGAATTCCTGCTCGATGTCCGAGCTGGTTATTTTGCCGGCATAGTTTTGGTGGATATAATCGAGCAGGGCATGCACTTTGATAAACGATTTGGAGTTGTTTCTAGGGTCCGCCTGCAGCGCGTTCATAAAATGCTCCCGGGACACCTCGATCAGCCATTCGGTCAGCTTCAGCGCGGTCAGCCCCCGGTTGAAATATTTGCGTCTGTACAGCTGCAGCATGTCGTTCATCGCATGGAAGGACAGCGGCTGGCTGTTTTTGGACAAGGTGTAGGCTTTGGGAAAATAACAAAGCGGGCTGCCCGGCCCCGACTGCTCGGCGCCTTCCTCCACGATCAAATGCCGGGCCAGCGTGAGCAGATCGGGAATCTCGACGGACTTCATGTCCGGATGCTCAAAATGAATGTAATAATAGTCGCAGGCGTGTTTTTCGATCCCCTCGTGCTCCAAATCCGGTTCAAGGATGAACACATCCCCTTTTTTCAATATATATGGAACCCCGTTCTCCCGGATATGCAATTCCCCGCTTTTAATAAAGTACAAAATATGCTCATTGATCGTTCTTTTAAAATGAATCCACGGATTCGGGTAAGAAACGAACCCCATCAGTTTGATTTTTGGCATCACCTCGATGTTGATGGCAAGCATACGGATATCCCCCTAAGGCAAAATGAAAAAGTCGTTTTTGTACAAAAAGAGTATGTGTTAGGCATTCCCGTTCATTTTATCACAGCCTATACTGGAGTAGGAATTGAAAGCGATTTTGTGTGAAGGGGTGAGGCAGCATGGGAAAGTTGAAAATCGGCGTGATCGGTTTGGGCGGAATTGCGGGGGCTCACATCGCCGGTATTTTGGCCAGCCCGGACGCGGAAGTATGGTCCATTTGCGATGCCAATAAGGAGGCCCTGGCGAAGCGGGGAGAAGAGCTGAATATTCCCGCAGCGCGGAGATATGAAAGTTACTTGCGGCTGCTTGGCGACCCCGAACTGGATGCCGTGACGATCGCCACGCCGAACCAAAGCCATTTTGCGATCGCCCGGGAGGCGATCCGGCAGCGCAAGCCGTTTGCCCTGGAGAAGCCGGTATCCCTTGATACGCGCGAGGCTGCCGAATTGCGCGACGCGATCGCGGCCGCGCCGCTGCCCCACATGGTATGTTTCAGCTACCGCTATAAAAAAGCGGTCAGATATGCCAAGTCGCTGCTCAGCCAGGGGCGTTTGGGCGTAATTAAACATGTGTACAGCCAGTATCTCCAAGACTGGGGGCTGGACGAACGCATCCCGCTGGTCTGGAGATTCCGCAAAGATCTGGCCGGCTCCGGAGCGCTGGGCGATTTGGGCTCGCATATCCTTGATCTGCAGCGCCTCCTGGTCGGCAACGTCGAGCGGGCGATCGCCGACGCGGACACGATCGTGAAAGAGCGCGCTTTGCTGGACGGCGAAGGCAAAGGCGAGGTCGACGTCGACGACTTCTGCCATGTACTGGCCCGGCTCAGCGGCGGCGTTTCCGCGACGATGGCGATCTCTAGGTTCGCTTACGGGCGGGGCAATTACCAGCGGATGGAGATTTACGGCAGCGCCGGGGCGCTCATTTACGATTTGGAGGAAGAGGATGCCCTTTATGTCCGCTTCGACGAAGACGGAGACAAAGATTTCCGCAAAGTCGACATCCCGGATTCCTATCAGGCCGGTCAGATGCCGTCGTTTATCAACCTCGTCCTGGGCAAGGGCGACGGATTTGACGCCACGCTGGAAGACGGTTATATGAACCAACGAACGATCGACTCCATCATCGCTTCGTTTACGGAAGAGAAATGGATCACTATTCAGCAGGAGGATGTTTGGCATGTCAACCATTAAGGTAACGGTATGGAACGAGTTTCGTCACGAGAAACTTAGTGATCAGGTCAAAGCGATTTATCCCGAAGGCATTCATATGGCGATCGCGGGTTATTTGAAGAACAATGAAGATTACGAGGTGAAGACGGCCGTCCTGGACGATCCGGAGCATGGACTGACCGATGATGTGCTGGATCAAACGGACGTGCTTATTTGGTGGGGGCATGTGGCCCATGATGAAGTCAGCGACGAAGTGGTGGAAAAGGTGCGGCAAAAAGTGCTCGGCGGGATGGGGCTGATCGTGCTCCATTCCGGACACGCTTCGAAAATATTCCGGAAGCTGATGGGAACGAACACGGAATTGCTGAAATGGCGCGAAGACGGAAAGAAGGAACGGATTTGGGTGATCGAGCCGGGTCATCCGATCGCCCGCGGCCTCGGGGAATACATCGAAATCCCGAACGAAGAAATGTACGGGGAGCGGTTTGAAATCCCGGCGCCGGACGAGCTCGTCTTCATCTCCTGGTTTGAGGGCGGAGAAGTGTTCCGCAGCGGCTGCTGCTACCGCAGGGGGCAGGGAAAAATCTTCTATTTCAGACCGGGCCATGAAACGTTCCCGATCTATCATCAGCCCGAAGTGCTCAAAGTGATTTCGAACGCGGTGGATTGGGCCGCTCCGGTTCAAGGACCGACGCCGGTTTACGGGAACACCGCGCCGCTGGAGAACATCTAAGCGGGACCTATCGCAAGCAGAAAAGCCAACCGCCTTCGTGCCAATGCGGTTGGCTTTTCTTTTTATAACGCGATTTAAGTTGAATGCTTATTTTAACGCTCCGATTGTTGTTGGCCTTGGCCGAATGCCGCTTTGGCATCTTCCGCCATTTCTTTGGCAAACTCTTCTCTTTGCTTGCTCGGAACCGGCATTTTGTTGAACTCGTCTCTTTGCACTTCATATTTGCTAGGACCTTGAGACTTTTTCTCCATACTGCTACCCTCCTTCGAGCTCCCGATAAGTCAACAGTAGGGTGCGTTGGCATGATGGGTTTTATGCATGGTAAAAGCGTTTCGGCTTAGGCCCTTGATTATTTTTTGATTTGTTTCGGCCAAATGAAATATGTGACGGTAATGACCAAATCCACACACAGTACAACCCCCCACACTCGCAGCACCCCAAGCAAAGCTTCGGTCCGGCTGGAATCGTTGATGAAATAAATCATCCCGGCGAGCAGCAGACCTCCGATCAGAAACGCGAGGACGTGACGGATAAATCCTTGCAATTCATGTTTGGCATGGTCCATGCCGTAACGCTTTTCCGGCTTGGCGGCTTCCTCTTTGGCCACGTAGTAGCGGAACTTGGCGTCGGCCCAGTCTATCATGCTTTTTCCGCAGGCGATCGATACCCCGATATATACGGCGGCAAGCGCATGGGCCGTCGTGGCCGTTGCCCCGTTGTACAGGTCGACGCCGGTAATGACGAACAGGATCAGGTCGATGACCGGAGTCAGAGCAAGCAAGGCCAACCCCAGCTTGGGTCTTTTCCATAAATAACGAACGATTAATCCTGCGGCAATGACCACCCAAAAGGCGATTTCGCAGGCGACGATTGTCCAGGCCACCGTGTTCATGCGTGTTTTCCCCTCCTGTAATTTGCAAAGTCTTGAAGTATTGTAGCATCCTTATTTATTTAATACAACTGTATTTAATAAATTGTGTTGTTGACCCCGGGCTGGTAAACTGAAGATATGCCAAAACAAGTAGATCATGATCAAAGAAAACAAACGATCGCCGAAGCGACGTGGCGGGTTATTTTGCAGCAGGGGATGGAAGGGGCGTCGGTGCGCAATATCGCCAAGGAGGCGGGGTTGTCGGCCGGCGCGCTGCGCCATGATTTTTCCTCGCAGGAGGAACTGCTTCGCTATGCCATGAATTTGGTGAAGGAGAAGGCGGCGGCCCGGATTAACGAGATCGCTGAGCTGGACCTGCCGCCGAAGAACAAAGTGCTGAGATTATTGCTGGAGATCGTGCCGACCCGCGAGGAAACCAGGGCGGAAATGGAGGTGTGGCTGGCGTTTACGTCCTATTTCCGGCACAAGCAGCCCGGCTTTGACGCGCAGCATGACGGGATATATCAAATGATGCGGCAGATCATCGCTTATTTGGATGAGCGGGAGCTGCTGAAAGCGGGAGCGGATCAAGAGCTGGAGGCGGAGCGGTTGTACGCCCTGATCGACGGCATCGCGCTCCATGCGCTGCTCGATCCGCAGCGGCTGGGCGCAGACAAGATCAGCCGCGTCCTGGTGCATCACTTGGACTCGATAATGAATGTGGCCGAGAAGTAGGCGGACTGGGCGGGAGCCGTTACGCCGCTACGGCTTATGCCCGCGGCCAGGCTTATTTGTTTTTCCGCGACAAATTCAGCAGTGACAAGCCGAAAAATATTTCGGGCGGGGGCAAATGCATCCGCCTGCTTGGCCAACGTTGGCCGAGCCGGAGCTAGTCTGCATAATCGGCCAAGTTCCCTCATAGACATGTATCAGTTTAGGAAATCAAACTGCAGAGGGGATGATCTCATGCGCCGTTTCTCATGGTTGGGGATGCTGACCATCGTGCTGGCTTTAAGCGTTGTGCTGGCTGCATGCGGGAAAAAGGACGCTGACGGCGTCGTCAAGGATTTGGACAAAGTGGTCGCCGGATTAAAGAGTTATCAAGGTTCAGGTACGATGACGCTTTATACCGGCGACAAGCCGCAGGAGTATAAGGTGGAGGTGTGGTATCAGAACCCGTCGTTCTACCGGATCGCGCTGACGAATGCGCAGAAGGATATTACGCAAATCGTGCTCCGCAACGAGCAGGGCGTTTACGTGCTCACGCCAAGCCTGAACAAGAGCTTCCGCTTCCAGAGCGATTGGCCGGAAAACCAAGGCCAGGTTTATCTGTATCAGACGCTGGCCCGCAGCATTTTGACCGACGGCTCGAGGCAGTTCGAAACCGACAAGGACAGCTATATTTTTGAAGTGGCCGCCAACTACAACACCCATGCGCTCGTACGGCAAAAAATCTGGCTGGCCAAAGACAACTATGCGCCGAAACAAGTTCAGGTCTCCGATGCCGAAGCCAAAGTTGTCGTCGAAGTGAAATTCGACAAATTTGATTTTGATGCGAAGTTCAACGACAAATCGTTCGACATGCAGCATAACCTCGACGCGGCGGCACAGAACGCCCAAGGGACGCTGCTGGAGGTCGATGAGAACGGCATGCTCGTCGAGAAGCCGGTCTCGGAACAAGCGAACGGAGCCGGAACCGCATCCGCCGGCGGAGCCAGTGCGGAGCAGCCGTCGAGCCCGGCCCTGTCGGAACCGTTCGGCGTCATTATTCCCACCTATTTGCCGGACGGCGTGGAGTACAAGGACGATAAAGTTGTGGAAGGCAGCGAGCGTATCACCGTGCTTCAGCGTTATGACGGTACATATCAGTTTACGCTGTCGGAGACGCGTTCCCCGGACCGCACCGCCTCGCTGGTGCCCGGCGAACTGGTCGACATGGGCTTTACCTGGGGCTTCTTGACCGGTGAGGGGCTGCAAACCTTGACCTGGACCGTGGACGGTTTGGAGTTCCGGATCACAAGCGAAAACCTGCCTGTCCATGAAATGGTTAAAGTCGCCGCTTCTATGCAGGATCAAACGGGTAAATAATGATATGAACAGGCGGATTACGGCTGTTCCGGCAATCGTGACCGATTTGGCCGGGCCCGTCTTTTCGCCTGCTTTTGTTTGGCCGCCTTCACTTGCCTTAAAATGGGTGCTTCTGCAGAATTGACAGCCGCCCCCCTGACCATTACGATTAGTGTAATGCTCAGGATGTTTTTGGACTTTCAATCTTTAGAGAAGGTGACCTAGAAGTGCAAGTGAAGTATCGACCTACCCATGCAGAAATTGATTTGGACGCGCTTGAAGCGAATTTCTTGGCGCTGCGGAGAAGATTGCCCGCAGACATGAAATTGCTTGCTTGTGTAAAAGCTAATGCTTATGGACACGGTGCCGTGCCTGTGGCGAAAGAATTGGAAAGGATCGGCGCGGATTATCTCAGCGTCGCGTTTTTGGATGAGGCGCTTGAACTCCGGAGCGCCGGGATCAAGCTTCCGATTCTCGTATTGGGGTATACGCCCCCGCATGGCGTCCGTACCGCTTGGGAGCACGACATCACGCTGAACGTGTTCAGCGACGAGGTGCTGGAGGAAATCGCTACGCTTGATCCGGCGGAATTCCCGCATAAGCTGAAAGTCCATGTCAAAATCGACTCCGGGATGGGGCGTTTGGGCCTGCTGCCGGGAGATGGGGCGGTTGCCTTCGTACGCAAGGCCATGCAGATTCCGCAGGTGGAAGTGGAGGGGTTGTTCACCCATTTCGCCACGGCGGACGATGCGGACAAAAGCTATACATTGGAACAGTTCAGCCGGTTTCAGGGAGTGGTAAACGCGCTGCGGGAGCATGAAATTGAGATCCCGATCATACATACGGGTAATAGCGCGATCTCCATCGACTTGCCGGAATTGTCGCTCCGGATGGCAAGAATCGGCATCGCTTTATACGGTCTTTATCCGTCCGATGAAGTGCGGAAGGACGAGGTGCAGCTCACCCCGGTGCTGTCGCTCAAAACGCGGTTGGTTTGGGTGAAAACGCTGCCCCCTCATTCCGCGGTCAGCTATGGGGCGAGATACGTAACCCGGCGGGAGGAGCTGATCGGCACCCTGCCGGTCGGTTACGCGGACGGATATTCCCGGATGCTGAGCGGCAAGGCGCAAGTACTGATACGCGGGCGCCGCGTCCCTGTGGTCGGAACGATTTGCATGGACCAATGTATGGTTTCGCTTCAAACTTTGGCTGATGAAGCCGAAGTAATTCAAGCCGGCGAGGAGGTTGTGCTCATCGGTCAGCAGTCCGGCGAGGAAATTAGCGCCGGCGAGCTGGCTTCCGCACTTGGAACCATTCATTACGAAGTGGTGTGTATGCTTGCTCACCGTGTACCCCGGGTATACAAACGCAAGGGTCAGCCTGACGTGTTGATCAATCCGCTGCTGTAAACATTCGTTTCCGCAGACAAAATTCAACAAAACTTTTCGCCCGCATGAAGGATTTTGTGCCAGGTCCATCGAAATAGCAAATAGATGGAAGTTGTTCAGGTATGTACGGCATTGTCATTTTTGTTTATAATGAAATGCAGCATACTTGATATACCAATGGCATATATTTTTGTATAAATTCCCTTGAATAATGCTATACTGATGACAGGGAATCAGGGTCGACAAGGTTTTGGGGGTGGAAGTTAAGGATGGCCAATATGCACAACACCAAAAGAATCATGATCAGTTTGCCGGATCATCTTTTGCAGGAAGTGGATGGGATCGTTGCGATGGAAAATTCCAACCGCAGCGAGTTGATCAGACAGGCCATGAAGCTGTATCTGAACGAACGCAAGAAGCGGTTCATTCGCGAATCGATGCAGCGCGGGTATATGGAGATGGCTAAAATCAATTTGTCCATGGCCTCGGAAGCATTCCATGCGGAGGAAGATGCAGACATCACTCTGGACCGCCTAGTAAGCGGGGTGTAAACATTGATCGTAAAGCGCGGCGACGTTTTTTTTGCAGACCTCTCTCCTGTCGTTGGATCAGAGCAGGGCGGGGTAAGACCTGTGCTTATCATCCAGAATGATATCGGCAATCGATTTAGCCCTACGGCCATTGTTGCCGCTATTACGGCACAAATCCAAAAAGCAAAGCTGCCGACCCATGTGGAGATCGATGCGGCTACGCACGGATTTGACAGGGATTCCGTGATTTTGCTGGAACAGATACGTACGATCGACAAACAACGACTTACCGATAAAATTACCCATTTGGACGAAGAGACGATGAAAAAAGTTAACGATTCGCTGCTGATTAGTCTCGGTTTGATCGATTTTTGATATGTGCGCGCGAGTTTGAAGCGCGGACAGACGCTCCGGAGTGTTTCCGGGGCGTTTTTTGTGTTGGTTTAGAAGCAAACCCGAATCGGAGTTTAATTTTCTGAAAAGATTTTCCACAAACAGAAAAACGGGAAAATATTCATGGCATCATTCACGAAGATCAAGTACAATAAATTATAAGGAAAAATCTAGGGAGGACCGCTTTACATGGATCAACATCCGTCTGACACATCTTATCCGTACGCATCATTCAACAGCAATTACCCGCCAGGCCAGCCGCCGCTGCCAGCCAAAACGAACGGCAAATCGATCGCTTCGCTGGTGCTTGGCATACTGTCGATCGTTATCCCTTACATCGGCTTTATTTTGGGCATTGTCGCTATCGTGTTTTCCACGTTGGCCTTCAAGGAACTCAAAAAGACGAATGAACAAGGGAAAGGTTTAACCGTAGCGGGACTCGTCTGCGGCATTATCGGAACGGCATTATACGGAATTATCCTGCTGTTATTTGTCATCTTAGCTATTACGTTTGCGGCAACGCCGGACTTGTACACGAACTTTTAGTATGGTGTTAAGAGAGTGAGGGAGCATCGGTGCCTTAGGGCCCGGTGTTTTTTCGTCATTATAGGCACGCTGCCGGCGTTTTGAGAGGTCGGGAGATTAACTGTAAAAAAGGGCCCCAACCCCGTTCCTATTCCTTCTCCATGACACGTCAATGGACCGAGATATAATCGCAGGGAAAAACTACCGCTAATTGCGGTCTGTCTGCTTTGAATTTTACGTTGATGGATGTTTTACTTATAATAGAAACAATCGCTATTTTTTATGAAAGAGGGATCCACATTGTCGCAATCGGAATCGAACGGAACCGCCGGACAGCAAGTCATGGATGCAGGGGAACAGGAACGGATTGCCGGGCAAATCGCCAAGGAGCTAAGCTTGTCCTTGAAGCAGGTGCGCACGACGATCGGGCTGCTTGACGAAGGCAACACGATCCCCTTTATCGCCCGCTACCGCAAGGAGATGACGGGGGAGCTGGATGAGAATCAGCTTCGCAGTATCGAGGAACGCACACAGTATCTCCGCAATCTGGAGGAACGGAAAAAGGAAGTCGTCCGAATCATCGACGAGCAGGGAAAACTGACGGACGAGCTGGCGGCGGCGATCGCCCGGGCGGTGAAGCTGCAGGAAGTGGAGGACCTGTATCGCCCTTACCGGCAAAAACGCAAGACGCGGGCCAGCGTTGCCAAGGAGAAAGGGCTGGAGCCGCTGGCCGAATGGCTAATGTCCCAGCCGAAGCAGGGAGAGCCGCTGGCGGAAGCGGCCAAATACGTGAACGCCGAAGCGGAGCACCCCGTGGAGACGCCGGAGGAGGCGCTGCAGGGGGCGATGGATATCATCGCCGAGATCATCGCGGACGACGCCGCAGTCCGGGCCTGGGTTCGCGCGCACACGATGGATCGCGGTCTGATGGTGTCCGAAGCCAAAACGCCTGGCGAGGAATCCGTGTACGAGATGTATTACGACTATCGGGAGCCGGCCAAAAAAATGCCTTCCCACCGCATTTTGGCCATGAACCGCGGCGAGCGGGAAAACGTGCTTAAAGTGACGCTCGAGGTGGAGACGGAACCTATTCTCCGCCATATTGCCGGCAAAGTGATCAAAGGCCGTTCGGCCGCGGAAGACGTGTTGAAGACGGTGATCGAAGATGCGTACAAGCGCCTGATCGCCCCTTCGATCGAGCGGGAGGTTCGCGGGGAATTGACGGAGAAGGCGGAACGCCAGGCGATCTCCATCTTTGCCGCCAATTTGCGCAGCCTGCTGCTGCAGCCGCCGGTTCGCGGCAAGATCGTGCTTGGCGTCGACCCGGCATACCGGACCGGCTGCAAGCTGGCCGTCGTGGACGATACCGGCAAGCTGCTGGAGGTCGCGGTGACTTATCCGACGCCGCCGAACAACAAAAAGCGCGAAGCGGCCGCCAAGTTCAACGAGCTGATCGACAAATACGGCGTGGAGCTGATCGTCATCGGCAACGGCACGGCTTCCCGCGAAACGGAGCAGTTCGTGGCCGAGGTGATCGCCGAGCGGCGCGACCGGAAGCTGGCGTATTTGATCGTCAACGAGGCGGGAGCCAGCGTGTATTCCGCCTCCAAGCTCGCCCAGGAGGAGTTTCCCGATCTGGACGTTGCCGAGCGCAGCGCGGCTTCGATCGCGCGGCGGCTGCAGGACCCGCTCGCCGAGCTGGTCAAGATCGAGCCGAAGGCGATCGGCGTCGGGCAATATCAGCATGACGTGTCCCAGAAGCTGCTCGACGAAAGCCTCAAAAATGTCGTGGAATCGGCCGTTAACCATGTCGGGGTGGACGTCAACACGGCATCGCCGGCGCTGCTGTCCTACGTTTCCGGGGTCAATGCCACGACGGCGAAAAACATCGTGAAGTTCCGCGAGGAAAACGGCCGCTTCCGTAGCCGCAAGCAGCTGCAGAAGGTGCCGCGGCTCGGGACCAAAACATTCGAGCAATGCGTCGGTTTCTTGCGGATCAATGAAGGCGAAAATCCGCTTGACCAGACGCCGATCCACCCCGAGTCTTACGAGGTGGTGAACCGGCTGTTCGCGGAGCTCGGGGTCAGCCTCGATCAGCTTGGCTCCAAAGAGCTGGCGGAGCGGTTGTCCGCCCTTGATCCGCAGGAGCTGGCCGCCCGGCTGGACGTCGGCGTACCGACGCTGCGCGATATTTTGGACAGCCTGCGGCGTCCGGGTCGGGATCCGCGCGAAGAGCTCCCGCTGCCGGTTTTCCGCACCGACGTGCTGAAAATTGAGGATTTGACGCCCGGCATGGAATTGCAGGGCACTGTCCGCAATGTGATCGATTTCGGCGCTTTCGTCGATATCGGCATCAAAAACGACGGGCTCGTGCACATCTCCCAGATGAGCAACGGGTACGTCAAACATCCGATGGATGTCGTCTCGGTCGGGGACAACGTCACTGTATGGGTGCTGAATGTGGATGTCAAAAAAGGCCGGGTCGGATTGACGATGCGCAAGCCGGCCGGGATAGAGGCTTAATCTTTAGCCTCAGTACGTTTAAGTGTTTAAATTTTTCAATGTGCCGGACGCTGATTTTTAGCGGCCCGGCGCTTTTTTAAAATTATAATGGGAATGCCGTTGAATAGTTGTAAAAGATGCAGTTACTATTGGGGCTGTTGAGAAAGTCTTTAGACTTTTCGGCTCAAAACCGAGATTAGTGCTTGGCAAAATAAATTATGATAGCGCTCGTGTCTTGGTATCCCTGCATGCTTCTTTGCACGATTATCCCTCTTGTTCAGGGGGGAGAGGGTGGGGGCTAATCATATCACGGCCCTTTCATCTTTCCAGGTATCTTGCCCCGTTCCTCCCGTCAGGTCTGCTTTACTTCTCCTAAACCTCCTTCTCCTAAACCTCCTTCTCACAAACCTGTCTAACGATCTCTACATATCTGCTGCTCCCAAACCTATTTTCTTCTCCTGAATTTATCTTCCTCTCTCCTTCCGGATCAAACGGGATAATCGTGCAAAGCGTCCGGCCAGCGGATATTGATCTGCCATTCGCAGGATTGGCGCAGAAGTTTGGATGTAGTTGCAGAGGAAGGGCTCCGAATAAACTCCACTCCAATTCGTTCATCGCATTGCCTCTTATGCAAAAAATACGTTCGTCCCGCCACTTATCACATTAATGAGAAATAATTCGCGTAAGATCGACAACTTCCTTCAAATTTGAAAATACCGAATAAGAAACCGCTTGCAACCTAAAACGGGTTGTGATATAAAAGGATTATAAATCTAAACGATTAAATTTTGTTTTGCGGAGCAAATCCGGGGGAGGTGGAACAAGAACAATGTCCAATCCTAGCTCCAAACCTAGCATCAAAGATATTGCCGCCAGAGCCAACGTATCCACGGCAACCGTTTCTTACGTGCTGAACGGCACGCGGAACGTCCGTCCCAAAACCCGCGAACGGGTGCTGGCCGTGATCGAGGAGCTGAATTACAAGCCGAACGACATCGCCAAAAGCTTAAAGCGGCGGCGCACCGACACGATCGGCGTGATCGCCGAGGACGTCACCGTGTTCAACACGCCGGAGATCATCGACGGAATCAACGATTACGGCGACCGCCACGATTTACATATCCTGCTGACGAACCTGCGGCTGGACAAACGGATCGGCCGGGATTTCGAACATACGGACAAATACCGGAAATATGCGGCAAGCGCGGTTTCCGAACTGCTCAGCAAGCAGGTTGACGGCATGATATACATCGGCGTACATCCCCGGGATTTAACCGGACTGATCGACAGCGAAGGCAAACCGATCGTTTATACATACGCCTATACCCAAAACGACATGGCTATCCAATACAATGACGAACAAGCTTCTTACGAGGCGATGTCTTACCTGGTTGCCAGGGGGCACCGGAGAATCGCGATCATCAGCGGTTTAATGGACTCCATTCCATCCCGGCTGCGCCTTAACGGTTACTACAAGGCGGTGACTGAATTCGAGCTGCCTTTTGACCCGGTGCTGATTAAAATGGGGGATTGGGAGCGGGAATCCGGATATCGCTTGACCCGGGAGCTGCTATCCTTGCCCGCGCCGCCTACGGCGATTCTGGCGATGAACGACGTGATGGCGGTTGGCGTACTGCAGGCTGCGAACGAAGCGGGAGTGAACATCCCGGCCGACTTGTCCGTCATCGGGTTCGACAACCGGGAGTTTAGCGATTATTTAAGCCCGCGGATTACGACTATGGATCTGCCGCTCCATGAAATGGGATACCGTGCGATGGAGACGCTGCATGAAGTGATCAACGGGAAGCAGGCCTGGCGTCCGGAAATGCCGGTGTGCCGGCTGATTGAGCGCGATTCCGTGGCGCCTCCCAAAGGCGGAAAGCCATAACATGAAAACTTTGACATGAAAAATTTATATAGAAACTTTGACATAGAAACTTTGATATAGAAACTTAAACAAGGAAACTATAACACGGAAACTTCGAAACGAAGGCTTTTACGGGAAACTTTCGCGCTGAAGGTTTCTTTAACCAAAAAAATCTAAACGTTTAGATTTTGCTGCGGTGATGTCTTGCGGAAGTGAAGCCAAAAGCCAAAGCTCGCCCCCGCAAGTTCACATATAACATCAACCATAAATTTCAAGGAGGGGTTCGTATGAAAAAGAGCAAAAAATGGTTAGTCCTTGCCTTGGTCAGCGCGTTATGTCTCGGTCTGCTGTCCGCTTGCGGGGGCAAAAATGAAAGCGGTGCCAATCCGAACGGAGCAGCAAACGGCGGAGAAAAAGGAGCGGAGGAAGTGACGCTGCGCTTTATGACCTGGGACTCCGGCCAAACGCTGCAGCCTTATCAAAACGCGATCAACGCTTTTATGGAAAAGCATCCGAACATCAAGGTCAAAGTGGAATCCGTACCGGACAACTACGACCAGAAGCTGCTGACTTCCCTTGCTTCCGAGACGGCGCCCGACGTGTTTATGGCTTGGAATTATCCGCTTTATGTTCCTGGAGGGGCGCTGGAGGATATGCAAACCTGGGTGGACAAGGACAACTACGATCTAAACAAATATTATCCCATCATTATGGATTACATGAAATATGACGGAAAACTGTGGGGGCTTCCGACGACCTATTCCACGCGGGCGATTTACTACAACAAAAAGCTGTTTGACGAAGCGGGTGTTGCTTATCCGCAGGACGGCTGGACCTGGGACGAGTTCGTCGAGACGGTGCAAAAATTGACCAAACCGGGCCAATACGGCTTTATTATGACGCCGGACGACGTCATGACGATGCAGCCTTATTTTTGGAGCAACGGCGGAGATATGGTCAGCGATGACGGCAAAACGGTCGATGGAGTGTTGAACAGCCCGGAAAATGTGGAAACGATGACGTTCCTGAAAAAGCTGTACGACGCCTCCTCCAAAATCAATTCAGCCGGCAAATTCAGCACCAACAACGGGCTGGAGTCTTTCCAAACCGGGCAGATCGCCATGTTTGACAACGGCATGTGGCCGCTGGGGGATATGCTGAAGGAAGGCAAGCTGGATATCGGGACCGTAACGCATCCGCTTCCCGAAGGAGGCAGTCTGAAAGGCATCATCCATACGTCGGGCTACTCCATGCCGAAATCCGGCAAAAACAAGGAAGCCGCCTGGGAACTGATCAAGTTCATGTCCGGGGAGGAAGGCATCAAAATCATTACGGCCGACAAATTCGCCTTTTCGCCGGTCATTTCCGTGGATGAAGAGAACGGTTATGCTAAAGATCCTTATTTGGAGTCCTTCGCCAAGGAATTGGAAGGCACCGATAAGCTGATCGCCAGCATGCGCAATGAGAAGTGGAGCCAAGCGGAAGATTTGATCCGCGCCGGGGTGCAGGCCATTTTCTACGGTAACGCCGATATTCAGAAAACGCTGGATGACGCATCAAAGCAAGCGCAAGCGGTATTAAAGTAACGGAATTGCGGGAAGCGCCCCTGGCGTTTCCCGCGTTCCCCCAAACGAGGTGATGACAAAATGCAAGCAGCCGGCTCGGATGCCGCCATGTTGCGCCGTGCGGCCAGACGGAAAAAACGGCGCGAAAATTTCGCAGGCCTGTTTTTTATCTCTCCGTGGCTGATCGGATTTCTTCTGCTGATGTTTTTCCCGATGATGTTTTCGCTGGTTATCAGCTTTACCGAGTGGAATATGGTCGGCAGCCCCGAATTTATCGGGATTCAGAATTATGCGCAGATGTTTACGGCCGATCCTTTTTATTGGAATGCCATGACCGTCACGTTTAAGTATGTGTTTATTATGGTTCCGCTCCAGGTGATTTTCGCGATCCTTATCGCCGTGCTGCTGAACCGGGCTTCGTACGGCATCAAGCTGTTCAGGGCCGTTTTTTACTTGCCGTCCTTGATTCAAGGGGTTACCCTGGCGCTCATTTTCAGCTGGATGCTTAACGATGATTTCGGACCGGTCAATTACATGCTGGAGCTTGCCGGCCTGCCGCGGGTGCATTGGTTGACCGATCCGAATGTCGCCTTATACGCTTTGATCTTCATCGCGCTGTGGGGCGTCGGATCGCCGATGGTGCTGTACCTGTCGGCACTTCGTTCCGTTTCGTCGGAATATTACGAGGCCGCCGATATCGACGGCGCCGGTCCGATCCGCAAATTTTTCAACATTACGCTTCCGCTGATCACGCCGACGATCCTGTTCAACATCCTGACCAGCCTGATCTCGGCTTTCCAGACGATCGTGCTCGCGTTTGTACTGACCGGCGGCGGCCCGGCCAACTCGACGTATTTTTATTCCCTGCACGTGTACCGCAACGCTTTTACCCATTTCAAAATGGGGTACGCTTCCGCGATGGCGTGGGTGATGTTTGTTCTGATCGTGCTGCTGACCGGACTTATTCTCAAATCGTCGAAATATTGGGTGTACTATGAAGCCGATGGAGGTGGACGCTGATGCACACACTGGCGCGAAAAAAACGAATTCAGACGCTGCTGTTCCAAATTTTGATCCTGCTGCTTGCCGCGGCGTTCCTGTTTCCGATCGCCTGGATGCTGTCCACCGCGCTGAAAGCGCCGGAGGATATTTTTACGCCGAAGCCGGAGCTGATTCCCGATACGTGGCAGTTCCGCAATTTTGCCGATGCCTGGAACGCCCAGCCGTTCGGGCGGTTTTTGCTCAATACGCTGATCGTGGTGAGCGTTTCGACGCCGTTTGCCATGCTGTCCGCGACGATGGTCGCTTTCGGGTTCGCTCGGATTAATTTCTGGGGCCGGAACGCCCTGTTTCTGCTCGTCATCGGCACGATGGTGATTCCGTGGGACGTCACGGCGATCCCGCTGTATATTGAATACAACAAGCTGGGGATGATCAATACGCTGTGGCCGATGATTTTGCCCGGGGCGTTCGGTTCCGCGTTTTTCATTTTCCTGGCCCGGCAGTTTATTATGGGCGTGCCGCGCGACCTGGACGAAGCGGCGGAAATCGACGGCTGCAACCGCTGGCAGATCTACTGGAAAATCATCCTCCCGTTATGCCGGCCGATCGTCGTCGTTATCGGCGTATTCCATTTCGTGTGGTGCTGGAACGAGTTTTTGACGCCGCTGATTTTTATCAACGACCAGAGTATGTATACGCTGCCGCTGGGGATCAATCTGTTCAAAAATGCGTTCAACATCGAATACGAGAAGCTGATGGCGATTTCCTGCCTGTCGGTGCTGTTTCCGGCCACACTGTTCTATTTTACGCAAAATTTGATTCTGGGAGGTATTTCGCTTAGCGGTGTCAAAAAATAACAAGCCGTCATGACGGAGGGTGGAGAAACATGACCATACTGAGCAATGCAAAGTTTGAACTGGCTTTTAACGGACGCGGCGCGGTAACGGCGCTGTTGATGAAAGAGGATCCCGCTGGCATGAACTGGGTGGTGGACCCGGAGTATCTGGCCGAAGCGGGGTATGAGGATACGCTGGATAAGCTGTTTGGGGAATGGACGGCGGTGGTGGACGGCCAGACGCTGAATAGTGCGGAATTGACGCCGGAAATCACGCGGGAAAGCGACAGCCGGATGCGGGTCCGGTTTATGGCGGAGAAGCTGGAGATTAACCTGACCTATGCGCTGGAGGAGGAGTGCATTCGCTGGATTGTGGAGTGCAAAAACAGGGCGGACAGGAGCGTTCGGATCGAGGGGCTGCATATTTGGTTTGCGCTCGCTTACGTGATGTTCCGGGACGAAAACGTGCTGCGCAATATGCGGCAATCGTGTGCGGTTTTCGCCCATTTGGGCGGCGATTTTGCCAAGTTTGCGGCGATCCGGCGCAGCGATGAGGCGCCCCATTTGGCGGTGTACGGGGTTAAAGGGCGCACGGCGGCGTTTGGTTCGTTCTGCCGTTACGAGAACCGGTTTTTGGAGCAGGTTTCGCCCTCGCTGGACGGGGTGCTGTTTCATCGGCTGTCGCTGGTGGAGGACGGCGGCTCGATGCCGGAATCGGCGGCGGCAGACTGGATTTATAGGGAAGGATATCATCCGGTCGTGTTGGAGGCCGGTCAGAATATGAGTTGGGAGTACGCTTTCGCTTCCTGCGAGGGACGGGAGGATTTCTACCGGCAGGCAATGGCGTACGGTCATCCGCGCTGGGAATATACGCCGGTGCTGGTCCGGGGAGGAATGTTCGAGGCGGAGCTGGAGCTTCCGGCGGGGGAGCGTGTGCGGGAAATCCGCGTGGTTTCCGCGGTTCCCGATGCGGCTGGAAGCTTCCGTCGCCGCGAGGAAGCGGTGACGGACCGGTTAGCTGCTGGTGTAGAGGAAACGGTGACAGGGCGGTTAGCTGCTGGCGTAGAGGAAGCGGTGACAGAGCGGTTAGCTGCTGGCGTAGAGGAAGCGGTGGCGGACCGGTTAGCTGCGGGTGGAGCGGAAGCGGTGACGGACCGGTTAGCTGCTGGCGTAGAGGAAACGGTGACAGGGCGGTTAGCTGCTGGCGTAGAGGAAGCGGTGACAGAGCGGTCAGCTGCTGGCGTAGATGAAGTGGTGACAGAGCGGTTTGCCGCAGACGGCGAACACGGGGAGGTGCTGCGCTTAGCTTTACGGCGGGAGGAGGCCGGTGAACATAAGCTGGAGCTGACGCTGGACGACGGGCGCAAGGATGTGCTGGTGTGGAACGTGCTGGAGCCGGTTGACCGCATTTTGGAGAAGCGGGCCGAATGGCTGTGCCGGAACAATTACGATCCCGCGGGGACAGCGGGCAGGCCGCATGCTTTTTTGCCTTTGTCCAACCAGGGCGAATCGTTGGGCAAGCTGGCTTTTTTGCTAATGAAAAACAGCCTGGCGGCACCGGTCCCGGAGCAGGTGGCGATGGCGGAAGCCTCGGCGGTGTTGGATATGAAACACCATTGGTTCGAGGGCGGCGATTTCTCCCGGCCGCGCGTTTTGTACGGGACGTTTTACCGGATTTTCGATCTGGATTATATCGCCCATGTGTTTTATTTGCTCTCCCGGATGGACGCGGCGCTGCTGAAGCTCCATCCGCCGCAAACGTACCTGCGGTGGGCCGCCGAAGTTTTGTGCGTACGGCTGGATCCGGACTGTCATGAGGGGCAGCGGGAAAAAAACGAGACGGGTTTAAACGGCGTGTTTATTATGTATGTGTTAGACCTGCTGGCGGATTTGGCGGCTTGCGGCCTGACCGGGGAGCTTGACCGTTTGCAGGCGCTGTGGGAGGCGTTTGGAAGCCGTTTGAAGCGAAATGCCAGCCAGTTTGCCGGGGCCGTCACCGAGCATTTTTACGACAACGCGGGGTTCGGTCCGACCTGCGAAACACTGCTGCGTGTCGGCTTGACCGGCGAGGGAGAGAAGTACGCCCGGCTGATTTTGGCCAACATCGGCTTCAGCAACGATTACCGGGGGCAAAATCCGGACCGCTGGTGGGAGGCGTTGTCCTATATGATTCACTCCCTGTGGGGCGGTTTGGTTGCGGCTTCGGCGCGGACGGCTTACGAGCACCTGGGCGACCCGCGGTATCTGGAAGCGGCTTACCGGGCCAGCATGGCCGTTTTCAACTGTTACGACTGGAACGTGGTGTCGACGCCGCGCCGCCTGCAGCCGGGCGAAGCCGCGTCGACCTACAGCGTCGCCGCCCCCAATCTGAACATGCCGTCCTTGTCGCGCAACCGGTTCGGCCAATCGGTGTTCCGGGGCGCGAGCGACCCGTTGTTTGCCCGTTTGTTCGCGAATGCCGCGGGCGACGACTGGGACATGGGCGAGGAACTGGTGGCGTATCTGCTCGGGTTCGGCACGACCGCTTATTTGTACCGCGATGAGCAGGGGCGGCTTTGCTGCGCGAACGGCTGTTTGACGCGGGACGAGGATGGGGATGGCTGGGTTATCACCAGCTACGCCGCTTACCCGCGGCAAATTGTGATGCGGGAGGAAGGGCTGGTGCTGCGGGCGCAGCCGGGCGAGGCGCTTCGGCAAGCGCGGTATCGCGACGGCAAGCTGGCGCCGTTGTTGTGAACGGGAAGGGCAGGCTGGCGCCTTTGAGTTGAGCCGCCTTGCTGGGTGCGAGGGGCGAGAGACCGCAGAGCAAGTTGGGAACGGCTGCTTAGGTTGAATCGGGCGGCGGCTATTTCCATCGGTCCGAAATAACGTTCTGATCGGTCCGAAATAACGTTTTGATTGGAAATATCCAATAGAATTGGAGGTTTGTTGGGGATGCCGCGGCTTGAATGGATATTTCCAATAGATCGGTCTCGGCAGAGAGCAGAACAAGCGATTTGATCGAAATCTATTGGAGAATTCCAATGAGAGCTCGAAATCGCGGTTGATGTCCGTCAATCTATTGGATTTTTCCACTGAGAGGCGAAGGGCGAAATGTGCTGCCGGGTGCTCAGCCCAGTGGTGAAATAGTATAAAATGAAGCAGCCGTCCCCAATCCGCCTAAGCGGAGGGGACGGCTTTTTTCCAGCGTTTACTGCATACTGCTCGTTTCTCCTTGGCTGTTCCGGCGGCTGTAGTAAAAGAACCAACAATCGTTCAGCAGCCGAATTTGACGGCGGTCTCTTTTGTTAAAGGCACGCATGATCTGATTGCTGAGCCAGTTAGGCAAATGTATCTCCTCCTCCGGCAATCACCTTGGTATGTTTAGACTATGGGGCGAATCCCCAAGATGTGCACGTCCCGCCGGAAGAGGTAGCGAAAATCACGGCTTTTGATCACGAAGCGGATGCTAAAGAAGCGGATTCGGCGTCGAATCTTGAATTCAGCCGGGCCTTCCGTTGCTCACGTAGGATTATCCTACGCTCCGCTACTCAGTCCCTGGCTTCATCCAACCTTCTCGGTGCTGAAAAGCCGTGATTTTCGCCTCATTTGAAAGAGGAAGCGAAAATCGCAGCTTTTGATCACGAAGCAGGTGCTAAGGACGCGGGTTCGGCGTCGAATCTTGCGTTCACCTTCGAAGTCCGGTGCTCATGTACACTGGCGTTGGCAGTAACTTTTGCTCAAGCTTTCCCGTAAAGCTAACCGAAATCTAACGGTTGTAGCAGCGGCTATTTGCCGAAAAAAGACCTTTTCTAAATTCTAACGGTTGCGAGCGCCGTTATTTGCCTGCCTCCAAGCAAAAATTGCCGGTTTTCAGTGAAATAAGCTCCATGGCAACCGTTACAATTTGAAATCAACCGTATTGGAACAAATAGCGCTTGTGGCAACCGTTAGAATATTGGTGTGCCCAGAAAAGGTAGCTTGCCAGATTTAAATGCAACCCTAGTGGCTCATGTAGGCTTTCCCTACACTCAACCCTGAATTCAGCTTGCGCCTTCTTCCTCGTACCACTGCTCGAGCTGGGCCTGAAGAGCGCGAATTTCGGTCAGCAGTGAGATCAGCGGGTAGTTTTCTTCCTGGATGGAAGAAAAGGAGGCCTCCAGCTCATTGATATAATCCAGTCCGCTCGTAATCCTCAGCGATTCCTGCAATAGATCCAACCGGTCGCATTCGGCGATCGCACGCGGCAGCGCCGGGACCTCCCGGGCCGTTAATTTGTCGATCTCCTTATTTAACCGCAAATTCAATGCGCTGAGTTGATAAGCATAGTCCGCCGGCATCTCCACGAACTTCAACTCCTGGCCTTGCTGCAAAATCACGTACCTCATCATGGACATCGCTTATGATCTCCTTTTCTATTAAACTACTTGACAGTGTAGCGTAATAGGAAGTTAAATTTCAAGTAAAAGTCCACGCTGGTCCAAGCCGGCCATTCCGGTGACTACAACCCGCCGGGACGAAGTTCAGCAAGAAAGGAGAACCCGATGAACAACGACCAATTGCAAGCCTGGATCGAGCAAATCTCGCTCCGTGATTTCGGCGTTCCTTTTCGCCACCGGGCCCGGTTTAACAGCCGGCTGCGTACGACCGGGGGGCGTTATTTTACAAAAACCCATGACATCGAAATCAATCCCGCGCAGCTCGCCGTTCATGGGCAAGAGGAAGTCGAGAAGATCATCAAGCACGAGCTTTGCCATTACCATTTGCATTTGTCGGGACAAGGCTATCAGCATCGAGACCCGGAATTTAAGGCTCTGTTAAAAAAGGTCGGAGGAAGCCGGTTCTGCAATGCTTTGCCCGGAAATCAACAAAGAAAAACTTTGCCTTACCGTTACAAACTGGTCTGCGTAGAGTGCGGCATGGAATATCTACGCAAACGCCGGGCGGATCCGAACCGCTACCGCTGCGGAAAATGCGCCGGACGGCTGCGCTTAATCCAGCTTCCCGGCAAATAGGCGGAACATAGGTCCGATATATGATATACTTTGATCATAATGCGAAAGAGGAAGCGAAAATCACGGCTTTTGATCACGAAGCGGATGCTAAAGAAGCGGATTCGGCGTCGAATCTTGAATTCAGCCGGGCCTTCCGTTGCTCACGTAGGATTATCCTACGCTCCGCTACTCAGTCCCTGGCTTCATTCAACCTTCTCGGTGCTGAAAAGCCGCGATTTTCGCCTTCATTTGAAAAAGGAAGCGAAAATCACGGCTTTTGATCACGAAGCGGATGCTAAGGAAGCGGGTTCGGCGTCGAATCTTGAATTCAGCCGGGCCTTCCGTTGCTCACGTAGGATTTTCCTACGCTCCGCTACTCAGTCCCTGGCTTCATCCAACCTTCTCGGTGCTGAAAAGCCGCGATTTTCGACTTTATTTGAAAGAGGAGTGATTGAAGATGGCCCAATCCAAAGCCAAAAAGCAACGCAACAAGCAGATCCGCGAAGGGAAGAGAAATCCCGAACTGAGCCGCAGCCCGTTTGTTTTCACGGATATGAGGACCCGTAAAACGAAAACGAAGCTGGAACAAATGAACAAGCAAAAATATAAGAACCACGCTTCCGCTTATGGAGACGATGGTTCTTTTTATTTTCCCGGAGAATCCGTGTTTTTGGCTATGGTGAAAAAAATTTCATAACGTTCGGCATCCGGAGATTTGTTATCTTCCTGGTGCTGTTCGCAGAAATCATTGACCCACCGGAATAATTCCTCCGCTTTTTCCTTCGTCAAAAAAACGCTCGGACTCGTCATTTGCGCCGAAGGCGGGGTGAGCCTGGAGGCTTTCAAAAAGCGCTGTTTGCTTTCATCGTAAAGATGGCTGAGCAGTTTTTCCGTCTCGGATTGAAAGACCTGCCCGATCACCTCGTCCATCTCGCTTTTTTTAATATGGATTGCCCCTTTAAAAGGCTCATAATATTTGGCCGTAATGCCGTTGACCAGTTTGGTGTCCGCCAGCTGCAGCAGCCCGATGCGCTCCAGTTTTTTGGCGTGGTAATATACTTTGGCAGGCACCTCCCGCATCGCATCCGCCACTTCCTTGATCGTCGCCGGACGATTTAAGCGCTGAAATTCGTTTATGATCTGCATGCGATACGGATCCGAATAAATGCGGATTTCCTCCAGCGTTTTCAGTTCCTTGATTTCCATGTGCGCGCACCCCATGTTAAGACTAACAACCGGTTATTTTTTCGTTTAATTTAGTATAGCTTATCCATGGAAATGCGCAAAGCAGCAATCGGTTCGTCAAATGTTCATAAATTTACGCTGTTTCAACAGGTAAAAGACGGGCAGCAGCATAAATATTCCAAAAACGAGATAGAGCAGGTGGACCTGCATCCATTCCCCTATCACGCCAGCCAGGGCGCTCCCCGCCGGAATCGCACAGGTGCAGACCATGTTGTTGAGGGAGCTTACTCTTCCAAGCAATTCATTAGGTACCGATTCCATGAAGTACGTTGTGCACGGGGTGTTGATTAAAGAGATGGCCAAGCCCATGCCAAAACAGAAAGCCGCAGCCGGGTAAAGCGGATGTACCGGTAAAATAGCGGGGACATACAACAAAGCGTAATTGCTTCCCAGCAGCATGTAACCGGTGATGATGAGCCGGCTTTTTTTAAAGTGGCCGCCCTTTTTGCCGATCCATAATCCGCTGGCGATCATCCCGATGATCAAGCTAATGCCCAACAGACTGAGAGCCTCGGGACCGGACCGTAAAATTTCATTAACGTATACCGCATTCAGCACATTGTACGGCGACAGACAAAAGTTCACATAAGCTGCGGTGAAAATGATGGTTAGGATAAGTTTGTTCGCTTGAAGGTAGCGCAGACCTTCCTTGACTTCTTGAAAAAAGGCGCTGCTTGCTTGGTTTAACGGGGGAAGGGAGGCCGGGGGAACGCGAAGGAAGGCCAGGAGCGCCGCTGCGGCCGTGAAGGTAAGTCCGTCTATTAAAATCGCGGCCGATATTCCCCAAAAGGCGATGATACCGCCGGCCGCCGCCATGCCCGCCAACTCGGCGATTCTTGACGCAGTGGCGCTGAGGGAATTGCCGCTGAGCAGCTTTTCCTTGGAAAGGAGCTGTGGAACCAAGGCGGTCTCGGCGGGGGAGGCGAAGCATTCAAACGTGGAAATCAACAAGGTAAAAATATACAAGTGCCACGGAGCCAGAAGCTCTTTCCAATACATCAAAGCGGTGACGCTGACGAGGATTCCCCGGCCCAGATAGGCTGCAACAACGACATTTCTTTTGGGCCAGCGGTCCACCAGGGTTCCCGCAAAAAAGCTGAACAGCAAGTTGGGGACATAATTCAAAGCGAATAGAGTCCCCATTAAAACCTTGGATCCCGTTAGCATATACACCATCCAGCTGTAGGCAATGGAATCGATCGAATCCCCAAACCTGGAGATGACCCGGGCAAGAAGGAGATACGTAAACGGTCTGCTTACTGTCAGCTCCTGCTTTAAACCTCCTAATCCTTTTCTTTTGACCAGGACTTTTTCGCTCAAAACAATCACCTCGTTAAAAAATAAATTTAACGTTAAAATTATTTTAATGTTAAGTTTATTTTATTGATTTCCCTGCGGATTGCAATATTTATTTTCCATTGCTTGTTCCTTCAGGGGAATGGCCGCTAAATCTTGACTTTGCCGCCTAATCGTGATAAATTTATTGGTGTTCTCACAATTTCTAATGTTCCCCGATAGCTCAGTCGGTAGAGCACTCGACTGTTAATCGAGTTGTCACAGGTTCGAGTCCTGTTCGGGGAGCCATATTCTTGGAGAGATACCCAAGTGGCTATAAGGGGACCCTCTGCTAAGGGGTTAGACTGCGTAAGCGGTGCGAGGGTTCGAATCCCTCTCTCTCCGTTTTGAAATACATCGTTCTAAAGAACCTCCCGTTAATCCGGGAGGTTCTTTTTATGCAGAGGGATGAGAAGAGGGATGAGAACCCTCAATTGCAGGGTTCGTCGGAGCATAAGCTTCGGGAGGATTGCATCGCAGTCTCGAACGAAGTGAGAGTATCCCTCACTCTCCTTTATTCTCTCAAAAAGAATTTTAAAAGGTAAACCTGAAAATTAGGGGTTGCAAGGCGATAATGTTTTTGCTATACTCAATTTTGTCGCTGCTTCCAAGCGGCATGAGGCTGTGGCCCGTTGGTCAAGGGGTTAAGACACCTCCCTTTCACGGAGGTAACAGGGGTTCGAATCCCCTACGGGTCACCACTTTCTTAATAGCTTTAAGTAGGGGTGGAAGCCCTGAACATATGAATATGCGGTCGTGGTGGAATGGCAGACACGCTATCTTGAGGGGGTAGTGGGCGTACGCCCGTGGAGGTTCGAGTCCTCTCGACCGCATCAAATTGCAGAAAGAACCTTGCTGAACGCAAGGTTCTTTCTGCATAACCAAAGGCGATTCGCGGGACAAGCATTAGTATTTAACAAAGCGAGCTTTTGGTTAGGACTTTACAAGATACATCTTTAACTGCAGAACAAATTTAACGGTTGTCACAAGCGCTATTTGTTCCAGGAACGTTGATTTCAAATTGTAACGGTTGTCATGGCGCTTAATTCACTTAAAACCGGCTAATTTCGCATGGATTAAGGCAAATAACGGCACCCGCAACCGTTAGAATTTAGAGAGGGTCTTTTACCGGAAAATAGCGGCTGCTGCAACCGTTAGATTTCTGCCGGGCGATAGTGTCACTCGAAAACCTGAGTTTTTGCGGGAATTCTGAAAAGTATCAGCTGTTACAAGCTCTTGGGCAAGAGTTCCCCCGAGTTTTTCGTGGGTCTAACCTTGAAGCCGCCACGCTTACGTGTGCCATGAACCGCCCGCTACAGTTCCAGCAGGTGGTTCAAAGCGTAAGCCACGCCATGGTGATTGTTGTCGCGCGTGACCATGGTGCTTAATTGCTTGATTTCATCGACCGCGTTGCCCATCGCAATGCTTGTCCCGGCTGCGTGAAACATGGAGATATCGTTGTAGCTGTCGCCGATCACGACGGTATCGGCCATGGGGACCCCCAAATGCTCGGCCATAAAGCGCAGGGCGTTCCCTTTATCGGTTTCGGTGGATATAATTTCCACTGTGTGATCGGCGGAAGACGTCGTGTGAAGCTGGCGCTGCCCGCCAAAGTGCTTGCGGATGCGGTCCAGCTTAGTTTCGTCGTAAGTAAATACCAGCAGCTTATAGACCGGCGCCCCGCGCTTCAATAGCTGTAAAGGGTCTTCGATCTGTTGAAAACCAAATTGGACAAACTGGATTTGGGCGCTTTTCCACAAGCGCTCGCGGCTGGCCGCCGGATTGGCGCTTGCCAGCACATCCAGTTCCGCCTGTAACTTGCGCTCCCCGCCGTAAGGGGAATAAATCGCCTCAGGGCAGAATATCTCAAAATAAACTTGCTGCTCCAGCAGATATCGAACCGCGTCCAGAGCCGCGGCTGCTGCGATCGGCGTTTCCCGCAACAGCTGTCCGCGTTCGTCATAAACGGCGGCTCCGTTAAAACCGATAATCGGGATAGCCAGGCCGCCCGTCAAATCTTTAGCGTCAAAGCTGGCCCGGCCGGTGCATAGGGTTACGGTGTGGCCTTTGGCTGCCGCTTGGCGGATCGCATCCAGCCCCTCGGTGCTCGGCTTGCTTTCGGATGTCAACAGCGTACCGTCCAAATCAACGGCGATCAGTTTCATGAATGGTCTCCTCCTTACCCAGGTGTGTCTCTCTTTCGGGTCTATTGGTTTATATTTTTGATCTCCGTATAAAAGTATAGTTTATGAAATGCATTTCAGGTCAACAGGCCCGGGCAACGCGTTCATTTCGGCAAAATACATATGCAAAAATGGGGTGAGGGTAAACGTGACCGGCGCTTTCTGGATTATTATGATGATTGGAGCGGGGACTTATTTATTGCGCGCGGGATCTTTGGTCCTCGGGAGCCGCATAAAATGGTCCGAACGCACGAAGGAGTGGCTTTCATTTGTTTCCCCGGCCGTGCTCGGAGCGCTGATCGGTCCTTTGCTGCTGCTGGACGACGGGGAGTGGATACCGCTCATGGAAAATAAAATGCTGCTGGCCGCCATCCCGACGATGGCGGTAGCTTGGTGGTCGCGGCGTTTACTGCTGACGGTTGCGGCCGGGATTGCTTTTTATGCCGCGGTTTATTATTTGATTGGATAGGGGGGCGGTGGAGATGAAACGTTATGATGAAATAGGGCTGGCGCTGCGCCATGCCGTCCCGATTATGCTTGCCTATTTTCCCTTATCCATGACATTTGGTTTGCTTGCGGCCGCCGGCGGACTCTCCGGACCGCTTACGGTTTTTAGTTCCCTGTGGATTTTTTCCGGAGGGGCGCAATTTATGCTGCTGGGCATGTTTGCCTCCGCCGCTGCGCCGTTTACGATCGTAACGACCATTTTGCTGGTGAATATGCGCCATATTCTTTATGGAGCTACGATGGGGCCTTATTTGACCGGATGGCGGGAAGGCCAAAAATGGCTGGCGGCGATCGGGCTGACGGACGAAGGGTTTGCCGTTACATCAACCCGGGCAGCCAGCGGCGAACCGCTAAATCCTTCCTATTATATAACGTTTTCTTTGGCCATCTACGGGGCCTGGATTGCCGGAACCGCTGTCGGAACCGGCCTCGGCGGTTTGGTCACGCCCGAGGCGGCGGCTATTCTCGGCTTCGCTTTGCCGGCGTTATTCCTGGCGCTGCTGTTCGGCGGCGAACGAACTTTGCCTTCCATGGTGGCAGCCTGCACCGGCATCGTTTTATCCACTTTGGGGGAGATGGTGAATATGGGCGGCCTCGGCCTTGTCGCCGGCGGGGTGGCGGGCGCTACCCTTGGACAGATGGTGCGGCGGACGAGGAAAAAAGCGGCGGCCGTCAAAAGTGAGACAGCTTAGCGCCCCGGGTTAGGTCCGTCCGAAGAAAGCCGGGCGGGCCCGTCATGTGTCATCCTGCCTTTCCAAAATGGACGAATATTTGGGATAAAGCAGCCGGATGCAATCGGGACAAATGTCATGGGTAAATTCGGCATGGGCATGCTTTTGCAAATAAGCTTCGATCGAATTCCAAATTTCATTTTCGTCCTTGATTTTTTTGCAGACGGCACAGATCGGAAGCAACCCCCGCAGTGCATTAACATGCGACAAGGCTTGCTCCATATGCTGCTCCCTTTCCTTAAGGCGTGTAATATCGGTACAACTGACGACCATTCCTTGCGCCGGAGTATTGCGTGTTTTTTCCAAGGGACTAATCTCCGCCAGAAACCAGTTAATTCCTTGAGGGCCAACGGCCCGAATTTCCATAGCGTAATAATCGCATGTCCCGTCGAGGATTTGGAGGATATGTTGGAGAAGCTGGCGGGACTCAGGGTCGCCGCGTTCGGCGCTGCGAAAATACTCAAGCACGTTTATTCCCGGGCGGTCCCAAAGGGGCGTTTGGCCATATTGACATGCCCTTTTGGCCCAATTGTGGTTCACCGCCAGGACGATTCCATCCGGACCGATTACGGCAATGCTTTGGCTTAGCGAATGAATTGCTGCTTCACACAGGGATATTTCTTTCACGGCGGATGCGCTCCCGTCAATGGAATAAGGGCAGTCATGGAGACCTATTAAGTCCTTCAAGGCGCTGTGTTAAGATGTAAGCAGCCTCTTAATCTTAAAAACCCCTTCTTTACACGAATACGCAGGAACAATAGTTTTTGTTTCATTCACACTGTATACGTAAATGCGTAAATTAACAATCGAAAAAATAACGTAAATGCGAGATGATTACGGTGTTATGGGAAGGTTGGGGAAGAAGTTGTCCATTTACGAGCGTATCGAACTGCTGATTAAAAATGCGGGTCTGACCAAAAAGGCGTTTTGTTTGAAGCTTGGCATCAGCACGGGGAATTTGGGCGACTGGAAACGCGGGAAGTCAACGCCGAGCTCGAATAAGCTGATCGAAATTGCGGATTTTTTTGACGTAAGTTTGGATTGGCTCATGACCGGACGGGAAAAACAGGCTTCCGCCGTAAACGAAGGCAAAGCCAAATATACGGCCCGGGACGGCGACTGGAACGCCTTTTTTGCCGCGCTGTCGGAATCGGAGCGGGCTTTCGTCCGGGAGTATATCGAATTTGCCCGCTTTCGGAAACAAAGGGGAAAGCAGTCTGGGGAATAATACCACTTTACATTTAGCCGCCGCGAAGATATAATAGTAATGTTCGTTTATAAACCATTCGCGGTCGTGGTGGAATGGCAGACACGCTATCTTGAGGGGGTAGTGGGCGTACGCCCGTGGAGGTTCGAGTCCTCTCGACCGCATCATATGAAAGAATGACGGAGATGTCCCATAAGTGCAAACTTGCGGGGCATCTCTTTTTATGTTTTGCTATATTAAGGCTGAAATTTTTTACCAAACAAGAACAATCTTATAACATCAGGCTAATACTCCCCAATTAAACTTCTCTTTAGTTCGTCATTTTGGGGAGGGGAAGCAATGAACAAGTTTTGGAAAGGATTGGCCATCAGCGGTTTGGCGCTGTCCGTCGTCTCGGCGGGAAGCTTCGTCCAGGCAAAAGGGGAGCAGCCGGAGCAAAACGCGGCAAACGGAAAATCGCGGAATCTGATCGTGCTGATCGGCGACGGCATGGGTCCGGCGCAAATCTCGGCGGCGCGTTATTACCAGCAGTACGAGCACGGCACGAAGTCGTTGAATCTGGACCCGTATTATGTCGGTCAAGCGACCACATACGCGGACCGCGGGGAAGACGGGGGCACCGTCGTGTCCGGGATCGTCACGGATTCGGCTTCGGCCGGAACCGCTTTCGCCACCGGACACAAGACGTATAACGCCGGCATCAGCGTATCGAACGAAGACGTCTCCAAGCCGTTCGCTTCGATCATCGAGGCGGCCGAGCGCGGCGGCAAGTCGACGGGTCTGGTGACGACGGCGCGGATCACGCATGCGACGCCGGCCGTTTACGCCTCCCATGTCCGCAATCGCGATAACGAAAACGCGATCGCTTCGCAGTACCTCGACAGCGGCGTGGACGTGCTGCTGGGCGGCGGGGAATCGTTTTTCGTGACCAAGGAAGAAAAAGGAATACGCAGCGACAAAAACCTCCTGCCTGAGTTTAAAGCCAAAGGTTACCAAGTGGTGAAAACGGCCCAGGAGCTGAAGGCTCTGCCGGCGAAAGAAGGTAAAGTGCTCGGCCTGTTCGGCAGCTCGCACGTCGCCTATGTCCCCGACCGTACGGACGAAACGCCAAGCCTGGCCGATATGACGTCCAAAGCGCTCGAGATTTTGTCCGCCGACAAAAACGGCTTTGCGATCATGATCGAGGGCGGCCGGATCGACCATGCCGGACACGCCAACGATTTGCCGACACTGGTGCAGGAAGCGCTCGATTTCGACGCGGCTTTTAAGGTGGCGCTTGATTTTGCCAAGAAGGACGGCAATACGTCCGTCGTCGTTACGGCCGACCATGAGACCGGCGGTTTATCCCTGTCCCGGGACAATATTTATGAAGTCAACATCGACCTGTGGGACAAGCAAAAGCATTCCTCCGAGTATCTGGTGACGGCGCTGAATGAAGCGAAAACGATTGCCGACGTGAAAAAAATCGTTGCGGAGAACACCTGGATCACCGACTTGACGGATGAAGAAGCCAAGCTGATTCTCGATGGCGACGGTTCTTCCTACAAACGCGAGGGCGGATATAACGCCGTTATTTCCAAGCGGCTGCTGATCGGCTGGTCCGGCCACGGACATTCCGCCGTCGATGTAGGCGTGTGGGCGTACGGGCCGATCGCCGACAAAGTCAAAGGACAGATCGACAACACGCAGATCGCTTTTGCCGGCGCCGAGGTGCTGGGCGTGGACCTGCAAAAGGCGACGGCTGAGCTGCAATCCAAATATGTGTATCCGAAATTCAAAATCAACCGCGAAAATGAAGTGCTCTATCCGGCGAAGGCTTTAACGGAAGCGCTCGGCGGGACATACAATGAATCCGGCAACACGGCGACGTTGAGCGGAAAAGGCGGCAAGACGATTACGGTGGATCTCAAAGCGGGATCCGCAAAAACCGCCGAGGCCTCGAATAAGCTGACGGTCGACGTGGACAACGGCACATTGTACTTGCCGCTGGCGGCGTTTAACGAACTGACCGGAAAATCGCTGAAATGGGACTCGCTTTCCGAACGGATCGCATTGCAGTAATCCGGCAGGCAGACTTTCCGAAAAAACAGGAGAAACGATCCGTGTTCTCCTGTTTTTCCATCTTAACGGATTAACGGAGGGAGAGAGCACTCATGCTGAACATTCGCGGTTTGAGAAAACAGTTTCAGGTTGCCGGGCAAAACATTCCGATTCTGGATATTCCCCAGTGGGAGGTGCCCCAAGGGGAGAAGCTGGCGATTACCGGGCCGAGCGGCTCGGGCAAAAGCACGTTGCTGCATATCGTCAGCGGCTTGATGCGTCCCGACGAAGGCGAGGTACAGGTGTTTGACCGGGAGCTCCAGCGGATGTCGGAAGCGGCCCGGGACCGTTTCCGGGCGAAGCATATCGGCTACATTCTTCAGGATTTTCACTTGATTCCTTCCTTGACGGCCAGGCAAAACGTAGAAATTACGCTGCCCTGCACGAAAGGAAGAAGAGAGCGGCGGGAGCTGATCGACCATTGGTTTGAGCAGGTCGGCTTAAGCGACCGCGGCCGCCATTTGCCGTCCCAGTTGTCCCGCGGCCAGCAGCAGCGGGTGGCGATCGTCCGGGCGCTGATCAACGATCCGGCGCTGGTGCTGGCCGACGAACCGACGGGAAGCCTGGACTGGGAGACGGCGGAGGAAGTGACGGACCTGCTGCTTCGGCTGTGCGAAGGCCGGCAGCATACGCTTGTGGCGGTCACCCATGACCTCAATTTGGCGGACCGGTTTCCGCGCCGCCTGCATATCGCGGAAATCAACCGATTGTCCGCAGAGCGACGGAGACTATCCGCTGCCGGCAGCGGCGGTTCCGCGCCTGCGGCCTTGGAGGAGCAGACGGGATGAGTTTGTTTCAGATTTTGCTGCGCAATATTTGGCACCGCAAGTTTCTTTCGCTGTTGACCGTCGTTTCGGTGGCGGCAACCGTGGCCTTTACCGTGCTGCTTTCGCTGTCGCGGGACAGCGTGGAACAGGGGGCCGAGAAAGGCTACGGGCCTTTCGATATCGTCGTCGGGGCGGCGGGGAGCGAAACGCAGCTTGTGCTCAGCACGTTTTATCATATCGGGGCGCCGACCGGCAACATCCCGCTGGCAACGCTGGAGACGGTCCGGCAGGACCCGGGCGTCGACGCGGCATATGCGATGACGGCGGGGGACAACTACAACGGGTATCCGATCGTCGGGATCGAGCCGTCCTATTTTTTGACCCGTTACGGGGATCGCGCTTTAGCCGCCGGAGAGCTTTACGGGAAAACCGGCGAGGTTGTGGTCGGGACGTATGTGGCGAGCATGCTCGGCCTTCAAGTGGGCGATACGTTTGCCGGAGCACACGGGTTGATCGAGGGAGCCCATCACCTGGAGGAAGAGTCGGAGGAGCACGGCGAGCACGATGAGCACGGAAGCTTCAGGTATACGGTAAAAGGGATTCTTCCCAGACTCAACACGCCCGATGACCGCGCCGTCTTCACGACGGTCGATTATGCCTGGGCCGTGCATCAAGAGGCTGACGAGGAAATCACGGCGATTCTGGTTAAGCCGGCGACGCTGCTGGGAGCACAGCAGCTTAAAAACGCTCTGGAGCAAACGGGGCAAGTGCAGGTTGCCTATACGAGCAAAGCCGTTGCCGACGTCGTCAACCTGGTGGACCGCGGGGCGGAAATCGTTGAAATCCTGACCTGGCTATGCGTTATTTTGGCGGCGATTTCGATTCTGCTGTCCCTGATTGCCGCCGCCGGCGAACGGACGAAGGATGTCGGCCTGCTGCGCCTGCTGGGAAAATCGAAGGCTTACGTCTGGATGACGATGATCGGGGAAGGGCTGCTCGTCACCGCTGCGGGGCTGGTGCTTGGCATCCTGGCCGGTCATATTGCCGGGTTTGTTTTGAAGGACGCGCTGTTCGCTTACGGGGGGATTCAGATTGAACCGTTCCGTGCTTCGCCGGACCAGGCGTATATTGCCGCGGGGACGCTTATCATCGGGCTGGCGGCTTCGCTGGGGCCGGCGATCCGGCTGTACAGAATGGACCCGCTCGCTTTATTTCGGGCGTAACGAAAGGAGATGGCCTAGCGTGAAAAAAAAGTTATCCCTGCTGTGGCTGCTGTTCGTGCTGTCGGCGCTGCTGCTGCAAGCCTGCGGCAAGGATGAGAGTTTAGAGGGCGGAGCCGGATCGTTCGGCGCCGCGGCGTCGGCGGGGACGGCCTTCAGTTATGAGGTGCAAAGCTCGGGTACGGCGGAGAGCGAACAGCCGCAGCAGGAGCCGGCTTCAAACAATAATCCGGCCGTCCGGAAGGACGGGGACGCTCCGGGAAATGAGCGCACGGACGATTCCAAATTGAAAGCCGCCGCCACACCGGATAAGGCGGCTGCGCCGGACACGGCCGCCGGAGCTCCGCAGGATGCAGCGTCGTCTGCGGCGGGCGCGGGAGAATCGGGCAAGGCGGAAGGGGAAACAGCCGAAAAGCCGAAGGCATCGGACGCCGGCCGGGCCTCCTCCGCCTCAAGCTCCAAAAAGTCCGATACCGCGAAGGCTGAGCAAAGCAAGGCCTCAGGCAAGAACGCCGCGGCGGCTTCGCCCAAGAGCTCCGGTTCGGGCGGAATCGCGAAAGCCGACACGTCCGGCGGCGCAAGCGAACCGGCCCACACTTCCGCTTCCGATAAAGCGAAGGGCGCAAAATCGAGTGTGACGACCATTGGCTGGTCCGAGTTTTTTGACGGGGACGATCAGACGACGCCTTCCGAACGCTTTTGGGATCTCAGCGGTTCAACAGTCACCATCAAGGGGTTTATGGGCGAGGTGTTGTCGTTTGAAAACCACTGGTTTCTGCTCATTCCCGAGCCGGGTGCGGAATGCCCTTTTGACAACGGGGACGAGACGTATTGGAACAAAATCATGATCGTGTTCGTACCGGACGATGTCAACCTTCGCTACAAGCCGGAGGCGCTGCAGATAACCGGCCGGCTCGATGTTGGCATCAAAATCGACGAGTCCGGTTACAAGACGACGTTCCGGCTGTACGACGCCTCTTTTGAAGAGATTAAAGAATAATGACAAGCACCCCCGCTCTGAAAATAAATGGAGACGGGGGCTTTTTATTTAAAAACGGCTTTATGAGGAATGAAATCGCTTTTTTTTGCGCATCCTATCCAAATGCAGGAATTATAATGCCAAACAAGCTTTTTTAGCGCCTTTTTAAGTTGACACGCCGGAAAAAATTATTTAATATGTCTAAGTACTAAAAGTGCGGGTTCAAACCTCTAAAAGAGAGTATCTCTGGAGCGGAATGAAATTTGATAATACGGGTGATCGAATGTCTTACAGACCGAAAGTTGTGAACGTGACGAAGGCCGGAAGCAACTACAATGATGGATTATACGAGTTTATCGCCAAATTGGCCGATGGAACGGAATGCCGTGTGTTTTACCACCGCGATCCGAACTGGCGGTTAACGAACGTCAACCGGCTTCAAAAGACGCCGTGCCCGGTCTGCCGCAAAGATTTTATTTGCCAGTGCATGGAGAAGTTTTCCGGTGAAATTCACCGTCAGATCGATGAGGGACAATGGCTTGACAAGCTTTTGTCGGAGTAATTTTTAAGAGTTTGCGGGCACGGGGAAACCCGTGCATTTTTCTTTTAATTTGGGACTTGCCGAGGACCCAAAACTGTGATATTCTTACAGTAAATTTCAGGAATAACGGGAACGGTAGCACCGTCCATGATCCGATTTGTGTCGGGTTTTGGGCGGTGCTTTTTTGTTTTCGTCCAAAGGAAGGTGAAGACTTATGGGGCCGATCCGGCTTGTGCTTGCCGTGCAGGATGAGCAGTATATCGAAGCTTTTTTATATTACGCCCGCAGCGGGGAGTTCAACCGCAATCTGATCTTGACCGCGTTCAGCCGCAAGGAGGCGCTGGACAGATACCTGGAGGAGTCCGCCGGGTTTGTTGACGCTGTGCTGGGAGAAGCGGTTTTTCGGGAAGCGATGGATGCGGCCGACAAGCGGGGGATTTCATGGATCGTTCTCGGCGAAGAAGGCAGCGCAAATGACGGCAAACCTTGCGTGGAGAAATATCAGCCGCTCCACCTGCTTCTGCAAACGGTGCTGGACTATGTTCGCGGCGGCAAAGCCGGGAAGGCGCCGGAGGAAGGCCAAGCGGCGGTCATCGGGGTTTACTCCAGCGTCGGCGGATGCGGCAAAACGACCGTGGCGCTGAACATCGCCCGGCAGTTGGCCGCAGAAGGAGGTAAAGTGTTTTATTTGAACCTCGAGACGTTAAGCAGCGGCGGCCTGTTTGCCGGACCCTCGTTCAGGGAAGGGCAGACGGCCGGACTGGCCCGGTTGTTGTATGACCTTAAGGCTGCCGACGACAAACGGGCGGCCCCGGAATTTCCGATTTCCATGTATGCTTACAGGCACCCGGTACTGCAGGGAGATACGTTCGGCCCGCTGGAGAATATCAACGAAATGCTGGAAATGGAACGAAAGGATGCTGTCGGGCTTATCGAGTACATCGCGGGGAGCGGACTTTATGACGCGGTCATTATTGATCCTGATTCCTATCCGGGCGGAAGAACGGAAGGCGTGTTTGAGCGGGCGGATCAATTGGTGTGGCTTGTCACGGATGAATGGAGCGTAATGCGGAAGACGGGGGGTTGGCTGTCCCACCTGGAACGCTCGCGGACTGCTTTATACCATGAATTGCTCGGCAAAACGCGGTTTGTCCTGAACAAGTACACCGGAAATATCGTAACCGAATTGCCGAAGCCGGGGCTTTCGATTCAAGCGACATTGTCGTTTGTCCCTTCCTGGAGCCAGGGAAGCAGGCAGGGCGAACTGCCGTATTCCCCCGCGTTTCAGCGGGATGTGCTGAAGTTGTGCCGCGAGCTTTTGGGCGGTGCGGAAACTAGCCCGGCATGGGAGGGGTAAAGGTGAAGGAGGAAATATTCGCCGCGCTGCGCAGCGATATACGCATGGGGCTCGATGTCACAAAGGTAATGAGCGACGCGCAGCTGCTGGAGTACATCGAAGGGTATGTGCTGAACGATGCCCGTTTGGCCGATTTGACGGCTTCCGACAAGCGCAAATGGGTTCGCCGGTTATACGATTCTTTCCGCGGTCTCGATGTGCTGCAGCCGCTTGTTGAAGACCGGACGATCACGGAAATCATGATCAACAGCCACGAGGAGATCTTCGTCGAGCAGGAAGGCCATGTCCTAAGGCTTCCCGTCCGTTTTGAATCCCGTGAGCGGCTGGAGGACATTATCCAATCGATCGTCTCCGGCGTAAACCGGGTCGTCAATGAATCTTCGCCGATCGTGGACGCCCGGCTTCGCGACGGCTCCCGGGTAAACATCGTGCTGCCGCCGATCGCCCTGAAGGGTCCCACCATGACGATCCGGAAATTCCCGGCACAGCCGCTGACAATGGAGAAGCTGGTCGCCATCGGATCGCTGAGCGAGGAGGCCGCCTTGCTGCTGCAGAAGCTCGTCAGAAGCAGATACAACATTTTTATCAGCGGCGGTACCGGTTCAGGCAAAACGACGTTTTTAAACGCGCTCTCGCAGTTCATCCCGCCGGACGAGCGGGTGATTACCATTGAGGATTCGGCCGAGCTGCAAATCGTGACCGTGCCGAATCTGGTGTCGCTGGAGACCCGCAATGCCAATACGGAAGGAAAAGGCGAAATCGCCATTCGCGACCTGATCCGCTCGTCGCTGCGGATGCGTCCCAACCGGATTGTCGTCGGCGAGGTCCGGGGCCGCGAAGCGCTTGATATGCTGCAGGCGATGAACACCGGTCACGATGGGAGCTTATCGACCGGGCACGCCAACAGTACGGCTGATATGATCAGCCGCTTGGAAACGATGGTGCTCAGCGGCGCGGATTTGCCGATCGGCGTGGTCCGCCAGCAGATCGCCTCGTCGATTGACGTTTTTGTGCATTTGTCCCGGCTGCGCGACCGTTCGCGCCGGGTGATGGAGATTTCCGAGGTGGCGGGGTTAATGAAAGGGGAGGTGGTGCTGCGGCCGCTGTTTGTCTTTCAGGAGGAAGGGGAGCGGGAAGGCAAAGTCATCGGCCGGCTGAAAAGTACCGGGGCAGGGCTTTTGCATACGGACAAGCTGCGGATGGCGGGGATGCCGCCGGAGGCTCCGGCAGAAGGAGGAGGGACCGCATGAAATGGCGGACTGATGTTTTTTCGGGGAAAAGAAACGCAGCGGGCGGGACCCGCTCCGAAGGTCTTGCCGATTACCGTGTGTATGTTTTGACGGGGCGGCAGAAGGCTTTATGCATGTTGCTCGGCGGTGCGGCTTTATTCGCCGTCGGCTGCGTTTTTTTTCATTCCATCCCGCTGGCTTTAGGGTTGTCCGCCGGCGCGTTGTTTGTGCCGAAGCCCTGGAGCAGGCATTTACTCAGAAAAAGAAGAGAAAATCTCAGCTTGCATTTTAAGCAGGCGCTTTATTCTCTCTCCTCTTCGCTGGCCGCCGGCCGATCGGTGGAGAACGGGTTCCGCGAAGCGATCGATGATTTGAAACTGCTGTACCCGGACGGGGATAACGATTTGATCAGGGAACTCGGGATCATCTGCGCGCGGATGGAGTACGGACAGCCTGTCGAGGAAGCGCTGCTGGATTTCAGCCGCCGGGCCGGCATGGAGGATATCAGCAATTTTGCCGACGTGTTTACGACCTGCAAACGCTCCGGCGGGGATTTGGTGGACATCGTCCGGCGGACCTCGGCGCTGATTGGCGAGAAGCTGGAGATCGGGCAGGAGATCAGCGTCATGATTGCCCAAAAGCGCTTTGAAGCGAAGGCCATGCTTGCCGCTCCCATTCTGTTTTTATTGTTTATGGAAATGACTTCGCCGGATTATATGCAGCCGCTGCACAGCGGAGCCGGTCTGCTGATCTCGGCGGCCGCGCTGCTCGTTTTTGCCGGGTGCTCCTGGCTGATGCTTAAAATCGTCGATATTCGGGTTTAAAGGAGGGATTTGCCGGATGTTCCTGGTGCTTTGGGGGATCTTGCTGGTTTTGCTGGGAGGATGGGGGTGGGTATACCGGATATCCTTCCGCCGCTATAGCGGATATACCCGATTTGTCATGGAGGGGCTGAGGCTTCAGCGCTTGTCGCCGCCAATGCTGTATTTGCTGGAACGGGGCAAGGTGTCCCGGCGGTTTCCGGGCGTGTTCTTTAAAGTGAACCGGGCGGTGCAAAAAATTTGCGGCGACCGGCGCAGCGGTGAGTTTACGCTCCTGTTTCTCGCCGAAACGCTCACTTACAGCTGGCTGCTGCTTACTTTAGGGTGCGCCCTGTCCCTGCTGATGAACGGTGATTCATCGGGGCTCGTGATCGGTGCGGTTCTAGCCTTGCTGCTTCCGGCTGCCTTGATCCATGATCTGCATCGCAAGGTGGTCCGGCGGGAGCATGCCGTTATTCTGGAGCTTCCCGAGCTGCTGAACAAAATCATGCTTCTCGTCGGGGCCGGCTCAACGGTTCAGCAGGCGATCAAGCTCTGTTTGGAACGCAAGCGCGAACAGGAGAACCATCCGCTTTACCGGGAACTGTTCCAAATGTTGCGGGAATGGGAAGGGGGCTATTCCTTCCAGCAAGCGATGGAGGGGTTCAGCAAGCGCTGCGGAATTCAGGAGGTTTCCGCCTTCACCACCGCCGTGCTGCTGAACTATCGCCGCGGGGGCCATGATTTTGCCCTGGCGCTGCGCGACTTGTCCCATTCGTTGTGGGAGAAGCGCAAGGCCGTCAGCAAAACGCTGGGGGAGCAGGCTTCGTCAAAGCTGGTTTTTCCCATGGTGCTGATGTTTATGGCGATCCTTCTACTGGTTGGCGCCCCCGCATTTATGATCATGGACCTTTAGGAGGCAGTTCAAAAAGTCGTCTTTTGATCACGAAGCTAGAACATGGAGTGTATGCGGCATCGAATTTTTGAAATTTAAGGAGGAAAAGGCCGATGTTAACGACAATGAGCAAGGAAGTTAAAGGTTTTTTGCATGACGAGGACGGCTTGGGGATGCTTGAGATGATTTTAATTATCGCGGTCATCGTCATTATTGCCGTGATCTTCCGTTCGCAACTGAAAGAAATCGTAAGCAGTCTGCTTGGCAAAGCAAAAACGAAAACCGAAGACTTTATGGACGGGAAGTAGGCGAAACATGCGGCGTTGCCTGCGGGATGATGCGAGGGGAAGCTTTACACTGGAAGCGTCCTTGGTGTTGCCGGTCATTTTTTACGCGATATTGGTCTTGCTGTTTTTCTGCTTGTATCTGTACCAGAACGCTCTGCTTGGGCAGGCCGCTTCCGCGGCTGCGGAACGCAGCGCTTACACTTGGGACAACAGCTATCGTAACGATTTGACCGGAGCTTTTGAGGAAGGGCAATATGACTCCTTATATTGGCGTCTCAAGGACGACGGTATGCTGCAAAGCATTTTCGGTTGGGGCGAGGCCAACGGAGCCGTCCGGCTTCGCTTGCCTGCCGGAGCGGCCTCCGCCGATTCGCTGGCCGGCAAAAAGCTGGCCAGGACAGGAAGCGGGCTGCCCGGGAACATCTCGGGAGAAATGGAATATGACAACCGCATGCTTTTGCGCAAAGTTAAAGTGGCAATGGAACGGCTCGTTCCATTGCCGCCGCTGGAGAGCTGGTTGGGCGATATTTCCCAAACCGGATCTTCTTACGCTTATGTTATCGAACCTATGGAATTTATTCGCACTGTCGAGTTGGCGCGCTATTATGGGGCAAAGTTTAAGGGCAAAGGCGGAGACCCGATGGACCGGACGGAGGCCGGAAACGCGCTGAAGCTGTTTGGCAAATAGGCCGGGATTCAGGGATGGGGGATGGAAAGGAGGCGAAGCGTTTGTTTGCAAAGAGACGCTCGGAGTCAGGAGCGGTTACGGTCTTTTTAATTGTGGTGTTTGCGGCGATATTCGCCTTTGTGGCTATTTTTATCGACTTTGCCAGAATGTTTGCGCTGCAGGCCGAGACGGAAGCATTGGCCCATGCCGCGGCCAGATCCGTGATGTCTTCGTACGACCGGGAATTGGCCGAGCGGTACGGTTTGTTTGCGTTAGGAGAGACCGACAGCAATTACATTATGTCCAAAGTGCTCCAGGATTCTTTGCAGGTTGCGGGAAGAAGCGGCGGATTGCCGCTGCTTGGAGCGAAGCTGGAATCCTCGGCAATTGAACAACTTCGTCCGCTCGGTTCCTACGCCGCGTTTGAACGGCAAATTCAGGAGCAGATGAAATACCGGGCGCCGATTGATCTAACGGTAGAAATTCTAAATCGCTTCAAACCGATGGCGCAAGTGATGAAGGAAGCGTCGAATACGGTCGATTTGCTCGGCAAATTGCAGAAGCTGTACGATAAGCGCGAAGCGAAACTCGACGAGCTGCTGGAGATGCAGCGCCAGGCAGCACGCGCGGCGGAGGGGTTCGGGGAATTGCTGCCCAGGGGTTCGGCGCTCGCGATAGACGACGAACCTTTGGGCGGCAAGATCTCTTCAGTCCTGGACTTTACTGCCCAGTATGACGATTACAAGGTAAAGGTTGAGCTGGATAAGAAACCCGGGCCAGGGAACCCAAAGTACCGATGGAAGATTGAAATCTACCGTTCCGAAACGTCCAAAGTATACAAGCAATTGGACAAAATTCGCGCCAAAGCCGAAGAAAAGCATGAAAATTTGCTGCTGCAGGCCAAAGCGCTGCTTACTGAGGCGCGCCAAATCAATGAGCAGATGAAACAAACGATAGAAGAGGCGGGGCAGCGCGCCGCCCAGAAGGGGTACAACGAAGTGGCTGCAGGGCCAAGCACCAGGGACGACGGCCAAGTGAGCGGGATGGAGGAGATTGCTGCAATACGGGAGCAAAGCGGTTCGCTTGTCCTCTCCGAGGAACTTTTTACGGATCTCGAATCGGATACCGACGATCAAGCCGCGGCTTTTCAGCAATTGAACGAGGAAATCGCCTCGCTGTGCACCCTGCAAAGCGGGGTCTTATCGGCGGTAACGTCTTCAAGAAAGCTGCAAACGGCTGTACGCCGGGTTGGCTGGAAGGCGGATAAATATATGCGGAGCTATGTGGACCGGGGAGCGGCGAATGTTTTGGAGGCCAATATGCAGCTGCTGGAATCGCATCGAGGGAGCGATAAGGAGCGCAAGTCGGCGGAGAAGACGGCCAGGGCCAAGCTGAAAGAAGCAACTGGTCTACTCGCGCGAATTAAGCAGTTTGGCAACAAGCTGAAAGCCCAGCAAGAGGGCTTTAATCAATTAAAAGCGGATTATGAAGCGAACCGGGACATGAACCGGGCCGCATCGGGCGGGGATGAGGCGGCGGGCGCCGCGATCGATAACGATCCCTATCGGGCGGGGGATTCGGCGATGGCGGACATGGACGGCTTATTCGGAGGGTTATCCGGACTATTGGGCGGAATGACGGACAACGCTTTTCAAACCGAATACATCGCCAGCTATTTCCGTTGCTTGGATTTAAGTGCGCTGAATGAGCTGCTGCAGGGGAGCTCCGGCACGGACAAACCGGGTACGCTGGGCGATCAGTTTGCCCCTGATCGGCAGGAAGCCGAATATATTTTGTACGGCTTTCACAATCCGGTAGGCAATATCGCCGCCGCTTACGGAGAAATCTTTGCGATGCGTCTGGCAATCCGGACGATGGAGGGATTCATCAAAAACGCATCAAAGGGCCATCCTCTGCTGGTTCTGGCCGCCGCGTTGCTGTACGGCGCGGAACATGCGCTGTCGGACATGCTTGGCTTAACGCGCGAAGGTAAAATACAGCTGAGCGAGTACATCAAAGTTGACCTTACCTACAGGGATCATTTACGGATATTTTTGCTGTTGCATGGAAGAAGCGAGAACAGATTGTCGCGCATGCTCGCAGTAATCCGGATGAACACGGGGATTGACACGGGTGAGCGGGCGACCTATACGAGCGGGAGGGTTTCGGTATCGATGCCTCTGTGGTTTTTGCCGGGGGTTGCCAGAGCGTTGGGAGTGGCGGGCGTGCTGAAAGGAAATGTGGAAGGAAGCCGGTATTATGCCGAGAAACAAGCGGACTTCTCATATTGATGAACGACAAGTTGCTGGCCGGAAAAGTGGCTTGGCGCGAGGAAGCATTGTCCTGGAAGCAGCACTGGTTATGCCCGTTTTTGTGATGGTGCTGTTCTGGTTTATTTATATGGTACATATGACGCTGTTGTCCAGCCAGCTGAATACGGTCGCATCCAATGCCGTCAGGCAGGTTTCCGCCCATATATACCCCGTTGCTTTGGCGGTGTCGGCCGGCTCAGGCGAATCTGCGGGAAATGCCGGGGGCAAGGACGAATCGCCAGGCAAAGGATCTTCTTTTAACTGGAAAATGCCAAGCCTTTCTGTGAGCGAATGGGCTAAGCAATATGCCGGCGTTTTGCCTGAACCGATCTCCGATTGGGTAATGGATGCCGCGGAGAAGGGAGACGAGCCGCTGCAGCATATCAAAACAGGCGTTGCGGAAAGCGTCCTTGATCCCGCGGTTAAACCGCTGCTTCTGCCGTTTCTTGAAGGAACGCTGTTAACCGAAAAGCGTTTGCATGTAAGCCGCGTTACCGTGCCCGACTTAAAAACGGGAAAGCGGCCTTATTTCGGGCTGGAAATCAGCTATGAGCTTCCGATTAAAGTACCGTTTACATCAAACCGCGTCGTGCTTCAATCGCGGGCCGAGGAACGCATTTGGATCGGCGATACCGGGGAACTGGAATCGGGGGAAGCAGGGGGCGACGGCCAGGGACGAGCTCCGGTCATTCTGTCCAAGCCGGATCCGGCTTACGCCGGGCATCGGGCGACGGTGAAGGCGAAGGTAGGGGCGGGGAAGACGGCCAAGTTGACCGTATTTTACAAGAGCGGCGTCAGCCAAGCTAAATATTTGGGAGAAACTACGGCGGACGGCGAAGGCATCGTGGAATGGAATTGGCTGGTTGGGGGAAACACGACGCCGGGAACGTGGACGTTTGTTGTGGAAACGGAAGACGGGTTGCGGACGGCGATGGAGTTTGAGGTAACCAGTCCCAAATAATGTGAAGGGGGCGTAAATGGATGCCATGGGAATATTGGGGTTGTTTTTTGATGCTGGCAGCGGCTTTCGTAACGGATATCCGAACGATGAAAATCCCTAACTGGATTACCCTGACGGGTTTGGCGAGCGGATTTTTGTTTCACGCCTTGACCGGGGCATGGAACGGAATAGGGGATGCTTTTAAAGGCGCGGCGGTTGGATTCGGTCTGATGTTTATCCTGTATCTGTTGAAAGCCGTCGGCGGAGGTGACGTTAAGCTGTTTGCCGGAATTGGGGCGTGGACGGGCATTAGTTTTACGTTATCCGTTATGATGTATTCGATTTTGGCCGCCGGGTGTATCGGGCTTTTCATTTTGTTGTGCCGGCGGGAGACGTTGTTTCGGCTGCGGCGGGTTGTCAGGGGCGTATGGGGAGCGGTCATTTTCCGCAGCATTACGCCTATTCAGTCCGCGGCCAAGGGGCAGCTGCAGTTTCCGTTTATGCTGGCGGTGCTGCCCGGGGCGATCCTTTCGTTTTGTTATCAGTGAAGAGGACTATGCATTTGGAAAAGGAGGTGCCTGATTCATGCGGAAGCAGCTTCAAACCGATTTTGTCAGGAACGGCGGAATTTACATGCTTTTAAAGGCCGAGGAGGGGCTGCGCTCGGAAGAGTTGAGCCGGGTTCAAAGGAATATGCTGGCCGCGGTTTCGGTGCCCAATTTGCTGCGGCTGGATATTCGCGAGGTGGATTTCGAGGTAAGCCTGCATTACGATATCACCGGCAAAAAAATGCTTTCACACTGTCTGAAGAGCGACAAAATCGGCATGTCCGAATTTTACGGTTTGCTGCTTCAGGTGGTTGCCGTGCTGGACGATTGCAAAAAATACATGTTATCTCCCGCCAATGTTTTGCTCGACGAGGAGCATATTTTTGTGGAGGAGCCCTTATCCTGCGGAGTTTTTTACTTTGCTTATTTGCCTTTGAACGATGCTCTGGCCGTTGTCCCGCTATCTCAAGCGCTGCTGGCTTTGATCACCCGGATGCTTGTTAGCGTGAGCCGGGTGGAGGGAAACGGGATACAGCAGATCATCTCTTTTTGCGGCAGCGAGGAGCATTTTTCCTTACCCCGGTTGAAAAAAATGCTGCTGGAGCTGTTGACCGCTGCGGAGCAGGCTGAAGGGAATCCAGCGTTCCCGGAAGAACCTCTTCGGTTCAAGCCGCAGCAAGCCGGCCCAAACCAAGGGAAACAGGCGCAAGCTAATGCGCCTGCTGCTGCCGTAGCCGCTGCCGCTTCAGAGAACGCGAGGAAGAGCCGGACGCCGCTGCGGAGGGAGGAGCGCTTGAAGCCGGACCGTTTAAATATGGGCCGCCAGAATGCGCCGGCTGAATTGAAATCATCGCATACGGTGATCAAAGAGTACTTGCCGGACGGTCTCTTCTCCGGATATGCGCCGGAGATCCCAAAGGCTGCTTCGGTGAATCCCGGGCGGGAACAGTGGCCCGGCTTGGAGGAGGAAGAAGCCGGGCCCAAAGTTAGGATAACGCCGACTTCCTGCATTTTGGGGGCCATCCTGCTGGACGCGCTGTGCTGGAAGTTTCTATACCTGGACCGGCCATGGAACATCGGCCTTTACATTTGCTTCGCGGCAACGTTTCTATTGGCCGGGGCGGCATACCTCATTTGCAGCGGAAAGCTGCCCGTTCTGCAATCCGCAAGCGGGGCAAAGCAGCGTGAAAACGCAATCGATGCGCAGCCCGCTGCCATTCCTGCATATGATCGAAACGTCACCTTTCCCGAAGACGTTTTTGGAGATTCGCCGTTTCTTCAAGTCTACCGATCTGAGTCCGAAGCGGGTACGGGGAACGGGGGGGAGGCTGTGGAATTAGCGATGTCCGGAACCGGGCAGGAGCATTTTTCGCCTGCCTATGGAGGGGCATCCTCATGGGAGGCTTCAAGCGGTGGCGCCGGCCAACCGGCAACGATGCTTTTGAACAAGCCGATGCTTTCCGGCGAGTCGAAGCACGCAATCGAACCCCGGTATTATTTGGAAAGGTTAAGCGGTGACGGAGTAAGCCCGGAACGGATAACCTTAAAGCCGGGGAGCTTTGTGATCGGCCGCTCCGAGGAGATGGCCCAGTACGTGGAGCAAACGCCGGGCGTATCCCGCGCTCATGTTGAAGTAATGGTGACGCCCGGGAAATGCTGCCTCAAGGATCTGGGGTCCCGAAACGGAACGCGTTTTAAGGGAGAACTCATTGCTCCCTATAAAGAATATGAACTCGAAACCGGGGATGTTTTTTCGTTGGCGGAGGTATCCTTCAAGTTTGGCAAGGAAATGCTTTAAGTTTATTTGCAGCGTGTATCGGGTACCAAGGATTGTAACCGGGTTCAACGAACCTCCTTTTTAAAATTTGTGCTGCCCGTAGATTATCCGTTCAAAAGCAGTTATAATTAACGAGAATGATTCTCAATTACGTGACTTAACGGGTTTTATCGGTTGCATAGACAATAAATTTTGTTTAAGGGATGGTTCAGCATATGTCGGCAGTCACACAATCTTCCAAGCCGCAATTCCGCTCTCGCCCGCTTGCGGCAACAATTGTACTCATTGGCGGAGCGGCGCTGCTAGTTTTTGCCGTTTGCCTTTCGATTTCGGTCGGAGCCGCGGACATCGGACTGGGAACGGTTTGGAACGCGGTATTTCATTTTCAGCCGGAACTGACGCAGCATCAAATCATTATGGAGCTGCGTCTGCCGAGGGCGCTTGCGGCCGCCTTGATCGGAGCGGCGCTCGCCGTAGCGGGGGCCATAATGCAGGGTATGACGCGGAATCCGATGGCCGATTCCGGTTTGCTCGGACTTAATGCGGGGGCCGGTTTGGCGCTGGCCGTCTGTTTTGCGTTGCTGCCGGGGACGCCGTTTTTGGTGATGATGTTCTATTCATTCATAGGAGCCGGACTGGGAGCCGGACTGGTGTTCGGCGTCGGTTCCCTGTCTAAAGGCGGCTTGTCGCCCGTCCGGCTTACCTTGGCCGGGGCCGCGGTCAGCATGCTGCTGACTGCCATCAGCGAAGGGATCGCGCTTTATTTCAGGATAGGACAAGACCTTGCGTTCTGGTATGCAGGGGCTATTTCCGGCTCCACCTGGCTGCAGATTAAAATGGTGTCGCCTTGGATCGGTGCCGGGCTTATCGCCGCTGTGCTCCTGTCCAAATCCATTACGCTGCTCAGCCTCGGGGAAGAGGTAGCCACAGGGCTGGGTCAAAAAACGGGAACGATCAAAATCGCCGGGATGCTCATCGTGCTCGTCCTTGCCGGCAGCGCCGTGTCGATCGTTGGGGCGATCGGTTTCGTCGGTTTGATGATTCCTCACGTCGCCCGGTTTCTGGTGGGCGTCGACTATCGGTGGGTGATTCCTTCCTCCGCGCTGTTAGGCGGTTTGTTGTTGGTGTTTGCCGATATTTTGGCGCGGATGGTTCATCCTCCGCATGAGACGCCGATCGGGGCGTTGATCGCCGTGATCGGGGTTCCTTTCTTCCTCTATCTGGCTATGAAGCAGAAGGGGGGATTGGAATGAACAAGGGGAATTATCCGCTGCATTTGCAGCAAAGATCCCGCAGAGCGTATATCGTTATGATCATTTTTGCTTTGCTGATCGTCGGCGTGTTCATTTTTAGCATGAATACCGGCTATTTTCGTCTCTCTCCGGTTGACGTGTTCAAAACGCTGTTCGGCATGGGGACGGATAAACAGGAACTGGCCTTATTCCAATTCCGCCTGCCGCGGATCGTCAATTCCGTCCTGATCGGCATGGGAATGGCGGTTGCCGGCTGCATTTTTCAAGGAATTTCGCGCAACCCGTTGGCCGACCCCGGCGTGCTGGGGATTAATGCCGGGGCAGGGCTCGCCGTCACTTTGTTTATTTCGTTTTATCCGACGACTTCCGATGCCCCCGTGTTTTTGATGCCTTTGCTGGCGTTTTTGGGATCGGCGTTGGCGGCTGCGCTTATTTACGTATTGTCGTTCAAGAAAAATTACGGGTTGCTTCCCATTCGTATGGTGCTGGTCGGCATTGCAGTTGCGGCGGGAATTAACGCCGCGATGATCGTATTGCAATTGCGCCTGCGGCCGGAAAATTTTCAAAACCTGCAAATTTGGCTGGTAGGGAATATTTGGGGGACGTCTTGGAAATTCGTGCTTGCCTTGATTCCGTGGATCGTTGTTTTGATACCTTATGTATTTACAAAAGCGCGCGCGCTAAACGTAATGAACTTGGGAGACCAAACGGCGACGGGGCTGGGCGCGCCGCTGGAGCGCTCGCGGTTCGGCCTGCTGGCCGCCGCAGTCGGGCTAACCGGCTCCTGCGTCGCCGTCGGGGGCGGCATCTCGTTCGTCGGCCTCATTGCGCCGCATTTGGCGAGAAGATTGGTCGGGCCGAAACACGAGTATTTGCTTCCGGCCTCCGCGCTGGCCGGGGGGTTGCTCGTTATCGTCGGCGACACGCTGGGACGCTGGGTGTTTCAGCCTCATGAAATTCCGACCGGTATCGTCGTTGCGGTGATCGGGGCTCCTTACTTCCTGTATTTGCTTTCGAAGTCGAGAGTATAGCTGGAGAAAAGGTCTGATTTGGGAGGGAGCGGGATGCGCAAATCGATATTTTAGGTGTACAGGAAAGTATGGTATGGGAATGGGAAGCTTCTTCTCTGAAATAGAGGTAATTTGTGGCGTTATTTTGAGATTTCCCCCTCGTGCCCTAAAATAGCGGAACTTTTTGGCCTTATTTGGGGGACATACTTGGATAAGGCGCTTTATTACCCTCATCTTCTAAAAATAGGAGTAAAAAACTCCTCTATTTCTATTTAAGTCCTTTTCTTGCTGAAGATAAGGACCTTTTTTACCGTTATTTCCGCGACACCCACAAAAATGCGGCAATGCGCTCCTAAAAAAGCCCAGAATCTCCAAGTTATCGGGTTCTGGGCTTTGCTGCCTTTATTTTTCATCGCGCAAGTGAGCGGCCGCTTGTTCCAGATCGGGATAAGCAAAGGTGAATCCGGCGCGCAAAGCCGCTGCGGGAAGCGCTTTTTGCCCGTCCAACAGGAGCATCGACCGCTCGCCAAGCAGCGTTTTGAGCATTGCGGACGGCAGCGGGAGCCAAAACGGGCGCCGGTAGACGCGGCACAAAATCCGGCCGAATTGTTCATTCGTGACCGGATTCGGGCTGACGGCGTTTACCGGGCCGCGAATGTCCGGATGGGTCAGGGCGTAATCGAATAATGAAACGATATCCTTGAGGTGAATCCACGGCACCCACTGCCGTCCGCTCCCTATGGGGCCGCCGGCCCCCAGCAAGTAGGGAAGGCGCATCAGCGGATAAGCGCCCCCGTCGTTGCCCAGCACTACGCCGATGCGCAGCTTGACCAGACGTTGCCCGGAAAACCCTTCGTCCGCGGCGGCCTCCCAGGCGCTGGTAACTTCGGACAAAAAATCGGCACGCTCCGGGGCGGGCGGGGAAAACTCGTCAAACTCCTTGGTTAAGGAGGTGCCGTAAATTCCCACGGCTGAAGCTTGCAGAATCACTTCCGGGGGTTGGGAGAGCGCCAGCGCCAAATGCGCAACTGCCTTCGTCGCAGTTAATCTGGACTCCAAAATCCGCCGTTTATTGCGCTCGGACCAGCGCATGTTGAGCGTCGCCCCCGCCAGATTGACGAAGGCGTCCGTTCCTTCGAGCGGAGAGACGTCCTTTTCGAGCTCACTCCAGGTGACATAGCTGAGTAGGGACGGCTGAAAGGCGGCCTGATCATCGGGTTTTGACTGCATAGGATTGCCGCCGCCTTTTTCACGGCTTACGATAAGCACTTGGTGCCCACGCTCAAGCCAATAAGCGGTTAAGGCCCGGCCGATAAAACCCGTGCCGCCGAAAACCGTGATCTTCATCCTTACGCCTCCTTATAAGAAACATCCGGCTGTCTGAATAGCTAATTCATGTGCCGGATGTTTTTTCGCGTTGCGATTATTTATTTAACAGATGCCGGTACGGTTGGTAATCGATCTGGTTCTGTTCCAGAAACCGGACCAGAAATTTATTGTCGCGTTTTGGCGTGGCTACGATATACCCTTTGATGCAGTGATCGCGGGTGACCGCGGGAGCTTTTTCCTCAAGGGCGATTTTGCCGATTTCCGCCGCGATGGAATGTTTGGCGATGTCCCGGAACGGTCCGGGCACGGGCTCAACGAGCTGATCGAGAAAGGCTTTGCTTTCGTCGGTCCACAGATGGCGGCTTTTCTCGACCCAATGATTTTGCCAGTCCAGCTTGGACATGCCGTCCGCTTTGGGGAGCACCTTTAAAAATTTGCGGAACATGAAAAATCCGCCGATCGTCATCATGCCGAGCAGCACAAATCCCCAAAACGCAATCCCGTTCATAAACCAGCGATTGGGCCCTTCCGCCGTTAATAGTTGAACCCCCATTTGCAGCATTGATTCATCACCTCAGGCGCTTGTTTAGATTTTCTGCGCGTTTTACGTTACAATATACTTCAAATTGAAATTATACCTTATTTCTTTATTTATTTCAGCATTCAAGCTAAAATAGGCTTGTTTAGCGATTTACTGTCCAAAAGGGGGAAAATGTTCATGCTTAAAATCGGTTCCCATGTTTCGTTCTCGGACAAAGGCCTGCTGAGCGCAACGGCCGAGGCGGAATCCTACGGCTCCAGTTCGTTCATGATATACACCGGGGCTCCGCAAAACACGCGGCGCAAGCCCATCGATACGATGTACATTGAAGAAGGCAAAAAGGCGATGGAGCAGGCCGGGATCGGCGAAATCGTCGTTCACGCGCCGTACATCATTAACTTAGGTTCATATAAGTCGAACACCTATCAGCTTGCCGTTGATTTTTTGCAGGAGGAGATCCGCCGCACTCACGCGCTGGGCGTGCGCAATATCGTGCTTCATCCCGGCGCTTTTACGGATAAGGATGCCGAGTATGGCGTGAACCGGATTGCGGAAGGCCTAAATGAAGTGTTGAACGGCACGAACGAGACCGAAGTGCATATTGCCCTGGAGACGATGGCCGGCAAAGGGACGGAAGTGGGGCGCAGCTTCGAAGAGATTGCGCAAATCATCGACAAGGTGCAGCATAACGAACGTTTGACGATTTGTCTGGATACCTGCCATATTCATGATGCCGGCTATGACATCGTTAACGATTTGGACGGCGTCCTGCACAAATTCGATCAAACGATCGGACTGAACCGGATTGAAGTCGTCCATATCAACGACAGCAAAAATCCGGCCGGCGCGCAAAAAGACCGGCATACGCCGATCGGTTCAGGCTGGATCGGGTTCGAGGCGATCCACCGGGTCGTACATCACGAGGCGCTGCAGGGGCGGCCGTTTATTTTGGAGACGCCGTGGGTCGGCAAGGACGCGAAAACCCAGCGCCCGATGTATGAGGTGGAAATCGCGCTGCTGCGCGGTGATTTGGCCGAGCGGTTCGGCGAGGCGTTCCTGACCGACGTGGAGCGTTTGGGGGACTTTTTCGGCAAACAGGAAATTCATCCGCGCAGCTTTGTCCTGGACACCTGGACGGTGCTGAAAAACGATGCCAAAGCGAAAAAGGCCGACCCGCGCGAGCCGATGGAGCGGCTGTACGACATGGTCGCCGAAGCGGGGCTGTTTACGGACCGATCGGAGGAACAGATCAACCAGCGTCTGGTCGCATGGTTTGCGGGCGCGCACAAATAATCGACATCATCTTAGGAGCAAGGGGATTGGAGAGCAATGGAAACGCATATTCACTCAGGCCGGCGGCCGGTGAAACCTTATGAAAGCAACCGGGCCCGGATGCTGATTTCCTGTCCGGACGGACCGGGGATCGTGGCGGCGGTGTCCCGCTTCCTGCATGAACACGGGGCGAACATCGTGCAATCGGACCAGTATACGATGGATCCCGAGGGCGGCATGTTTTTTATGCGGATAGAGTTTGACCTGGAAAATCTCGATGGGCGGATCGCCGGGCTGGAGCGGGATTTTGCCGCCATCGCCGGGCAGTTCGGCATGCAGTGGAATATTTACCAGCTCAGCCGCAAAAAGAAGCTGGCGATCTTCGTATCCAAGGAGGATCATTGTCTGGTGGAGCTGCTCTGGCAGTGGCAGGCCGGGGATTTGGACGCCGAAATTTCCATGGTTGTCAGCAATCATCCGGATATGAAGGAGTACGTGGAATCCTTCGGCATTCCGTATTATCATATCCCGGTGACGCCGGAAACAAAGCGCGAAGCCGAGCAAAAACAGCTGGAGATCGTCGGCGGCAAAGTCGACTTGATCGTGCTGGCGAGATATATGCAAATCGTGTCTCCGGCCTTGATCGAGCCGTACCGCAACCGCCTGATCAACATCCACCATTCCTTCCTGCCGGCTTTCGTCGGCGGCAAGCCGTACGCCCAAGCTTACGAGCGCGGCGTGAAGCTGATCGGCGCCACCGCCCACTACGTGACGGAGGAACTGGACGGCGGCCCGATCATCGAGCAGGACGTGCAGCGCGTCACGCACCGCGACAATGTCAGCGAACTCAAGCGCATCGGGCGGACGATCGAACGCGTCGTATTGGCCCGGGCCGTCAAATGGCATATTGAGGACCGCATCCTGGTACATCAGAACAAGACCGTCGTGTTCAACTAAAAAACAACGCAAATAAACGTCTGTGCAGCAACGCTACATGCTGTGCCGGCGTTTTTTATTTTGACATAGGGTAACCTTTTCAGCCAATTAACGTTATTATAAAAGACGATAGTTTCCAAATTTATCGATCATTGGGGAGGAGAGTGTCAGGTGTTGTTTCAAGCAAAACGGATCGTACCGCTGATTGCGCTCTGTGCGGCGCTGCTGGCGGGGATCGTTTATGCGGTTCCGCAGCCGGCCCGAGCGGCGGACAAGCCGTCCATCACCATAGAGAGCGAACTTGGATTTAACGGTAATGTCAAGCTGGGCGAATGGAACCCGCTTACCATTACCCTTACGAGTAGTGCCGATATAAGCGGGGAACTGGTTGTTGGGGCGCAGATTCCGTATACCGGGGAGAGTACAACCCATATCCAGGCGGTGGATTTGCCGGCCGGCTCGCCGAAAAAAGTTACCTTTGCGGTGCTTGGAAACCGTTTCGACCAATATAACAATTCGATACGTTTTTACGAAGGAACGGCGGAATCGGGGAAAATGATCCCGTTCGCTGCGGGCAGCTCCTATTTGGAGACGATCCCCAAGAACGGGACGCTGGTCGGGACCCTGGCCGCCGATCCGGACAGCTTGAACTTTCTAAGGACGCTTAACGGTTCGGGCGGAAACGTGACCGTCGTTCCTTTAGACAAAGAGCAGGTGCCCGAGGACGGTACGCTGCTGTCTTCGCTGGATGTGCTGCTTATTAACGATTACTCCGCCGATACGCTTGGCAAGGGGCGAACCGGGGCCATTCGTTCCTGGGTTCATAAGGGCGGCACGCTTATCCTCAGCGGCGGAGCCGGTTATCCCAAAAGCGCGAAAGGCTTCGAGGACCTGTCTCCGGTCGATTACGCCGGCAATACGAGTGTATCCGAGCTGCCTGATCTTGAAAAACTGGGCGGGAAAAAGCTACCCCTGGATCGTCCTTTCCCCGTTTCCGCGGCTAAGCTGAAGGAAGGGGCCGCGGCCATCGCGCAGTTTGATTCCGAGCCGCTCATCGCGTCTTGGTCCGTGGGGCAAGGCAAGGTCATTTATGCGGCTTATGATGTTGCGATGGAGCCGCTTAATGCCTGGAGCGGACATCCCGGGGTCTGGTCTTCGGTCCTGCAGCTTGATCTAACGAGCGGCACCGGCAAGCCGGAAGGCAGTAAAAGCGAACTGTTTTCGGGAATCGACGGCCTGCTTGATTATTTTCCGTCTATGACCCTGCCGCCTTTCTCACTATTAATATGGCTGCTGTTGGGTTATGCGGTGCTCGTTGCTCCTTTACTGTATTACATACTTAAAAAGCTGGACAAGCGGGAGTGGGCCTGGGCGCTGATTCCGCTCATTGCCGTTGCGGCAAGCGGCGGCATTTATATGGCCGGGACCTCCGGAGGGTCGTCGGTTCAGACACATACCTTCAATATTATGGAGCTGGACGGAAAGGGACGGGCCGAACGAACGACGGCCTCGGCTCTGTTCGTCCCAAGAGGCGGAGATTACGATGTTGAATTGCCCGCAGGCACGTATGTGTCGGTGAAGCGGGAGGACGGTCTGCTCGCCGGCGGACAGATTCAGGAGCCGAACCGTCAGTCCATCCGGGTGCAGGCGGATCGTACGACGGTGAAGCTCAAGGGCATGACCCACCGTTCCTTTGCCAAGCTGTGGATGGATCAGCCGGAAGACAGGGAATTCGGAGCGGTCAGCGTTGAAGCCGGATTCGACGGACAAGGCAGGCTGCAAGGCACCGTAACGAACCGCACGGATGCGGATTTGAGCGATGCCGCGCTGATTGTGGGCAAAAAAGTGTTTCTGCTGGGAGAACTGCCGAAGCAGCAATCCGTTCCGATTACGTCCGGTTCGATGACGGTTCCCTATGATGATTACGGGGGGAGTTTATTCCCTTACAACGGCAGCAGCACTCGGCGGGACAATGTGCTGCTGGAGCGGCAAAGAGGACTTGTGAACAGCTATTTGAACGTTCTTTTTGAACAGGACAAGTATTTGTTTATCGCCTGGAGCAAAGAGCAGCTAAGCGACTACAAGGTGAACGGAAAGAGCGTAAAATCCGACCAGTTGAACATGTGGGTGCAGCGGTTCGAACCGGCTCTCGGCCAGAATGGGGAAATGTATCTGCCGTACGGTTTTGCGGCAGGACGGGTTTTGAACGTAACTTCAAGCCAATGGAGCGAGGAAGGCAGCGGCAGAGTCAATATGGCTCCCGGAGAAATGCAGATCGAGTACCGGCTGCCGGTGGCGCCGAATCCGGCCTATTCACAGCTGTCGATAGCCATTCGTCAGCAGGATAAGGGGAGCAGGACGACGGCGGCGATTTGGAACGCGGAGAAAGAAGCCTGGAGAGAGCTGAATTGGAAGAACGGCGAGGTTAAATTTGCGGATCAAGCAAATCAATATTTGCAAAACGGAACTAACTTGCGGATCCGCATCACAGCCGAGGAATGGACGAGCTTTGATATACCGGAGCTTTCCCTGCAAGGGAGGTACAGCGAATGATCGAAATCAAAAATCTGACGAAAACCTACGGCAGCTTCGAGGCGCTGAAAGCGGTGAACCTGTCCATCGCCAAAGGGACGGTGTTCGGGTTTGTCGGTCCGAACGGGGCCGGGAAAACGACGACGATGTCGATTTTGGCCACGCTGTTGCTGCCGACGTCTGGCACGGCTAAAGTAGGCGGCTTCGAAGTTACCGAACAACCGCAGGAAGTGCGGAAAAGAATCGGCTATATGCCGGATTTCTTCGGGGTTTACGATCAGTTCAAAACGACGGAGTACCTGCACTTTTACGGGGCCAGCTACGGAATTCCCCGCGCTGAGCGCAACGCCTTGATTCCGCAGCTATTGGAGCTGGTGAACCTGAGCGACAAAAAAGACGCATACGTGGACAGCCTGTCGCGCGGGATGAAGCAGCGCCTCTGCCTGGCCCGCTGCCTTGTGCATGATCCCGATGTGCTTATTTTGGACGAACCGGCTTCCGGGCTTGACCCCAGGGCGCGGATTGAAATGCGGGAGATCTTGAAGGAATTGAAGCTGATGGGCAAAACGATCATTATCTCCTCGCATATTTTGCCGGAGCTGGCCGAGATGGTCGACGAAATCGGTGTGATCGAGCGGGGCAGGCTGATTGCTCAGGGCAAGGTGGCGGAAATACAGAATCGTCTGCGCGTCAAAAGAGTGCTGCATATCCGCGTGCTCGACCGGGCCGATGAATTGGCCGGGCTGCTGCAGGATGAGATGCATGTCAGCGAGGTGCTGCAGGATGAAACCGGCGTACATGTTCATTTCGGAGGCGGGGACGCGGAGCAGGCGCAGCTGCTGGCCCGCATGATCTCTTCGGGGTTCCAGGTGCTGTCCTTTAACGAAGCGCAGACCAACCTGGAGGATGTATTTTTGGAGATTACCAAAGGAGGGGCAAGCGATGAACTGGCGTAGAAGGCTGATCAACCCCGTGCTGGACAAAGAGTTTCGTCTCCGGATGCGCACGCCCCGTTCGGCGTTTATCGTGTTTGCCTATATTCTGGTGACGGGGCTGCTGGCGATGGCCATCATTTATATGACGACTTCTAAAGGGTTTAGCGCCGGCGGACGGTTGGATCCCGGCGTCAGCCGGATCATCTTTTACGTGCTCAGCATCGGCCAACTGGTGCTGATCGCGTTCATGACCCCCGCCTTGACGGCCGGGGTGATCAGCGGCGAACGGGAGAAGCAGACGCTGAACATGCTGCTTACCACGCAGCAGAGCTCCGCAACGATTATTTTGAGCAAGCTCCTGTCTTCCTTGAGCTTCATGACGCTTGTTATTCTGGCGACTTTGCCGGTGTACAGCATCGTTTTTTTATACGGGGGACTCTCGCCGAAGCAACTGGCGCTCGTCTTTTTGTTTTATCTGTTCGTCATGCTGCTGCTGGGTTCGATCGGGGTGTTTTATTCCACTTTGTTCAAAAAAACGATCGTATCGGTCATCATGACTTACGGTACGGGCTTGATCATTTTTCTGGTGACGGGCATTGTCTATATCATTGCGATGGGGATCGAGCAGGCGAGCTACTACAGTTCGGGGGGGCCTTCACGCTCCTATTCATGGGTAGGCTTCATCCTTGGCTTAAATCCCGCGGGAGCGTTGATCAGCCTGTTTGAGCCGTCTTTTTCCGAATCCGTGTTCCTGGTCCGGGGAGGCAATATGCAGTCCGGCGCGCCGGTTGAACTGTGGCAGCAATTTCTGGGGGTGTACAGCCCGTTGATCGCGCTGTTTCTGTGGCTGGCCATCCGTCATGTTCGCCCGGTGAGAAGAAGAATAAAAAGCCGTGCGATCGAGACAACCGAACCGGGGACGATGACCAAGACCAAGACGGAAGAGTAGACAGCAGGGTCGAGAGCAAGGGATCATCGGGTACGAACGTCATAGTACAAAAAATGCGAAACGGAGGGGACCTGGCGCGTGGAAACAATCTATCGTCAGCTTGATGTTGTGCGCCGCCGCATCCGGCGGTTTCGGGGGCTGGACGGGCTCAGATACGGCCTGCTGACCGGTTTGGCGACCGCTCTTGTCTGGCTTGCGGCGGGGAGGCTGTGGCCGCTGGAATACGGAAAAATTGCGGCCGCGGCCAGCCTCATTTTGTGCACTGCCGGAGGCTGGGTGTGGGGACGGCTCCGCCGGGTATCCGTCATTTTGGCGGCGCAGACGATGGATCGTCCCGAGGCCGGACAAGAGCGGCTGGACCTGATGACGACGGCATTGGCCTACGCGAAGCTGCAGACGTTCCCGGCGCAGCTTGAGCGGGAGCAGGCCGAAGAATACGGCGCGGCCTTTGTACGGGACATCAAGCAACGCCTGCCGCTGCCGCGCCGCCGCGTATGGCGGATTCCCGCCGCGCTTGGCCTTCTGGCCGCTTTGCTGCTGGCTATCCTGCCGAATCCGATGGATCAGCGGGTCGCCCAGGCGCGAGAGGAGCGGGCATGGATCAATGCGCAGAAGGAAGAGACGAACGGGCAGATTGCCGAACTGGACCGCCTGAAGCTGGACACGAAGGCGAAGGAAGCCCTTGCTAAAGAGCTGAGCGAGCTGCGCCGGGGGCTGGAGACGAGCCGTAAGCCGGGAGAGGCGCTCAAAAACGTGGAGGAAACGATGAAGCGGTTGAGGGAAATGTCCGAAAAGCTGGAGCTCCGGCAGCAGGCAAGGACGGAGTGGCTCAAGCGGTGGGACGCTCATCCGCTGGCGGGAAAGCTGGCCAACGCTTTAAGGAACAAAAGCGCTGCGGAATTGACCAAGCAAGCTGAGACTTTTCGCAAGCAATTGTCCGGCTTGACGGAGCAGGAACGGAAGGAGCTTGCCGATAAGCTGAAGCGGATCGCCGAAGCGGCGCCGCCCGATGACGAGCGGGCGAAGGAACTGGCGGATGCGCTGAAAAAAGCCGCCGCTGCGGTGAAGGAAGGTCAGCAGCTATCCACGGATCAAGCGCTGGCGAACTTAAACGAGGTTATGCTGCAAAACATGCGGGCGGCGGAGGCATCGTCCGGGCAGGCGGACGCCGCGGCGGCCCTGGCATCGGCCCTTGCCGAGCAGGGGCTTGACCTGGCGGAAAATATGCAAGCGTCGGGGCTGGCCGTATCGGACACATGGAGCTTGGGCGGCAGCGCCGAACAGCTGGCCGCAGGCGGCGGCCCTGGCATGGGCCAAGAGGGCCCGGCCGTAGATGCCGGGCCCGGAGCAGGCCAAGGTCCCGGGGCGGGAGGCGCTGCCGGGACGGGACCGGGTGCTGGAGCCGGTTCGGGCTCGGGTTCCGGCGGCGGCACCGGCGGCGGCGGTGCGGGAGCGGGCCAAGGCCAGGGCGGCGGAAATGGGGCCGGGGCGGGGCTCGGCAGCGGAGGCCGGGCGTTGGTGACTACGCCGCGCGACCTGGCCGGCAGCGGCAACGTCCAGCAAGACGGCGGACCGGCAACGGGCGGCAGCGTCCAGAGAGGGGGCAGCTCCCCAGTATTTGACGGGGTGAGCCGTCCGTATGAAGAGGTTTACAGCGATTATGCGGCCGAAGCCAAGGAGTCGCTAAAGCGCGGCGATTTGCCGCAAAGTCTGCAGAGCCTGGTGGAGAACTATTTTATCGAAATCGATCCGGGTTCGTAGGCGAAGGAGCGTAAACGAGGAGGAGAGACGATGGAGGATGCGAAAGCCCGGTTGGAATTGTGGAGCGGTACGGTCGCGGCCGTGCGGGAGCAAATTTCGCGTGTAATCGTAGGGCAGCAGGAGGTCGTGGAACAGATCCTGTGGTGTGTTTTTGCGGGAGGACATGCGCTTTTGGAGGGGATTCCGGGGCTTGGAAAAACGATGCTGGTGCGCACGATCGCCGACTGCCTGGACCTGTCCTTCTCGCGGATTCAGTTTACGCCGGATTTAATGCCGAGCGATATTACCGGCACGAATGTGATCCGGTTCGGACCGCAGGGCGCGACCGATACGGTATTCCAGCCCGGCCCGGTGTTCAGCAGTATTGTGCTGGCCGACGAGATCAACCGGGCGACGCCGAAAACCCAAAGCGCCCTGCTGGAGGCGATGCAGGAGCAGACGGTGACGGTAGGCGGGGAGACGCGGCGGCTGCCGCAGCCTTTTTTTGTGCTGGCGACGCAAAATCCGCTGGAGAACGAAGGTACTTATCCCCTCCCGGAAGCCCAACTGGACCGGTTTATGCTGAAAATTCATGTGGGTTACCCGTCTCCCGCGGAATTGACGGAGATCGTCAGAAGGACGACGGCGGCCGCTCAGCCCAAGGCGGAAACGACCGCTTCGGCGCAGCAATTGCTGGAAATCCGCCAGGCCGCCAAAGAGGTGCTGCTGGCCGATGAAGTGCTGGAGTACGGAGTGCGCTTGCTGATGATGACGCACCCCGAGGAGCGGGACGCGCCCGAATCGGTGCGCAGTTACGTCCGTTTCGGCTCGGGGCCGCGCGGCATCCAGGCGATGGTTTCGGTCGCCAAGGTAAGGGCGATTTCCAAAGGGCGCATGCACGTATCGACCGGAGATATTAAGGCGGTTGCCGTGCCGGCCTTGCGGCACCGGTTGTTTCTGAATTTCGAAGGGCAGGCGGCGGGCGTGGCGACGGATCGGATCATTGAAGACATTTTGGCGGCGCTGGAGGGAGCGCAATGACATCTTCCCTCCTGCCTCCGTCTCTGCTGCCCCGGTTGGAACGGTTGTCGATCGCCTCCCGGAGGAGAATCCGGGGAACGCTGCAGGGCAAACGGCGCTCCAGCCGTTTCGGAAGCTCCCTCGAATTTGCCGATTATCGCGAATACGCGCCCGGAGACGATATCAGGCGCTTTGACTGGAGCGTATATTCGCGTACGGGCCGCCCTTTTGTCCGTCAATATTGGGATGAGCAGGAGCTGCGGATCAACCTGTATGTGGATATTTCCGCATCGATGGATTTCGGCGGCGGTTCGGAGCGGCGCGCCGAAACCGGGCAGGCGCCGGAGAACAAGCTGCTGTACGCTAAGCGGTTGGCCGCTTCCGTCGGTTATATGGCGCTGGCCGGCGGCGATGTGGTGCAGGCGGCCGCTTTTTCGGAAGAGATCAAGGGCAAGCTGCCGCCGCTGCGGGGAAAGGCTTCCGCTTTCAGGCTGTTCTCGTTCCTGCAGGAGATGGGGCCGGCCGGACCGGGGGATCTGAGAGGGGCGCTGCGGCAGCCGGGAGCGCTTCCCGCGCAGCCGGGAATGACCTGGATATTTTCGGATTTGTGGCTGGAGAGCGGGGCCAAGGGGCTTGCGGAGACGTTGGCTTTTTTTCAGGCGGCCGGGCAGGAGATCGTACTCGTCCACGTGCTGTCGGAAGCGGAGCTTCGTCCTGTGCTCAGCGGAGACTTGCGGCTGCTCGACAGCGAGCTTGGGACCGGCAAAGAGATTGCGTTAACCGGCAAAATCCTGGACAGGTACGGGCGCGAGCTGGACGAGCACTTCAAGGAAATCGGCCGCTTTTGCGGCGGGCGCGGGATTCGTTATGTGGTTGCCCCAACCGATGTGCCGCTTGAGCAAGGGATTGTGAAAATGATGGACAAGGCGGGAACGACCGGGGGGAAGTAGCCGGATCGGACCAAGGTCGCGGACTCTTTTTGTCTCATCAATGATCCGGGACGCCGCTCGTGATTTGTTGCGTATGTTAGATCATCAACGTGGGGGGATGAAGTCATGGGGGTATTGGATTGGTCGGGGCTGTGGTTTGGCCTTGCGCTTCCGGCGATCGTACTGATGTATCTGTTTAAACGAAAATATGTCGATACGCTCGTGCCCAGCCATTTGCTGTGGAACCGCGTGCTGCGCAACATCGAAGCCAACCGTCCGTGGCAGAAGCTCCAGAATCGGCTGCTGCTCTGGCTGCAGCTGCTCGTCGCCGCTTTGCTCGTATTTGCGCTGATGCAGCCTTTCGTGTGGACCTCCGGCAGCCGTACCGGGCATGCGGTCATCGTCGTCGACACGTCAGCCAGCATGAGCGCAGCTTGGGGCGGCGGAGAGGCGGAGAGCAAACCGGGCTCCCGCCTGGACCGGGCCAAGGAACAATTGCGCTCGCGCATTGACGCTTTGGGAACGGGGGCGGAAATCACTTTGGTGAGATTGGGCCGCGAGCCGGAGGTGCTGTTGTCCCGGGAGCGGGACCGAAGCGCACTGAACCGGGCGGTCGACGGGCTTGCCCCCGATTACGGGCAAGCGGCATACCGCGAGGCTTTGTCGCTTGCGGAAGCCTTGACGCGGGACGATCCGGAAGCGAGCGTCATCGTATATACGGATGGCCGCTGGCCCGAACGTACCGATGATCTCGCGGCGGGCGGCGTACCGGTTGAGATTGTTGCCGTAAACGAAGGAGCGGAAGCGAACGCGGCCGTTGAGCAATTCGGGGTAAAGCACGGCGGCGGTCGCCAAGACATGGTTGCGGGTAGTGCTGTGGTGCGGAATTACCGGAATGTCTCCATCCAGGCCAATCTGGATTTGTTTGGCGACGGGAAGCTGCTCGCCTCCAAGCAAATTACGGTGGAAGGCGGAAAAAGCCTGCAGGTTCCGTTCGATGAATTGCCCTCGGCGGACGTATACCGGCTCCGCTTAAGCCCCGAGGACGACTATGCGCCCGACAACGAAGCCTTTGCTTTTCTCGAGAGTGGAGATGAGCCGGACATCCTGTTCATCTCCCCCGGGAATCTGTTTCTGGAGAAGGCGCTGCAGTTGTCCGGGGCCCGCGTTACCCGGATGAATACAGTCCCGGCCGGAACGGATGAAGCCGCAGCGGCGGGGCGGCCGGCTTTGCCCGGGATTAAGCCGGATCTGATCGTGATCGACGGTGTTCCTCCTGCGTTTCTGCAGAAGGAACCGTGGGCTGCGCTGCTTCGTCAAACGCCGCTGTGGACCTGGGGAGGCGATGGAAAAAAAGCGGCTCTGGCCAGCGGGGAAGTGAAGTCGGTCAATCACCCGGTCACCCGTTATTTATCGTTCACGACTCCGCCAACGGGCGAACTTCTCGATCAAGAGGTTCCGGCATGGGGCAAACCGATTTTGGACATCGGCGGCCGGCCGGCGGCGTATGCCGGGACGGAAGCCGGGCGGAAAAGGCTGGCGTTTCTGTTTGCGCTTGAAGACAGCGATTTGCCGCTTCGCCCGGAATTTCCGATCCTGGTGAGCAATGCCGTAAAATGGCTGCAATCCGGTCAAGCGGCCGGGCTCGGCCGCTTGACGGCGGGAACCGAGGTCGATATTCCCGTCCCTGCGAAGGCGGAGCAGGCCACCTGGGTTCCTGTTGACGGTTATGCTTTGCGATCCGGCGCGGCGAAGCTTCCCGCAGCGCTCAAGATGGGCCGCGTGGCCTCCCGGCAGACCTCCCCGGGAATACCGGGATTGTGGCGCTTTGAGATGCAAGGAGCTGACGGCGAGAAGCTTGCAGCTTATCAGCTTGAGGTTGCCGCCGATCCTGCGGAATCGGGCATTCCCGGGGGAGGGCAGCCGTTTCCGATTGGATTTTCCGGCGATTCGGCGGCACCGGCGGACAGCCATGGGTCTGAGGACGCCGTTGGTTTCAAAGAAGCTGAGCATAGCAAGCCATCGGGCGCTTCGCCGCCGCAATCGCGGCAATCGCTTGTGCCGCTGGCGGCTCTGCTGGCTTTGCTGGTGATTTTGGCGGAGTGGGGGGTGTATCAGCGTGGGCGTTCGATTTGATCATCCCTGGTTTCTGCTGCTCCTTGTGCCGCTGGCGGCCGGTGTGCTCTATGCCTATCGCTCCGACTTTAGATTAAGCGGGGGGCGCCGGAAGCTGGCGGTCGGTTTGCGCGCGGCGATCCTGGTGCTGCTGGCAGCGGTGCTGGCCGGCGTCCAGACGTACACTTTGGTGAAGGACAAGGAAGTCGTGATTTTGACGGACCGGTCCGCCAGCATGCCGGAGACGGGGCCCGTTAGCGAGTGGATTGGGCGGGCCGGGGAAGGAAAAGCAGCGGGAGACCGCGTAGGCATCGTAGTTGCCGGGCTGAACGCCGCAGTGGACAAAAGTCTGGATACGCAATCCGTCTCCGAAGATGGCCTGAAGGCGGCGGTTCATCCCGATTTTACCAACCTGGAGCAGGGCTTGGAACTATCCGGCAGCTTGTTCGGAGGACGGGGAAACCAAAGGATCATTTTGATTTCCGATGGCGAAGAAAACGTAGGCGATGCGCTAAAAGCGGCCAGTCTGCTGAAGGAGCGGGGGATTGCCGTGGATGTGCTGCCCGTTCCCGTCAAAGAGCGGAAGGATGCGTCCGTCGAGGAGTTTCAGGTGCCCGGGAAACTGTATCAGGCGGAATCGTTTGCCTTTGAAGTACTGATTCGCAGCACGTTCCCGGGCAGCGCCGAGCTTGGCTTATACGAGGACAACCGCGAGATCGGCCGGCACAAAGTGACTCTGGAGCGCGGGGACAACCGCTTCACGCTGCAGGGGTTGGCGCAAAAGCAGGGGATGCACCGCTATCGGGCGGAGATTTTCGCGGACGGCGACGAGCAGTCGGCCAACAACGCGAACTATGCGTTTACACGGGTCGCCGGAAGTCCGAAGGTGCTGATCGTGGAAGGGGCGCGCGGGACGTCCGCCAATCTGGTAAACGCCTTGAAATCCGGTCTGGTCGATTACTCCGTGATCGATCCGGGGATGCTGCCTGGGGATCTGACCAAGTATGCCGGCTATGACAGCATCGTCTTTAACAATGTGTCCGCCGAGCGGATTGGCGGGAAGACGATGGAGTTGATCGAGCAGGCGGTCCGCTCCTTTGGCATCGGGTTTGTGATGGTCGGCGGTGAAGACAGCTACGGGATGGGCGGCTATTTCAAAACGCCGATCGAGCAGCTGCTGCCGGTATCGATGGAGCTGGAGGGCAAACGGCAAATCCCTTCCCTCGGCCTGATTCTCGTGATCGACCGGTCGGGAAGCATGGACGGGGACAAATTGAAGCTGGCCAAGGAGGCGGCGCAGCGCACGGTCGAGCTGCTGCGTCCTCAGGATACGGTCGGCGTCGTCGCTTTCGACGATCAGCCTTGGTGGGTGGTCGAACCGCAGAAGCTGGGCGATAAGAAAGACGTGCTGGCGCAAATTAACGGCATTCCGAGCGGAGGCGGGACAAACATCTACCCGGCTGTCGAAGGCGCGCTGAACAAGCTGCTGGATGTCCAGGCGCAGCGCAAGCACTTGATTCTGCTGACCGACGGGCAGTCGGCCGCGGATTCGGGGTACGGCGCGCTGCTCGAAACGATGAATAGCTCGAAAATCACGCTGTCTACGGTCGCGGTCGGGGAAGACGCGGATGCGGCGTTGCTGCAGTCGCTGGCTCAGGAGGCCAAAGGCCGGTATTATCCGGTAACGGATGCCACGACACTGCCGGCGATCTTTAGCCGGGAGGCCGCCATGGTCGCCCGAACGTACATTGTGGACAAGCCGTTTGTACCGGCCCCTATATCGCTGGGGGATTGGGGAAAATGGTTTGCGGGCGGGGTGCCGAAAATTTACGGTTATGTGGCCGCTACGCCTAAAGCGACGGCTCAAACGGTGCTGTCCAGCCCCGAGCCGGACCCGCTGCTGGTTAGATGGCAGTACGGCTCCGGACGCAGCGTGGCCTGGACCAGCGATCTGACCGGAAAATGGTCGCGGGATTGGGTGAATTGGCCGTCCTATGCCGGCCTGTTCACAGAAATGGTGAAATGGACGTTTCCGCAGTTTTCGGCGTCTCCATTTGAGGTAAACACGACGATTCGCGGGAACGAGGTTCAATTTGAGGTTACCGCCGAGGATGAAGCTCCTCCGGAAGAGCTTGAAGCGGTGGTCAGCGGCGAAAATCTGCGGGAGGAGCGGGTGCCGTTGGCCCAAACCTCGCCGGGGGTTTACCGGGGAACGATGCCAGCCGATGAACCCGGTTCGTTCCTCGTTCATCTGCAGGGCCAAAGCCAAGGGGAACAGGTGGATGGTGGGACCGGGACCGGTTTTGTCATCCCTTATTCCCCGGAGTACCGGCTGCCGAGCGGCGCGCCGCCGGACACGCTGCGGAAGATCGCGGACAGCACGGGGGGCCGCGTGCTGGATTGGAACAAGCCCGAAGCGGCCTTTCAATTTGCGGCCAAGCCTTACCCGTTGCCGCATGATCTGCAGCGGCCGCTGCTGGCGGCAGCGCTGCTGCTATGGCTCGCGGACATCGCGATCCGCCGCCTTGCGCTGCCGTGGGACCGCATGGCGGCGGCGCTGGTGCGCGCCGCCATGCCTTGGCGCCGCCGCGCGCCGGGCGGCGCGGCGGACGGGGCCGCGCCCGGCGCGTCCGCAGAGGCGGACGCCGGGCTGGCCCGGCTCGCGGCGCGCAAGTCGCGCGCGGCCGCGTTTTACGGCGGGGCAGGCGCCCGCCGCGGCGGCGCTGTCGGCGAGAATGCCGCCGACAGGGCGCCAGCGGCGCCTGCCCCGCCGGCCCGCCCTCCGCGCAGCGGGGCGGGCGGGGGCCAGGGGCCCGCGAGCGAGGCGCCGCGGGCCGAAGCGCCGGCTCCCCCGCGGGAGGGAGCCGGTTCGGCGCCTGCCGGCCCGCCGCAGGACAGCGGGCCGGGGGCTTCGCCGCTTGGCCGTCTGCTGGAGGCCAAGCGGCGAAGCAGGCGTTAGCCTCTTCCCTTTAGTTTCGTAACATAAATGGGAGGTCACGTAGCGCTTGGCTGGGATTAGAGAGTCCATCCGGCGATGATTTACGCTAACGGTTGTGAGCGTGCTTATTTGGTCAAAAAGTCGAGGGACGGTTGTGACCGAGCTTATTTACAAGAAAAAAGCCCGAAACCGCCGAGATAAGGCTAAATTAGCCTTCTCAAAACCGTTAGAACACTGGCGTTGCATTAACGCCTTCACAAAATCTCTGGCACACCTTGCCCGTAATTCCATTTGAGATCACGCCAGAAATCTAACGGTTGTATTAGTCGCTATTTTGCCAAAAAAGCCCGTTTCTAAATTTTAACGGTTGTGAGCGCGGTTATCTGCTCAAATCTGAGCCCAAATCGCCGGGTTTTAGCTAAATAAGCGCTATGGCAACCGTTAGAATTTGAAAACGGCGATATTGGAGCAAATAGCGGCTGTGGCAACCGTTAGAATCAAATATGGTGGCGAGAAATTGTATCTTGTCGGATTTAATGCAGGCGCTAGTGCCGTTAGAATGGAAAACCCCTTGATTTTGCCGTATTAGCGTCGCTCACAACCGTTAGAACATTTCTTAGTTTTCGAGTTTTACTGCAAAACAGAATTAAGAAGTTCGATCTTTGCTTTTATTCAATCTATCGGTGTTTTTGGGAGTGTACCTCCTTAATAGGGATTGATCATAACTTAGTTTAGCTCCTTTGAGTAATAGGCCGTATAAAAGGTCCTTTTCTCTAAAGGGGCATTTTTTATTTAATGGTGACGGTCAAGGGGGCTGAAGATTGCCGCCTGCATGAAAGAGTGGTTAACAGCCTTCAATGCATAACAGCTGCCGCACATTACTAGTCCTAAGTGCTGCGGCTTCCTAAATATTCTCCATCCGACAAGTTTTTTGAGGCATAAATGGCCAGGTTGCGGCCCGGCATGAGGGGCTGCGCGCAAAAATGATTACAAAGTAATTTCGAGTGAACACCTTGGGAATAATGATATGGTAATGGGTTACAAATGATGATACAATAAATAAAGTCAAAATGATTTTTTCAATTTGATTGTTTTGTAATCGCAAAGTTAAGTTTTCATGGTTTTCAAGGATCTTTTGATGATTAAGGAGGAAAATGAATGCCAATTTCAGAGAACAACACGATCGATAATTTGTCGATTACGACGATTCGGACGCTGGCGATCGACGCGATCGAAAAGGCGAAGTCCGGCCACCCGGGCATGCCGATGGGGTCCGCGCCGATGGGTTACCAGCTGTTTGCCAAAACGATGAACCATAACCCGGACGTTCCGAACTGGATCAACCGCGACCGCTTCGTCTTGTCCGCCGGACACGGCTCGATGCTGCTGTACAGCCTGCTGCACCTGTGCGGGTATGATCTGCCGATGGAAGAAATCAAGCAGTTCCGTCAATGGGGCAGCAAAACGCCGGGCCACCCGGAATTCGGACATACTCCGGGTGTAGACGCCACGACGGGACCGCTGGGCCAAGGTCTGGCGATGGCCGTCGGCATGGCTTTGGCGGAAACGCAGCTTGCGGCGACTTACAATAAAGGCGATCTGAAAGTCGTCGACCACTATACTTACGGCATTTGCGGCGACGGCGACCTGATGGAAGGCGTGGCCAGCGAAGCGGCTTCTTTGGCCGGCCACCTGAAGCTGGGCAAATTGATTTTCCTGTACGACTCCAACGATATTTCGCTCGACGGCAAGCTGAACCTGAGCTTCTCGGAGAACGTAAGACAGCGCTTCGATGCTTACGGCTGGCAAACGTTGCTCGTTAAGGACGGCAACGATCTGGCCGCGATCGAAGCGGCGATCGAAGAAGCCAAACGCGATACGGAGCGCCCGACGCTGATCGAAGTGAAGACGATCATCGGCTACGGCAGCCCGAACAAGCAGGGCAAAGGCGGCCACGGCGGCACACACGGCTCCCCGCTGGGGGCGGAAGAAGCCCAATTGACGAAAGAGTTCTATAAATGGGTCTATAAAGAAGACTTCTATGTCCCTGAAGAAGTGCGCGAGCATTTTGCCAAAGTCAAAGAACGGGGCATCGCTACTTACAAAGCATGGCAAGAAACGTTTGCCCAATATAAATCCCAATATCCGGAGCTTGCGGCTCAATTCGAACGCGCGGTAGCAGGTGATTTGCCGGCAGGCTGGGATGCGAAGCTGCCGAAATACGGCGCTTCGGATAAGGCGGTATCGACCCGCGTCGCTTCCGGCAACGCGCTGAACGGCCTGGCGCCGAATGTACCGCAGCTGCTTGGCGGCTCCGCCGACCTGGAAAGCTCGACGATGACGCATTTGAACGACCTTGCCATGTACACGCCGGAAACCCGCGACGGCCGCAACCTGTACTTCGGCGTTCGCGAATTCGGCATGGCCGCAGCCATGAACGGAATTATGCTGCACGGCGGTTTGAAAGTGTTCGGCGGCACGTTCTTCGTATTTACCGACTACTTGCGTCCGGCGGTGCGTTTGTCGGCCCTGATGAAGCTGCCGGTAACTTACGTGCTGACGCACGACAGCATCGCCGTCGGCGAAGACGGCCCAACCCACGAGCCGATCGAACAGCTCGCTTCCCTGCGCATCATTCCGGGCCTGACGGTCATCCGCCCTGCCGACGGCAACGAAACCTCCGCAGCTTGGGCTTATACGGTTGAGAACAAAGCGAATCCGGTAGCGCTCGTATTGACCCGCCAAAACCTGCCGATTCTCGAGAGCACGGCAGAGCTGGCGCGCGACGGCGTAAAACGCGGCGGCTACGTCGTATCCGACGCGAAGGACGGCAAGCCGGTGGCGCAGATCATCGCGACGGGCTCCGAAGTGCAGCTGGCGGTTAAAGCGCAAGCCGCGCTGGCCGAAGAAGGCATTCACGTCCGCGTCATCAGTCTGCCGAGCTGGGATCTGTTCGACCAGCAGGATCAAGCGTACAAAGATTCCGTCATCCTGCCGAACGTCAAAGCCCGCGTCGCCGTGGAAATGGCGCATCCGTTCGGCTGGGAACGTTACGTCGGCGAAAGCGGAACCGTGCTTGGCATCGATAAATTCGGCGCGTCCGCTCCCGGAGACAAAGTTATCGCCGAATACGGCTTCACCGTCGAAAACGTCGTTAAGCACGTAAAAGCGCAATTGAACAAATAATCTCGGCGGCCGGGTCGCGAAGGGAGAGGGGAACGTGGCGCAGCAATTGCAAAATGTTACCGTGGAGAAGAACGCCAATATTTATTTTGACGGCAAAGTGACCAGCCGGACCGTATGGCTTCAGGACGGCAGCAAATTGACGCTGGGGATCATGCTCCCCGGGGAATACGAGTTCGGAACGGATTCGCTGGAAGTGATGGACATTTTGTCCGGGGACCTGAAGGTCCTGCTTCCGGGCGAAACGTTGTGGAGAGAAATCAGCGGCCGCGGAACGTTTACCGTTCCCGCCAAGTCTTCCTTCAAGCTGGAAGTGCGGAGCGTTACGGATTACTGCTGCTCGTACGTCTAGCGGCGGGTGCGCGCATGCCGCAAAAAGCAAATAAAAAGGCAGGTTAACAGCGTTATGGCGCTGTACCTGCCTTTTTACAAATATCGGGGAGAGCCCGATCGACCGTTACACCGTTTTATCGCCGATTTTTTGGCCGATCCAGGCCTCGTAGAGCTTCACGACGGAGGAGAGGTCCTCTTCGCCGAAGCCTTGCGTTTCGCCCGCCTGGAACAGGCTTTTGGCCTGGTTCAGCATCGGCGCGGGAATGCCCGAGCCGTCGGTCAGCGCCGAGGCCAGCTTGAGGTCCTTGAGCATCAGCGCCAGAGAGAACTGGTTGGAAAAATCGTGTTCGATGATTTTCCGGCCTTTCAGCTCGGCCGCTTTGCTGCCCGCGGAACCGAGCTGCACCAGCTCCAGGAACAGGCCGGCGGGCAGGCCGGATTTGGCGGCGATGGCGAAGCCTTCGGCGAGCGCCAAGTTGTTGATGCCGACGATGGTGTTATGGGCCAGCTTGGCCACCGCGCCGCTGCCGTTTTCGCCCATATGCAGCACCTTTTGGCCCATCGTCTCAAAGATGTCCATGACCTCGGCCAGCGTATCGGCCGGCCCGCCGACCATAAAGACGAGCGTGCCGGCGATGGCGGCCGGCGAGCTGCCGGTGACCGGCGCGTCGAGAAAAGCTCCGCCCAGCGCGGAAATCTGCTGCGCCAGCTGCTTTACGAGCGCGGGCGAGATCGTGGAGCAGTCGATGACTTTAGTCCCGGGGCGCAGGCCGGCAAGCACGCCTTCGGGCCCTTCGTAAACGGCGGCGATGGAGGCGTCGTTGCTGACCATCGTGATGACGACGTCGGCGGCGGCAGCGGCTTCCTTCGGCGAAGCGGCCACGGCGGCGCCTTGTCCGGCGAGAGCAGCGGCTTTGGACGCGGTGCGGTTGTAGACGGCAACCTCATAGCCCTGCTTCAGCAGGTTGGAGGCCATCGGAGCGCCCATCGTGCCCAGTCCGATAAATCCGATTTTTTTCATAAACGATCACCTTTCAACAAAAATTGAACAGCATTTAATTATTTTAGCATAGAGGGCCTAAAACCTGTATAATGTGCCCTTGTTTTCGCTGGAAATTTACAGTATCCTAGGTTTAAGTTATTTGAGAGGAAAGTTCAGCTCAAGACGTTAAAATGATCACGCCTCAGCTTTTGAATGTTGCCTCTTAGGATAGGAAAGTGGGTTAAATAAATAGACGGAGGTATTTTCAAACATGTCGAAAAAAGTAACCTTTGACTACAGCAAAGCCCTGCAATTTGTCGGACAGCATGAAGTGGATTATCTTGCCGAGCAGGTCCGTACGGCTCATGAGCAGTTACATAACGGTACGGGGGCCGGGTCCGACTTTCTGGGATGGATCAACCTTCCGACCGAATACGATAAGGAAGAGTTCGCCCGCATTAAGAAGGCGGCGGCCAAGATCCAAAGCGATTCCGACGTGCTGATCGTCATCGGCATCGGCGGCTCCTACCTGGGCGCGCGCGCGGCGATCGAATCGCTGTCCCATTCGTTCTACAATATTTTGCCGAAGGACAAGCGCAAAACGCCGGAAATTTATTTTGCCGGCAACAACATCAGTTCGACTTACGTAAATCACCTGCTGGAGCTGATCGAAGGCAAAGATTTCTCCGTCAATGTCATCTCCAAATCGGGAACGACAACGGAACCGGCGATCGCTTTCCGGATTTTCCGCGCCGCCCTGGAGAAGAAATACGGCAAGGAAGAAGCGCGCAAACGGATCTACGCCACGACCGACCGCGCCAAAGGCGCTCTTAAGAAGCTGTCCGACGAGGAAGGTTATGAAACGTTCGTCATTCCGGACGACGTGGGCGGACGTTACTCCGTGCTGACGGCCGTTGGCCTGCTTCCGATCGCGACCGCCGGCATCAGCATCGACGATATGATGCAAGGCGCGGCGGACGCGGCCAAAGAGTTCAGCAACCCGAACCTGGCCGAGAACGCCAGCTACCAGTACGCGGCTGTCCGCAACGCTTTGTACCGCAAAGGCAAAGTGACGGAAATTCTCGTGAACTACGAGCCTTCCCTGCACTATGTGTCGGAATGGTGGAAGCAGCTGTACGGTGAAAGCGAAGGCAAAGACTTTAAAGGGATCTTCCCGGCATCGGTCGACTTCTCCACGGACCTGCACTCCATGGGGCAGTTTATCCAGGAAGGCAACCGGAATATTTTCGAGACGGTCATTCAGGTGACGGAAGTGCCGAGCCACATCACGATCGAATCCGATCCGGCCGATTTGGACGGGCTGAATTTCCTGGCCGGCAAAACGCTCGATTTCGTGAATAAGAAGGCGTTCCAAGGCACCTTGCTCGCGCATACGGACGGACAGGTTCCGAACCTGGTCGTCAACGTGCCTGATTTGACGCCGTATTCGTTTGGCTACCTCGTGTACTTTTTTGAGAAAGCCTGCGGCATCAGCGGTTACCTGCTGGGCGTCAATCCGTTCGACCAGCCGGGCGTTGAGGCCTACAAGAAAAACATGTTTGCGCTTCTCGGCAAACCGGGATACGAAAAGGAAAAGGCCGCACTGGAAGCAAGACTTTCCGAATAACGGCTTTTCGGAAGCAGGTCCCCTTTTCGAAGGAAAGATACAGCGCCAGGAAGCAGTTCGCCGCATGTTTCGGCCGGGCTGCTTCTTGGCACATTCATAAGGATGGATTCATATGCTGGAACGGTATAAGACGGTTCGAAGAGCCGGCGAGAAAGAAATCGTCATCAAGAAATCGAGGTTTATCGGACACGTCAGGCCGGTGGAAACGGAAGACGAAGCGATAGCTTTTATTGAGGAAATCAAGAAAAAGCACTGGAACGCCACGCATAATTGTTCCGCTTATATGATCGGCGAGCGGGATGAAATCCAGAAGCAGTCGGATGACGGGGAGCCGAGCGGCACCGCCGGCAAGCCCATTTTGGAAGTAATCAAAAATCAGGGCCTCAAAAACGTCGCCATCGTCGTTACCCGGTATTTTGGCGGCATCCTGCTGGGGGCCGGAGGTCTTATCCGCGCTTATACGGACGGGGCGGTTGCGGCGATCGAAGCGGGGGAAGCCATAACCCGGGTGCTGCACCAGGAAGTGTTTGCGGAACTGGAATATACTTGGCTGGGCAAGGTGGAAAATGAGCTGCGAAACCGTGGAATCCGTACGGGGGATACGGTGTTTGCGGATAAGGTGACGCTCTGCTGTCTGCCGCTTCATCATGAAGCGCAGGCCTTCATCGCTTGGATGACGGATCTGACGGGGGGACAAGCGCTGATGGCGGAAGGTGACCAGGTTTACTTTATCGAAGGGGAATAACGCCTATGGCAAGAAGAGCAGTAGATCAGGAGTTGTCGAGAGAAAGAATTATGGAAGCGGCCCGGCATTTATTCATTACAAAAGGGTACCGCGGAATTTCCATGCGGAGCATCGGTCAGCATTTGGGTTACAGTCACGGCTCGTTGTATTATCACTTCAAGGAAAAAGCCGAATTATTTTACGCTATCGTGGTCAAGGATTTCGAATCTTTAGCCCATCTGTGCGAGCAGGTGGCCAAACGTCCGCCCGCGGAGGGTTTGACCAAGACTGAGCAGCTGATGCTGGAATTCATCAAGTTCGGCTTGGAGCATCCGCACCAATACGAAATCATGTTCATGCTGAGGGATGAGGAAATATTGGCGTATTGCCGCAGCGAGCAAACCAAATGCTTTAACATGTTCGAATCCATCGTTCGCAGTTTTTTGCAGGAGGAAAAGCACCCGCTGGAAGACAATCCGTCTCTTCCGCTCAGCATGTTTTTGGGGATGCATGGATTTATCTCTTACTACATCCAGGATCGGCTGACCTTTGAGGAAATCAAGCCCGCAGCGGTGGCCCATGTGAAAATTTTGAGTCACAGCTGTTACCGGATAACGTCATGAGGCGTTTTTGTTTTAAATTAACGCTTTAATCATTTACACTATCATAGCATCAATACTTTATAACATTACTTTACAAAACCGGTGGACGTGAAATGAACCAGCTCATTTCGCAAGCAGCCGGTTTTATTTTTTGCCATAAAAATGTTTCTCATAGCGCTTGGCCTTAGCCCATTTACGGATTGACGGAAGGCCTGGGGTTTGGTAATCTATCCATATATATAAAGCCGAGTATTTACATCAGAATAGACAAAATGAAGGGGTTCATGTTTTTTCGGGAAACGGTTTGACGGCGCGGGCGGCTTGCGGAATCTGGAAAGGATGTGGCTTTGCATGCATGTTGAAGTACGAAATCTGGATAAACATTTCGGCGCTTTTCATGCCGTACAAAATGTCAGCTTCGGGATCGAGAAGGGGCAGCTGATCGGTTTGCTGGGGCCCAGCGGCGGCGGCAAAACGTCGATTTTGCGGATGCTGGCCGGACTGGAGCAGCCGGATGCGGGGGAGATTCTGTTTCATGGAAAACGGGTGAACGAACTCGCTCCCCAGGAACGGGGCATCGGTTTCGTATTCCAAAGTTACGCTTTATTTAAGCATATGACCGTTTTTGATAATATTGCCTTTGGCCTGCAGGTTAAGAAGGCGCCTAAGGCGGAAATACGAAGCCGGGTCAGCGAGCTTGTCGAGCTGACAGGGCTCAAGGGCTTTGAGAGCCGCTATCCCCATCAGCTGTCCGGCGGTCAGCGGCAGCGGGTCGCTTTTGCCCGTGCTTTGGCGCCTCAGCCGCAGCTGCTGCTGCTCGACGAGCCGTTTGCGGCGATCGATGCGAAAATCCGCCAGGAGCTCCGTTCCTGGCTGCGGGAGCTGATCGAGCGCGTCGGCATTACGTCCATTTTCGTCACTCACGACCAGGACGAAGCGATTGAAGTGGCCAATGAAATCATGATCATTAACCAGGGGCGCCTCGAGCAAAAAGGCACGCCCTGGGATATTTACAAGGAGCCGCAAACCCCGTTTGTCGCCTCGTTTATCGGGCAATCGACTTTGGTCGAGCGGGCGGCCGACCTCAAAGGGTTTGAGGAAGAAAGCGGCGGACCCGGGACGCGGGCGCTGATCCGGCCGGAATACATCGAGGTGGGGGCCGAACATGAGTTTACGCTGCTTTCCGCTACGGCTCCGGGGATCGTGAAGCACCTGCATTTCCGCGGCAGCGAATGGCTGGTGGAAGTCGAAGTCGGGGGCCACACGTTAACGACCTTCCGCTCGCTGGAAAAAGAGACGCTGAAACCCGGGCAAGAGGTGCGCGTGCTCGTCCACCGGGCTTATCTGTTCAATGACGAGCGCAGCTGGATCTTGGAAAACCCGCTGAAAGGCAACCCGCTTAGCGTCATAATCTGACATTATTCCATTGGAGAAATCCAATAGATTGGCGGATATCAAACGAAAATTTGATCTCTCATTGGAAATATCCAATAGAATTCGCTCAAATTGTCCGTTTTATTATCTTGCCGAGCCTATCTATTGGAAATATCCAATCTAGTTGCTGTATTTTCCGTTCAGTTTCTAATCTATTGGATATTTCCAATCAGGCGTCGTACCCTGCCCGCCTAGCAGGCACAAATAGACGGCCCCACACCCGTTAAGAAGCCGGTGTGGGGCCGCCTATTTGCCCGGAAACCGCGTGTTTTTAAGCCGCCATTTCTATTTTGAATATTCCGCACCAAAGTTTCCCGCACACTCCAAACGCGTCTACTCCAAACGCGTCTACTCCAAACGCGTCTACTCCAAACGCGTCTACTCCAAACGCGTCTACTCCAAACGCGTCTACTCCAAACGCGTCTACTCCAAACGCGTCTACTCCAAACGCGTCTACTCCAAACG
>SNQY01000060.1_pt1 | contig 86620 bp, 84 predicted proteins | sample 2580551 | NCBI WGS metagenome assembly SNQY01 (sample SAMN10953785, study PRJNA522744) | food fermentation metagenome | isolation source: 144-hour incubation of native-enriched microbial consortia from nixtamalized... | place: Mexico | collected 2017-09-24 | reverse complement strand
TTGCCAATAAAAAATCGATTTTCTAAATTAGCATGCGCTAAACATTTTGTAGTTGTCTCTTAAGATTCCTAGCTATTCACAAAGCCCGAGTACATCATAAAAAGCAGCATATTCTAATGTTAAGCTTCTATTCACAGATTCAACATTAGTTACATTTGGCAAGATTAGTAACATTACCCGTCTTCTATTTTGTAAAGCTAAACTATTGAAAAAGGACGGTGGTTGCTAGATAGATTGGTAACATCACTTGTCAGCTTGTTTTTATTTACACTTTATCCTCAACTTTTAGCTTATAGCATGTCAACTCACTTTGAATTTCTGAATTATGACTGCTAAGGACTAAAATCATGAAATCATCCTCACTTTTTAAAACTTTACATCTGGCGAATACTGTATTATCGACATTATTTAATAATAAGCGTTGTTCTTGAAAATTTATTGAAATAACTTCTTCTTGCACCAAAACTACCAGCCCATTATATAAAACTACATCATGAGGTTTCACACTTGATGTTATGAATTTTTCATCGCTATTTGCATTAAAAAAATAATAACGATTATTCCTTTTTCCTTTGTACACAATTTCAAAATTGTTCATGTTATACGTTATAAGAGGAAGCCCTCTTGTTCTCACCCATATTTGATAAAATTCAAAGTACTCCATTTTAATTTTACTTATATTCTCTGAGAGAAGAGTATTTTTCTCTGTATTATATTTGAAAAAATCACCATCATATGTCACGAAAACAATTTCTTTTTCCTTCCAATAATAACATTTTGAAAAGTTTGGTAATTCTGTATCAATAACTAAATTTTTATAAATAAATTTATTTAAATCAATGTATACAAGAGAGTTGTTATCAGAACAGTAAAGGACTAGCTCGTTTGTAACAACGTTTTTATATGATGAATATATTAACATATTATCCATAATTTTTATTTCTTTCAATAATTTAAAGTTATGATCTAATACAGATATTCCCCCATAGTCATTATTTAAAACAATCAATTCCTGAAATAATTCCACAAAATAAACATCCATATTAACTTTATGTTTTTTTATTTTTATTAACTCCATTATCTTTCTCCTTTGTTTAAACCTAATCAGATACAGGATATTTCAACCTGTATCTGATTAGCCTTTTACCTTAGATATTTGTCAATTTTTTTATTAGGATCTGCTTTTGTTGTATCTAAAATTCCGGTAATTGGATCAGCCTCACCAAGATGCTTTTTCCCTGTACTATCAAATACCTCAATATGAGCAGCTTTCCCTTCATGTAGAGTATCACGATAATAGTAACGTTCCTGATATTTGTATACTTTAGCACCTTTAATTTCTACTTTGGTTCGTGTAAAGGAACTATCTATTAGGAATGTTTCATTATCTTTTGGTACCCTATTTTCTTTAATGTACGCTCTGTTATTCTTACTAGCACTCTTATAAGTTTCTGTTCCTTCTTGCTTTCTACCATAATACCCATCATGAGCAATTTCGTCATGTTTTTGAGAAATGTTAGGTTTACCCGTTCCCAGAGAAGACGGATTTGATTTATTACCATTGGAATTAATGTTGAGTTGATTTGAGTTTTTATTTTTAAATAAACTAAACTCTCTTGCTGAACCTAGTGGCCCACTCATTCCATTTTCATCTATATATTATATTCAAACGTGTATATGTAATCTTTATACATACCATTTTTAAGAGCTTCTTTTACCTGGTTGTATACGAATGTATCTTTATATCTTTCCATTGTAGGTAAAGCCGCTGCTGCTGCTTCACGTGTTCTGTACTTTTGTCTAAAAGCATCGAAAGCATCTACAGTCTCCCTAAAGGTAGGCGGGCTATTTTTAGGAACCTGCGTGCGAACAGGTAACGTACAGTTCTGTTTCTGTATTACCTTCTTTTTCATGTCTTTTTTTACACTCTTAACTAATTCAGCCTTTGTTAAATTATTTGCGAGTTTTCTAGCAGAAGTGAGTACCTTACCTAAAGGCTGAACCATTTTAGTGGCTCCATCCCACAACTGTTTCATGGCTTTTTGTCTAGCCTTCATTTCCTTTAGTTGTCTTCTACCGGTCTTTGTTCTTTTTAGCCTCTTCTCCTGCTTTTTCCTCTTTTGTTGATAGTTTTTTTGGCCTTGTTAAGTGATTTCTCAAAGACTTTTGAGTTTACAGCGCTTTTCCCAAACCTATACATCTCATACAGATTTTTTGCATGTCCAAGCATCTTGTCCCAACTCTCTCTTTTTCTTAGTTGGACGTAAAGTAAGGAAGTGGATTATTATGTATGTATCGCCCAATTAAAACACATATTACCAATTTAAAATATTTCCATTTGTATTCATAAACCTATTTTGTAAAATTGTGTAATATTAGGGATTATATGTATATGAGGGGTACGTTTTAGATACAAAATGAATTACAGTTATTGTTAATAGGGGAGAGGTGGTAACGCTATTGGTAAAGGGGCAGTGAAAGCGGATGAAAGAATGAACATAAGGCAATGTTTCTGTGGACTGGATGTCAGGTTTTGAGCGTAAAAGGGGTTGTGGAATTTAGGCTTAGACTTTATCAGTTATACTGTTATTGATGTTGGTGTAGTAAGTGGATACCAGGGCGCAAAGAAGACCCCACCGGCTTAGCTGGTGGGGTCTGTTTTTAGGTTCAAAATATGGTAGCAATGTTTGTTCAATTCGCCTGTAACTTACTTAGCTGGGCAATCAAAATTAAACAGTTGAATTGGGCAATCAGACTTGGATTTAGATTGCTCAACCGGTACCCCTTTATTGTTATTACCAAGAACTTGTTGAACTAAGTTATTTAGATCTCCATTATTGGCGGAATTCAATTGGTGCGTTGCGGGTGTAGAACTGAAGTTTTGTGCTCCGTTTACGAATGGGCAGTTGGTTGCCGCACTTGCGCTTCCTGCACCAAAGGTTAGTAGAGATGCACCAAGAATAGTGACGGTTGCTAGTAGCTTTTTCATTTGACCACTCCTAAACTAAAATGTATTGTTTGCTAATACATGTTTCATCCTAACATATATACAAACGAATTTCGGGTGGTAAATGTTGTGATTTGTCTGTCGATTGTTATTAGAGGAATGGAGAATTGAGTCAACGAAAGATACGGTTACTGTCAGTAAAGAACGGAAAGATTCGGGCGTACTGCTTCAAACGGAGAGCGACGAGGTATTTCTCTGTTGAGAACGTGCTAGCCATGCGACCAGTAAATGAAAAGAGAGTGGGTTAAATGCACAGATGACAAGGAACTCTGTTGTCCGTATGGATCACGGGGCTTTTTTCATTAATTTCACATTTCTATATTAACATACTTATATAAATATAATATGCTGTATATAGGGGATGAAACAAGCCCTGCCCCGGAAAGGGGGTGTAAAGTTTGAAGCAGGAGGATATTGTTTTACTGGCTTTCCTTTCGTCTTGCTTAATTCTCTCCAACTCAATCATTGTTTTTACAGACAATCGATTGAAGGAAAGAGCCGAACGCAAAAAGCGGGAAGCTGAGGAAAAGCGCGATAAAAGGAAAAGACCCGTAAAGCGTTCCCGGCGCTCGTAACGGGTCAGGTAAAAGCAAGGCAAGCGGTGTAAAAGCCGCTTGTCACTCCTATTCACTTTATACGCTTATTTTATCCCCTTTATACCACATTGTAAAGTGAGGGGTCTTTATGGGATGGATATACTGGATAGTCGGCATTGTCGCTATCGTTGCATTTCTTGTCTCTGCTTATTCACTTATACTTTCCATTAAAGACTACAAACAAACAAAACGGGAATACAAAGAAGAAAAAGCGCGGGCCGAACGACTTGAACGTTACTTCCGCGTTGTTCGAAAGGGGCGGAAGTAATGGCAAAGAAAACACGCACATACCGACTTCATGAGGAAACCATTGACCTTTTAAAAGCCTGGTCATTTATTACAGAGAAAGATCAGCAAGATATTTTAGAGGAAGCATTTTTGGAGTATGCAAAACAACGCCCGGAACTTCATGAAAAAGCAAAGAAAGTTATTGAAGCTGTAAAGTAGTAGCGAAATTAAACTTGCTTCAATAGAGGATAAAGTTAAAAGCCTACCGCTGTCCGTATGGATGGTGGTTTTTTCTTTTTAACCGTCATACCTTCCTTTAAGTATTCATATATTCATAGTCGAGATATAAGTATATTTTCTAAGGAAGGGGTATATAATGGTACGTAAATGGAAAGACTGATTAATTTGTATATATCATCAGGAGTTCAATCAGTATAACAGACACTCTACTTTAATGTCGGCCTATAAGCATATTAAAGATCCGAAATTTAAACATTGCATTGTTCGTGAAAAAGGCGAGGTCTATAAAGCGCTGAAGACCTTCTTCGGGAAGGAGGCCATGCAAACATGACAGGGGAAGAAATTCGTCATTTGGAGCGGGCGGTAGATGAAATTACGGAAATCGCCAAAGGATTCGGACTCGATTTCTATCCGATGCGCTACGAAATCTGTCCGGCAGATATTATCTATACATTTGGGGCGTATGGCATGCCGACCCGCTTCTCGCATTGGAGCTTCGGAAAATCGTTTCATCGGATGAAGCTACAGTATGATTTAGGGCTAAGTAAGATTTACGAGTTGGTCATTAACTCGAATCCATGCTATGCATTTCTTCTCGACGGCAATTCGCTTATCCAAAATAAACTTATTGTGGCCCATGTATTGGCACACTGCGATTTCTTCAAGAATAATGTCCGGTTCAGCCAAACGAACCGGGATATGGTAGAGAGCATGGCGGCGACGGCAGAACGGCTACGCGAGTATGAAATTCGATATGGTAAACAGACAGTAGAAGAGTTTTTGGATGCAATATTGGCTATACAAGAGCATGTCGATCCGAGTCTGCGTCGTCATTTTAGTTGGGCAGAAGATCCGGAGAAGACGAGAGCAGCGCTTAAAACCGGACAGAAACATCCATATGGTGATTTGTGGCTACTTGATGAAGAAGAACAAAAGCGCAAGACAACAGAAGAAGAAGAGGCGAAGAAGCGTACAGAGCGGTTCCCGCCGGAACCTGAGAAGGATTTGCTGCTGTTTATCGAAGAGTTCAGTCCACGCTTGGAGAATTGGCAGCGGGATGTACTGACTATCATGCGGGAAGAGATGCTATATTTTTGGCCGCAGATTGAGACGAAAATTATGAACGAGGGCTGGGCATCGTATTGGCATCAACGGATTTTGCGGGAGATGGATTTAACGGAAGACGAGACGATTGAATACGCCAAGCTTAATGCAGGCGTTGTTCAGCCATCCACCACTAGTATCAATCCGTATTATCTGGGGCTTAAGATTTTCGAAGATATTGAGGAGCGTTGGAACCATCCGACGAAAGAAGAAGAGGAACGTTTTGGGCGCAAGCCCGGCAAGGGAAGAGAGAAGATTTTTGAGGTGCGTGAGTTGGATAGTGATATTTCTTTCATCCGCAATTATTTGACCAAGGACCTGGTGGAAAAGACGGATATGTATGTGTTCAGCCGCCAGGGTAATGACTGGACGATTACGGATAAAACGTGGGAAATCGTGCGGGATCAATTGGTCACCAGCCGGGTAAACGGTGGATTCCCTTATATTCAAGTTCAGGACGGTGACTATCTCCATAATGGAGAATTGTATCTGTTCCACCAGTTTGAGGGCATGGAGCTGGATGTGAAATATTTGGAGAAGACACTACCGTATGCACATAAGCTATGGGGCAAGTCGGTCCATATGGAGACGCGGATCGAGGACCGACGGGTATTATTCACATATGATGGAAAAAAATGTCACCGAAGGTTCCTATAATGAATGAAGGAAAAGGTCGCTTATTATGAATAAAGCGACCTTTTTTGATTGATTTAACATAAATTTCAAAAAATAAAACTACTTTTTCTGTAATTAAATGTTAATATATAAAATGTAGAAAAATGTAAAAAGGGAGCGGTAAAGAAAATGGGAGTTAGAAGAATTGAACATGTGTGCATTATGGTGAAAAATCTTGAGAAATCGATTCAGTTTTATCAGGATGTTGTTGGTCTAGATTTAATAAAGAAAATGGGTCATCCTAATCCAGAACTTAAATTAGCCTTTCTTGGATTCGAAGAATCTCAAGAAACCATAATGGAGCTAATTGAAGGCTACAACAACAATTTGCCTGCCGAGGGAAAAGTGCATCATATCTGTTTTAAAGTCGATAGCCTTGAGGAAGAAATCGAGCGTCTGAAAAGCCTTGATATCACTTTTCTTACAGAGGAAATAGAAACACTACCAGATGGTTCACGCTATATTTTCTTTGCCGGAGCAGATGGTGAATGGATAGAATTTTTTGAAACAACCCGTTAATATTTAGGCGGGGAGATAAAATGGGTACAAAATCAAGTGGAAAAAAAATGAACAAACAACTTATTTTGATTCCTGTCGTTTACTTTTTTTGTTCAATTATATTAGGATTGTTTCTGGATAAATTGTTAATCCATTTAATTAATAGTCCAGATGCTTACATAAATAACTTTATTTTTAAAAGTATTATTCTTAGCTTTATCACTTCGGTTTTTATTTACTTGTTAATCAAGAAATGGATAGTAGAAAAGCATGTTTCTGAAAAACAACAAGAGTGCCTTTTAAGCCTTATTATTAATTCTATACCCGACTTTGTAAATCTTAAGGATAAAGACGGTCGATGGCTTTTTGCAAATCATGCCGCTATCCAAACCTTCCAAATGGAGGCCGATGTTTACAAAGGAAAAACCGATGTAGAGCTAGAGCCATATTGTGCTCTTTCTTATGATGAATTGCTTCATTGTGAAAGAACAGATGAACAGACATGGCTTAATAGAGCAGAAACCCGATTTGAAGAAGTATTTGCAAAAAAGGGTGGAGGAACTACAGATTTTGACGTGATTAAAATTCCTATGTTTCACGATAATGGGGAAAGGAAGTTCCTTTTGGTTATTTCTCGTGATATTACTAGGCTTAAGCAGGCCAAGCTTGAATTAAGCGAAAGTGAAAAGCGCTACCAACGGCTTGTCGAATTTTTTCCTGATATGATTCTCGTCCACTCAAATGATACATGCATTTTTGTAAATAAGGCAGGAGTTAGACTTCTAGGCGGGGAAAATCATGATGAGATCCTTACTACATCATTATGTAATCTGGTAAAGACAGATTACTCAGCGAATATTACGCAAAATCTGGATGTTTATAGTGGTGAGAAGGAAACCGTTACATTTAAAAAAGGTAAACTTATTAGATTTGATGGAAACACTCTTGATGTTGAATGTATAGAAATCCCTATTATTTTTAATAAAGAAAAAGTAAAGATGTCTGTATTTCGGGATATGACGATTCGAAATCATGCGGAAGAAGTAATTCAAAAAGCGCACACTTTGAATATTATAGGAGAGCTAGCTGCGGGAGTAGCGCATGAAATCAGAAACCCATTAACTTCTTTAAAAGGATTTACACAGCTGCTTCAGAGAAGTGTGAATGAAAGTAAAGAATACGCTCAAATTATGATGGACGAACTAAACCGCATTGAAGACATTACAACCGAATTTTTGATGCTGGCAAAGCCACAAAAAATAAATTATCAAAAAGAAAACTTAACCTCAATAATAAATAGAGCAATGACATTGATGAACCCGCACGCTATTCTTAAAAATACCGAGATCGAATTGGATTGTGAATATAATGTTCTCAATATTCAATGTGAAGCTAATCACTTAAACCAGGTTTTTATTAATATATTGAAGAATGCAATTGACTCTATGGAAGGCAAGGGGAAGGTAACAATTAGGGTAAAAAAAGGAGCGAGGGAGAACGTCATCGTTTCTTTTATTGATCAAGGTTGTGGGATACCACAGGAGAAAATATCGAACCTTGGGCAACCTTTTTATACGACGAAGGAAAAAGGAACAGGTCTAGGGTTGATGGTGAGCTATAATATTATAAAAAACCATCAAGGGGACATCCGTGTGGAAAGTGAAGTAGGGAAGGGAACAACTTTTCATATCAGTCTTCCGCTTTTCCGAAATCATAATTATTCCATATAAACCGATATTTAGTAATTTGCCTGGTGGTTATCCATAAAGTGGAAGGAGAGGAACGCACGTCATATGTGTGATTCTTTTCCATCCACCTATGGATACCAAAAGTGTTGATTCTTTAGGAACGCGAACATAGGGTGTATTTTTATTCATTGCAAGCCCTCCTTTATTTGCGATGAAATAATTTCCAGAAGGATTTTGTTTTATTTTATCTAAATATTTAGATAAATGAGCAAGAGAGAAAAAGGGGGAGCATCTATAATGCGAATCAGTGTGAATGGAATCCTTGTTGCGGTTTTTATCGGGATCGTGTTTGGATTAAAGATGCAAGACGATTATTTATACCGGAATACGGATGCGCAGACAGAAGGCGTGCTGCGACAGATGATTGCCCCGGTCGCAATGGCTGAATCCGAAGCAGCGATGGAGCAAGGATTAAGTGAAGAACTTGAAATATATATGAAGAGAAATTTTGATTTTTCTACGTTTAAAACACACTGGGCGCAATATATTAAAGGATATGATGTGTCGATGGATAATGGCAATGTCTATATAGCGGTACGAACAAACCTGGAAAAAAAAGGAAGTCAGTCAAATTATATCTTGAATGCAGTACAGGGATTCGCAAAAAGCCGGTTACCACAAGGATATGAGCATGGTCGTATTAGCGTTTTGGGTCTACAAGGTAAGAAGTTGACCGAGCGGGAATTATAATCGGATATGCTAGTGAAGCCATGACAGTGAGAAGGTATATATAACTAAGGAAACCGCCCGTTTATTTGGCGGTTTTTTCATATGATGAATAGAATGGAACAAACTAACTGAAGAGCTTCAGCTTATATGATTGTGAATGAAATGAATTTACAAATATAAATAAATAAGTTAATATAATAAAGTAAGATATAGGTATATCTGTTAGTGTACAAGTTTATCCCGCCTTAACGGGTAGTAATACCCCTACTGAGTGAAGTTTTACTTTATATCCATACGAGATTTATAAAAAGCACGAAATGAAAAGGAGAGAATTCAGTATGATGCCGTCATTCTTTATTGCACATGGCGCACCGACGCTGGCATTGGAAAATAATGATTATACGAAAATGTTGAAAGAGCTTGGCTCCCACTTACCTATTCCTCGCGCGATTGTTTTGTTTTCGGCGCATTGGGAAGAGCCGGTACAGGTAGTAAGCACAGTAGAAAAGTATGACATGATATATGACTTTTACGGATTTCCACCAGAGATGTATGAAATCATCTATCCAGCCAAAGGAGATAAGGAGCTAGCAAAGCGAGTAATTGACCTGCTGGATGGACAGGGGGTAGCTACTCGCTCCGACGCGGTCCGGGGAATTGATCACGGTGCATGGGTTGTACTGCGTCTCCTGTATCCACAAGCCGATATTCCGGTGGTTGTCCTGTCCGTTAATCCAGGCTTGTCGCCACAGGAGCAGTACCGCATCGGTCAGGCACTCGCCCCACTTAGAAAAGACGGGGTCATGATTATCGGAAGTGGAGGTACGGTGCATAATCTGCGTCAGGTAAACTGGCAGAGTACGGAAGCGGAAGAATGGGCGGTGAAGTTTGACGATTGGCTGGAAGAAAAGATTGAGAAATGGGATACCGAGTCTTTGTTTGCGTATGAGACAGAGGCGCCATATGCGCGGGAGGCGGTGCCGCGCAATGAGCACTTTATTCCTTTGTTACCTGCGATGGGAGCGGCGGATAATGGGCGAAAAGGAACTCTATTGCATCAGGAGTACCAGTACGGCACGCTCAGTCTGAGCTGCTGGCGTTTTGATTAATTTAGAAAGTAAGTTTCTGAATAAGGATTGGACAAGCGATAAGGCTTGTCCATTTTTTATGGAAGTCATCATTCGATTTTGTTTGCTTGAATCCAGTTTTTTGTGTGTTCAATAAAGGTTAGTACGCATAAAGCGGTAGATTTTAGTGAACGGACTGCTAACCCTAACTGTCTGTAGATAGGCGGATTCAAGTGAAGAATGCTCGCATGAGGAAAGGCAGAAGGAATCGCCATGGCAGGCAGGATAGTAATACCTAATCCTTGTTGTACCATAGTTAGAATGGTTCCGGTTTCTCTCACTTCAAATTGAATCCGTGGCATAAAAGGATGAAAGACACGCAAAACAAGTCCTTCACATCCGCTTTTGGTCAAAATAAAGGATTCTGTTTTAATATCTTCTATCAGAATGGACGTTTCATGGGCCAGCGGATGATTTTCCGGCAGTATAACGACCATTTCATCCTGGGTTATCGGAACGGTGTCGAATTCTTCATCCGGTAAAGAAACAAAGCCTACATCAACAGCTCCCGTGTGAATCCAATTTCTAACCTCTTGATTTGTTCCTTCAAAAAGAATGAGCTCAATTCCTGGATAGCGTACTTTAAAATCAGATAGAATTCTTGGTAACAAGCGAGCCGATATGCTTGGAAAGCTACCGATCTTTACGGTGCCGGACTCCAACACCTTTAGAGAAGAAACATCTTGTTGGATTTGAGAGGTACGATATAAAATTTCGCGGACATGGACAAGGACTCGTTCTCCTGCTTCCGTTGCTTTAACTCCTCTTCGATCCCGTACAAGCAAAGAAATTCCCAGCTCAGCTTCAAGGCTTGAGATAACATGACTAACAGCCGATTGGGTCATTCCTAGAGTAAGTCCCGCTTTGGTGAAACTTCTTTCCTTCACAACTGCAGTGAATACTTCTAATTGTGTTAACGTCATGAGCATCTCTCCATGTATCATGAGTTTTTATTCATGTATATTATCATAAACATTAATTTGATTTGTGAAAAGAGAAGAAGCTATGATGGGAGTAAGAGCTAAAAAAGAGAAAAGAAAGGTTGATGACGTTGAAAACGGTTGGTCTGATCGGTGGAATGAGCTGGGAGTCTTCTATTTTGTATTATAAAATCATGAATGAGCTAGTACAAAAGAAGCTTGGAGGCCTCAACTCAGCAAAAACCATTATGTATAGCGTAAACTTTGAAGAAATTGTAGCATTACAAAAAGAAGGAAAGTGGGAAGAAGCTGCAGACGTACTAATACATACAGCTCGACAGCTTGAGAAGGCAGGAGCCGATATAATTGTTATCTGTACGAATACAATGCATAAAGTGGCGGAGCAGGTCGAACAAGCGATTGAGATTCCATTATTGCACATTGTTGATGCCACTGTATCTCAAATTCTCGCAAGTGGGCTTAGTAAAGTTGGCCTTTTGGCTACGAAATATACAATGGAGCAGGAGTTTTACATAAAAAGGTTTCAAAAACTAGGAATCGATGTATTCATTCCTACTGAAGAAGAGCGTGAAGTGGTGCATCAAGTCATCTTTGAAGAGCTTTGTAAAGGAAAGATAAATTCTAAATCAAGAGAGAGCTATAAGAAAATTATAAAAAACCTGATACAAAAAGGAGCAGAAGGAATCATCCTGGGATGTACGGAGATTACATTGCTTGTAAAACCCGAAGATTCGGAAGTTCCATTATTTGATACAACATACATTCATGCGGAAGAGGCAGTACGGTATGCACTACAATAAGCCTTTGCAATAGACTGTACGATAGAACAATACTGGGGTATTGTGTTCAGCGGGATGGTGCTCAATCCGCTGATCCCATCATCGACGGCAAAAACAGCGCTTGGCGTTCCAATTGCCCAGACGCTTTCTGAATCGATGGGATTTTCCGATCGGAGCAAAGGGGCAGCGGGGTTAGGGCTTGTTAGGGCTTGCTGCAATGGTTTTTATATGCTTTACCTGCTTTTCTCGTTTTTGTGGTAGGAATGCTTATTTTCTTCTTGCTGTTATTTTAATTGTACTTCTTTGTGTTCTGTATTGGGAATGGCTTGGACTTATCCGTTGAATGTAAAAAAGGAAATAAGGAAACGGGTCGCTTCTACAGAAAGCGGCCCGTTTTATATATCAGAATTCTTTGGCTACCTAATTGTTTAGCGGATTATCCGCGGAGTAAAGTAGGGGGGACCTCATGTGGATCTACCATAATTTCGATAACGGACGGGCCATTGTGCGCCATTGCCTGGTGTACGGATGACATAATTTCTTCGCTCGTTTGGCAACGAAACGCTTTTGCACCAAGGGATTCGGCGAATTTTTGAACATGGACACCGGTATCGTATATAGAACCAATGGATCTTCCAAAATGACTGGACATTCCTTTATCCACCATATCCAATCGGCTATTATTAAGCACAATAAATAGAACAGCAATATTTTGGTTAACCGCAGTTGAAATTTCAGTTCCATGCATAAATAAAGATCCGTCTCCGCACAGGCATGCGATAGTATCGCTAGGCGAGGCCACTTTTGCTCCAATCGCGTAGCTTAGTGAATAGCCCATTGTTCCAAATGCAGCATCAAAGAAAAACGTGCCAGGTTTATAAATATCGAAGTTTTGAATCGCATAAAAAGAATGGCTTCCTTCATCTCCAAAAACAACCGCATCCATAGGAAGGGCTACCCGCAATGTCCGAACGGCTTCTACGGCTGAAATAAAGGGATAATCCGTACCGATTTCAGAACGAGTCTGTGGTATTTCCATTTCACGTGTTACGGCTACTTGCGAGAAAGCGTTTTCATATTGTGTCTTTTGCTCAGGAGAAGCTGCTTTTACAAGTTCATGTATATTCTGCTTGATGTCACCTTGGATAAAGCATGTAGGAACGGGTAATGATTTCTGGATGTAATGTGATTCATAATCAAAGTGGATAACATGCTTAGGATACATATCCTCGGTAAAACCGGCTGTGGACATGTCGTTTAACCTAGATCCGATGACGAGAATGAGGTCAACTCCGGAGCGTAAATAGGTTTCAGCTTGTTGTGTTCCTCCAAGTCCAAAGCTGTTTAGCGATAATGGATGAAGGGTCGGAAATGTTCCCTTGCCTCCAGGAGTGGTTACAACCGGAATTCCCCACGTTTCTGCCAGTGTACGGACTTCTTCATATGCAAGGGCGGCATGTACGCCTTTTCCAAGAATCATGACCGGTCTTTTTGCTTGTTCTATGATGGGAAGCGCATCGCTTATTCCTGTTGAGGTAAGAGGGAAAGATGTCCGGGGTGCAAAGATGTCAAACGGTACGGTTTCTTCAAGCAATACATCAAGCGGAATGGACAAGTGTACAGGTCCTTTTACTCCTGTAAGAGATTGCTCCAGTGCATGGCGGAAATACATAGGGAATACATCGCTTCTCTCGACCCGGGCACTAAACTTGGTCACAGGCTCGAACAATTTAACCATATCAGTACCAAAGGCTGTAGAATCCTGGGCAAGGGCTCTGCCTGTATGTTTCATTGAAGGATGTCCCGTAATAAAGAGAACGGGGAGATGAAAAGCTTTGGCCTGTCCAGCGGCTGTAATAAGGTTCGTTCCCCCCGGTCCTGATGTGCCGATGGCTACCCCTATTGTTTGGTTTTTAATAGCGTAGCCGGATGCCTGAAAGCCGGCACCAGATTCGTGTCGGGACAATATGAAAGGAATAGACTGTTTTTCGCATTCAATGAGAAGAGGAACAATCGACTTGCCAGGGATTCCAAAAACGTGTGTAACTCCGAGTTTTTTAATATGGTGGACAAAAGCGGATGCAATAGTAGTCATGTATCTTCATTCCTTTCCAATGGTTTTAGGAAGAATAATATTAAAAGTAGTCCCCGTTCCTTTTTCGGAAAAAACGTGCAGAGAACCTTTATGACTTTCTATAATCCGATATGAAATAGATAAACCAAGTCCGAGTCCGTCATCTTTTGTAGTGAAGAAAGGATTCATAACCTGGTCTAATTCATTTTTTGTCATTCCGCAGCCATTATCTTGGATACTGATTACAACATTTTCATTACCTGTTTCCTCTATTTGAATGGTGATATTGCCACCGTCTGGTAGGGCTTCGATTGAATTTTGGATGATATTCATAATGACTTGTTTAATTTGCATAGCATCGATATGCAAGAGAAGTGGAACGCTGGAAAGATTGCATTGAATGTTCACTTTGCATAGAAGAGCATGACTTTCCATTAATTCGACAGTCTCCATCATTACTTTTCGGAGGTCGTGCTCCTTTCTGACAGGGGTATCTGGTTTGGCTACTACTATAAAATTCGTGACCAGCTTCTTAACACGTTCCAGCTCATTTTGAATAATTTCAAAGTAATAATTGTTTGCATCATCCGGGTGAGTTTTTTCTTTCAATAAGTGAATGAAGCCCGCAATAGAGGTTAGAGGGTTTCGTATCTCATGTGCAAAGCCAGCGGATAGCTTACCTATCGCCGAAAATTTTTCAGAGATAATGATTTGTTTCTCAAGATTATGCCTATCAGTTATATCTCTGAATTGGCAATATGCCCCGTTTAAGATGTTTTTTTCGTCGTAAATAGGTAAAGTATCAAAAAGACAAATTGTTTTTTGTTGTTGTGTACCTGTAACAAATTCAACAAGAATATCCTCGTGAATTTGTTCATGTTGTAATGTATTGTACATATATTCTGCGATAGGCTGAAGCATTGCAATAGAGCGTCCTATTATCTCATTCTTTTTATATCCGGTTATGTTTTCCGTCGAATCGTTCGCATCGATGATGGTTCCCCTATTGTCTGTCAAGATGATTCCATTTTTGGTTGTGCTCATCATAATTTGGTTCAATACAAAGAGCTTTTGATTTTGTCTGCGCAGAACGAGTTCCCTCTCAACGGAATCTACTACAGCCAGAAGCATTCCTAAATAAACATCATTAGCATTTTCCATGTTTGTAAAAATAGTTAGGGAGCCGGCTAAATTATCAAAAGTATTATACGTAAAAGGAACGGTATAGCATGCAGCTTCATTAAGATGGCCGTGATAGTGTTCCGGGCCGATTACTTTGACGGGATGCAATTGTTCCAATGCTAGGTTGATTGAATTTGTGCCCATCTCCTCCTCATTAAATTGGATTCCTACATCAATCCCTATTTGCTGTACATGATTGATAATTACTTTGTCACCGTACATATCGAGAATGGTTGCATTTTTATCGGTAACAAGCAATACAACAGGATGTCTGTTTACGAAAAACAACATTTTTTTTGCGAAAAAATTAATGGTAGAAAGAATTTCTTTATACTGCTCTTGCCTTTGTTTTAGTTCTGTAGCAGGGATTGCTGAAGGTTGAGGTAAAATATACGGGTTGAGGCCCATATTTGCACATTTTTGTTTGGATATCTGGATGTAGAGGGATTCGTAATTAGACATTTTCCAACCTCTAGTGTTCAAAATTTATTCTAAATAACATCACATCTGTTGATTATCCATAGATTTGAACGAATAAGATGCACGCCGTACGCGTCATTCTTTTCTATCCATCTATGGATACCAAGGGTGTTGATTGTTCCGAGAGAAAAAGACCACCACAACGGGACACAAACAAGGCTTTTCGTCTCCCTTCCCGAGCGCATATCCTCCACTGATGACTAGGTGAACCAATCGGACCTTTACGGGCAGTATCCTCTACCTCGCTTTTTGTTTCCTCAGAATCTTGAGGGGGGGGGTTACCGCTCATTACGAGTCGAATAAACTTGTAAATTATCTGGAATAAGGAGATAGTGGGTGCACGTTTCCTATTCTTTTTGAGTATTGTAGGAATATTTGCTTCACTTAACAGTGAATCAATCTATGTATAAGGCACTAGTTCTCTTAAATAATTCTACAAATGTATTAAATTTCCTTCTTTATAACCGTAAAAGAATGTCGAAATAACAAACTAATTTGTCAACTTTTTGAATTTTACTCTATTTGGAATTTAACTCTCTGTTTTTTGATAATAGCCTGCTAAGATAGAAACATAGATAAAACATACGGAATAATCAAAAAAAGAAAAGGGAGAAGGCTTTATGGAAAACGAACGTTATCAAAAAGGATGGGAAGTTTTTAAGGTGTTGACCGGAACTGATGGTGTTGCAGAGTTGGAGCGTATCCATGCATTGTGCCCGGATTTGGCCAACTTGATTATTTCCAATGGGTTCGCTGATATTTATTCCAGACCTGGCTTAGATTTAAAGGAAAGAGAGCTTGTTACTCTCTCATCCTTAATTACGCAAGGTGCAACCGAGCAATTGCCTATGCATGTGAACGCCGCACTAAATATCGGGCTGACCCCAAAGGAAATCATGGAAGTTGTGCTTCAATGTACCGTTTATGTCGGATTTCCAAAAGCACTGAGTGCGTTTGCGGTTGTGATGGATATATTCGAAAAGCGGGCTATACATATTTCGGGAACAGGTATTTAAAGCTATGTTCGAAAGAAGGTCGGTCAAGCGACAAACTTGACCGACTTTCTTTATTTATCATCGTTTTTCCGATACCGATATATAAGTATGATAAACTTTTTTAGTTAGATGCCTCTTTTATCGTAAACATGATTAAAATGGAGAAAACAAAAGAAAATTAAGGGTTTTCTTCATTTATCTTTGTTGTCAATCAATTTTAGTATCTATAGTATATATTTGGGGAGATGGCGAAAAAAGGAGAAATGGTTTAGATGTCAGTTGTAAAGATAGATAAGAAGGATACGTTACCGAGAAGAAGAAAACGCCGCAAGAAAAAAGGCAAACTTCTTGGGATCGGAATATTGCTGTCTATTTATGTGGGATTGTCGACCGCCGCACTTGTGTTATACGGGCCGTTCGAGCATCTACGTAGTACGGTTATCGGGGCCGTATTAACCAGCAGGCACCCTTGGTATATCGAATATTTCTATTCGCCTACAGCCCTTGCTAAGTACAAACCGGTAGGCATGGATAAAATGAGCGAAGGAGATATGAGAACGGACAATTTTTCCGATGTGCATGACGATGGGATTGAAGTCATTCCTATAGAAGAAAAGAGATATAACGGCAGTCTGTTAGTAGTAAAAGATCCGAAACGCGTTCATGTCGCTGTGACTAAGCATATTAATAATGTCGGACAAACTGTGAGTGAAATGGTAAAAGACGCAAATGCAGTCGGGGGGATTAACGCTGGAGGTTTTTATGATGTGAAGGGTAAAGGCACAGGCGGTATTCCGATGGGAATTACAATTTCGCGTGGTAAATATATCAGCGGCGATCAATCGGTTCGTCAGCCTGTTATCGGTATTACGGAGCAGGGAGCTTTGATTATCGGAAAATATAAGTATGAAGAAATAAAAGAGCTTGGCATCCAGGATGCGATTTCTTTTGGTCCTCAGCTTGTAAAGGATGGGCGGCCGTTCTTGGGAGAGGATGACGGTTCCTGGGGCATTGCACCTCGCTCGGCTATTGGACAGCGGAGCGATGGAGCGATTTTATTGCTGGCATTATCTGGACGAGGAAGCGACGGAGTGGGGGCTACGTTACTGGACTGTGAGAAAATTATGTTGGATAACGGTGCTGAATTTGCCGCAAACCTTGACGGCGGTTATAGTTCCGAACTGTACTATCAAGGCGATTTCCTGGTGGCGCCTTCCAATCCTCTTGGGGAGCGCTATGTAGCCACTAGTTTTATCGTAGACGGAGTGAAGAATAGTGTCGAGCATTAAAAAAATACGAAAAGTATCATTATGGTTTATAGGAATGGCGGTGCTTACCATTGTTCAATTCGGTGCTTTGTATCAACTGGATGATTTCCTGGCGCCGCCTTCTCTAGAAGGAGAACGAGTGTCTGCTGCAGGCATGGAATCAGGAGAGAAAAAGCGGCTTACCGTTCCAGATGATGCTGTCCGGTATGATATGACTTCCGACTCTCTTCATCTCGCTTATGTAACGGGAGAAGATGAAAGCAAGCTCATCATCGAAGATCGGAGTGGAAGGGATTCGCTGGAGGAAGACGGGAATATTACCTACATGAAATGGTTGGGACAGTCCAATGCACTGCTTTATATGGTCGAGAAACGAAGGGGACAGGAACTGCGCCTCATGCAGAGATCACATGATGAACCGGTTCCCGTTTATAAATGGCCAGATAAAGAAGGAAAGATAGAAGACATTTATTTTTCGCCTTATTTGGAGTTTTTCTATGTCCATATGAAAAACGAAGAGAAGGACGAGTTGTACAAATATACGGCATCAAATGGGCTGCAAAAGCTGCAGATTGGCAAGGTCCATATCGCCAGTATTGATTATGACGAGAAAAATGATATTCTTTACATTTCAAATTCAAAAGGAAAGCTATGGGAATATAAAGATGGTTCAATACGCCGCTCCTCGTTGAAAGTTCAGAAGTTCTCATAGCTATGGTTATGGTAACTGCGATTTGAATGAGAAATGATAAAAAACTCATGGGCGTTGCCGCTCGTCCTTTTTCATCCGCCGTGCCACGCGCCTCGCGAGTTTTTCAATTAGTACTTTCTTATCCATCAAAAAAGAGGACCAGACAGCTAAGTGCATGTTTGGTCTTCTTTTTTTAGTTGGCTAGTGGCCTTCCCTTTTTAACCTACTTTCGACTGACATCATAATCTAGATAGTGGGGGTTGGTTAGCGAAAGGAGGGGGCGGATTGATTACAGCGAAGATAGGGAATGAAACGTATCGGTTTTTTGAAGAGCTAGAGATGTATTTTTTGCAATTCAGAAAAAATATTGTTGGTAATGAGCAGAACTTCATTTCTCCTTACGGAGAAAAACGGATGATTTATGCCGATTGGATTGCAAGTGGGCGTCTGTATCGCCCGATTGAGACAAAAATTTGTGATGAGTTTGGGCCATTTTTTGCTAATACGCATACGGAATCGAATATTACAAGTTCAGTTATGACTCTAGCATATAAACAGGCTCAAAAAATTATAAAAAAGCACGTACATGCCGATGAGCATGATGTTATTATCATGGATGGATCCGGAATGACAGGGGTTGTAAATAAACTGCAACGAATGATGGGATTACGGTGGCCTGAAATAGCAAAAGACAAAGTAACTATCGCCGAAGAAAATCGCCCAATTATTTTCATAACACATATGGAACATCACTCTAATCATCTTTCATGGCTGGAAACCATTGGAGACACTATTATTATAGAGCCGGATGAGGAAGGAAGAGTCAGCATAGAGAAATTAGAGCTGCTTCTCGAGAAATATCGCCATCGAAAATGGAAAATCGGTTCATTTACCGCCTGTTCAAATGTAACAGGCATTCAAACGCCATACCATCGACTGGCCAGGAAGATGCATGAGTATGGAGGGGTTTGTTTTGTTGATTTTTCGGCTTCGGCTCCTTATGTAGATATCGATATGCATCCTCCATCACCTCTTGAAAAACTGGATGGTATTTTCTTTTCTCCTCATAAATTTTTGGGCGGTCCGGGTTCGAGTGGGGTACTTATTTTCGACTCAAGGTTATATTCCAACGAGGTTCCAGATAAACCGGGAGGCGGAACGGTATTGTGGACTAATCCATGGGGAGAGCATCAGTATATTCATAATATAGAAATGAGAGAAGATGGCGGTACGCCAGGAATCCTTCAAACCATTAAAGCCGCTTTATGCATAAAGCTAAAAGAACAAATGGGAACGGTAAATATACTGCGGCGCGAAAAAGAGTTAATGGATATTCTGATGCCTGGACTGAAAAGTGTTCCGAAGCTGCATGTACTGGCTGACCATATTCCAGAGAGGTTGGGAATTGTCTCTTTTTTTGTGGAAGAGATCCATTACAATTTAATCGTTCGGTTATTAAATGATCGGTTTGGTTTTCAAGTGCGTGGAGGATGTTCGTGTGCGGGAACATATGGGCATTATTTGTTTCAAATTGATCAGAGTGCATCTCACATGATCGCATCGCAGATTAGTAAGGGTGATTTCTCTGGTAAACCAGGATGGGTGCGATTCTCTGTTCATCCTACGATGTCCAATCGGGAAGTATATGAATTTATTACCGCGATGCATAGAATTATCGAAAATATTTCCGAATGGAAAAAAGAATATATATATGACTGTGAAACGAACGATTTTTATTATATTGGCTATAAGAAAAGGGATATGGACAGTGTATTTTGCTTGGATTAAAATATACACGCTCCCCATCTGATTATGGAGGGGAGCACCGTATTGTACATCGCATTATTCTGTTTTAATTCGTTGCAGAGGTTTTTCTGCCGGTCCTTCTACAACATTTCCATGTATGGAAAATCTGGAGCCGTGGCAAGGGCAATCCCATGTTCTTTCGCCATGATTCCATTCAAGTTCGCAGCCCATATGGGTACAAGTTGTATCAACGATGTGTAGATTCCCCTCATCATCTTTATAAGCGCCTGCTCTTTTTCCGTTAACAGTGACAACCGAGCCTTCGCCGTTCGCTAAATCTTCAGGTCTGACAGAGACAAACTCCAACTTTCCGCTGATCAAATGCTTTGCCACATCGGCGTTTTGCGTGATGAAGTTTTTTACGCTAGGATCGGCATTAAATCTTGAAGGTGTGTAAAGCTCATGATAAGGGTTTTCTGTTTCGGTGATGATATCGTGCAGTAATAAGGCAGCGGCTGTTCCGTTGGTCATACCCCACTTTCTGTATCCTGCTGCAACTAAAATATTCGGATGGCCAGAAGTAATATGTCCAACATAAGGGACCTTGTCCAAAGTTACAAGGTCCTGCGCAGACCAACGGTAGGGAATCTCTTTAATGCCGAACGTCTCTTCAGCAAAGGATTCAAGGGCTTCATAGTGCTTTATCGTGCATATTCCTTGTCCGGTTTTATGGCTTTCGCCACCTACTAATATTAATTTTTCTCCGTTCATCGACGTATATCTAAGAGAGCGTTTCGGATTTTCAGCACTTAAATACATACCGCCAGGGTAGTCTTTTTCCGTTTTAATTCCCAATACATAGGATCTGTCAGCATACATCCTCGCAAAATACATACTGAGTCCATCATAGAAAGGGAAATGGGAACAGGACACCGCATACTTGCACGTAATTTTATGCCTGTCTCTCGTAACGATTGTAGGAGGAGTTCCTTCTTCGATATCGGTAGCTGTCGTGTTTTCGTATATGACGCCGCCTGCATTGATGATCTCCTGCACAAGATACGTTAAATAAGCGAGTGGATGGAACTGCGCTTGCTTTTTCATGATAATAGCCGCTTTCGTTGGTAAAGAAAGGGGAAGCGTGTCCACATATTCGCTTTCGATCCCGAGCCGCTGATAGGCTGCGAATTCGTCATTCAGCTTGCTCAAGTATTCATCAGAATTTGTATAAATATAAGCATCTTCTTCTGTGAATTCGCATTGGATTTTATTTTCACTCACTGTGTTTTTTATGAAATGCAAAGCCTGATGGTTCGCTTCATAGTAAAGCTTAGCTTTTTCTTCACCTAAATGATTGATAAATTCATTGTAGATGATATCGTGCTGTGCGGTTATTTTTGCAGTAGTATGCCCGGTAGTACCGTTGAGGATAGTACTGGAGTCTATAAGTGCGACACGTATTCCTTCTTTTGCGAGTAGATAAGCGGTAGTAATCCCCGAGATTCCTCCTCCCACTATGGCAACGTCGGTCTCTATATTAGCAGTAAGTTTTGGAAAGGATGGGAGCTCTACGGAGGTTCTCCAGTACGGTTCTGGAAACTGAGGCATCTTACCTTTTATTGAGTTATCTTCAGCCATGATTTTCCTCCTGTTCGGTTGTATATTATATAACTACCCCAATAAATAGAAATTAATGTATTCCACAGAAGAGAAACACGATAGAATCACTATATACGGAGACTAATGTGGAGAGGGAAGTGATTTTCTGTACTGAAGAGGAAAAATCCGATGAAATATACTTTTGTAACTTTCTGTATCTTGCTTTTACTACTCGCTGTATTGTCGGGGTGCACCCGGGATGGACATGTTCTGTCAGCTGCGCCGTCGGCTGTCCAAGGTGTCTTGGATGCAGGGAAATGGAATTTTACAAACCAGGGTGTATTAAAGTTGCGTGGAGAGTGGGATTTCTATTGGCATCGTTTGCTTGCGCCTGCCGATTTACCTGTAAACCAACAACAGAAGGGCACTCTCCAGCTGCCTGGAACTTGGAACGGCTATTCTGCCAGCGGTCATACGCTGTCGGGGGAAGGGTATGCCACATTTGTTTTGAAAGTAAACGTCAACCCTGAAGAAATAGGGACGCCGAAGGCTCTTTATATGCCTACCGCGTCTACCGCTTACACATTGTTTATTGACGGGAAGAAAGTGGCATCGAATGGAGTCGTCGGTAAAAGCAAAGCGGATATGCAGCCGCAGTATTTGCCCCAGGTAGTTTATTTTCAACCGCAAAACGGAACGGTAGAAATTGTCCTGCAGGTCTCCAACTTCATGCACCGCAAAGGCGGGATATGGAAGGATATTCTGTTCGGAGATGAAAAGCAAATAACCAAAAAAAGAGAGGCAAAATTCGCTTTTGATATGTTCTTTGTTTCTAGCCTATTTATTATGGGATTCTATCATTTTAGCCTCTATTTGTTTTTACGCATGGATAAATCGCTGCTGTATTTCGGTTTTTTCTGTATTATTACAGGCATTCGTGCTCTTCTGGTTGGTGAAGTTATTCTGGTAAGTTTCTTTCCCAACTTTCCATGGGATATTGGTCTTAGAATCGAGTATCTTGCTTTCTACTTAAGCATGCCGCTGTTTATTTTGTTTATTTATTCATTGTATCCTGATGAAGTTAAAGAGATGATGGTCCGTCTGGCAAAATGGACATTCATTATATTTGCGATCCCGGTTCTTTTGCTGCCTCCTGCTATCTATACATGGTTTATTCTGGCCTTTTATTTGCTCGTTGGCTACGGAATTTTCTACATGATTTATGTGCTTATGAAGGTGTTGCTTTATAAAAGAAAGCTTGCTTTGCTTAATGTAACGGGCGGATTAATGTATCTTCTGATGGGTGTAAATGATATTTTCTATTACCTCGGATGGGTGAATACAGGTGATTTGACGCCATTCGGTCTGGTATTTTTTATCCTTATTCATTCCGTTACACTTGCGCATAAGTTTTCAAAGGCTTTCTCGACTGTGGAAAGTATGTCAGTGGAGCTTCTGGAGTTAAATAACACGCTTGAGAAGAGAGTGGAGGAGAGGACGAAGACACTCGAATATTCACTGCAGGAGATGGCGGAGGCGCGTGCCCAGATGTCGGCTCTAGAAGAGAGAAACCGGATTGCAGGAGAAATCCACGATATTGTGGGTCATACGCTTACTACGACCATTGTCCAAATCGAAGCCGGCAAACGATTAATCGCCCGCGATATCCCGTTAGCGTTGGAAAAGTTAGAATTATCGCAGGATTTGGTAAGAAAAGGACTGAATGAAATACGCCAATCTGTTCGCATGATTAAAGAGGAGGAGTCGGGATTTGAGTTGCTACCTTCCGTTCTGCAGCTTATCCAGGAAACAGAAAAGCATACCGGGGCAAGAATAAACTATGAATTGCTACCGTTGCCTGGGTTGCCTGTGTCGCATAAGAAGGTGATCTATCATGCGTTGCAGGAAGGACTAACGAACGGTCTTCGTCATGGGCAAAGCACACAATTCTGCTTTATGCTTCGACCGATGGATAATGCGGTGTTTTTTCTTCTCGAAGATAATGGCGTAGGATGCGAAAATATAGTATATGGCTTTGGTTTGACTGCGATGCGCAAGCGTGTTAAAGAGTTGGATGGTACATTGGAAATCACAACAACAAAGGGAGCGGGCTATCAACTGTATATAAGGATTCCGTTTTGATGGATTGAATCGTAGACTATATAAAGCAAGGGTTTTTCAGGTATCTACTACTGCATGTCGAAGATGATTGTACTTCCATTCTTATAAGGAAAGTGATGAGTATAATGGACGATATGAAAAGGTTTACTGATTTCCTGAAACAGCAAGCAGACGTATTAGTAAGAGAGTGGAGAGAGAATGCTTTTGTTTCGGAGAATGATCCTTTCCGGAATAAAGTGTTTCGAAATGGGACAAAAATGTATGAAATCGTTATTCAGATTCTCGATAACGAGGGCGAGAAAGAGACATTGAAGCGTCTTGCATATCGAATTGCGGAGGAGCGGATAGAGGCGAATATTAACATCGGGGAATTCGTTTATAATGTAAACGCTGGACGAAGCCAAATTTTTAAGCGCTTAACGTTATTCGGGATGAGTATGGAAGAGCTACAACCTACCATTGACCGTATTAATGAATGCTTCGATTTATTCTTGTATTATGCGGTCTCTCATTATACCGAATTAAAAAATAAAATGCTTGAGGAAAAGTCAGTTGTGATTGATACGAACCATAAGGATAGACTTTCTATTCTTGGACAGATGACCTCGAGCTTTGTCCATGAATTTCGTAATCCGCTTACTTCTATCAAAGGATTTATTAAGTTATTGAAAACTGAATATCCTGATTTAAAATACATAGACATTATTGATAGCGAATTAGAGGAGCTTAATTTCCGTGTATCCCAATTTTTAATGCTTTCTAAAAAAGAAATTATCGGGAAAGAAAAGCAAGATTTCGATATGGAACAGTTGATTAATCAAGTATTAAATTTTCTGTATCCTAGCTTTCTTAACAACCATATCGATATATCTAAAGAGTTGACGTGTAATATTTTATTTCACGGTTATTACGATGAAATTAGGCAAGTCCTTATCAATATTTTATTTAATGCAATTGAAGCGTTACATGTAAAAGAGAAAGAAAAAAAGATAGAAATTTCATTGCGAAAAATCCCGGGAAAAATTGTTATTACCGTTTCAAATAATGGCCCGATTATTGACAAAGAAGTACTACAGACGATTTTTGAGCCTTTTTTCACCACGAAAGATCTTGGCACTGGGTTAGGATTATTTGTTTGCAAGCAAATAATAGAGAAGCATGGAGGTACGATTTCCATTCACTCGAACGAGAATCTTACTGTCTTTTCTATACAATTACCTTACCATAGGATATGACATTCGTTTTAGAAGAACGTTTATCTCTACTGTTTGCCGAATTTTCTTTCGTTTTTAAAAAAAGATTGACAGTTCGAGTGAAAACGAATTATGATTGAGAAAATTAATTATACTGATTATTCTTATCAAGAGCGGCAGAGGGACTGGCCCGATGAAGCCCGGCAACCCCATTACCTTTATTAAAAGGGAGGAAGGTGCCAAATCCAGCAGGATAGTATAAGCCTGAGAGATAAGAAGGATGCGCACAATCCTCTTTATCTCAGATAGAGAGGTTTTTTATTTGTAAAGGAATGTTTTGAAGCTGTAAATGCATAAATAAATATTCTCTTATCAAGAGCGGTGGAGGGACTGGCCCGATGAAGCCCGGCAACCATTAAGCGAAGATACATTCTCGCTTAAACGGTGCTAATGCCTGTGGAATGATTGTTCCTGGCGATGAGAGAGTGTAGACCTGTTTTTATAACATGAGCACTCTCTGCCACAGAGAGTGCTTTCTTTTTTGCTACTTTAAGAAAATCAGGAGGATGAAGAAGGAATATGAACATGGAGACATTGCTTGTAAGAGCAGGTATGGAAAAAGATAACACAACGGGGGCGATTAGTACTCCGATTTATCAGAGCGCTACATTTCAACATCCAGAGCTGGGGATAAGTACGGGCTATGATTATTCACGTACTGCCAATCCGACTCGTACAGCATTGGAGGAAGCGATTGCGGCTCTAGAAGGAGGTACTAAAGGGTTCGCCTTTTCTTCGGGAATGGCGGCTATTACCACGGTATTGTTCCTGTTTAAGCCGGGTGATCATCTGGTTGTATCCGAAGACTTATACGGAGGGACCTACCGGCTGCTTGCACAGGTATTTCATGAATTAGGCATTACTGCAAGCTTTGTTGACACGTCCTGTATAGAAAAGGTAGAAGCTGCGATATGTCCAGAGACGCGGGCTTTGTTTATCGAGACACCAACCAATCCGCTTATGAAAATTACCGACCTTAGAAGGATTACTGATCTAGCAAAAGCCCGCGACTTGTTGCTTATTGTTGATAATACATTTATGACACCATATTTGCAGCAGCCGCTCGCATGTGGTGCAGATATTACATTGCATAGTGCGACGAAATATTTAGGCGGACACAATGATACGGTTGCGGGTCTTGTAGCAGTGCGTGAAGAAGAACTAGGCGAGCGCATTGGACTTTTGCAGAATGCGTGCGGAGCGATTCTCGGACCGCAAGATTCCTGGCTTATCCTGCGTGGCATTAAAACGCTTGCGGTAAGACTGGAGAGACAGCAACAAAACGCTCTGGCTCTAGCCCAATGGCTGCAGAAGCATCCTGAAGTGGAAGCTGTATATTATCCGGGACTTCCGGAACATCCCGGCCACCATCTTGCTAGTGAGCAGGCGTCCGGGTTTGGAGCGATGTTATCCTTCTCTGTTCGTAATTCTGATCTCGTGCCCCGTATTTTAAAAAACATAAAAGTTATTACATTTGCGGAAAGTCTCGGAGGGGTGGAAAGTCTTATTACGTTTCCCGCTCGACAAACGCACGCGGATATTCCAGAGGAAGTAAGAGCGCAACTTGGGATTACCGATCGGTTGTTACGATTGTCTGTTGGCATTGAGAATATAGATGATTTACTTATAGATTTAGAGGGGGCGTTACGATGTTAAACAATAACGAGAGGGAAGAAGTGTCTTTCGGAACCAAGCTTGTTCAGGCGAAGCCTAGTAGTGGGAGACATCATGGCGCGCTAAGTACGCCCATTTATCAGGCATCAACATTCCATCAATTTTCGCTTTCCGAACCGGGGAAATTCGATTATTCCCGTTCCGGGAATCCGACTCGTGAGGCGCTTGAGCAGACGATCGCTGAATTGGAAGGAGGATATGCAGGTTTTGCGTTTTCTTCAGGAATGGCTGCCATCTCCTCTGTCTTTTGTTTATTAAGTGCAGGAGATGAGGTCTTGCTTTCGGATGATATATATGGAGGCACGTACCGAGCGATTACAAAGCTCTTCCCTCGTTTTGGCATTCGTGGAAAATTCGTTGATACGACAAATACAGAAGCAGTACGGGCGGCGATTACCTCGGCGACGCGGGCTATCTTTTTGGAGAGCCCGTCCAATCCGCAGATGAACATTACCGATATTGAAGAAGCATCCCGGATAGCTAAACAGCGGGGATTATTGACGATTGTCGATAACACGTTCATGACGCCTTATTTGCAGCGTCCACTGGAATTGGGAGCAGACATTGTAGTACACAGCGCCACGAAGTATATTGGCGGTCACAGCGATGTAGTGGGGGGCCTCGTTGTGGTGGCCAGCCAGGAAATCTCGGACGAAATTGGTTTCATCCAGAATGCTTTCGGCGCTATTCTTGGACCGCAAGATTCCTGGCTTTTGCTGCGTGGTTTGAAGACGCTAAAAGTACGGATGGACCAGCATGAGAAAAATGCACGGCAAATCGCATCTTGGCTTGCGTCACGCTCTGAGGTAGAAGCCGTATATTATCCTGGATTACCGGAACATCCAGGGCATGAACTGGCACTCAAACAAGCCAAAGGCTTCGGAGGGATGATTTCGTTTACGCTTGGCAGCGTAGAGCAGGTAGAGCAGTTCTTACATAATCTAACTCTGCCTGCCCTCGCGGTGAGCCTCGGAGCTGTGGAGAGCATTATTACGTATCCAGCCCGGATGTCGCATGCCAGCATACCGGAAGAGCAGCGTAAGCAGATGGGAGTTACGGATACGCTGCTACGTATCTCTGTAGGAATCGAAGATGCGGAGGATGTAATCCGGGATTTTGAGCAAGCTTTTCGATGGATCGATTCTAAAGTATCGCATACGATATAATGTGAAAAAGTTTCTTCTCTCAAATAAAATGAAGCTGCCGCACGGGTTTATCCGCTACAGCAGCTTCATTTTTGCCTTATTTGATTTTCTTTTCAAAGTGTTGATAGTCTTTGGAGCTTTTCCATTCTCCACCCCAGCTCCAGCCACGCTTTTTAAACGCGTTATAACACGCGTCTCCTTTCATAATCATTCCCTTTCGGGCGACTTTCCGGTTTGCATATGCTTTGGCGCTTGCCGGACTTACTTTACTCCCGACTACATGAGGATTTTGCAGCGGATTGATATCGACGGCAATGCCGTAGCTATGATTTGACATTGTTTTCTTACCAGCTATAGCTCTCGTATTAAATGCGGAAGAATTGTTAGCCTTCATCGATAGCTCATCTGATCCTTTGTACTCATCGATGAGATTGACCTGTTCAATCGGATACCGTTTTTGATATAGCTCTTCAAAAATCTCGAATACGTCCTTTGCCAGCTTTTTGTGAACGATAAGTTCCCCTGTATGTGCCTTATTATCAAAACCTATGTATCGTACACGTACATACGATAGATCGCTCATTTTTACAGGTGTCTTCTTCGTAAAAGAGATGCCTGTAATTTTTTGCTGTATATTAGCCGGGATGCTACCGTATCCGGCATCTGAAGTTGATACGGGCAAGGCTTCTACTTTGGTCGTTGTAGCTGTTGACATTGGAGGAGCAGCAAAGGTAGAAGCTCCTGTTATAGTGGACAGCATACAGGTCAAAATAAGTCCATTTCGCAAGTGTTTCAAGATGTATCACCCCCTGCATTCTTACGCCCAGTATAGCACGTTAGAGGGCAGAAGGAATGAGATAATGGAAAGAAATTCTATACATAGCGAACGGTTCGGTTAACCTTTTTTTAACCCTTTCGGAGACGCATTGCAGGATAATGGGAGCTGTTTGAACTGAACATCAAAAGTTTCCAGATATCAAATTATATATACAGATGGGGAAAGAAGGCGTTTCATCATGGGTGTATTTAGAAAGAGAAACGTACTGCTGGCGACGGCAGTGCTGCTTACATGTGGAGGAGCGGGAGTCGCTTGGAACAATGTGGAAGATGCTAAGGCGGTCACTTCGGCTTTAACAGCTCCGCCACTGGCTGGGAAGTTAAAAGAAATACGGCAAACGGAGCCGGTAATACAAATCCAGGAACCAGAAAAGAAAAGTACGCAAATTACAACTCCTGCACCAGCAAGACCTTCTGTTACAATGCCGCCGGGAAAAGCAGTTACTAACCTGGATTATAAGAACGGCGAAAAAGTGATTTACCTGACGTTTGATGACGGTCCAGGCCCATATACAGAAAAAATTGTATCCGTTCTGGAGGAGAGGGGGATACGAGGTTCTTTCTTCTGGATTGGACAGCGGATGACAGAAGCCTACGGCCATATCGGTCGAGAAATGACTGATGCAGGACATGTCATTGGTACGCATACGATGCATCATGCGTCGCTGTCCGGGAAATCGAAATCGTATCAAGAGCGGGAAATCAAGGATGCGATTCGTGCAGTGGAGAAGCACATACAGGTGCCTTCCGTATACTTCCGCCCTCCATATGGGGCGATGAATGACATGACAAAGCGAATAGCAGCCGATGAAAAACAATACGTAATCTATTGGGATGTAGATAGCCGGGATTGGAATTTGGCAAAGCACCCGGAAAAAATCATAGATAATGTTTTGCAAAACGTACGTCCAGGATCGATTATTTTGTTGCATGAGCGACAGCAAACATTGAAGGTATTACCGCAGATCATCGACCGTCTTGGCAAACAAGGTTATTCGTTTGCCGCATTGCCAAAGCCGAAATAAGTTTTGTTCCCCCTTATTTGCTTGCTAAAAGCGAACGTATGTACTATAATGAGAACATAAGTTCTTGTATAGGCGTGATTTCCCGACGTGTTTTGTGTGAGCATCTAAGAAAGGGGAAAGCAGTATGAGCATTGATAAAATAGCGCAATCATTAGGTGTTGAAATGTCTGACTCCTATAGAGAGCAAATGATGGAGAAGGAACGCTGGCTAAAGCTAGCGGATGCTCCGTTTCTGTACCGCCATTATAAAGTGAATTATGACGGCAATATTTATATTTCCCAACAGTGTATTGCGGATAGGAATGCACTGTTGTTTGATCAATTTCAATATGAAGCAGAAGAAGCTCAAGTAAATACAGACACTTGGTGTGTAGGGGTATGGGTAAAGGTTCGTGCTATCATTAATGGCAAGGAGCACAGCGTACGTCAGTATGGCGTACATGCCATCAGCAAGCTGCGCGGAGACGCCAAACCAGGTGGCGATGCAATGGAACAGGCAATTAAATCCGCTGTATCGGATGGAATGAAGAAATGCAGCTCCTGGTTAGGGATTGCGGCGCACATTTATCGGGGAGAAGTCATCTCTATTCGGGCGAACCGTAATAAAGAGGGGCAGCCACAGAGCAAGTTCTATCTACAGAACCTTAAGAAATTTGGTCTCTCGGAGTACGAATACAAATACGGTATTCCAGTGCTCCCTGATTCATTCAAATCTTTTTATGAGAAGATGGATTGGACAGACGGTATATTCTATTCCGATGTATTTGGTTATAAGGAAAATCGAGAAGATGAGCGTATACCATCCGAAAAAATGGAGAAGAAAACGGAGAAGGCTCAGGAACGAGGCGAAGTGGAAAGTTCAGCTTTCATTAATGACATGCAGGCCAATTATCTGCGCGGCCTGATTCATGATTTTAATGAGAATGCTCAAGAGGCAGATATTGTACAGGCTATTATTGCATACCTCGTTAAGCATAAAGTTGATGTCGTACAAGAAGCAGAGGAGATGGGGAGACGCTTTACGACAGTGGAAGCTTTACCATCTGCACACTTTACCTCGGTACACCGCTACTTCAAGCAGCTGAGAAGGGCACGATTGGAAAACACAGAGGAGAAATCGGCATAGAGCAGTATACGCAAGCGACTTTTTGCCGAATGCTAATATAGTGAACGAGTGTACAAGCACATGTGATATGTGCACACGATTAAAGAAACGAGAGAGGAGGGAACACGATGTTAAATAGGGTGATTTTGATTGGCAGATTAACAAAAGATCCAGAGCTGCGCTATACGCAGAGCGGTACAGCCGTTGCCACCTTTACACTTGCGGTTGATCGGAGGGTCACCAATCAGCAGGGCGAACGGGAAACTGACTTTATCCCTGTGGTGGTATGGAGCAAGCAGGCAGAGTTATGCGCTCAATACTTAAATAAAGGAAGGCAAACCGCTGTGGAAGGCCGCCTTCAGGTTCGCAACTATGAGAATAATGAGGGGCGTCGGGTATATGTGACCGAAGTTATTGCCGAGAATGTACAATTTCTTGGAGGTGGGCAAGGGACAGGAGAAGTTGAACGGGGAGTAGCACGATCTAGCCGGAATGAAAATCCGTTCGCAGACGATCAACGTCCGATTGATATTTCGGATGATGATTTGCCATTCTGATTGTTGAGAAACACTTATTTTTAAAAATGAAATGTATAAAGTATTAGTATGAACATTTTTAAATCAAAAGCTGATATTTCTTTATTTTAGAAATATCAGCTTTTAGTTATTTTAACTATCGTTCCCTTAAAACGGTAACAAATGCAGATATTTAACCACATCATATGTTACATACTATATACATCTCACTTTATACATTTACATATTCTTTTCTTCCCCCTCACCATAAACATTTGTCGATTTATCAAACCAGATGTATATAGGTGAATTGGTTCCTGAGAATCCCACCTTTGTCTCTGGAGCTAATCTTGTGCATCATCCCGTCAAAGTAGGTCCATCAGGTTCAGGCGAAGAGTAAAGCCTGAAGCGCCAGCTAATTTCTAATAATGTGTTTCCAGTTTGCGGGCAGCTCCTCAGTTTTTATATGCTCAAACTTTTTTAATTCAATACCGCCGCTCCCCCCTATTCTAAATGTCAAGTAATCGATGCCGACAGAAATATGTGGTCCAACAACTGGAGTGACTTTAAGTTTCACTAAAAAATCGAAGGAACGATAATTCCCGATTCTTTCGGCTTTTAAAACATAAACCAAATATGGATAAACTACAGGGGAGGTAGTTAGGATTTTTGTGTAATAATTATCTATTTGCTTTTGAATATATGGCATAAGCAAGGAGACAAAAATGTCTTGATATAATTCTTCCTTTGATTGCTCAGGTGGTTTATATATAGTTTCAGCGTGACAAGTGAATGGTACAGCAATTATAAGTCCCATTGCTAAAAACACTGAAATAATTGGTTTTAACAAGATGACACCTCTGCGATAAGACTTTTAAATTATGTTTTCCTTTTGTGTACAGGTTAATGCTTTTAGAGACAGTTGTTACGTCCGATAACAACGGAGCATTATCTTCGGAGCGAGGAGTCGTATAACACGGTTGATAATTGACAAGGTAACGATTCATATATTAAAATCATCTGAAAACGTTTTACTCTGTAGGGTGGGATAAATATTTTAGGACAGAATACGATTATTCCTTCGATCCGTAAATTAAAATATTTAGATGCTGCACTAAAAAGCGATTCCCCATTCATCCTACTTTCTGATGTTCACATCGGAAACTTAAAGAGCCTAACGAAAAAATGCCATGAAGAAAACAAGAAAGTAATCGTTCATTTGGATTTAGTCGAGGGCTTGACAAAGGATACTAAAGGGGTTAAGATTCTAAAAGAATTATTCGAAGTAGACGGCGTCATATCGCCAAATCAAAGAATTGTAAACGCTGCAAAAAAAATAGAGTTGCTCTCTATTTATAGGCTATTCCTCTTGGATTCAAGATCTTTTGAAAGCGGTATGAAGTCGCTTGAAAAGTGTCACCTTGATGGAATTGAAATGTTACCGGCACCTTTTGCTGTACATTTTGTTAATGCCATAAAAAAAGCAGCACCCGGTGTTCCTTTATTGGCCGGAGGATTTATAGATACCCCTGAAACGATCAAGCAAGTGTTTAATGCAGGTTTTCATGCGCTGACGACAAGTAAAAGCGAATTATGGTAAGTCATCTACAACAAAATAGATTGATTGGGCATGAGATAATGAGAATCCCCACAAAGTTGACAGGTAATATTCCTGTCTGTTCTTTGTGGGGATTTTTTATATATAAAATTAAACAAGAAGGGGAATGGAACATGGGGATTATTGATTGGGTGATTAAGTTAGGTCCTTCGGTTATGATGCCAATTATATTTTTTATTTTGGCCATGCTGTTTAGAGTAGGATTAGGTAGGGCGTTTAAAGCATCAATGTTAGTAGGGATTGGTTTTGTCGGAATCAATGTTATTATCAGTTTGTTGTTAGAAAGTTTGGGTCCAGCTGCGGAAGCGATGGTAAAGCGCTTCAATCTTGATTTAACTGTTATTGACCCAGGATGGCCGGTTGCTGCAACGATTGGTTGGGGCACGCCTATCGTGCCGTTTGTCGTATTTGGAACCATTATTTTAAATATCGTTCTTCTCGTATGTAAATTAACTAAAACTGTTAATATCGACATATTTAACTTTTGGACATTTATGATAACGGGAGCGGTTATTTACAGTTTTACAGACAGTATTGTCATTTCAAGTATTGCGGCACTACTTCATTTCTTGGTCGTTCTCTTTATTGCTGATGTAACCGCTCCCAAAATCCAGAAAGAATTTAATTTGAAGGGGGTATCCTTCCCGCATGGGACAACAGCGGTATTTGTACCCGTTGGTATTGCGGTAAACTGGATTATTGATCGAATCCCAGGACTGAAAAACATTAAAGCAGACCCTGAAACCGTAATGAAAAAGTTTGGAATATTAGGTGAACCATTAACTTTAGGAACGATTTTTGGTATCTTGCTAGGGATTTTAGCTGGATTTGATCTTTCTGCGATATTGACGCTCGGGGTAACCGTAGCTGCAGTAATGGTCTTGCTGCCGAAGATGGTAGATGTCTTAGTTGAAGGGCTGACAATTATAAGAGATGCAGCAGAAGTTTATTTAAAGAAAAAGTTTCCTGATAGAGAATTTTATATTGCCCTGGACACGGCCGTTTTGATTGCACACCCTTCGGTATTGGCAACGGGATTGCTTATGATTCCTTCGGCATTAATTTTGGCCGTTATTTTGCCAGGTAATAAATTATTGCCATTCACGGATCTGGCTTCATTAGTCTTCTTGCTTCCGATGGCTGCTCCTTATTTGAAACAAAATATGGTTCGTCTCTATATAACCGGGCTTCTCATATTGACGATGGTGTTATATGCGGGCACAAGCGTTGCAGAATATTTTACAGATGCAGCCAGAATAGCGAATGTTACGCTTCCTGAAAATGTAAGTCAATCAACGCAATTAGCTAACCTGGTCGGAGGCGCAACCACTCCGCTAGGATGGTTATTAATTAAACTGGCCTCACTATTTGCATAAGGAGAGATAGTTAAATGAGTAAATATTTATTAGGTATCGATAATGGTGGAACGGTTACGAAGGCAGCCTTGTATACAATTGAAGGGAAAGAGGTAGCTGTTTCGAGTAAGAAGACGAAAATGCTCATGCCACAGCCTGGACATACTGAAAGAGATATTGAGGGGTTATGGCAGGCGAATGTAACGGTAATTAAAGATGTACTGCATCAATCACAAATCGATCCTTCACTCATCGAAGGTATAGCAATAACCGGTCACGGCAATGGATTGTACTTAGTCGATAAGGATGGAAATCCTACGTATAATGGCATTATTTCTACTGATACAAGAGCTAAAAAGTATATTGATGAGTGGTACAAAGATGAGCGATTTCTTAGCGAAGTGCTACCTAAGACGATGCAATCCATGTGGGCCGGACAGCCAGTTGCATTATTAGCCTGGCTAAAAGAACATCATCCGGATGCTGTGAATAATGCTGAATGGATTTTTATGGTTAAAGATCTGATTCGTCACCGTTTAACAGGGGAAGCATACTCGGAAATAACCGATATGTCTGGAACAAACTTATTAAACGTAAGAGATAAAAAGTATGATGAGGAGCTGCTACACTTCTTCGGGATAAGGGATGTATTCCAAAAGCTTCCTCCATTAAAAAGTTCGACAGATATATGCGGTTATGTAACAAAAGAGGCTGCACACGAAACAGGTTTACAAGAAGGTACACCTATCGCTGGAGGGATTTTCGATATTGCAGCTTCAGCTATTGCTACCGGGCTTATCGAAGAAAACAAGCTTTGCATTGTGGCAGGTACTTGGAGCATTAATGAATACATTACGAAAAAGCCGGTCATAGACAAAGAACTATTCATGACCTCTATCTATTGTGCATCTGACTATTGGTTAACCACTGAGGCTAGTCCAACCTCTGCAAGCAATCTCGAATGGTTTATTAATCAATTCCTGGAAGGGGAGAAGTCGATAGCTAAAAGCAGAGGGATTTCTATATATGATTTGTGTAATGAAATGGTGGCAGAAACAAAACCGGAAGAAAGCGATGTAATCTTCTTCCCATTTCTGTTCGGATCGAATACGGTAGCGAATGCGACTTCCTGCTTCATTGGTTTAAATAACTGGCATGAGAAAAAACATCTTTTACGGGCTGTTTATGAAGGTATTGTATTCGGACACATGTATCACATTGAAAGACTGCTGCAATATCGTGACCAGCCAACTGCTTGCCGTATAGCTGGTGGTGTGACAAATTCAGATGTTTGGCTGCAAATGTTTGCGGATTGCTTACAGTTACCGCTTGAAATCGTTGAAGTGAAAGAACACGGAACGCTGGGAACTGCCATGTGTGCAGGTGTTGCTACAAAACATTTTTCTTCCATTGAAGAAGCTGCTTCTAAAATAGTGAAAATCAAACAAGTAATCGAACCGAAGCCAGAACAGGAAGAGATGTATAAGAAAAAATATGATAGATTCAAGAAAATCATGAAAGCAATGGAGCATGTTTGGAGCATATAAGGAGGAGTATAACATGGAACTTGGAATAAAGGGAAAGACGGCAATTGTCACTGGGGGTTCCAGGGGAGTAGGCAGAGAGATTGCTCTCGTGTTAGCGGATGAAGGAGCTAAAGTAGTCGTTACTTATCAAAAAAGTGAAGCAAAGGCTATTGAGGTCGTAGAAGAAATCAAACAAAAAGGTGGAGAAGCTTTTGCAATTCAATGTGATGTAGGTCAGGCAAATGATTGCATTGAACTTGTACAAAAGTCCATCGACCATTTTGGAACAGTGGATATATTGGTAAATAATGCTGCGATTTGGCCAAAAAGCTATGTAAAAGATATGGATTTAGAGGAGTGGAATAGCACGATAGACACGAACCTTACTTCCGTTTTTCTTACGAGTCAAACTTTTGTAAATCATTGCCTGGAGCAAAATAAAGGAGGAAAAATATTAAATATTACTTCCCAGGCTGCTTTTCACGGCTCAACGACAGGACATGCCCACTATGCAGCAAGCAAGGCTGGAATGATAGGCTTTACAATCTCTCTTGCAAGGGAAGTAGCTAAAAACAATATAAATGTAAACAATCTTGCCTTAGGGATTGTAGAAACAGAAATGATTAAAGACTCGCTGCAAAAGAATGAGGACTATTATTTAAATAGAATTCCGTTGGGCAGAGTAGCAAAACCGCATGAGATAGCTGAGATTGTATCATTCTTGGTCTCAGAGAAAGCCAATTATATAACCGGGGCAACGCTTGACGCTACGGGTGGCATGTTGATGCGTTAAGCTCAGCCACAACAGATGAAGCAAAGAATTGTGCTATTCCTGTCGTAAATGAGCCAAATAATAGATTATAGGAGTGATAGGTATGAAATGTCTCGCGATTGCCGATCTTTTTATCCCGGCAGAGATGATGGAGGAGGGTCTAAAAAAACTCAAGGATTCTGGAGTAGAGGTTACGGTCAGAGAATGGAAGCATGAGAACCTTGAACATTTGCAAAAAGATAACCTGGCTGTTGAACAAGGGGGCAGTGAAGCGTTGGATTTGCCTGAATCCTTACTTGAGAATATTAGTGAGTTTGATATAATCATCACGCAATTTGCCCCCGTTAACAGAAAAGTAATAGAACAGGCAAGCAATTTGAAGATAATTGGCGTGCTTCGGGGCGGTATTGAAAACGTGAATGAAGGGCTTGCAAAAGAAAGAGGAATTATGGTTTTGAATACTCCCGGAAGGAATGCACGCAGTGTTGCTGAATTCACTGTCGGATTAATTCTTTCAGAAATAAGAAATATTGCACGTTCCCATGCCGCCTTAAAAAAAGCAGATTGGAGAAAGGAATTTCCTAACTCTGCTTTCGTTCCTGAGTTGGAAGGACGGACGCTGGGGATTATCGGCTTCGGAAATGTCGGGCAATTAGTGGGGCGCTTCTTAAACGGGTTTGGCATGAGAATTATCTTTCACGACCCATATTTTAAAGGAGAATCTTCGTTTCCGAATGTCGGGCTTGATACATTAGTAGAAGAGTCAGACATTGTTACACTGCATGGTCGTTTAACTGAAGACACTATGAATCTAATTAATCGTGAACACTTTCTAAAGATGAAACCAACCGCAATTATTGTTAATACAGCAAGATCCGGTTTAGTAAATGAAAAGGACTTGATTGATGCCTTGCAAAACAACCTGATTGCAGGCGCTGCGATAGACGTATTCGACCAAGAGCCGCTGCCTGAAAATCATCCTTTTTTAACATTGGATAATGTAACAATTACACCGCATATGGCTGGAAGTACAGTAGATGCATTTGCTAATACGCCTAAAAAGCTGGCTGCGGAGATAGCGATGTATATAAGTACAATGAATGAAAAGTAAATGTTGAAAAATATAAATCATTTTATCGAAAAAGGAGAAATAACATGTCAAAGGTAAGACGTATGTCAAGAATTTTTGCAAATGATGGAAAGTCGATTACGCTTGCATTGGATCGTTATAATTTTGCTAGTGATACGGATGGTATTGATCGTACGATAGAAATTCTACCTGAATTGGTTGAGAGTGGACTTGATACGGTTCTCGTAACGTATGGAATGGCAAAGACACACGAAAAACAATTCCAAAATGTAGGGCTATTAATTAGGGCAGATATTACGAGTGGTATATTCGATCCGAGTGTACCAAGTACTGAAGGCTTTGTTACTGTAGAAGACGCCTTAAGACTTGGAGCTGATGGCGTAATTTCCATGACATTCCCAGGAGCGCATAATGAAGTAGCTTCACACAGAATTGCCTGGGAACTAGCACGTGAATCGGATAAATGGAACATGGTGTTTATGTGTGAAACATTGCCATATGGCTATGCTGTAACCACTCCTGAATCCAATAAACCTGAAATCATTGCAGCATCTGCAAGGGTTGGTACTGAGTTAGGCGCAGATATTATTAAAACAAGATTTTCAGGGGAACCAGGGGATGCGGAAATCGTAAAACGAGCGCAAAGGCCTGTATTAGCTTTAGGTGGTCCGAAGACAGATGACCAATTGCAATACTTCAAATTTGTGAGACATTGTATGGATGTAGGTGCTAAAGGAGTAGCCGTAGGACGTAATATTGTGCAAGATCCAACTCCTAAAAGGATGGTTGCGGCATTAAACCACATTGTTCATAACGATGGCACTGCAGAGGAAGCATTTGAGATATACCAAGCGTAGATAGAGCCGAATATGTTAATTAAAACAGTCGTTCTAAACTTGAGAACGACTGTTTTTTTGATAGAACGTAGTGGAAACTTTAAAACGAAAGCTTTATACAGAGGAATAATTGACATTGATAATCTTTATCAATAAAATATAGAAATAACTTACTTTTGTATAAAGAAATGGAGAGAAGATTAATGTTTATTGAAACCAAAACCATTATTGTCAAGGAAGGCACTTCTGATAAAGTCGTAAGTCGTTTCAGCCAAGAGGGAGCTATTGAAAAATCTGAAGGGTTTATCGATTTGAGCGTTTTGGTTAAGAAAAGCAGAAAAGGTGATGAAGAAGTCGTTGTCATGATTCGTTGGGATTCTGAAGAATCATGGAAAAATTGGGAGAAGAGTGAAGCCCATCTTGAAGGTCACAGACAAAGCAGAGGAAAGCCGAAGCCGGATCATATTATTAGTTCCAGCCATAGCACATATGAGGTTAAAGCAATCAAGGGTGCATAAATTTTATCGAGTACTACTTTTGAAAACAAGTTATCTTTCTTAGCTAAGATAAGGTAGCTTGTTTTTCCTTTATCTGAAAGTATTCATTATTCCTTTCAGAAGAATCAACATCCCTGGTATCCATAGATGGATGAAAAAAGCACGCCTGCGCGTGCATCTTCGTTCTTCCAGCCTATGAATAATCGACAGGCGTGTTATATGGTCAGATATTCTGTATCTGCTCTTTTTCCTGTGTTAACGTACCTCTTGTTCCTAAAACGATTGCCGCCAGCACACTAACCATTCCTATTGCTTTATTCCAGTCAAATGCTTCTTGCAAGAAGATGATACCTACTAGTGTAGCAGCAATTGGAATAAAACCGGTAAAAATCCCTGCAATGCTTGCCTTAACTTTTGCAACTCCAAGGTACCAAAGCACAAATGAAAGTACGCTTGCGGTTATTGCATAGTAGATAATAAGTAACCACATAGATACTTCCAAATGAATAAAATCAAAAGAAATGGCTTCTTTTATAGCGAAAGGAAGAAATAAAAGAAGCCCTACTATATTTACTCCGGTAGACATTTGAATAGGACTCAACACATTAGATAATTTTTTTGCAAAAATAGTAAACAGTGCTTCTGATATTACAGCGCCGAACACAAGAATGTTTCCCAATAGCGCATAATTTCCTCCTGTATGTGAGCGATTATCTTGAAAAGTAATAATGGATATACCTATTACTACAAGACCGATAGAAAACATCTGAGGTACAGATAGCCGTTCCCTTAAAAAGAAAAAAGATAGTAAAGCGATGATTGCCGGTACTGTACTTGTAATAATTCCAGCCGAGGTGGCAGAAGTAAAGAGAACTCCATATAGCATTAACACACTAAACAAGAAAACGCCAAAAAAAGACTGTAAAAATAAGAACAACCAATGTCCTTTTTGCATATCTACTTTTGGTTGACGACTCATGAGAAGCATAGGAATAAGAAATAATAAAGCAATTAAAAATCTAATTTCTGAAAAAAGGAATATCGGAACCTCTTGTACAATGATTTTCCCTACGGCAACATTTGCCCCTACAAATGACATAGATAAAGCAAGTTGTAAGTAAGCTATCTTCAAATTTTCCACTCCTTTAAAGCCCAGAAAGTATGCACTACATGTATTTGTTTTATTTTCTCAAAATTTCTATAAATGGATTTGAAATCCCTGCATTCTAAATAGGAGTTTTTAACTTTCTTGATTTTCTTATAAAGTCGTGCCTCGCTTAACATTATCAAAAATAAAAGTAGTATCGGAAAATCCTCCTGATTAGAAGGGGCTTTGATATTGCTTATCGTGTAGTAAAGAGGTGTTTTTATGGTTGATTTACTTAAGAAGATAGGATTGTCCGAACTTGAAGCATGATGTTATATCACGCTTCACGAAGAGCCTGACTTATCCGGATACGAAGTCGCTAAACGAGTATCGGTCTCCCGAACCAATGTATATTCGGTCTCACGATTGCCGGGGACTTGCGCGAGGAAGTATTTTGAACATTTCCACAGAGCAGTTGGATAATAAGTTTCGTACGAATACTTATCTGGCATCTGATGATTCCGGCTACGTCACAGGCCAGGTCCTTTTGTTTATACTTTGATACTTAGGTTTTACTTATGGTGAATGATTTCCATATAAATGATATTGACTTTATATGTATCTCTTTATATACTAAATTTAATCATTTAATTATAATAATTTTATATAAGTAACTACTATATAAATAAATTCATTTTAAATATTTTGTAATTATTAATAATGAATATCGTTATTTATAAGGAGGAAAACCATGGAATCGAAAAACTATATGACGACCAATCAGGGAGCACCTGTAGGAGATAATCAACATTCGAGAACGGCAGGACAACGTGGACCTACATTGCTAGAGGACTATCACTTGATTGAAAAGTTGGCACATTTTGATCGTGAACGTATTCCAGAGCGTGTCGTACATGCACGTGGAGCCGGCGCTCATGGCGTTTTCACGGTAAAAAACAATATGCGTGCATACACAAGGGCAGCCTTTTTACAGGAGGAAGGCTTGGAAACACCGGTTTTTGTCCGTTTCTCGACGGTTATTCATCCGGCCGGTTCCCCGGAAACAGCCCGCGATCCACGCGGGTTTGCGGTGAAGTTTTATACAGAAGAAGGAAACTATGACATTGTCGGAAATCATCTTCCTGTCTTCTTTATTCGCGATGCGATGAAATTTCCTGACATGGTGCATGCTTTGAAACCGGCACCGGATACGAATATCCAGACCCCGGACCGTTACTGGGACTTCATGGCCCTTTCTCCGGAATCTACACATATGCTTACCTGGGTATTCTCGGATTATGGCACACCGGCAAACTACCGCCAGATGGAAGGGTTCGGGGTACATGCCTTTAAATGGGTAAACGCCGAAGGGAAGGTCGTATATGTGAAATACCATTGGAAACCGAAACAGGGGATAAAAAACCTTACAATGGATGAAATTCCTGTCGTACAGGGCAAAGATTCCAGTCACGCTACACGCGATTTATTCGATAACATCGAGCGGGGGAATTACCCGGAGTGGGATTTATACGTCCAAATTATGCCGGTAGATGATATGGACATTCATGAATTTGATCCGTTGGACCCGACAAAAGTATGGTCGGAGGATGTATACCCATTGCTTGAAGTAGGGACAATGACGTTGAACCGGAATCCGCAAAACTTCTTTGCCGAAGTCGAACAATCGGCTTTCTCACCGAGTGCTACGGTACCGGGCATTGAACCTTCAGAAGACAAGCTCTTACAGGGGCGTCTGTTTTCCTATCCGGATACGCAGAGACACCGGCTTGGACCGAATTATCTGCAAATCCCAATCAATTGCCCGTACGCGCCTGTTCGCAACAATCAGCGGGACGGGGCGATGCAGATGAAGCAACAAGCATCCAATATCAACTATGAACCGAATCGCTATGATAATACACCAAAAGAGGCGTCGGAATATCGTGAAAGCGAAACTCCTTTACATGGTTATGCTATGCGTAAAAAAATTGATAAGACAGATGATTTTAAGCAAGCCGGTGAACGATATCGCGCATTTTCAGAGGAAGAAAGAGCAAATCTGATTCGAAATCTGTCCCATGATTTGCAGAATGTTAATGAAAGAACAAAACTGCTAGCGATCTGCAATTTCTTCCGGGCTGATAGGGAATACGGCGAGAGATTGGCTGATGCCTTACATGTGGATATCAGCCAATACGTAGCGAACATTCCTAAATAACATACGTAATTTTCCTATTGTGTATAAATATAGTAAAAAAAGATCGCCCACGCTATAGTAGGGCGATCTTTTCTTATGCCTTGTTCTCGATGTTCACCTTAGACTTTATAAAGATTCGTCCTTTTTATCTTTCCTCTTCTTCCAGTAAATAATTCCTGCTACGATGGCGCCAATGAAGAGTAGAAGAGGAGACGTACCGACGATAACAACAAAAAGAGCGGAAGCGCTATCTACCATGAATTTAATACTATTCATAAACTGCTGTTTTGTTTTATCCCATGTACTTACAGGATTGTCAGAGAGGGAAGGAAGAACAGCTTTGCTTTCCGTCATATGGATGGTAATAGTCGCAAAATCGCTTTGGTTCTTCAAATATTTCATCTTGCCTTTAAGTTGCTCGATTTCCGTTTGAACTTTGTTTACATCTTGCGCAATTTGAAGCAGATCTGACGTTTTTTGTGCGTTTTTCATAAAGCCAAGCAGTTGTTTCTCTAACACTTGCTTTGATGCAAGTCTTGCCTCCAGATCGATATACTCTTCTGTTACATCACGTCCCTGTATCGTACGGTTGGTCACTTTAAGCGCTAGTTTCTCTGTTTCCTCCAGGAAGGTATTGAATTTGGTGTTAGGAATGCGGATGCGAAAATCGCCGTTCAGCAGACTGTCTCCTTCTCCTTGGTTGTAAGAGCTTGCTTCTACAATGTATCCATTCATTTTTTCCACTAGCTGGGTTAGCGACTTTTGTGAGGTTGCAAAGTCTTTGACATTCAGGCCAAGTTCTGCTTGATACACCATCATGGCAGCCATTCCGGCCTGTTTCTTTTCCGATGGAGCAGTATTTGGATTTGTGTTATCGGCAATTTCAGTTATCTGGCTTTGGCTCGTATCCGTCATTGAACTGTCTGGGTTTTGATTGGATGCTCCGCATCCAGCAGTGAGAAGAATAGAGATTAAGCCTAGAATCATCCATATCTTACTTCTACTTCGGTTTACCATTGTTCTCCCCCTGTAGTTGTTTATTCCAATAACTGGATAGTTCTATTCTATCATCTTGCGTTATTTGTTCATAGAAGCATATAAAAATATGCGAACACCTATATTCTTTATCGTATTCTCCACAGGCAGGTTTGAATATATAAATTACACTTGATCTTTTGACAGGGGATTGTGGTTGGAAGGGGAAGGGATGGGAATTGTTCTTTACGTATAAAATAAGAAGGACCCCATTGACTCTTCAACTATACTATCGTAAAATACTTACATAAAGTAAGTTTAACTAGGAGGTATTCCATGATTACGATATATCCAGCAGCTTCCCGTTATTCTACCAATCATGGCTGGCTGCAAAGCAATTTCAGTTTTTCGTTCGCCGAATATTACGATCCGAATAACCTACAGTTCGGACCGCTGCGCGTATTTAACGATGATATAGTTCAATCAGGAACCGGGTTCGGAGCTCACCCGCACCGTGAAATGGAGATTGTGTCCATTGTACTTAAAGGGCAGCTTAAACACCAGGATAGCACCGGGAATACGGAAGTGCTTGTACCAGGAGAAATCCAGCGTATGAGCGCAGGCACCGGTATCGTACATTCTGAGTTTAACCCATCCGATACGGAAGATGTCAATTTTCTTCAGCTATGGTTTCTTCCGAACGAAAAAGGGCTGACGCCATCGTACGAACAGTTTGCTTACGATCAGGAAGCGCTGAAGAACCGCCTCCTGCCGATCGTATCCAATAAGCAGGAGGACGAACATCGTGTTGCGCATATTCATCAGGATTTGACACTGTATTTATCCAAATTGGATGCTGGCGGCACGATTTCATTTACTCAGCCAGAAGGACGGAGAATCTACGTGTTCATCATCGAGGGAGAGCTTGCACTCAATGGAGAGAAGACGCTTGTCAAACGGGATGCGGCACGTATTACCGATACATCTTCCCTGGAGTTGAAAGCACATAGTGATACGCATTTTATGCTGATTGATCTGCCGTAAAGAAAACAAGACCCTATCTCGGACCTTGTTGAATAGAGCGAAGCGCCTAAAAAGCGCTTCGTTTTTTAACGTTGCTTGACAATCATATGCAAGCCATTCTTCGGTCGTAGCGTTACGACAGGCTCCGGTTCCACCGGCGGGTGATCGGGAATCAGGCGCAGTTGGAACTTTTGCGCAATCGTCACAAGAATGAGCGTCGCTTCCATAATAGCAAAATGGTTACCGATACAGACGCGTGGTCCGCCACCGAACGGGAAGAATGCGAACTGTGGAATTTCCTTTAAGAGATTTCCTTCGAACCGTTCAGGTCGAAAATGATCCGGTTGGTCGAAGTATTCGGGTGTACGGTGCATAACATATTGGCTCATCATCAGCGTTTCACCAGGTTGGAATACATGGCCGCCGATCTCTACCGCATCCGTTACCTCCCGGTTAATCATCCAGGCAGCCGGATACAGCCGCAGCGTTTCCCATATGATGTTTTCCGCATATTTTAGCTTGGGTAAATCATTGACCGTTACGCGTCGTCCGTTCAGTACATGGTCGATTTCATCCCATAGCTTTTGTTCTACTTCGGGATGCTGGGAGAGCAGGTACAGAGTCCACGATAATGTGTTGGCGGTTGTTTCATGTCCGGCGACAAAAATAGTCATGACTTCATCGCGTACTTGTTTGTCCGTCATACCGGTATTATCTTCTTCGTCGCGCGCCGCAAGCAACATGGACAACAAATCGCCCTGCCCCGAGGTTTCGCTTTTACGCCGTTCCTCGATGATGGAGTAGATAGCGCGATCAAGTGTTTGTGCTGCTTCTTTAAATTCTCGATTGCTTCTGGTTGGAATGGCTTCGGGGATGTCGATGAACGAAGAAGCGCGGCGACTGACATACTTGAGCCCAACTTCAATGGCATGTCCGATGTCATTGACACCTTCTGTAATGTTGGTGCCGAACATCGTCTTCGTAATGATGGCAAGCGTTAGTTCCATCATGTCTTTCGTAATCAACCGTTCTTCGCCGTCGTGCCAGCCGTTTACCATATCCTCGCTGTAGTCGACCATCGTTTCGCCATAGCTTCTAATGTGCTCCTGTCGGAAAGAAGGCTGCATAAGACGGCGTTGGCGCAGATGCTGCTTTCCTTCACTTGTTAGAATTCCTTCTCCGACGACTGCTTTTGCTACCTGCAATCCTTTTGCTTTATGGAAATGTCCTTGTTTAGTTACCAAGATCTCTTTAATGTAATCGGGATTGCTAATCAGGTAAAGATGCCGAGGACCAAACTGCATATGAACAACGTCTCCGTATTCTTTTGATGCCTGTCGCAGAAATTCTAATGGATTTTTACGGAATGCAAACAAGCTGCCAGTAATCGGTAGACCCTTCGGACCGACGATCTGCATTTCACTCATGTAAATCCCCTCCACTTTTGGTTAGTTTGTACGTTGAAAGCTTCCTTTATCCTTTTTTGCTATGTGAAAAAGGACGTTATTTACAATTTGATTTTTTTGGAGCGTTTTGCTGTTTTTTCTTTGTTTACAACTCATACCTAAAGGGGTATGATTACTGTATAGCCCATTAGGTCGAGGTGATAATAGATGGAGTATAACGATGCCGTAAAAAACCGTCTTCGCCGTATCGAGGGACAGATTCGCGGAGTATTAAGCATGATGGAACAGGAGAAAGATTGCCGGGATGTAGTTACTCAGCTGACTGCCATTCGCTCCGCCGTCGACCGTGCCATTGGATTGGTTGTGGCGAACAATATGGAAGCGTGCATTCGTATGGAGATTGAAAAAGGAAACAGCCCGGATCATGTCATCAAAGAAGCGGTGGATTTGCTTGTCAAAAGTCGCTAGTATACGAAAACAGCACCCTGTGTGCTGTTTTTTGCTTACAATTATTATTCAAACAAAAAGGTGAAAATATGGAGATGATGCTAGTAGGAAGTATGATTTCTGCCCTGGCTACAGGGGTAGGAGCGATTCCTATCCTGTTTTTTCGGCATATCAATCATCATGCAAGAGATACGCTGGTGGCGCTAACAGCAGGAATTATGATGGCTGCTTCTGTATTCAGTCTGATTCCTGAGGCGGTTAACATGTCTAACTTATATGTATTGGCTTTCGGCATGCTGCTCGGTACGACAACGTTAATGCTAATCGAACGTTATCTGCCACATGTTGATTTGGAGAATCCAAATAACAAATTGCCAATCGATTCGCAGGCTCTGTTAATTATTTCCGCCATTACAGTACATAATTTGCCGGAAGGCTTATCTGTCGGGGTCAGTTATACAGGGGATAATGCAGAACTGGGAGGACTTATTGCTTTGGCGATCGGTCTGCAGAATGCGCCTGAAGGATTTCTGGTAGCCTTGTTTTTGGTGAATCAAAATATTAACCGTTGGACAGCGCTGGCAGTCGCTACACTAACTGGTTCGGTTGAGATTCTCTCAGGGATTATTGGGTATGGACTGACCAGTTATGTGAAAGGGCTTGTGCCGTACGGGCTTTCCTTTGCGGCGGGTGCAATGCTGTTCATCGTATATAAGGAACTAATTCCGGAAAGCCACGGTCATGGCTATGAGCGTTCGGCTACGTATGCGTTTATTATCGGACTCATTAGTATGCTGTTTTTAATCCACTATTTTGGCTAATCTAGTGACTCTTCGGAGCGGACAGAGATACCATGGCGTAAGAGGAGGGCGGCGGTAACACCGGTGCCTTTTCGCTTTGTTTTAGAGAATGTTCCATCGTATACAAGCGCGCTTCCGCATGAAGGGCTGCGTTCTTTAAGGATAGCCTCTTCGGCCCCGGCTGCTTGTGCCATACGCAATGCTTGCCTGGCGCCCTGCAGAAATTGTTCCGTTACATCGTTACCTTGGTTATCAATAACTCTAGCTGTACCATCAAGCACGTCGAACCCGTCTCCACCAACGATTTCTGCTGGATTGCGCGGAGTCGGAAGACCGCCTAGCTGTTCGGGACAGACAGGTATGGCCTTACCGTCCTTAACAAATTGTTCGATTTCGCCGACCTTGTTGTCTTTTTGATCATATCGGCATTCACACCCCATTAGACATGCACTTACGATTTTCACATGCTTCAACCCCTTCCTTATTCTAGTATAAGTATACACCGACAAAAAACAGGCGCAAAACCTTATCCCGTCTATTCGGCTCTTAAAGGGCAGTAAAATTCCCACTAATGGAGGCTTCACTTTATAGGGATGGTTGTTGCGCCTATTTTGGTTGCTGTTTCTATGGTTGCGTGCTCGGTCTTACGATGATTTCATTTATGGATACGGAAGTTGATTGCTCTATTGCGTAGCGGATTGCTCTGGCGATGTATTCGCCTTTAAGTGGCTCAAGACCGCTTTGTTTGCTGAACATGGAGATAACATCCTGATCGGTAATGTCTGCGCTAGTTCAGTCGTCACGGCGTCTGGTGAGATAATTGTTGTCCGAATGTTCTGCAGGAAACACTGTTAGGCTACACCTAACCGAAATTCATCTCCCACTTTCACTGGTGACGAAGACACCTTTACGTTTAGAAGTGGGAGACTTCTTTCGGAATAATGTTAAAAGAAGACGGGTTATTAAAATAATAAAAAATAGGATAAGCATTGTTGAAGCTTAATGGGATTGTCTCAATGAGAGTAGAATAACGGGCACTTTCTTTTGCAAACCGTGCTATACTTTAACCAAAGAAGCCAGATGTTTTGCATAAAGAAAGGATGAACGAGGCAGATGCAGCATTTACTCAACTCGCGGGCACGCGATATCCAGATTTCGGGGATTCGTAAATTCTCCAATCTTGTCCAAAAGTATGATGACGCTATTTCACTAACAATTGGACAGCCGGATTTTGCTACACCGGAACATATTAAAGATGCAGGCAAGCAGGCGATTGATCAAAACCAAACGGCGTATACACCGAACGCTGGTTTACAGGCTTTAAGGAAGGCAGCGAGCGCATTTGTGGCGCAAAAATACGGCTTACGTTACGATGCAGCTTCGGAAGTGATTGTGACCAACGGAGCAAGCGAAGCGATCGACATTGCGTTTCGCACGATTCTTGAAGAAGGCAATGAGGTTATCCTACCGGGGCCGGTATATCCGGGATACGAACCAATTATCCGTCTGTGTGGCGCGGTACCGGTTTATGCGGATACGCGCCAGACTGATTTTAAAATGACAGCAGCGCTTATAAATGAAAAGATCACGGAACGTACGCGTTGCGTAATTTTGCCGTATCCCTCCAATCCGACCGGTTGTACGCTTGAGCAGAAGGACATTGAAGAGATAGCCGAACTGTTGGCAGACAAAGAGATTTTTGTCATTTCGGACGAAATTTACAGCGAGTTGATTTATGATGGAACACATCGTTCTATCGCGGCGCTTCCTTCCATGAGAGGGAAAACGATTGTTATAAACGGATTATCCAAGTCGCATTCGATGACTGGCTGGCGTATCGGCTTTACATTTGCTCCAGCTTACATAACTGAACATATGGTGAAAGTCCACCAGTATAATGCAACATGTGCAAGCTCAATTAGTCAGTATGCAGCACTGGCGGCGCTTACGGAAGGGATTGATGATGCACAACCAATGAAAGATGCATATAATAAACGGCGCGCGTACGTATATGAACGGCTTACAAAGATGGGGTTTGAGGTGGTGAAACCGGACGGAGCCTTCTACATTTTCCCTTCCATTAAGAAGTTCGGCTTATCTTCTTTCGATTTCGCATTGCGCTTACTTGAAGAGCAGCGAGTGGCGGTCGTGCCAGGCGATGCATTCTCTTCCTATGGAGAAGGATATATTAGAATTTCTTATGCCTATGCAATGAATGTTCTGGAAGAAGGACTCGACCGTTTAGAAACATTCCTTATACAGAATAAGTAAGGTGGAAGCGGAAAAGGAGGAAGAACATAATGGGAAGACTGGCCTGGCGAATGATTTTCGCAGGTCTTACGTTTATCGGCTTTATACTGATCATAAGCGGTTGCATGCCGGAAAAGAGCTCAGATGAACCGACTCATGAGAAACAAGAACAGCCTGTTTCGCTCGCCAGAGAGGCACAACCGCTTTCCACGGAAAGTATTCCATATCAGCTGGAAGTAATGGCAGAGGGACTGAACGTACCCTGGGCACTTGCTATTGCTCCAGATGGCCGCATGTTTTTTACTGAGCGTCCCGGTACGTTGCGCGTTATACAGGACGGTAAAGTAATCGAGCAACCTGTTCTCTCCTTTCCGCCGCCTTTTGTGGAACAGGGGGAGGGAGGGTTGCTCGGACTAGCGCTTGATCCCGACTTTTCCATCAACCATTATATGTATGTATACCATTCCTATGGAGAAAATGGTGAAATTAAAAACAGGGTCCTACGGCTTGTGGAACAGAATAACCGAGCCCGAGTAGATAAAGTGCTATTAGACAATATCCCCGGCAATCAAAACCACAATGGAGGCAGGCTCAAAATCGGACCGGATGGGATGCTGTATATTACGACCGGCGATGCGTTGGAAAGGGAACGGTCTCAGGACAGAGGCGATTTAGCCGGGAAAATTCTGCGTATCCAAACGGATGGTACAATTCCTAAGGATAACCCTGATTCAGACTCTCCTATTTACAGCTTTGGTCACCGAAATCCCCAAGGTTTGGCGTGGCATGTGGAAACTGGACGCTTGTATAGTACAGAGCATGGTCAATCAGCGCATGATGAATTAAATCTGATTGAGCCTGGTGCCAATTATGGTTGGCCAGTTATTGAAGGCGATACGGCGGAAGATGGCAAAAAACGCCCGTTGATGCACAGCGGCGAGCAGACGTGGGCTCCTTCCGGTATACTGTTCGTACGACAGGGGCCATGGAAAAATCAGTTGCTTGTAGCCAATCTGCGCGGCGAGCAACTGTGGAAAGCGGAGTTGGATCAGGAAAATCTCGAGAAAATCGTCTCGCTGCATAGTCTGTTTTCCGGTGACTTCGGTCGGATTCGTGATATTGAGGAAGGTCCGGATGGTTCATTGTACTTTCTGACGAATAACCGGGATGGTAGGGGACAGGAACGTCCTGATGATGACAAAATCATTCGGTTAGTTAGTAAAAATTAAATAACATAAAAAAGACGAAGCCTCCTTTATTTCAAAGGGAGGCTTTGTTTTCTTGCTTTTTGGTTATGCCGATTCCAGTAAATCCGAGAAGGATAGTTAGGATCGGGCACAAAAGACAGAAGAACGCAAACGGTAAATAGTCGATTGTCGGAACGCCGAGCACCCCGGAAAGAAATACGCCGCATACGCTCCAAGGAACGAGCGGATTAACAACCGTGCCCGCGTCTTCAAGTACCCGTGCCATGTTTTTGCGCTCAAGTCCTAGTTTTTCGTATTGTTGTGCAAAAGCATTGCCGGGCAAAACGATGGACAAATATTGTTCCCCGAGTAGCACGTTAATTCCAATAGACGAGAGTGCGGTGGATGCGATAAGACGACCTTGCGTCGCAATAAACCGGTGGATCATTTCCATGAGTCTATTGATAATCCCTAAGCGATACAGCAATCCACCCATGCTAAGCGCCAGGAAAATAAGCGAAACGGAGAACATCATGCTCTGCATGCCGCCTCGTGTGAGCAGTGAATCGACTGCTTTGATTCCAGTCTCAGAGACGAAGCCATTTTGAATAATAGTAGCCATCTGCCCAGCGGTCATAACGGGATTTAACCAGAACGCAATCGCTATACCTGATAGAATTCCCGCTATTAAGGTCGGTACGGCCGGGATGCGAAGCATAGCTAGAATAAATAGCAGAACGGGTGGAATAAGAGCCGCCGGATGGATAATGGCATGCTGTTCCAACGCCTGACGAAGGCTTTCTACTTGAGCGGTCGAGTCGGGTGCTACGTTTCCGCTGCCAATGAAAAAAAACAGTACAAGAGAAATCAAAAGCGCAGGTACTGTCGTCCAAAGCAGATGGCGGATATGTGTAAATAAATCTATGCGCGCTAATGTCGGTGCTAGATTGGTTGTATCGGATAGAGGTGACATCTTATCACCGAAGAATGCTCCAGATATGACTGCACCGGCTACCCATGCTGGATTGATACCCATGACCGTTCCCATACCCATAAGCGCGACCCCAATAGTGGCGGCTGTAGTGAGCGAGCTGCCAATGCATGTCCCAACGATGGCGGAGATAACTAGCGCAGCAGGGAGGAAATAGTGGGCAGATAGAACGGAAAAGCCGTATACCATCATAGTTGGTACAGTACCGCTAGCCATCCATACGCCGATAAGTGTCCCAATAAGTAAAAAGATTAAGATTGGCACAAGCCCTGGTCTCACACCGTCGATAATTCCTTGTTCCATCGTCTTCCAGTTCGCCTTCTTAAGAAACCCGACGATAATTAATAGGAATATACAGAGAAGGAGAGGAACATGTGGGGGTGCCTCCAGCTTAATAATAAATGAACCAATAAGACCGAGCAGCAGCAGCGTGAGCAGCAATGCCTGCGCTTTTGTGAAAAAATGTTCAGTCGTGTCCTCCTGCACGTATAATCCCTCCAATAAATAATTTATTACTTAAACGCTTGTTCGCTTTTTTGTGCTAAAGCAATCTTACTAAGAATACAAGATTAATAGTTTGTTTGTAAAGTATTAATTGTTTTTGAACAATTACAAAGTACGTTATAATGGACAAAGATAAAAGCTAAATGGGGATGAGAGTATGGAACACAATACGGTACAATGGGACATAGAGAACCGACAGTTGCTATCTGAAGTTTGTCGGAATTGTCCAGATCCGCACTTTGAGCGGCGTTCGAAAGAGCTGCCCCATATCGGCTGCTGTGCATATGAACCGGTATTTACCCTATTTGAAATATATAAAATGATTGTGGCGGAAAAGACGGAGTTCTTTTTAGAGGTGCTGTACCACAATCCGCGTAATACTATCCACGAATACGAAATTGTGGCAGGTGCATTCATTCACCCGCTATTTTATCAGCGGGATCCTACATCATCGGAGTCTCCAGCAGAGCGGTATGATAAGCTGTGTCAATCCTCACATACTGTATATAAAGCAGTGGATGAACGGCTAGCATATGCAGTCTGCCAATTCTTCATTGATGGCAAGGGATGCGGACTTAACGCCAGCTTTAAAACAAGCATATGCCGTTCTTTCATATGTGGAGCGGTTGAAGAGAAGCTTTCAGGAGAGGAACGGGAATGGTTAGCAAAGAGACAGCGGTCCATTCGTGATGAGGCAGAGCCTTTTCATCGTAAGTACAAGGCCATTTTTCATGAAAGAGGATGGACCCTTATGAATAATGTCAAAGAAATCATTATCTATTTTCGGCAATTGAGTAGGGAACGAGCGGAGTAAAGATGGAAAGTACAAGTGAACTACCGGTCAATGAATTGAACGGGTTTCTCGATTTATCGGGTGGTCTACCGACCTGCCCTCCACGGAGGCTCGTTGGCAATACTGAAAAACCCTTCCCTGTTTATAGAAGGGAAGGGTGAAGTATAATAAGGCAATAAAGTGAAGCCTTACTTAATGACACGTCTTGCTGTTACATAGTTTTCCTGATGCCAGGAGCTGTTTAGATTGCTGATGGTAACGTCTACTTTTGTGTTTGCCATGTGCAGTACTTTTCCGTTGCCGATATACATGCTCACATGCGTAATATCCGATTTATTTCTTTTGGTGCTATAGAAGATTAGATCGCCTTTTTTGATCTTGCTTTTTGGCACATAACTGCCCAGTTTTACCTGACGATCATCATCTCGCGTGTGAATATTAATGCCATTTTTTTGGAAGATATAGTACATGAATTGCGAGCAATCCATATATTTCCCGGGCCGGTAGTTATGGCTGTACTGTGCTCTGCCATCCAAACTTTTGCCAGTGCGAATAATCTTGTTAATGACGGTTTCTTGATTTGGAACATTCACTGTTTGACCAAATTTTGCAGAAACATTTGCCGCTTCGGCTTGTCCTGGAATAGCGAATAATCCGCTCAACAGCATGCCCCCTGCCATTAATCCTCCGGTAAGCGCTTTAAAGCTTTTCTTCATGTTATTTCTCCCTCTCCTATCGCCGACGAGGTTAGCTGACGGGTTCGGTCGAAAGGCGCCCGACCGCATATAATCGCGGTTTCACCCCACTATAAGTATAAGTGGTTCCCCCGTTCCAGTTATATAACAGAACTGGATTTGGCGTTTTTTTTGCTGCTTGTTATACCTTAACGTAAAAGAAAAGGAAGAGCATTATCGGATAAGTGGAAGAGGTACCTTGATTTGTAAAACTAAGCATAAAGACATATAGACCTTGTTCTATAAAAATACAAACAAGGTCTATATTCTTAAGTCAAAAGGTATAGCAATCAGTGGTGTGAAAACGGGTTGCCGCGACACGAACAGGCATCTCAATGGCATTTTGATAGACGTCAAATTGCCCAGCCAAGCGGAACAATTCACGGTTTGGCTTCGTATTCACCTCGATAATCCAGACACGGCCTTTTGTATCAATACCGATATCAATGCCAAATTCTATGAAGTCGCCAAATTTTGATTCGATATACCGAGGGAGAATCAAACTAATTCGTTCAATATCTGTAACGATACGCTCTCTTTCTTCTGTGGAAAATCGATGACAAAGCAGTTCTTCAAGCACGATGGCCTGGCCTCCGCTCTGCAGGTTGGAAGTGACAAATGCCTCTGGTGATTGTTTGCCTATCATGCCTGTAATGTGCCATTCGTTTTGCTCGTTTTTTTGGACAAGTATCCGGCTATCACAGATGCTGTCAGGTAACAGTGTAAGCATAAGTCCTTGTTGCATAATGAAAGAGCGTCCTTGTTTTTGGCACCATAGTAAAAGAAAACGCTCGGCAGCGGACAGAGAAGTGATGGAATTATGGATGACACAGCCCTTCCGGTCCCGACCAACCATTTCAAGCACGTTCTTTCCACGGCGAATACGCAGAATGCCTCTGCCTCCAGAGCCGTTTACCGGCTTAACATAGAGCATTGGATATTTTTTAATCATCCTTTCCAGAACACCTTGTTGCATCGGTACTGTATCTGGAAGGTGAGGAACAAGCTCTGGATTGCGGCTGAAGAAGCGATGGGCATTCCATTTATGCGCGAAGCGATTGTTTAAGTAACGTAAACGGCTTATTTTACGGTATGCCGCGTATTTTTTAAATATTTCAGGTGTCATATTGCTAAAGCGGTCATAAACGATATCGGGCAGCCGTGTTTTTCGAGATTGCCATGCTTTCATTTCATCATTATAGATAAATCCGTTCACAATTCCTTTTTCTTCATAAATATCGGAAGGGGAATAGACGATAAGCCTACAACCGTACGTTCTGGCAACGGTAGCCAGACTGGTAAGGTACGTTTTCCCTGCGATAAAAGCGCCTCTACGGTGCGTTAAAACGCCAATAAGCGGTTGATTTGTAGTCATAGTCTCTCCACATCATCTCTGCTCCAGTCTCCTGCTGCAAGCCACAATGTCGGTTTTCCTGTGACGCCCCGTATGCAAGAAAAAGCAATCATCTGTGCTGCAAAGCATGTTTTGAGGCTGGGCATATTATCTGCCGCAACACGCGCATATAACTTGCCGAGGCGACGGATTGCTTCTTCTGTCAATGTTTTGCCGATTTGATTGGTTCGCGCCTCCGGGTGAACAACAAGAAAAGATTCCTGTATCCCGTATTCGGCTACAGCAAGAAGGCCGAGCAATTTTTTATTGTGTACATGTGCAATAAGCAGGGTACCTTCCTTGTTGATATCAGCTTCAGGCATTTCCTGAAGCCATCGAATTGCCCGTGCAGTGATGCGTCGGTCCCCGTACGTTTTGCTGAAGCGGATTAATTTTTCCCGTGTGCGGCTAAATGTGCTGGGTAAGAATGTATAGACCGGCATGTCAATATTCTCCTACCTCGATAAAGTTTGCCTGGTGTTGAGCATACTCTACGATACGCTGCAATGATAGCTTACGGATATGCGGTTCATCAAATTTGCCTGGTTTAGCATTTGCTTCGATAAACCAGATACGCATATTTTTGTCAATGCCGATATCCATGGATACTTCGCCGAGTGTATGCCATTCTTTCTCCAGTGAACGGGCAATGCGCAAAGCCATACGGCGAACCAGTGCAAGTAGGCGGTTAGGTGCAATATGAGGGAATGCATTCATGAAAATTTCTTCGGGTGGTTGAATGGAACCGCCGCGTGGTACGTGGGTTGTAATCTTGCCGGAGCCGGCCAATCGAACGCCTGCACCCGTTACACCCCATTCGCCGCGTCCGTTTTTCTGCGCAAGAAGGCGTACGTCGAATAACTTATCCTCAAAGGTTGCCAAATCAATCCCCTGTTGGATGACGTAATCTTGTTTGATAAGAGGGGCGAGATATGTCCATACCTCCTCTTTAGAAGAGAAACGTTTGCCCACCGTATCATCTCGTTCTTGATATTGTGCAAGGTAGCCGCCATCGGTTGTTTTTTGTACGCGGTAAATACCCTTACCTGCCATACCGTTGACGGGTTTAATGTATACGAATGGATAGGAAGATAGCATTTGATAGAGTAAAGCTTTGGATGTAAACATAACGGTTTGGGGAAGATAAGGTGTAATATCAGTATCACGCTGCAATGCAGCATATAATTGTTGTTTATTAAAAAACTGTGGATTGTACAAAGTAAGGTTACGCATAGTCGACAACTGTTCAAGCGCAGCTTTGACGTGCTCTTGATCTTCAAACATACGATTAGGAATGCGATTATACAAAACGTGCGGCAGTGGCAGCCTTTCTTTAATCCATCTTCTTTCTTTCGAATGAAACAGATAGCCTTGTACGGTTTTCGATTTCCAGTCGATATTCTCTATTGGTACGACATAGACAAGCGCCCCTTTTCTTCTTCCGGTCTCAATAATGTCGATAAAATTGCTCCGAACGCCGCGGAATCGTCCACCACCAGCTACGGTTAGAATGCCGATGAGAGGACCTATCGTATGACGATTTTTCGATGAACGGATGCGTATTTTTGCTTTTATAGCATAAGGGCTAGGGCGTTTGTGCGTAATGAGAAGTGTTTTTTTCCAGTTTCCGAATTGAAGACGCAGCCTTTTGCGCATTAATAGGGTATACGGTGTATTTTTCTCAGAAATGTGAAGACGCCATGTTCGCTGTAAAGGGTGGATTGATATCCATCCTGTCGAGAGCCTACTCATGAGGTGGCCGCCTTTTTACGGTATTGTGCCAAATAATACGCGTAGCGCAGTGGATTAAGCTGCACGTCGCGGCGGTATTTTCCATCTTCAATCTTTCTGAAAGATGCGCGCCCTGGTTTAGAATTCACTTCGATGAGCCACACTTTGCCTGACAGGTCGATACCAATGTCAATGCCAAGCTCAACCAATCGGCCATGCCGGCTTTCAAGGAACGGTGGCAGTTCTTTAATAATAAAGTCGATTTCCCGGCGGATGTGTATCAGTTGCTCTTCACTAAAAAATTGCCGCAGAAATGGTTCGCATGTGTACGCTTTGCCGCCGCCACATAGGTTAGATGTAAGTCCCTCGGCAACTCCCGCTCGAACGGCGCGCCCGGACTCTCCCCATTCACCCCCACTCCCTTTTTGAACAAGCACACGGATATCAAATGGCACGCCATCCGGCGTGTGAAGCTCCAAATATGGCTGAGCAATCATCTTGGCTTTGAATTGGTTCTGGAGCCAGAACAGGAGCGAGGAACGGTTAGAAAATTTCCGATGGAAAATTTTGTTTTTGAAATCGCGCCCGTCGACACGATGAATATTGTCTTTGGATGTAACTTTCATAACACCGATGCCGAGTGAATTTCGCATCGGTTTAACGATGATCGCCTTATACTCGTCAAGCATGTTTCTAACTACCTTCATCGAGGTCACCAATTCAGTAGGCGGCATGTGGGCGGCAATTCCTGGGTGCTGAATGAGATGGTTATGATTTTTTAGCTTGTCGCCCAACACATGTCCCAGAAATGTAATAGAAGAAATGGACTTTAATCCTTTGATTTGTGTTTCATATTTTTTGCGGTTTGATAGTCGGTCATACACGAGCGTAGGGAACGGCATTCGAATTTTGACCCATTTTTTTTCTGCCGTATAGCGGTACGCGATAACCGTTTTAGTCGCAAAGTTAATGTGAGTGGGCAAAATTACATAGACGGGTAGCCCAATACGCTTTCCTGCCTGGGTCAGGTACGCGTAGAATGATTTATCGGGAAACGGGGGATATTTTGTGCTTGGAGTGGCTAGAATGCCCAGATAGCCTGTTGCTTTTTTTTTCATGATGATGATTTCCTCCTTGTGCGACGCTTGGTTTGTGGCGTTTTCTTCGGCGCCGGCGAAATGAATCCACTGCGATAAAAACAGTAATCGATTAATCGAATAACAGAACGTCGTGTTCCTTTTCCGGCGCTTGCTACGGAGTTGTTTGTCTTGGAAGGTTTAGAATTGATTTCGAGTAGCCATACTTTTCCTTGTTTATCGACACCCAAATCAATGCCAAGTTCAGCGTAATGTCCCTCCGTGCATTGTTCGAACAATTGAGCGATCAAAAGTGCATGCTGCCTGACAGAGGCGGCGATGGACTTGCACGCCATCGGCGGAAATCCAGCTGCTGTCAGCGCAGCTCCAAGAGTCAGCATCGTACCTCCATGTGCTACATTTGAAACAATGCTGCTCCTTGTCGGTGCACTTCGCCCGACAATCGATGTGATACTCCATCTACCATGTTTGTTTTTCTGTACTAGCGCGCGAAAATCCGCGATGCCTCCCCTTGATTTAATGAGGTGTAATCCTTGCTGCATTAGATACGGCTGGTTTTTCATGCGTGAACGCAGCATCTGATGCAGCATACCGAATGTTGGATAGCGGCGCGTAACGGTTCCATTCAGTGAAGAATATTGACAAAGATAGCCTTTCTCGCTTCGGATGAGACGGATAATGCCTCGGCCCAGACTGCCGTTGGACGGTTTAAGGTAAAGATACGGATACCTTTGCAACATGGAGGTAAGAGACGCCGCTCCCATATACAGCTCGGTACAGGGGGAGAACGAAGCCGTCTCTGGCAGTAGGGACATTCGCTGGTGAATGTACCATTTATCAAGAAATTGTTCATTGAAGAAGAGCGCACCTTTCTCTTTTAATACAGATATTTTCTCTTGTGTCTCTTCTCTTTCTTCGATTCGGCGTGAACCGATACGGTTGTAGACACACTGTGGAAGTGGAAACCTGCGCTTAATCCACTGGTTATTGTGATATGTCCAGCCGTCTACCGTATTGTTTTCCTGTGCGACCTGCTCAAGAGTGAAAATAAAGCCGAGACCACCGCGTTTCCTACAGGTCTGCACCATTTCGCGACAAAAATCGGTGATACCGCCGAACGGTCCGTCTTCTGTAGGCGCCATTCGATAGATTAGAGCCCCGACAAGGGGACCAATAACAAGTTTTCGAGTATTCGGATGAAAATGAAAGCCATACGTCATATTCTCTTCTAGTAGATGGAGACGACGTGCGAGAGATTCGCGGATGCGAACCGTGGAAGCCGTAGCGGTAATTTCGAAATCGACAATCGCAGTCTGCAATCCGTAAACGAACTCAAGCGTATGTGTGCCGGAGATGCCGTGTTTTTTGACAAAGGCAGCCGGAAGCAACAAATCGACCGCAGTGGGAAGGGACGAATCGGCTATACGCTGAATTCGCATATGATGTTGTGTCATGGCTCGCTCCCCCCTTTCCTGCATGCGTATATCATCCCTTCATCTTATGTGGAAGCGAAGAAGAGCGTGAGTGCTCCTACCTATTTGTTTGCGAAGGAAGAGGCTGGTACAATAGAGAGGAAAATACGAGTGAAGCAAAGAATGGAGGATGAAAGTATGAAAATTACATATCACGGACATTCTTGTGTACAAGTTTCACATGGGGAAAAATCCGTTATTATTGATCCGTTTCTTACCGGAAATAGTCTTGCAAAAGTAAAGCCTGAAGACATTGAAGTACAATATGTGTTGTTGACACATGCACATGGCGATCATCTGGGCGATACACTTACCATCGCAAAGCGGAACAATGCCACAATTGTCGCTACGCATGAGCTAGCTACATACATGAGCTGGCAGGGAGCAAATGTCCATCCGATGAACCTGGGCGGTGCATATACATTCGACTTTGGGACAGTAAAGATGACACAGGCTTTCCACAGTTCATCCATTGTGCTCGAAGATGAACGGAAAATTATCTATGGTGGTATGCCTGGTGGTTTTCTGATTACGATGGGCGGTAAAACACTGTATCATCTTGGGGATACCGGACTGTTCGGCGATTTGAAACTGATTGGCGATCGTAACCGCATCGATGTTGCGTTTGTGCCGATCGGAGATAATTTTACGATGGGGCCGGAAGATGCGCTTCAGGCGTCCGAGTGGGTGGGTGCTGCGCTGACCGTTCCTGTGCATTACGATACATTCCCGGTCATTAAACAGAACCCGGAAGCGTTTGTGCACAGCCTTGAAGGCAAAGGATTAAAGGGAAAAGTAATGAATCCAGGTGAAGAACTGGAAATATAACAGTTTCATAATAGTTTTGTAATATACATGTAATATAGATGAGGTATCTTAAGAGTGTGATGAAAAACCCCCTTTTTATATACCTCTTGTGTTAGAGCAGCCCATAAAGCTGCTCTCTTTTTTTGCCCTGACGATGCGAAAGAAGCGGAAAGAAAGGGTTCCCTCCCGCTTCATACATTCGTTCATTTTCCACTATAAAGGGAAAGGGAAGATATTACATGTTGGCCTGGCTTTCTGCCTTATGTAGCCATTTCCATGAAAACAAAATCGCGCCTCCGAATAATAAGGCCGCAAAGCCGAATGGCAAGAAAAAATTTCCCCCGTGTGCGAGGAAGCTCCCTGCTATTGGACCGGTTGCCATACCGATATACCGTACGAAATTATATACGCCGATTGCGGTTGCCCGTTCATGCAAAAATTCATCCGTTAACAATCTACTTTGTATAGGCGTGGAGAAACCGATAGTCAGACCATATAGGGAAATGGTTATAATTAAACATATCATTGAGATATGAGCAAGTGTAATAAAGAGAATAACTGAAAGTACATTCATTAAGCATGTATATAATAAGCTGGTTGTTGGCTTCACGTCTCCTTGTAGCCGTCCACTTAAAAAGCTTCCCAGCATTAAACATAGTGAGAGCGGTAGAAATGCAACACCGATTTTCTCTGGGTTGATGTTATACATATGATTCAGAATAGAGGGAAGAAAAACAAGGAAGCTGTAAAACGTATAAAATTGTATGAATCCGAGTACCAATACAACGAGTCCGGTAGAATTGCGCGCGATGGTGGAAAAATGAGTCAGACTGAACTTTCGCGTTTGTACGTTTTCCGATTTCGTTTCTGGAAGAAAAAGCAGGTTTAGTAACAACAGAATCAGCCCGGAAATAGAAAGGAAAAAGAATATACCGGGATGTCCGCTCCTTGCTCCAATAAAACCACCGATGAGAGGTCCAATGACGGAAGCCAAGGAAAGGAGCATCTGATACGTACCCATTGCTTTTCCGCGTTGTTTCCCTTCAAAAAGATCTCCGATTACTGTGGCTGCCACAACAGGAATGGCAGCTGCACCGATTCCTTGAAGAGCTCGGAACAATAATAGTGTATAGATAGAGTTTGAGAAGGTACACCCGATTGAAGCTATGATATAAAGCAACATACTAGGTAATAACACCTTTCTTCTCCCTTTGTCGTCAATGAAAGGACCATAAACGATTTGCATAATCGCAAGTGCTATTGTGAAGACAGAAATCGTTAGGTTTGTTAAATAAGGCGTCGTATGTAATGCGCTCTGTATATCAGGAAGAATAGGCGTGTATATATTTTGTGAAATAGAGCCTACAAGCGCACTAATTCCTAAAATGTATAGAATAAGCCGTACTTTCATTAAATATCATCCTTTCTGTTTTTATTCAAAGCTCACTAATAATGTCTTTTAACAGCCGATCGATGAATTGAAGCTCGGCGGGAGTATATCTTTTTAGAAAATGGAGTACCTTCTCTTCAGCAGCCTGATGGAGTGTTTCATGAAGAGAAAAGATTTTTTCTCCGGATTTTGTAAGTTTGAAGTGAACTTCCTTCTGGTTATTGGTTAGATGGATTTTTTCTATTGCTTCTCTTTTTAATAATTTGGAACATATTTTAGAGATAGCTCCTCTTGTCATATCCATTTGTTTCGAAAGAGAAGTTACATTTCTCGTACCGTGTGTGCCAATGCAATCAATTACATGCAGTTCGGATAAAGTAATATCTGCTAGGTTCAAGCTGAGTTCCTTTGTTTTTGTAATGAGCTCTTCCTGCTCTTGTTTGATCGCATCCTCTCGTTTGTGTAACAATTTTTGTAATGTCAAAACAATATTTTTTTCCAGCTGCATTTGGCTGCCTCCTTACTCACTTGTATGCTATTTTTGTTTCCGAGGAAACAAAAATAGCATACCTAATCCCGAGGGAAATGTAAAGCAATAAATAGTAAAAAGCTTTTCGGTTGCAACTTTTACATCGAATGCGTAAGATAAGTATCAGTGTGAAAAATCTTGAAGTAAACAGGTGATTAATCAAATGCGCTTACGTAAAAAACCCGGTGTACGGGAAGCAATGGCGACGTATCCGAAGCTTGTCCCGTTGAACGGTGAAGAATACAAAGGCAAGTGGAATTCTTTTTTTGGAAATGATAATCCGATTCATGTAGAGCTTGGAACAGGCAAAGGTAACTTTATTACGACATTGGCTGAGCAAAATCCAGATATTAACTATTTCGGCGTGGAGTTGTATGAGGAAGTTTTAATTAGAGCTGTTAAAAAAGCGGAAGCTAAGGAATTAAACAATCTCTCCTTTCTTTGGATTAATATTCAGGATATCGAGAAGTATTTTGCACCGGGAGAAGTGGACAAGTTCTACCTCAACTTCAGTGATCCGTGGCCTAAGAAGCGCCATGCCAGACGCCGCTTGACTCATAGTGAGTTCCTGACAAAATACAAAGGGTTGCTGAAGCCGGAAGGTGCCATTCAGTTAAAGACAGACAACGAAGGGCTTTTCCAATTCAGTCTTAACCAGTTCGCTCAGGAACTGTTCCTGTTGAAAGAGATTACGTTCGATTTGCATAATAGTGAATATGTGGAAGGTAATGTTATGACTGAATATGAGGCTAAATTTGTCGGACAAGGCATGAAGATTTTCAGATGCATCGCTGCACATCCGGCGCAGCTGGCCGCGAAAGTTGAAGAGCAAAAGAGCCGCACATCGGTCTAAATCCCTCCTGCCTCGCATATACTGTCAATGCGAGGTGAGCAAAGTGGGACATTCTTTTCGCAACATTAGTTATCTTATTTTCGCGTTTGTGCTTGTGTTTTATGGGCTACCGCGGCTTCCTTTGCTGGTGGATCAGACCGAAGCGGTTTTATTTAGCGCCGTATGGCTCGGATTCGCTCTGCTCATTATCGGAGCGAATCTCTATCAGATTATTGGGGAGAGGGAGGAACGAAACGTTGCATCTCCTTTTACCTTGCCGCAACGCGAACGGATAAAAAAGAGAACACAGTATGATTATGAATAAGTACAGGATAAGCCGCCGAATGAAGGCGGCTTATTTTCTGTTTGTGATTGTTATAACAACAAAGTATAATGTGGTTAATACAGACCAATACAGATTGAAGCAGTTGGTTTTCATAGTTTTGCGGTCACCCGTCCGCAGGCGAAGGCGAAGATAGGAGAGGTCAGGCTTATGCAGAAGGAAAGAACATGCACCGACCTCTAATTTTCATAGAGAAGGTGAGTCTATGGCAACGAAACATGAACAGATTCTGCAGCATATCGAAGAGTTGGAAGTAGGCAGTAAAATTTCTGTGCGCCAGGTGGCGAAAGAACTTGAGGTCAGCGAAGGGACAGCCTACCGGGCCATTAAGGAAGCTGAAGCACAGGGATTGGTGAGCACGATTGAACGGGTCGGCACGGTACGTATCGAGAAAAAGAAAAAACAAAATATCGAGCGGCTAACGTTTGCAGAAGTAGTCAACATTGTGGATGGTCATGTGCTTGGAGGACGTGAAGGCTTATACAAGACTCTTAACAAATTTGTCATCGGGGCAATGAAATTGGAAGCGATGATGCGCTATGTGGAAGCAGGGAGTTTGCTTATCGTAGGTAACCGCTACCAAGCCCATAAATTATCGCTGCAGCATGGAGCTGCCGTATTGATTACTGGTGGATTCGATACGAGCGAAGAAGTGAAGAAGCTGGCTGATGAATTGCAAATGCCGATTATATCCAGCAGTTATGATTCGTTTACAGTAGCGACGCTCATTAATCGTGCTATTGATGACCGCTTGATTAAGAAGGAAATTATGATGGTAGAGGACATTTTAATTCCTCTCAAGGATTCGTATTACTTAAATACAAACCATACGGTACGGGACTGGCATCGGTTCGTAGAAAGCATTGGACATGGTCGTTTTCCGGTTGTTGATGAGAATATGAAAGTAATGGGCGTTGTCACAACAAAAGATATTGTCGGATACGAATACGATGTTCCGGTTGAAAAAGTGATGACCAAGAATCCGATTACGGTAATGGCGCGTGTCTCGGTCGCCTCGGCTGCTCATATGATGGTATGGGAGGGTATCGAGATGCTGCCGGTCGTTGATAATCATCGACGTCTGCTGGGCGTCATTACACGTCAGGACGTTTTGAAAGCGCTACAGTATATACAGAAGCAGCCGCAAATGGGCGAGACGTTTGCAAATCAGATTATGAACCGCTTCCGAGAAGAGAAGGGGGAGCGGGGCATTTACTTCCGCGGTGAAATAACACCGCAGATGACGAATCATCTGGGGAACATCTCAAGCGGGGTATTAACGACGCTTGTTTCTGAGTCGGGTAGCATGGCGCTTCGCCAGTTTAAGAAAGCCGATATGGTACCGGAGAATATTACAGTATATTTCCTAAAGCCGGTACAGATTGAGAGCACGATTGAAATCTATCCGCGTGTGCTTGAGGTAAGCCGGAAATTTGGGAAAGTGGAAGTAGAAGTATACCATCAGGGAACACTCGTATCAAAAGCAATGATGACAGCACAGGTTATTGAACGATAAGAAGAGAGGCGGAAGTGTATGCTTCCGCTTTATTTTTTGCCTTCTTGTTCTTTTTTTAGCTTCATAAAATAGTTCAGATTGCGGATACCAAGCACAAGGTTCGCGCCACCTACGAACAGAAGGACAATACCGATAATCAGACGAATTGTATCCATGTTCTCGAACGTAACTTGATTGAATCCGATGCCAAGCAAAGCGACGCCCATGCCGATGTTCATGCGTGCCTGGTAAATGCGTGCCATAATTCCCGGCTGGCTGCGCCAGGTAATCGCGTAGTAGATAGCGAATGTTGCGGATAAGATAATGACAATAGAAAGAATAGCCGTCAATATGGGAACTCCCTTCATTGCAATTTCTTTTCTATTTTCGCATCCATTTCCAAAAAGTACAATCATACAAAATAAAAAGCGGCTACCCTATCGAGGCAGCCGCTTTATAATTGTACATGTATGTTAGTGAACTTCATGTTTATCCGCAGGGATGAACCAGCAGCCCAGAGATGTTTTGTCTACATGTACATCCATATTCTCTTCTTTGATATAGCGTTCCATTAACTCTGTAACTTCTTGTGTTTCTGAAAATGCGGAGAAACCGTTTTTTAATTTTTCGACTTTGGCACGTGCCATTTCTCTACGACTAATAACCATGCGAATTCCTCCTTTTTCTTATATTTTACTAAATTCCACGATTATTTGCGAGAAAAAGAAAATTATCGTGTTTCTTCAACACGAATGTACATGTGCAAAGAGGGAGAGATAACAAGCGTAGACAGATGAAGAGAGTATATCCGATTATCGATGGTGTAGGTACGCTCTGCGACCATCATCATAATGCCTTCGTGAAAACCGGCTACATATTCTAAAGGTTTTCCTTTTAGAAAAAATAAATCTTTAATTAGCTTTTTCCTAAGTTCTGCTTCTACAAATCCATCCTTTGTTTGAAGATGGAGTTCTATTTCCTTTACCACATTCTTTTCTTTTTGAATCAAACTGTTTTCGATTTTTTTATATTCAATATTTTCCTGAACGTATTCGATATTTTCTTGTTCCAGCTTGCGGATCTTCAGATGAAGCCTGTCCACCTCATCCCCTACAATCAATAGAAATACGCCCATGCCTGTAAGTATACCAAGTATATATAAAAGAATGAAACGGATGGAACGCCGCCAATACACGCCGGATGGCACTCTCATATCGGATCACCGTGAACCAACCAATGGATGAGTCGGGTCCCGGTATCCGCTCCGATAAATGCGCTGACGATGAAAATAATCTGCTTGATAACAGGCGACATATCGCCTTCCTGAAAGATTCGTTCAATCTGCATAAACGAATCGAATGTACCGCCGAGCGCGCCGACCATCCCCCAGATTTTCAATTTGAATGCAAGTTCATACATTGTATGAAACGGCGGTTGTCGAGTGAGAAGCGCCGCTATGCCGCCCAGAATAGAACCGCCCAGCACGATGCCGAACGCAACAAAGAAATAGGTTGACATGTCTTTTACCAAATGCCCGAGCAGCATTTTGCTCATCTTCGCACCTTCCTTTATTCATATACACCGAACTTGATGATTTCCAACTTATACACATCCATATGATTGCCAGGCAATAAATATGTATAAAGAACGTATGTTGCCAAGGGTGTTGATTATCCAGTACGCTCCAGAGTGGATCGCCACCACACCGTGCCACAAAGCGGCCGTATCTCTTCCTTCCAATCTATGGATAATCAATGGGTGTGGCATGTTTCTATATTGCATCGCACGGTATAATAGAGGAAGAGTACGAAACGAAAAAGCATCCGACAAGCGAACAGGGGGAAGACAATGGACAGGGCATCTTTTGTGCATCTGCATGTACATAGTGAATATAGCCTGCTTGAGAGCGCAGCGCGCATCCGTCCGCTCGTGCGCCGTGCCAAAGAACTTGGTATGCATGCGCTGGCGATTACTGATTCGCAGGCGATGTACGGAATTATTCCTTTTTATAAGACATGTCTGGAAGAAGGTATTAAACCGATTCTCGGCGTGCAAATACGAGTAGCAGATAGGCTTGCAGATAGAGAATGGAGCCGGGAGGAGAAGGGACATGCGCTCGTCCTGCTGGCTGAAAATATGACAGGCTACCGTAATATTATGCGTTTATTATCACAGGCTCATATGGAAGGACGCCACCATCCACTTCTGGCGAAAGATAGATTGCGTGGATACACGGAAGGTATTATTGCTTTAAGCGGAGCACAGGATGGGGAGATTGGCATGCTGCTTCGCGCGGGGCAAATAGAGAAAGCGGTCGAGACAGCGGAAGCGTATGCTTTGCTATTCGGCAAAGATAACTTTTTTCTGGAAATCCAGGATCATTTGCTAGAAGAGCAGAAGGTTGTGAACCAACGGACAACTGACGTAGGCCGTATGACGGGTCTTTCGTTGGTGGCGACGAATAATGTTCGTTATCTTAAGGAGGAAGATGCTTCCGTATTTGATGTGCTTCTCTGCATTGGGGAAGGCAAGACGGTAGAGGATATAGATCGGACAAAGTATCCTACACATGAATATTACCTGAAAAGCGTGGAAGAAATGAGAGAGTTGTTTATTTTTCTGCCTGAAGCGCTTGAGAATACGGTGCGAATCGCCGAGCGCTGCAATGTGGAACTGCCGCTTGGTGATTCGATTCTGCCGCGTTTTTCGGTGCCGGACGGTCAAGCCGCTGCCGATTATCTGCGTCACGTATGTGAAGAAGGCCTTGTAATGCGATATGGCAAGGAAGCGGACAACGAAGTGCGCGAGCGGCTTGATTATGAACTTGACGTCATCGCACGCATGGGCTTTTCTGATTATTTCTTAATTGTGTGGGACTTTATCCGTTATGCGCGGGAGCAGGGTATCGCGGTCGGACCGGGCCGCGGTTCGGCTGCTGGAAGTCTGGTAGCGTATGTGTTGCAGATTACTAATATTGACCCGGTGCAATACAAGTTGCTGTTCGAGCGTTTCTTGAATCCTGAGCGGGTCAGCATGCCCGATATTGATATTGATTTTAGCTATGAACGGCGCGACGAGGTTATTGATTATGTGGTGCGTAAGTATGGCAGGGAACGAGTGGCGCAGATTATTACGTTCGGAACGATGGCAGCGCGCGCGGCAGTACGGGATGTAGGGCGTGCACTCGATACGCCGCTCCCGGTCGTAGATCGAATCGCAAAAATGATTCCATCTGAACTTGGTATCACCCTTGATAGGGCGCTCGCGAAAAGCAAAAGTTTGCGTCAGGCGACAGAAGAAAATCCTCAGGTCCAGAAGCTTTTGAAAGTAGCACGTGCTGTAGAAGGTCTGCCACGCCATGCCTCTACCCATGCAGCCGGTGTGGTCATTTCGCGTGATCCGCTGACTGAATATGTGCCGATTCAACAAGGGCATGACGGCCATGGGCTTACGCAGTATGCGATGGAGGCGCTTGAAGAGGTTGGGCTGCTTAAAATGGATTTTCTCGGCTTAAAAAACTTAACCTTGCTTGAGAGAGCCATCAGGATCATAAGGGAGGAGGAGACGCAGGAAATCGATTTGGCAACCCTACCGCTTGATGATACCCGTACGTATCGTATGTTGTCTGAAGCGGATACGGCTGGCGTATTCCAACTGGAATCCTCCGGCATGCGCCATGTACTTAGAGAAGTCAAGCCGTCCGTATTTGAAGATATTGTCGCGGTGCTGGCATTATTCAGACCGGGTCCAATGGAGTTTATTCCCGACTTTGCGGCGGCCAAGCATGGCAAAAAGAAAGTCGAATATATGCACCCGGTATTGGAACCGATTCTTAAGGATACGTATGGTTTCATCCTATACCAAGAGCAGATTATGCAAATTGCTTCTACGGTGGCGGGATTCACGCTAGGGGAAGCAGATATTCTGCGTCGAGCTGTATCCAAGAAAAAACGAGAGCTTCTGCAGGAACAGCGGGAGAAGTTTGTTGCCGGTGCTCTTAAACAGGGGTATGACGCTACGCTAGCCAATCAATTGTATGACATGATTGTTAGGTTTGCTGATTACGGTTTTAACCGGAGTCATAGTGCGGCATATGCTATGATTGCGTACCACATGGCCTATTTAAAGGCTAATCATCCAGTTGCATTTCTCGCCTCCCTTCTGACCATGGCGCAAGGAAGCACAGAAAAAATCGCGGAATATATAGAGGAGTGTAAGCGTCGTTCCATCCCTGTACTCGGGCCCGACGTTAATTGCAGTGAAGTTGACTTTACGGTAGAGAATGGAAGCATTCGCTTTGGATTGGCCGCTATTAAAAATGTCGGTGTTCAAGCGATTCGCCGGATTCTTGAGGAGCGAGAGCAGAAGCCGTTTACAGGTCTTGCAGACTTTTGTCTGCGTATCGACCAACGAGTATGCAATCGCCGTGTACTCGAAGCACTCATTAAAAGCGGTGCCATGGACAGCTTCTCTTCTAACCGGGCTGCGCTTTTGACTATGCTTGATGAAGCAATGGAATGGGCGCAGCGCATACGCAAGCTCGATGAAGGAAATCAAATCGACTTTTTTAATGAGGAAAGTTCTACCGCCGAGGAAGCCCCGAAAATACCGGATGATATTCCGGACTTCGGACAGAAGGAAAAACTCCTTCAGGAGAAAGAATTGCTTGGTCTCTACCTGTCAGGCCATCCGTTGGACGACTATCGCAGCATATGCGAGCGATTTTCCTTCTTACCATTAGGTCAATTGCGTGAAATGCGAGACAAGCAGCCGATTCGCCTTGCAGGTATGGTGGTTGGTGTTCGCAGCATTACGACCCGCCACGGACAGCCGATGGCATTCGTTCAGCTTGAAGATCAGACTTCCCGCATCGAGGTTGTAGTGTTTCCTGGCGTTTATCATCATGTATCTCAATTACTGGAGAAGGGACGTTTGCTTGTCGTAGATGGAAAAGCGAATCATCAGGGGGAAGAAGTTAAATGTATTGCTGACCGAATCAAAGACATCACAGAGCTGGACCAAACGGAGGTACAAACGAAGCCATCACCTGTTATATTTGTCAAAATTGAAGCTGAGATAGAGTCCGATCTGGCCAAAATGCAGCAGTTACAGCAAATTCTGCGGGAGGGAACCGGAGAAAGCCCGGTTATCCTGTATTATGCAGCCAAAAGGCAGTCCGTTCAGTTGGCACAGGAGTATAACGTAAGTGCTACAAGCGAAATAATTAGAAAAATTGAGAAAATTGTTGGGAAAGGGTTTGTTATTATCAAAAATCGGTAATTTTATATGAAAAAAACGTCCAAAAGCGGCCATCTTCTTGTTTACAGATTGGCCGCTTTTGATATAATGGGATAATAATAAATGAAGTGGTCAGACCACCTAAAATTCGGAGTAGAAGAGATAAGGAGTTGTGAGACAGGTGCCAAACATGCGTGAACAAGCGTTGAAGTTGCACAAAGAAAGCCGGGGAAAAATCAGGGTAGAATCAAAGGTTGCGTTAAACGACGCAAACGATTTGAGCCTTGCCTATTCGCCCGGGGTAGCTGAGCCTTGCAAAGATATTTTTGACGATCGGCAGAAAGTATACGATTATACGGCTAAAGGTAACATGGTGGCGGTCGTCTCCGATGGCTCAGCCGTATTGGGATTGGGAAACATTGGCCCTGAAGGTGCGCTTCCTGTTATGGAAGGCAAAGCGGTTCTATTCAAATCGTTCGCCGGTGTTGATGCATTCCCGATTTGCCTTAATACGCAAGATCCAGAAGAAATTATCAAAGCGGTAAAATATCTGGAACCTACGTTTGGCGGCATCAACTTAGAGGATATTGCAGCTCCGAATTGCTTTAAAATTGAAGAGCAACTTAAGAAAGAACTGTCAATTCCGGTATTCCATGATGATCAGCATGGTACTGCTATTGTAACCGCAGCAGGTCTTTTGAATGCCCTGAAAATCGTCGGTAAGAAAATGGAGGATATCTCTGTAGTGGCGAATGGAGCAGGAGCGGCGGGAATTGCGATAATTAAACTGCTGCTTCTTATGGGGGTCAAAGAAGTGATTATGTGCGATTCCAAAGGTGCTATCTACGAAGGGCGCCCATACGGAATGAACCCCATTAAAGAAGAAATTGCGCGCATTACTAACCAGCGTAAAGCAGAAGGTACACTGGCGGATGTACTTGTCGGCGCTGATGTTTTTATCGGTGTATCGGTTGCCGGTTCTCTAACGCCGAATATGGTACAATCCATGAATGAGTCACCAATTATTTTCGCTATGGCTAATCCAATTCCAGAAATCATGCCGGAAGTTGCGAAAGAAGCAGGTGCAGCAGTTATCGGTACGGGTCGTTCCGACTTCCCGAATCAGGTCAACAATGTGCTGGCGTTTCCGGGAATTTTCCGTGGGGCACTTGAAGTGATGGCTACTGACATTAACGAAGAGATGAAGCTTGCGGCTGTAAAGGCTATTGCAGAACTCATCGGAGAGGACGAATTGAAACCAGATTATATTATTCCTTCGCCATTCGATCCGCGGGTAGCTCCGAATGTTGCTGCTTCAGTCGCCAAGGCGGCCATGGATACAGGTATAGCGCGTAAGGAAATCAATCCAGAGCAAATCAAAGCGTCTATGCTGGCTGCTGTAAAAATATAATTTTTGCAGGAGTATTATACGGAGCAAGATTTGTTTTCCTATGTGCAAAAAAAAGGAGGAGTTCATCCTCCTTTTTTTGGCGAGGAAAAATAAAAAGAGCAAACAAGGTGAGAAATGTGTCAATTTTGCCTGAGCAGCGCAAGGTCTATCAAGAGATTCTGCTGGAAATTAATCGAATCATTAAGGAAGACGGGTTAAAGCCGGGGGATAAATTACCTTCAGAACGGGAGTTATCCGAACGTTTGCAGGTCGGACGCTCTTCTGTACGGGAGGCGCTGCGGGCGCTGGAACTTCTCGGACTAATCACGACGCGCCGCGGAGAAGGAACCTTTATCCAGCATTACCGTCATAATCAGCTCATTAATCTCATCGGAGCGTACATTCTAAAGGATTACAAGACACGAAATGATCTGGTGGAGATGAGGAAAATATTAGAAATCGATGCAGTGCGCCTCGCATGCAAACGCGCGCGTGATAAGCACTTCGCCGAGATGGAACGCATCATTCTTCAGGGAGAAGAGCGTATCCGCGAGGGGCAGGTACCTACAGAGGAAGATTATTTGTTCCACCGGGCGATTTGTCGTTCCAGCCGCAATTCAGTGTTGCATCGGATGTGGGTTCCGCTTGTTGAATACAGCAAGTCGATTCGGGAGGGATCGCTTGCACGTGAGGGAAGGGCAGAGGAAGGATTTAAGGAGCATCGGGCAATCCTTGAAGCGATTCGAGCGGGAGATGAAGAAGAAGCTGTACGCCGCATGGCTCATCATTTAGAGAACAGTATTTTATATCCATTCTAATATGTTATATCGATAAGGCAAATTCTATAAAAAAGGGGTAGAATGGTGATGAGCAACATATATTTGGTAAGGAGGATGAGCCGGAATGTGGACGGTCATCTATATCGCCCCGAGCGCAAAAATCGCAGAAAGAATTCAAGATAAGCTGACAGCCGAAGGGTTTCTTGTGAAGCTTCGCCAGTCCGGTATATCCAAGCAGTATGAAATTCTTGTTCCGGCGGGAGAAGTGAATGAAGTCCAGGAAGTATTAAGCACAATTCTACATTGATGCGCTAGTTTTGAGAGAGGTGTATTGTGTTGTTAAAAGACATTTTCTATAAAAAACGACGTTATGCAACTGTACAAACGGAGCAAGGACAAGCCCAGGCGGAGAAACCAACGGTAAAAGAAGTGCCGGAAGGGCTAATGACAAAGTGTCCGGAATGCGGCACGATTGCATACGCTAAAGAACTTGAAAAAAACTTGAAAGTATGTCAGGGATGCGGCTATCATTTTCCGATGACGGCATTTGAACGTATTGCCATGCTGGTGGATGAAGGACACTTCTTTGAGTATGACAGTGAACTTCTGTCTACAGATCCGCTGAATTTTCCAGACTATACGGCAAAGCTAGAAAAAGACATGGAGAAGTCGGGGTTATCCGAAGCGGTCGTTACAGGAGAAGGAACCATCAAGGGGTATCCAGCCGTTATTGCTGTAATGGACTCTCGTTTCCGGATGGGAAGTATGGGCTCCGTTGTCGGGGAGAAAATTGCCCGTGCTATTGAACAAGCGATTGAAAAGCGCTACCCATTCATTCTGTTCTCCGCTTCTGGTGGCGCGCGTATGCAGGAAGGCGTATTGAGCCTGATGCAGATGGCAAAAACGAGCGCCGCACTTGCCAAGCTGGATGCGGCAAAAGGATTATACATCTCCGTCATGACCAACCCTACGACCGGTGGCGTATCTGCAAGCTTTGCTTCGCTTGGCGATTATAATTTTGCTGAGCCTGGTGCATTAATCGGCTTTGCGGGACGACGTATTATTATGCAGACCATTCGTCAGGAGCTGCCGGAAGATTTCCAGACAGCGGAATTTCTTCTGAAGAAAGGGCAACTTGACAAAGTCATTCCCCGTAAAGAATTACGTGATACTCTGGTGACGATTCTTGATATGCATACGGAAAGGAGGGCAAACTAATGGCCGCAGAATTACCATTTGAGAAGCCGCTTCTGGAATTGGACGCGAAAATTGAAGAGCTGCGCAAGTTTACTCAAGAGAAGCATATCGATTTCACGGATGAGATTATAAAATTAGAGGCAAGAGCTAAGTCGCTGGCTCAGGAGATATATGGAAACCTGACTCCATGGCAGCGAGTAATGCTGGCTCGGCACCCGGAACGTCCTACTACGCTTGATTTAATCGGCGAGCTATTTACCGATTTCATCGAGCTGCATGGGGACCGTTTTTATGGTGAAGATGCTGCAATTGTCGGTGGGATTGCTAAATTTAACGGACAGCCGGTTACGGTAGTAGGACACCAGAAGGGCCGGGACACAAAAGAGAACATCGCGCGTAACTTTGGCAGCCCTCATCCGGAAGGTTTTCGAAAGGCGTTGCGTTTGATGCAGCAAGCGGACAAGTTTAACCGTCCGATAATTTGTTTCATCAATACGCAGGGGGCATATCCTGGAAAGGCAGCGGAAGAGCGTGGGCAAAGCGAAGCAATTGCCCGCAATCTGCGTGAGATGGCCTCATTCGGGGTACCGATACTATGTGTCGTAACCGGAGAAGGTGGCAGCGGCGGCGCGCTAGCGCTCGGTGTGGGCAATCGTCTGTTGATGATGGAAAATGCTTTTTACTCTGTTATTTCACCGGAAGGGGCGGCATCGATCCTGTGGAAGGATTCGTCCCAGGCACAACGTGCTGCCGAGTCGATGAAAATCACAGCAAACGATTTGCATGAATTAGGCGTAGTGGATGAGATCGTACCTGAGCCGATTGGTGGCGCGCATCGCCATCTCAAGGAAACGGCAGCTTCACTTCATGCAGTGCTGACCCGGCATTTGGCTGAATTGAAAGACATGAGCCGGGAGGAACTAATCGACGATCGCTATGAGAAGTACAAGTCGATAGGACAGTATGCAGCTCTCACAGAATCTATCTAGGAGGTCCGCAAACGATGCGAAAAACAAAGATTGTATGTACTATTGGTCCTGCAAGTGAATCGATTGAAACGCTGAAAGCGTTAATGGAAGCGGGAATGAATGTAGCCCGCCTAAACTTTTCCCATGGCTCCCATGAGGAACACGGCGAGCGGATTGCTACGATTCGCCAGGCGGCTTCAGAGCTCGGAAGGAACGTGGCGATTCTGCTGGATACGAAAGGACCTGAAATTCGTACAGGTGTATTGGAAAAGCCATCTGTGGAGCTTGTAGAAGGCCAGACAATTGTATTGACCACAGAAGAAATCAAAGGCAATGAGAAGCGCGTGTCGGTGACATATGAAGGACTTCCACAAGATGTCCATCCAGGGTGTACAATTCTTATCGATGACGGATTAATCGGGTTAACGGTCGAAAAGATCGAAGGTAAGGATATTCATTGCCATATTCGCAATGGCGGAACGCTGAAAGATAGAAAAGGGGTTAACGTACCAGGAGTACAGATTGGACTTCCAGGTATTACGGAAAAAGATGCAAAAGACATCGAATTCGGTATTGAGCAGGGGATCGATATCATCGCAGCCTCCTTCGTCCGCAAAGCAGAGGATGTGTTGGAAATCCGCGAAATCCTTGAACGTCATAATGCAGATATTCACATTATCTCCAAAATTGAAAACCATGAAGGAGTGAATAATGCAGCGGATATTCTGGCTGTCTCTGACGGATTGATGGTGGCGCGTGGAGATCTTGGTGTGGAAATTCCGGCTGAAGAAGTACCTCTTGTACAAAAAGAATTGATTCGTCGCTGCAATGAAGTCGGAAAGCCGGTTATTACTGCAACGCAAATGTTGGATTCTATGCAGCGCAATCCTCGTCCTACCCGCGCAGAAGCGAGCGATGTCGCGAACGCGATTTTTGACGGAACGGATGCCATTATGCTGTCAGGGGAGACCGCTGCGGGTAAATATCCGGTAGAAGCTGTAGAAACAATGAAACGGATTGCCGAGCGAACAGAAACGGCGCTTGCATACCGTGAAATTCTACATACGAATTCCGTTGCCAAGCAAACCGTCATTCCGGACGCACTTAGCCAGGCGGTAGCGAATGTAGCTTTTGACTTGGATGCGCAAGCTATTATTACTGCGACGGAGAGTGGCCATACGGCACGCATCGTATCCAAATTCCGCCCGAAAGCGCCAATTATTGCTGTGACACCGAACCTGCACGTCTGCCGTAAGCTGGCGCTTGTCTGGGGTGTAATTCCGCTTCATAGTGAACCAACGGAAAGCACGGATGAGATGCTTGATAGCTCTGTGCGTACAGCGGTTCGCTCTGGTATCGTAAAACGCGGTGACCTGGTGGTTATTACGGCAGGTGTCCCAGTACGTGAACCGGGAACGACTAACTTGCTGAAAGTCCATATTGTAGGCGATGTGGTTGCACGCGGACAGGGGATCGGACATAGCACTGCTACAGGTAAAGTGCTTATAGCTAAAGATGGCACCGAGACTCCACCTGTGGAGGGAACGAACTTTATTGTGGTTGCCAAAGCCACGGATCGTGAAATGATGCCATTAATCCAAAAAGCGAGTGCACTCGTGATTGAAGAAGGCGGATTGACATCCCATGCTGCAGTTGTCGGTTTGAATCTTGGCATTCCGGTTATCGTTGGTGTGGCGAATGCAGTTCAACTGTTTGCAAACGGTGATGAAGTAACGGTTGACTCGTCTAGCGGATGCATTTATGCCGGTTTTGCCCGAATTTTATAAAGGTGGACAAACATGGAAGAAAAAGAGAAGTGGTTTGAGACAACTGTACGGGTCCGCTATCAGGAGACGGATCAGATGCAGGTTGCCTATCATGCCAATTATCTGGTTTGGTTCGAAGTAGGGAGAACGGAGATGATTCGGCAGATGGGATTTTCCTATCGCCGGTTTGAAGACTTAGGATTCATGCTTCCCGTAACAGAAGCGAATGTAAAATATAAGCGTTCCGCCCGCTATGATGACGAAGTGCTAATTCGCACAAGGGTTAATCATTGCGAAGGGGTTCGTCTGGTGCTTGGCTATGAAGCGCTGCTTTTGCCCGATCGTGAGTTGTTGGCTTCAGGAGAAACACACCATGTATGGACATCGCTTGATTTGAAGCCGGTACGTTTAGAAAGACGGGCTCCTGAACTATATGCTTTGATGAAACAGTACGAATGGTAGGAGAAGGGAGGAGAAGACACGATGCGTGTGCTTATTATGCTTTTTTTGCTTGTACCCATATTAGAAATCTGGTTTCTAGTGGCGGCGGGCAGAGGGATCGGATGGGTTCCGGCATTGTTGCTATGTGTTTTGACCGGAGTAATCGGGGCCTGGCTTGCCAAGCGGGAAGGATTGCAAATTTTTCGGCTGGCGCAAGTACAGTTAAGCCGCGGCGAATTGCCTGGAGAAGCGATTTTGGAAGGAATTTGCGTTTTCATGGGAGGTCTTCTTCTCCTTGTACCCGGATTCCTTACAGATATTTTCGGTTTTTTGCTGTTAATTCCGTACACTAGAGGAATTGCCAAACTGTTCATCAAACGCTGGCTATATAAGCGAATACGTAACGGCCAGCTTAATATATTGACATTTAACAAATTTAATCGTTTTTAAAGGGAAGAGCGTATGATTGCCGTAAGGGTATTTACGGCTACTATACGCTCTTTTTTTGTTTTCTACTATGAAAATGTTGAATAATACAAAAAATAGGAATAGAATAACATAAATATAGAAAGAGAAAGTTGAGGGGTATAAATGGGAGCTTTAGAGAGAATAAGTAAGTTTGTGGGCGATACATTCGCCATCTGGGTGTTGCTGTTTGCCGTCCTGGCGTTCAGCATGCCTGATTCCTTCGCCTGGTTGGCGAAATATACTGTTCCGCTGTTGGGAATTATTATGTTCGGTATGGGTCTGACTTTATCAGCTAATGATTTTAAGGAAGTGTTCCGACGCCCGAAAGATGTTCTGATCGGTGTTATCGGTCAATTTTTAATTATGCCTCTACTCGCGTTTGGATTAGCCAAAGGACTGGGTCTTCCGCCTGAAATAGCCGTCGGAGTTATCTTGGTCGGTTGTTGTCCGGGAGGTACCGCTTCAAACGTAATGACGTATTTGGCTAAAGGTGATGTAGCGCTATCTGTGGCGATTACTTCGGTTACCACAGTGCTTGCACCGATAGTTACTCCTTTTTTAATTCTACTGTTTGCTAGTGAATGGATTCCAGTAAATGCTGGTTCGCTATTCTGGTCTATTGTACAAATCGTTATTATACCTATCATACTTGGTTTCCTTGCTAAAACCTTGTTCCGAAAGCCAGCAGAAGTGGGAGCGAAGGCGCTACCGCTGATTTCCGTTATCGCTATTATTGCTATCGTATGTGGAGTTGTGGCGAGCAGTCAGGAAAAAATAGCAACATCGGGGCTTCAGATTTTTGGTGTAGTTATCATACACAATGTATTGGGTCTTATGCTCGGATTTTTATTTGGCAAGATGCTTGGAATGGACATGGCTAAACGCAAAGCGGTCTCCATTGAAGTGGGAATGCAGAATTCAGGGCTTGGAGTAGCGATTGCTACTGCGCATTTCTCCCCGTTATCTGCTGTGCCGAGCGCCATCTTTAGCGTGTGGCATAACATCTCTGGACCGATTGCAGCTACGATTTTCAGCCGGATAAAAGAGGAGAGAGAAAAGGGAGAGATAGAGTCGTCTCTTCCATCAAAAAATACGACAATCGAGAAATAATGCGAAAACGGAGCCTGATATTGTCGGGCTCCGTTTTCATGTTATGCAGGTGGTGTTCCTTTAATAAATAGCCATACGTCGCGGAAGACGCCGGCGCCTTGCAGCGCATTAATGACAACCAGTAGCACGGGTCCCAGAATCAAGCCGAGAAAGCCGAACAGCTTAAGACCTACGAATAGGGCAATTAATGTGAGCAGTGGATCGAGACCTACATTGTCGGCCACAATTTTTGGTTCCATTACTTGCCGTTGTACGATAACAATCGCATAGAGAATTCCCAGTCCGATGGCCAGGCGGATATCCCCATCGAAAAATGCATATGCGATCCAGGGAACGAATACAGTGCCAGTTCCAAGGTAAGGAAGTAAATCGACAAGTCCGGTCAGAAGGCCAATGGAAACCGCATACGGTACACCGATAATGAGCAGACCGATAATAACGATGACTGCGGTAATAGAGATTAACGTAAATTGTGCCTTAACGAAGCCAACAAGCGCTTTACGTAAATCCCCCGTTACGCGCGTACTTCGTGTTATTAAATCTGCTGGGATGGCGCTCTTTGTTTTATTTGCGATTTTATGGTAATCCTTACTGATGAAAAAGGCTGACAATATAGATATCACCAGAACTGTCGCAGTATTCGGAATGGAGCTTAGCAGATTGCTGATCCCACCCAGGAAAGTTTTGGTGATATTCGTTCCGGCTTGCGCAATTCTGGTCATTGCTTGTCCGACATTTTGCTGTATTTTTTCCTTATAGCTGGCATCAAGATTACTGTACAGGTTCATAAAGCGATCGTATAAGCTGGACTGAAGGCTATGTGATACAAAATTTCTGGCATAATTGGAAAGCTGATCAATATAGATGGGCAGCATTTCCAGAAGTTTGCCGATTTCGATGATCACCTGCGCCACAAGTACAGTCGTAATTCCGAGCAGTACCAGGATAACAACGGTCAGCACGCTCGTTACCGCAAGCCAGCGGGGCCAGCGACCTCGGCGTTCGAGCAAATCCACTGGACGTTTAATCAGATATGCGATAATGAAACCGATGATAAACGGGTACAGTAAAGGGGTAAGGAAAAAAGCAAGTTTATATACGACGTATATGACCCCGATAACAAGCAGAAAGCGCAACGCCTGGAACAATCGATGGTAAAATAAAGTGGTATTCATTTCGACCTCCTTTAAAATGATGGGTCTGGATTGACACTTTCTTAATTCTCATTTTTAGGTTATGATAATTGTGGACAAAAAAGCAAGATTTTGTGTACGTTGTGGGATATTTCACATTTTTTTTAAGAAACATTCACAAACCAGATGAAATATTCTATAATTATTTTAAACAAAAGAAGTGTCCTCTCTCTTTTTTTATGCCTTCATAGGCTTCCCTGAAAAGAATGAGGACATCTTCGAAAGAACGTCCGACAGATAAATTTTAGGGATAAAGGAGAGATAGTACTATGTCAGCAAAAGGTTTAGAAGGTATTGTAGCTACTCAGTCTTCCATTAGTTCCATTATCGACGGAGTACTTACATATGCTGGTATTAATATCGATGAGCTTGCGGAAAACGCTTCATTCGAAGAAGTAATATACTTGCTATGGCATGGACGCCTGCCAAAAGCTGATGAGCTAGCTCAGTTAAAGAAAGATCTGGCTGAAAACGCTGCAATTCCGGAAGACGTAATCGCGCTTCTGAAAGCGAGTCCAGAAGGCAACCATCCGATGTCCGTTCTACGCACAGCAATCTCCGCTCTGGCCCTGTATGATCCTGAAGCACAAGATATGACCAGAGAAGCAAATCTACGTAAAGCAACGCGCCTGCAATCAAAAGTAGCGACAGTTATTGCCGCTTACCATCGTCTTCGCCAAGGCAAAGAAATTGTGGCTCCACGCCCGGATTTCTGTTTGGCGCAAAACTTCCTATACATGTTAAACGGAGAAGAGCCGGATCAAATCGCTATTGACGCGCTCGATACTGCACTTGTTCTGCATGCTGACCACGAACTGAACGCCTCTACGTTCGCAGCACGTGTTACAGTAGCTACCCTGTCCGACATTTATTCTGGTATTACTTCCGCCATTGGTGCTCTGAAAGGACCGTTACATGGGGGAGCGAATGAAGCTGTAATGGCGATGCTTGAAGATATTAAGGATCCGGCTCAAGCGGAAAGCTATATTCGTGAGAAGCTGGCACAAAAAGTGAAAATCATGGGCTTTGGCCACCGTGTATACAAAGATGGTGACCCGCGTGCGAAACATCTGCGTAAGATGTCCGAGAAGCTAACAGAAATTACAGGACAGTCACAATGGTATGAAATGTCCGTAAAAATCGATGAACTGGTAACTTCGGAAAAAGGTTTGAAGCCAAATGTAGACTTCTACTCTGCTTCCGTATATCATAGCCTGGGTATTCCACGCGATTTGTTCACACCGATTTTTGCCATTAGCCGTATGTCTGGGTGGACAGCGCATATTCTGGAACAGTACGAAAATAACCGCCTTATTCGTCCGCGTGCCGAATACGTCGGTCCAGTGAACGCTCACTACGTTCCGCTTGACGAACGCTAAAACATAAGCAAATTTTAGGCAGGGGGTTACGCAAGTACCCCTTTCCTATATTTTATTCATATTGCGTAATCGGGGGACAACCTCCGGTAAGCTGTAATACATATCTTGGGAGGGTTATGACGTGTCTATTTTCGAAAAGTATGAAATGCCTACACACGGAGAGAAAATCACGGTTGACAGCACGGGAACACTCAATGTTCCAAACAATCCCATCGTTCCTTACATTGAAGGGGACGGCACTGGTCCGGATATCTGGAATGCATCTGTTCGCGTTCTGGATGCAGCTGTAGAGAAAGCATACAATGGCGAGAAGAAAATCGCATGGTATGAAGTGTATGCCGGCGAGAAATCTTTCAATAAGTATGGCGAATGGCTTCCGAAAGACACACTAACAGCAATCAATGAATACCTGGTAGCAATCAAAGGCCCTCTGACTACGCCTGTTGGCGGCGGTATCCGCTCCATCAATGTAGCGCTGCGCCAGGAGCTTGATCTATATGCATGCGTAAGACCGGTACAATATTTCCAAGGTGTACCTTCTCCTGTAAAGCATCCTGAACTGACAAATATGGTTATTTTCCGTGAGAACACGGAAGATATTTATGCTGGTATCGAGTGGCAAGAAGGCAGCGATGAAGTGAAAAAAGTTATCTCCTTCCTGCAAAACGAGATGGGTGTGCATAAAATCCGTTTCCCGGAAACATCAGGTATCGGTATTAAACCAGTTTCCAAAGAAGGGACAAGCCGTCTTGTTCGTGCTGCCATTCAATATGCGCTTGATAACAACCGTAAGAGCGTAACGCTTGTGCACAAAGGAAACATCATGAAATTTACAGAAGGTGCTTTCAAAAACTGGGGTTACGAAGTAGCAGAAAAAGAATTCGGCGATAAAGTATTCACATGGGCACAATATGATCGCATCGTTGAAGAGCAAGGCAAGGACGCTGCTAATAAAGCACAGGCAGAAGCAGAAGAAGCGGGCAAGCTTATTGTAAAAGATTCCATTGCTGACGCATTCCTGCAACAAATCCTGACCCGTCCTGCTGAGTATGATGTCGTAGCTACATTGAACCTGAACGGTGACTACGTTTCCGATGCGCTTGCTGCACAGGTTGGTGGCATCGGTATTGCGCCAGGCGCAAACATTAACTATGTAACAGGTCGCGCTATTTTCGAAGCAACGCACGGAACAGCTCCGAAGTATGCAGGGCTGGACAAAGTAAATCCTTCTTCCGTTATCCTGTCGGGCGAAATGCTTCTTCGCCACCTTGGCTGGACAGAAGCGGCTGACTTAATCTTGAACGCTATCGAGAAGACAATCGCTTCCAAGGAAGTAACGTACGATTTTGCACGCTTAATGGAAGGTGCGACAGAGCTGAAGTGCTCTGAGTTCGGCGATGCATTGATTAAGAATATGTAAGGTGGATGTACGTTTTTTTACGGGGCAACGCATGCACAGCACGTAGCTGTGTGTACGTTTCCCCTTCCTTATGTGTTTAACATGTTTTTGCATGTTAAATTTACATGTATAAAACTCATTTAACCAGGAGGGAACCTTTATGTCTTTCAAGCGTAAAAAAATTGCTGTTATCGGTTCTGGATTCACCGGAGCTACCACTGCATTTTTGCTTGCACAAAAAGAGCTGGGTGACGTTGTACTCGTTGATATCCCGCAAATGGAGAACCCAACAAAGGGTAAAGCGCTGGATATGGCTGAAGCCGGTCCGGTACAAGGGTTTGATGCCCGTGTAATCGGTACATCTAACTACGAAGATATCAAAGACGCAGACCTCGTTATTGTAACAGCTGGTATTGCACGTAAACCTGGTATGAGCCGTGATGACCTTGTTAACACAAATGCAGGTATCATGAAAGCTGTTGGTGAGCAAATCAAAACATATGCGCCGAACAGCACGATTCTTGTGTTATCTAATCCGGTAGATGCAATGACATATACGCTCTTCAAAACAACAGGCTTCCCGAAAAACCGTGTAATCGGTCAATCTGGTGTACTCGATACTGCACGTTTCCGTACATTCGTAGCAATGGAATTGAACCTGTCTGTAAAAGATGTAACAGGCTTCGTGCTTGGCGGTCATGGCGATACGATGGTTCCGCTTGTTCGTTATTCCTATGCAGGTGGCATTCCGCTTGAATCGCTTATTCCGAAAGAGCGTCTGGATGAAATCGTGGATCGCACACGCAATGGTGGTGCAGAAATCGTTAACCTGCTGGGTAATGGTTCTGCTTACTATGCACCGGCCGCTTCTCTGGTGGAAATGGCGGAAGCTATCCTGAAAGACCAGAAGCGTATTATTCCTTCTATCGCATACCTGGAAGGTGAATATGGCTATAACGATTTGTACCTTGGCGTGCCGACTTTGCTTGGTAAAGATGGTATCGAGAAAGTATTTGAACTCGAACTTACGAGTGAAGAAAAAGCACAGCTGGATAAATCTGCAGATGCCGTTCGCAGTGTAATGGCTGTATTGAAATTCAACTAGTCGTATGAATTGAGTTTTTATAAGAGTCCGGCGTGTATCCGGACTCTTTTTTATACATATATTTTACTTATTTGTTGCAAGTATTCCATGTTTCGATTCCAATAAATGTTTATTATGAAGTACGCTGTTATCTTCCGGTCTATATTTGCGGGCTTCCTCATTGTGCTCATATGCTTTCTGATAATCGCCTAAATAATAATAACAAATGCATAGTTGAAGGTGGGGATACCAGGTATGGTAGGCAGGATAACTAAAGCTCCATTGCTCGGAATCGTTTGTTAACTGCGTTGCAAATTCAAACCAAGGAGCTGCCGTTTTATAGTCTTTTTTACGCAGAAAATGATATCCAATCCGGCAAACAGCTTCCGCTTTTGGTTTTGCATATTGAAAGCTCTTTAACAATGAGGTCAATTCGTTTGGATAATCACCTAGACTCCGATAACAATCCCCCATAAAAATACAAGCATGTATTTTGTCTTCGACCCATCCTTCTTTTAAAGAGAGGTTGTTTTGGTAACTTTCAATTGCCTTTTCATAATGTCCGTTTTCTCTTAACTCATTCCCATAATAAAAGTAGTCTCTTGCCGTAAACGTATCTCCTCTGGCGATTTTTTGTTCATAGATGCCTAAGTTTCTTCTTACGGAGTGTTTTATTTTTTTATGGGTTACAGCTATATCCGAATTGATTATATGTCCGTGAACTTCTAAATAGTTATGACAGTCCCCACGCCATTGAAAATTCTTCGTTCTTTTCAGCAATCGGTTTCGTCTGTATCGTAACGTCACATTTCCGTATTCATCCATACCAGCGTTGTAATACATAGATACAGAATCGACGGAAGGATCGAGGTTTTCTTTTAACTCCATGAGTTTTATCCGATCTTCCTCCAATAATACATCGTCTGCGTCGAGATATAATATATAATCCATAGTGGCAAAGGTGAAGGAATGGTTTCTTGCAGCTGCGAAATCTCCTGTCCATGTATAGTGGAATACACGCTCTGTAAATCGCTTTGCAATTTCCACTGTGCGGTCAGTAGACCCGGTATCGACAATGTTAATTTCGTCAACGATATCTTTAACTGAATTCAAACATCTCTCTAACGTTTCTTCTTCATTTTTGACAATCATGCATAGGCTGATCGTAATCATTTTTTCATTCCTCTCAAATCATTTTTCATTTGAAGAATATTGCATAAATTAGGCTGAAATCCTTTATGATAGCGATTCTACTGCTTCATAAATACGGAGGATTTCTTTGCTGTTTGTCAGCATGTCATGATAACGTTCCACATATTTACGTCCTTGTCGGCCGATTTCCGGGAGCATATCTTGATTTTGAAGTACATATTCGAGCTTATTGACAACATTGTCGGGGTTTGCTGAAATAATCGGTAAATCCTCCGGATAATTATCACGCATGTAATCGCTAATCCAGCAAATAACAGGCTTTCCCATTGCCATGCATTCAACGGCGAAGAGTCCATAACTTCCGATATGAAGCTGGTCGATAATAATATCTGCTTTACGATAGATTTCCATTGCCTCTTTATGTGACATTCCATGGACTAATTGAAAATCGAACTCGTAATGGGATTTTAAATGTTCCACTGCTTGAAGGATGTATTTTGTTCCTTTTATTTCTTGGGAGGTTGGGGCATGAACAATAAGGGGTTTTGGATGTAATGTCGTATTTTCTTCTGGCTGATACATGGATAAATCAATCATGGAAGGTATGATATATACGTTCTCATAAAAGTTTTTGACATATTCATGTAGCTCCCGATCGGCTACAAAGCAGTGACGTATGTGTTTAGACAGTCTTTCTAATCTATATTTTATGCTTTCCTCGTTCATTACTTTTGCCTTTGCGTAGGGATTTAGCTTACGAGCCTGGGAATAGAAACGGACTTCACTTCCCCAATGCTGCATAAAAAGGGATTTGTTTGCCCGATTTAATATCTCAAGATCAGACCCATCAAGCGTCAGTGTTGTACCGAAATGGAAATGAAAGATGTTGTATTGTGACATTAGTTTGTTTGTTAGTTTTTTTAGTCTAGCATTGAGATTTTTATCGTTTTGTTCTTTAGCCAGATTCCAGGTGTAGTCAGAACTGTATCCTAAATAAAAGTCATAATAGCTTAACGTCTTTGATAGAATACCTAAACTTTGTAGGCCTTTTGACAATACATTCATTTGGTTAGCAATTTCCATCGTTCCCTGCAGCACACGAAGGGGTTTAGCTTCGTCAGCCGAACTTTCTTTCAATTTTGCATGTACTTCACTAATTTTGATGTCCATTTTGTCTTTTAGATTTTTATCGTTAGTAAGATTCTTTGTGTATCGATAGTGTAGCAAGGTATCTTGGTATTTATTTAAACATTCACATACAAAGCCCATATGGAAATGTAAATCTGTATGATCAGGGTACTTTTCTATGCCACGCCATAGCCAAAGCCAGGCATCATCGTAATGGCCAGATTGAATGGAAAGAAGAGCGCGTAACACATAGAACTCAGGCTCTTGTGGCATTGTATTTTCATATTTATCTAAAAGGGTTTTCGCCTGGTCTAGTTCTTTCAATTGAAGGAGGTGTCGAATATTATTTTTTAATTTATTTGTATCATTTTCGTAATCATTCATCCGATTCTCTCCTAATTAAGTATTAATGATTTGCCTATTTTTTAGCTTTAAAATAGATAGGAGAATGCCTTCCATAGAGGAAGGCATTCTCCGGCTTTACAGCGCGGGTTATATTACAGAAAATGTATAATATTTAGGCTTCTTGTTTTAGCACATATACTGCTTAGTCCAGTCGGTCTAGTGACACCCTAAGGTCCAGTCGGTCCAGTTGGTCCAGTGGCCCCCGTCGGTCCAGTCGGTCCAGTAGCACCCGTAGGTCCAGTCGGTCCAGTGGCTCCAGTAGCTCCAGCCGGTCCAGTAGCACCCGTAGGTCCAGTCGGTCCAGTGGCTCCAGTTACTCCAGCTGGTCCAGTAGCACCCGTAGGTCCAGTCGGTCCAGTGGCTCCAGTAGCTCCAGCCGGTCCAGTAGCGCCTGTCGGTCCAGTCGGTCCAGTCGGTCCAGTAGCCCCCGTAGGTCCAGTCGGTCCAGTTGGTCCGGTAGCTCCAGTAACTCCAGCTGGTCCAGTAGCACCCGTAGGTCCAGTCGGTCCAGTTGGTCCAGTTGGTCCAGTTGGTCCAGTGGCTCCAGTTACTCCAGCCGGTCCGGTAGCACCCGTAGGTCCGGTAGCACCCGTAGGTCCGGTAGCACCCGTAGGTCCAGTGGCACCAGTTACTCCAGCTGGTCCGGTAGCACCCGTAGGTCCAGTAGCCCCCGTAGGTCCAGTCGGTCCAGTAGCTCCAGTTGGTCCAGTAGCTCCAGCCGGTCCAGTAGCTCCAGCCGGTCCGGTAGCACCCGTAGGTCCAGTGGCACCAGTTACTCCAGCTGGTCCAGTAGCACCCGTAGGTCCAGTTGGTCCAGTCGGTCCGGTAGCTCCAGTAACTCCAGCCGGTCCAGTAGCACCCGTAGGTCCAGTTGGTCCAGTGGCTCCAGTTACTCCAGCCGGTCCAGTAGCCCCCGTAGGTCCAGTCGGTCCAGTTGGTCCGGTAGCTCCAGTAACTCCAGCCGGTCCAGTGGCTCCAGTAGCTCCAGCCGGTCCAGTAGCCCCCGTAGGTCCAGTCGGTCCAG